>ENA-ORTY01004416-ORTY01004416.1-human-gut-metagenome-genome-assembly--contig:-NODE-4416-length-11074-cov-3.580270_pt1 | contig 11074 bp, 6 predicted proteins | sample MGYA00241917_ERZ509198 | MGnify/ENA primary metagenome ERZ509198 (study PRJEB26280, sample SAMEA2338857) | human gut metagenome | biome: human gut; feature: human-associated habitat; material: faeces...
TTCTGACGGCGGTGAAAGATGCAGGACCGAATGCCTGTCCGCCGATGGTAGTCGGCGTAGGAATCGGCGGAACATTTGAAAAATGTGCACTGATGGCAAAAGAAGCCCTTACGAGAGAAGCCGGATCCCATTCCGGAACTGCCTGGGTAAAAGACCTGGAAGAAGAGATGCTTGGGACGATCAACAAGCTTGGAATCGGACCGGGCGGACTCGGAGGAACGACCACAGCTCTTGCAGTGAATGTAAATACATACCCGACACACATCGCAGGACTGCCGGTTGCAGTCAACATCTGCTGCCATGTGAACCGTCATATCATCAGGGAGGTGTAAGTATGGACAAGCATATCACAGCACCAATTACAAAAGAAACAGCCAGATCTCTTCACGCAGGAGATTATGTATATGTCACAGGAACCATCTACACAGCAAGAGATGCGGCACACAAGCGCATGGATGAAGCACTGGACCGCGGGGAATCACTTCCAATCGACATCAAAGACCAGGCAATCTACTACATGGGACCATCTCCGGCAAGAGAAGGACGCCCGATCGGATCAGCCGGACCGACAACCGCCAGCCGTATGGACAAGTATGCCCCACGTCTGCTGGATCTCGGTCAGACGGCCATGATCGGAAAAGGCAAGAGAAGCCAGGCAGTGATCGATGCGGTGGTACGTAACGGATGCGTATACCTTGCAGCCATCGGAGGAGCCGGTGCACTGTTATCCAAATGTATCAAATCCTCAGAAGTCATTGCGTACGAAGACCTCGGAACCGAAGCCATCCGTAAATTACAGGTCGAGAACCTTCCGCTCATCGTAGTCATCGACAGCGAAGGCAATAACCTGTACGAAACTGCGATCAAGGAGTATGCAAAGATATGAGAAGAATCCTTCTGATGGTACTCCGGAATATTTTCTTCGTGCCGGTCTACTGGTACAAGTTATGCTACCATGCCAGACACGTAGACAAATATACGGAAGAAGAACACTATAAATTATTAAAATACATCGATCACCGGGCAAATACATCCGGGAATATCCATATCGAGGTACACGGGCAGGAGAACATCCCCGAACAGGACGGATTCATGTTCTACCCGAATCACCAGGGACTCTACGACGTGCTCGCCATTATGGAAGCATGCCCGCGCCCGTTCGCGGTAGTCGCCAAAAAAGAAGTGGCCGACGTACCATTTCTCAAGCAGGTATTCACCTGCATGAAGGCATACATGATCGACCGCGAAGATGTGCGTCAGTCACTGCAGGTGATCGTAAATGTCAGCAATGACGTGAAGAACGGAAGAAACTTTCTGATCTTCCCGGAAGGAACAAGATCCAGACAGGGCAATCAGGTACAGGACTTCAAAGGCGGCAGCTTCAAAGCGGCGACCAGGGCAAGATGTCCGATCATTCCGGTAGCACTGATCAACTGTTTCGTGCCGTTCGACTCTAAGACAACAGAACATGTCAATGTACAGGTACATTTCTTAGAGCCGCTGCTTTACGAAGAATACAAAGACATGAAGACAACAGAGATTGCAGCAATTGTAAGAGAGAGAATCCAGCATACGATCAATGAAAATGTATAAAAGGATTACAGGGAAATGAGAGAAAAAATATTACAGGTTAAGACATTCGGCAGTTTTTCCATGATATATGACGGAAAATCCCTGTTCGGAAGAAAAGTAGGAGAGACACAGTTCGCTTCCATGATGCAGATGCTGATACATGAAAGGAAAAAAGGTGTCAGCAGGGACCGCCTGGAACAGGAACTGTTCGGGGAACGGGAAGTGGAAAATGTACATCATGCCCTTCAGAGCGTCATTTACAACGCAAAGAAGAGACTGGAAAAAGCAGGACTTCCGGATGTAAACTATATAGAGATCAGAAACGGTGTCGTCTACTGGAATGACGAGATCAAAGTACAGGAAGATGCAACCGAATTTGACCAGATATACAACAGAATAAAACATGAGAAAAATCCGGATAAAAAGATAAAAGACCTCGAAAAAATATTCGAGATCTATACCGGAGAATTCCTTGTGAAACGGCAGAGTGTGATCTGGGTTGCCATTGAAGCAAGACGGTATGAGGACATGTTCCGGGAATGTGTAGAAGAAGCAGCCGGACTGTACCGGGAAAAGCAGAACTACACACAGCTCGAACATCTCGGAGTATATGCATCGAATATCGAACCATTCTCCGATTGGGAAGCATTGACTATGGAAGCAATGGTTGCGCTGGGAAGATACGAAGAAGCCACCAATCTGTACGCCGAAACGGCAGAACGATATTTTGAAGAACGGGGATTAAAACCGTCCAAACGTCTTCTGGATTCCATGAACCAGCTTGGTAACCAGGTGATGCATTCCTACGACGTACTGGACAACATCTAGCACAATCTGGAAGAAAAAGGAATCCCGAAAGGGGCATATCTGTGCAGTTATCCGACATTCCGCGGAATCTATCATCATCTGGTGAGGATGCTGGAACGGAGCGGACAGTCGATCTATCTTATGCTGTGTACCATTGTGGACAGCAAAGGAAGACCGATGAAAGAAGGAGCCATGCTGGAAGGACTGGCAAAGAGACTGGAAGAATCCATCTGCACATCGATCCGCAACAGTGATGTCGTGAACCATTACAGCAAGGGACAATACCTGGTACTGCTGATCAATACAACGAGAGAAGACTGTGCGGTAATTCAGAAGAGAATCAATTACAAATTCCTCACAGACCGGCAGAGGACCGGCGTGAGATATTATGTGAACAGTGTAGTATATGAAAAGGACCTTTAAGATAACACTTGAAGGTCCTTCTTTTTTTGGTAAAAAACTATTCAGCCGTCGAAAAGAGCTATTCAGCATGCGGGACGCAGCCAGGATGGTTCTTTTGCTATAATATAACAACATATTCCAATATATAGGACAGTCTGAAAAAGTCTAAGAAAAACAGAAGAAAATACCTGCTTTTTTAAAAGTTTAGACGGTTTCTTTGTCATGCTGTTTGGTAAAATATTATAAAAGTAGGAATGTCTGAAAATAAGATGGGAAAGGATAATGGGCGCGTGAGTAATACAGGAAATTATATTGGGACACCATGGGGAATTATTTTATGTGTTGATTATTATCAAGATGAAAAAATAAATGGACGTATTTATCACAGATATCAGACCGAACCGATCCGCGTTGGAGGAATGACGGAAGCAATTTTTGAAATCGATGCTTTTTTTGACCGGTTGGGATATCCGTTTCCCGGAACAGAGAGCCACTATTTTATAAAGCATGAAAAGAAACAGCGGATAAAAATGGCAAGAAAGTTGAGTGATGAAGAGATGTTGAAGAATAATGGTGAAAAAGGAACATTCATAATCAGAGTAGAACAAAGACAACACAGCAGCTGGCAGGGAAGAGTTACATGGGTGGAAGAAGGAAAGACAGAGAACTTCCGCTCGGCACTGGAACTGCTCAAGATGATCGATGGCGCACTGGGTGGCATGGACATAAAGGAAGACGCAGAAGAAGAGAACCAGGAGAGAGCCGGATGACAGACAAAGAATTCCGAAGACTGAAGAGAAGTCAGCTGATCGATATCATCTACCATCTGAAAAAAGAGATAGAAGAACAGAAGAAGACGATCGAAGACCTGCAAAAGCAGCTGGAAGACCGGACAATCCGGATACAGAAAACTAAGATGTTTCAGTACGCAGGTGCTTCAAGATTTGCTTATAACTGGGCTTTGGCCAGGGAAAAAGAAAATTATGAAAAAGTCTTAATATAAGTGAAGAAGAAAATAATAGTATTTATGTTTCGTAAAATGGAACTATATTCAAACTTTACGTGTACAAAATAAAAGAGAAGGGAATGAATAAGATGAAAGGAAATGCAGGACGTGGAAAACGAATAGCTGCAATCACAGCCGCAATTTTGACATTTACAGGCGTAGCAACCGTAAATCCTTACATGGTTTATGCACAGGATGCAGCGAAATCAATAACCATTACAGGAAATACAACGGAGATATTGAAAGGGTCTTCGGATGCTAAAAACCAGCAGAATCACTGGAGTATGCAGATTGATAATGAGACAGGAAAAGATATTCTGTTTTATGATTTAAAAGAAGATAATAAAGAAATCACTAAGAAGCAGGCATTCAAAGGAGATACTCTTGTACTTGACCTGGAGAATTATGACGGAAATTCTGTATATACAGTAGAGGTATATGGGGTCGACAAGAATATTAAAGCTTCTGCAAAACTTTATCAAGTGCAGGCAAATCTAACAGGTGATACAAGTACAAACGTGCCGATGGCAAATGGAGTTGTAAGCGAAGCTGAAAAAAGCAGAACATATGAGGCAAGTGAATCTTGCGTAGTGAACGATGTTGATTATGATTTGAATGGAAATGGAAATGTTTCTGTCGGTTACGACGATAATAAATCCAGTTCCGGTTACAGTGTTGACTATGTGAAACATGATTCCACAAAAAACAGCAATATTTATAAGGCCGGAGTTCAGCTTACCGATGATTCTGGAAATGTACTTAGTTCTGAAAATATTACATATTACGGAACATATACTTATCAGGCACCTAAAACCTTCAGCCAGACATCTACCGATGAAAATGGTAAGAGTATTGTGAATTATTATAAAGCAGTTGACGAAAAAGCCCAGGCAGTTCTAAAAAAAGAAGACAATGGTAAGAGTATAAAGATTGCATATCAAAAAGTAGATAGTCAGACAGCTTATGACTGGAACATCAATCTGATTGATTTGATGACTGGTAAGACACTTAAGACTGTTACGCAACAGATTGGAGTTGATGAATCACAAACTTATGATGTAGCATCCACCATTGAAAACGATGGTGTAACTTACACGTTGGATTCTTCCATGCAGTCATCTTACAAACATACATACGGCGATAAATCCAGAACGACGAACATCTATTATTATAACAAAGAAAAATGGATTCCTGAAAATGGATACGATATCACAGTCAAATATGTGAACATCGCAGATCGCTCGCAGATTACGACACAGACAATTACTGTGACAAATGAAGAAGATGCAGTAATTGATTGTCCGGCTGAATATCAGAACAACGGCCATACATATATTCGTCTGAAAGGACAGAGTGATACAATCCGTCATAGCTACTACTCAAATATCCGTCAGTATACGATCTACTATCGTGATAGCCAGGATACTATCAATGCAGATACAGAAATTACTTATGTGGTAGTAGATGGTGGAGAGATTACTGTAGATGATGTAATCTACAGAGTGGTACCGGGAACAACCGTGGCAGTTGCACAAAATCCAGGAACAACGAATGCAGCAACTGGTGAAACAGTAGGAGCATCCACAACCGTACTTGGTGATGGCAACACAGAAGGCACTACATCTCAGGTTGTACAGAGTGCAGATGATCAGGTGCCGTTGGCAGATCAGAAACTCGATAACAAAAAGACATCCAAAGACGAAGGAACACCATTAGCTCAAACATTGCTTGAAAACAAAGTCGGAATGGCCATCGCAGTTGCAATTGTATTGCTGCTGGTCATCTTTGGAATCTTTATGGCAACTAAGAAACGCAATGAGAAGGGGAGGTAGGACAATATGAAACATACAAGACGTTGGCTCGCCTTGATACTTGCAATTGCACTTGTCGCAGCAAATGCATCTTATCAGTTAGGAACATCCCTATATGCAAAGGAAGATCAGGCGGCAGTAGAAACTCAGAGTGAAGAAAACCAGAAACAGGAAGCTGTTAATACAGAAGAACCGAAAAGTACCGGAAGTGCTCAGGTCGAAGAAGTTCAAGAAGATCAGAATACTTCTGATGATGCCACACAGGCAGAAGAAAGTAAAAATACTCAGGCAGATGCAAAAGCCTCCAGTTCCGCAGATAACAATGCGGAGCAGAATCAGGCAGATACCGCACAGGCAAATGAAAATGCAGTTGCAGCTGCAACTGTAACTGCTTCAGATGTTGCTCCAACACTGGCTGCTAATACAGACGGAAGCGTCAGCGGAAGCGGGTATGACAGTATTAAGCTGGTAGTTAATACAGATGGAATTACAAATCAGAATAATACAAAATTCAATATCAAATTTGATACAGGAAATACAGAAAATAATAAAAAGATTTCAGCCTCTAACCTGAATCCATCAGAAGGCTTAGCAAGCAATCTGATGAAGAACAGAGGTGGAACATATGATGTAAATGGTTTTAATAAAAATGCATTTACGATTACGGTTACAAAGGGCGCTGACTGCAAGAACTCTATAAAGACAGAGGCAACAGTGGATGTGGCAAGCGGAACAGTTACACTGAATATTTCCGATTACTACGAGTCCTCTTATAACGACAAAACATTTACAAATCCAACAGCAACATCACTTGGAAGTGTTAATGATTTTGCAGTATTTGCTAAGAATTATAAAAATTCCAATGATATGGAAGGAAACATAGCAGTTCAAAATTGGACAGTTGGTTCACATACAATGGGAATGACTGGAAACATTAAAGATGGTCATGATTATGATATTAGTTATGTTGAGAATATTGTAGGAGGATTGAACAAGGATGAGGCTTTCCGAAGTGGAAATCCATTAATTATTGGAGATGCATATACACCTGGAACACAGGATAGCAATTTTACACTTACAGTTAATGGTGTAACAAAGAAAATTGGAAATGTAACAGATGTTGTTAATATCAAAAACTCTTCCTACAAAATTGATTTTGATACTGCAATGGCTGGGGTAAGACAATATGCAAGTGCAATGTACGGAAAATCAGATACAAAAGGTGTGACATTTAAAAATCCTAATGGAAACACAACGACGAAATCTGATAATGTCCAAACGATTCAGTGCAAACCGAATATTAATAATATTATTAATATCAAAGCAAGTGATTTAAAAAAATGGGCAGATAATGTTCAGATTACTGGTCTTGGTGATACTGGCTCTGTAACATTTAATATCAAGTATGATGTGGCACAACAATTTACAAAACCATATTTTACAATTAATGGAACTGAAACAGGTGGTTATGACGTAACAGGAGGAAGAATCCTTCTGAACTTTGGTACACAACAAGGAGCTTTAAGTTTTGGAGAATTATATTCTGGAACAATTCTTGCTCCGAACGCAACTGTATATATTTCAACAACACATAATGGTTCTGTGTTTGCAGATACAGTAGAAAATATTGGCGGAGAGATTCATAAGAATCCATGGAAACCAGGAAATGAACAGAAACCAACATCTGTGAAGGTTACTTTGAAAGGTACGAAGACTTTAAACGGAACTTCCGCCCAGAAAGATGCATTCTCATTCCTTCTTCAGCAGACTGATGAAAATGGAACAGTACTTGAAAATGGCTATCAGCAGAATGTAAAGAATGGTGAGAATGGTCAGATCAGTTTTGATGAGATTACTTACACGACACCTGGAACATATTATTACAAGATTTCAGAAGTATCAGGCAGTGATGTGAATATCAGATATGATGCATCTGTTTACAAAGTTGTGGTGACTGTAGATGAGAACATGACTGCAACAGTTGCCTACTATAAGGACGGAAATCTGGTTAATAGTGATACAGGAGCAGCATTTTCAAATACATCAATTGTAAGAGAAGTAAAGGCTTCCCTTCAAGGAAATAAGACTTTGAATGGCCAGCCGTCAACAGCAGCATATAAGTATCAGGTCGTTGAAGTAGCTGATGAAAAAGGAACAGTGAAAGATAACGCCCAGAGCTGGGAAGTAACAAATAATACAACAGAAACCGCAGCAATTGAATTTCCAGAATTTACTTACAATGCCGCAGGCGATTATTACTATAAAGTTACAGAGGTAAATGCAAATGCTGATGGCATGGAATATGACCCGAGTGTATATATTGCACATGTGTCAGTAGCAGCACAGAATGATGGTTCCCTGACAGCTTCTGTTACATACAGAAAATATGCAAGTGCTGATCAGATGAATCCGGAATCAGCAGCAAATGCAGATAAGATTACATTTGCAAATAAGACATTAAAAGCACAGGTAACATTTACTGGTAATAAGACAGTCAATGGTTCTGAGGCAAAAGATAAATTCTCTTTCAAAGTTGTAGAAAAAGATAAAGACGGAAATGTAGTTAATACAATTTCCGATAACATTACGAACAAGACTGGTGAGGGAGAAAACGGAGCAATCCAGTTCCCGACTATCGATTACACCAAATCCGGAACTCATTACTATGAGATCAGTGAGAATTCACAGATAGGCAACAGTGTTCATTACGACAAGACAACATACACAGCTGTTGTAAAAGTCACAAAGACTGCAGACGGACTTGTTGCAAGCACAAAGTATTATAAAGATTACAATTATTCTGATACATCCAAGAATAAAGAAAGCAAAGGTACTTTAGACTTTGCCAATAAGATGCAGACAAGCATCCGACTTCACGGAACGAAGATGCTTGACAACGATAAGGCAAAAAAAGATGCATTTACATTTGACATTATCCAGGTCGATGAAAATGGAACAGCAGTTGCAAATGGATACACAGAAGAAGTAAAGAATGGTGCAAATGGAGCAATCGAATCCAAAGATATTCCATTTACAGCACCGGGAACTTATTACTACAAGGTTACAGAGAAAGCTGGAAACAAGGAGAATATCGCATATGATAAATCTTACTACACAGCAGTTGTAACGGTAGAAAAGAATGGATTAAATCTTTCTGCAAGTGTTCAGTATTACAAGAATGCCAATGGAGGTCAGATTACAGACCAGACATCAGCAGATATGACATTCCAGAATAAGACGAAAAAGACAAGTATTCAGCTCAATGGACAGAAGACACTTCTTGGAAAAAATCAGTCAACTGGAGCAGCATTAACACTTCAGGATGGTGAATTTTCATTTGACATTGCAGAAGCTGATGCAAATGGAACAGTTAAAAAAGATGCTTCAATTAAGACAGTGAAGAATAAGGCAGACGGAAGCATTACATTTCCGGATTACGAGTATAATGCCACAGGAGATTACTACTACAGAATTTCTGAAAAGCAGTCATCTAATCCGGCAATAGCGGGAATGGATTACGATGAGAGCATTTATCTTGTACATGTAAAAGTTGCCAATAATGAGGCAGGAGATGCATTTACAGCACAGATTCAGGACGTTGTAAAATATGCAGATCAGACAGCTCTGAAAGATAAGAATGGTACAACCGTCAACGGAACAGAGATTGCCAATAATAATGTTGCAGCATTTACAAACCGTGTACGTTATGGTTCCATTACATTTACAGGTAATAAGACTTTGAATGATAAACCTTCAGCAGAAGCTTTCCGTTATACAGTTGTTGAAAAATCAGCAGATGGCGGAATCGTAGAGGATGGTTACAAGAGCGGGGTTATTAAAAACGATGCGAACGGAGCAATCCAGTTCCCAGCCATTTCTTATACGAAAGCCGGAATCCATTACTATGATGTAAGAGAAATAAATGACAGCGCAGATACCACTGGAATTGCTTACGACAACACTGTATATACGGTGGTTGTAGTGGTTGAAGATGATAACAGTGAAAGTGGTACAGGTCTTACTACAAACGCTGTATATTACAAAGATTTCGACTACAAAACAAAAACTGGAACAAAGGTTGAGAATAACAGTATTACATTTGCAAATAACATGAGTGCTTCTGTAAGCTTAGAAGGTATGAAGACACTGGATGGAAAGAAAGTGTCCAAAGCTGGTGAGTATAGTTTTGACATCGTTGAGACAAATGCATCAGGTGATGCACTTGAAGGTGAAGCACCACAGTCAGTATCCAATGATAACACTGGTAAGTTTACATTCCCGGCTTACACATACACAGACGAGGGAACGCATTATTACAAGATTACAGAGAACCAGAACAATCCGAAATCAGGAATCAAGTATGATACATCAAGCTATCTTGTAACTGTAACCGTTGCTAAGACTGTAGAAGACGGAAAAGTTTCTCTTAAGGCTACAGTAACAGATACTAAGAAGACAGATGCCAACAACACGGTATCAGATACAAACGACATTACATTTAATAACCAGACAATCACATATTCCGACGCAAAGATTCAGCTGACAGCAACCAAGAATCTGGCAGGAAGTCCATCTGAAAAAGAATTTGATTTCAAGATGGAAGAGTGTGACGAAAATGGAAATGTAACAGCTGGAACAAAAGTAGTTACAGCAAGTAATGATAAGAGTGGACTCATTACCTTTGATGAATTGACATACAAAGATGCCGGAACGCATTACTACAAGATCAGTGAAGCAGCTTCGGAGAATCCGGAAGCCAATATTGTTTACGACAATGCAGCTTATATTGTAAAAGTGGACGTGACAAAGGATGATACGGCAGCAGCATTAACAGCAACAGCATCTGAGTACAAGAAACTTGTAAGTGGTGCAGACGGACAGACAACAACAGAAAATGTTGAGTCGGTTGTATTCAATAACGGAATCAAAGTATCCACATCATTTACAGGACAGAAATATGTAGATGGTGAGCTGGCATCAACAGCCGGAGCATTTAGCTTCACCCTTACAAGAACAGATGATACATATGCAAATGCATTGACAGGCGAAGATGCATACAGTGAGACGGTTTCCAATGATGCAGCTGGAAATATTACATTTACAGAGATCAACTACGATACACCTGGAGATTATTACTACACGATTTCTGAAAATGTACCAGAACAGCAGGAAGCTAATATGTACTATGACGAGGCTGTCTACAGGGCAAAGGTAACAGTAAGTAAGGACGGTCAGGTAACAGTCGAGAAGAGCGTTGTTCCTTATGATGGATACGAAGGTGATGACGGAAATACATTTGAGCCAGTAGAGGACGATGAATTCCTGATATTTAATAACTATCACTTTATGACAATGAGTATGGATTATGCTCTTGCCACGATTACAGGAACTAAGACATTGAAAGGTGGTAATCTGGAAGCCGGAGAATTCCGATTTGGACTGTATGATTCAAATGGAACATTGATTGACACAAAAA
>ENA-ORTY01004435-ORTY01004435.1-human-gut-metagenome-genome-assembly--contig:-NODE-4435-length-11025-cov-2.668915_pt1 | contig 11025 bp, 11 predicted proteins | sample MGYA00241917_ERZ509198 | MGnify/ENA primary metagenome ERZ509198 (study PRJEB26280, sample SAMEA2338857) | human gut metagenome | biome: human gut; feature: human-associated habitat; material: faeces...
GAAGTTATATACATCTTCCGTATAATGCAAAATTAAAAGGTTCACGAAATGCGGAGACAGTGATCAATTTGAAAAAGGATAATTCGCACAGAGAAATCAAATATACGGAGCTCCCGCGAGAGGATGATGTTCTGCGAAAATTCTATCAAATTACACAGGAATTATATATACATAAATTTGAACCTGCCAAAAATGGAGTAAAGCGATCACGCGTGGTAAAAGATGGAATAGAACTTTTTTCTCCCTGGGCATCAGGGGAATGGACACTGACGGGAGTACCAAACCAGCTATTCCTTGATCGTGCCTTTCCCGTGTTTTTAGACCGGATTCCCGGTATAGTCATAAAGGAAATCGAGTTTTCCGGTTCGGAATGGACAATAAAGGGAGTATACCATGTATTACAATAGAATACTTTGCAGGATTGTGATGCTGAATATGTGCTTGGCATCTATTTTGGTTACCCATGCTTTTTCAGCGGAGTCGCAAAATTCAGTTGATGATATCATTACAGATAACGCGATACTGGAAAAACTCAGAAGGACGAATCTGAATCTTGAGCAGGAAATAAAAAACAGGGAACTGCTTATCAAGAAAAAATCACTTGAGCAGGAACTCCTGGGAGTTCCAATTTTGCAGGTATCTCCATCTCCCGTTGTTCAGAAAGAAACCGCGCATGGAGAAGGCAATGCGGGGAACAAAAAGGATTTGGCGGGGATTGCAAAAGAGGAGATTCAGCTTTCGGGAATTCTTGGATCCGGAAAGAATCGTTATGTCTCATTGAGAGTACAGGATGGAACATCAGCGGTATTGAGAATAGGAGAATCGATAGCAGGATGGAAAGTAACCACTATCGGGACATCATATGTCATTGTCCAGCGTGATAATCAGACAAAAAAATTAACATGGTAGACATGAATTGGAGTAGAGAAGACATGCCGCATGCAGTATCACATTCACTTCCATCTGAAATCATTCCCGTATCAATCCGTGATCGTGTTTTCCTTGATTCCGGCATTCTCTATGTTTCAGAGGAACTGCAAGGAAAGCCTGAACTTGTCCAGTTCATTGCAATAAACAGGGTTCGTGGAAACAAGATTTTTACATATCTTCCACCTGAAGAATTCAACGAAAAAAATAATGAACTTAATAAAAGCAAGGACATCGATGCTACCAATGACAACGAAGTTGAAAAGGTAATAAAAAAGATATTAAATGCCGCATATTCAAAACATGCTTCAGATATTCATGTTCTGGACAAGGGAGCATATACTATTGTCAGAACGAGAATCCATGGACAGCTCATCGACTTTGAAACGTATCCAAAGGAACTGGGAAAAGCTGTACAGCGTGTATTTTACAGCAAATCCAGCTCAACAAGTCGTCCTGAAATGTCGGTTGAGCACAGGCTGGAATCCAGAATTGTCGGCAGCGATATTCTTCCCAAGGCTATACACTCAGCCCGCCTTCACACTGAGCCAACGGAAACCCAGCACCGGGAAAAGGCGGCATCCATGTTTTTGAGGCTCCTCTATGACAGTACAAAGGCATCGGGGACACTGGAGCAGCGCATGGGGCAGCTGGGCTTTACCGAGCAGCAAATCAGGACACTGAGGTATTTGACCGCGCGGACGGGGCTTGTCGTGCTGTCCGGACCTACCGGACACGGGAAAAGTACAGCGCTTGTCCATCTCATGGAAAGCATGGCTGCGGAGAACCCCGGTAAATGTTTTGTCAGTGTTGAAGATCCTCCCGAGTATCCGATCCGGGGAGTTATCCAGTTTCTGGTATCCACGGCCACGGATGAGGAAAGTTCACTGGAAGAACTTGCCAAGCGTTATAATGATGCCATTGCGGGAACGATGAGGTCAGATCTTGATGTCTGCATGATCGGGGAGATGCGATACCCTGAAACCGTCAAGGCGGCGATCAACATCGCAATGTCCGGGCATAGCGTGTACAGTACATTCCATGCAAATAACGCGCTTGGAATCGTGTCGCGCATGGTCAACTTCCTGACATCCGCAGGTGCGTCTTACCAGGAGGCTCTGGAAACCGTTTGCGATGTTAACGTGCTTGCCGGTCTGGTTTATCAGAGGCTGCTCCCTGTGCTCTGCCCGGAGTGCAAGAGGAAGATGACCCAGGGGGATGAGTACCCGGAAGATATTAAAACACGCCTTGCAGGAAAGGGGATCGAAGAATTCTACGTTGTCGGTCCTGGGTGCAGCCATTGCAACAAGATGGGCATAGTTGGTCAAACGGTTGCCGCCGAGGTAATAGCGGTTGATCCGGAAATGCTTGCCCTTCTCCGGACTCCGGGGACAGGGATACAGCAGGCGCGTGAGTACTGGCTGCAGGACAAGCAGGGACAGACATATGTCCAGCATGCGATTGAGCTTATCCGGCAGGGGCTTGTTGATCCGATTCGCGCTGAAGAAAGACTCGGTGTGCCCATTGATTTTGAAACCCAAAGGTAAAAAAGTGAAATGAGCTATCCGTTATTTGTAAAAAAACTTTTTTTTGGCAGAAAAATCCGTATTGACACATGGAATCTCATTGTGGATTTTTTGAAGTACAAGCACGATGTCGCGGATGCATTGAACGCTTTGGCCATAATCACGTCCAAACGACATAACAAGGTACTTGAATCAATATATAATGATGTATTGAATTCTATCCGATCAGGACAAGATATAAGTATATCATTTGCGCCGTACATTTCATATGACGAATTCAGTTTGATTGACGGTGCGGAAAAGCGTGGCGATATTTCCAAGGGTATGAAAGATGCCATAAAAATAATTGAGGCAAAAAATAAAATCATCGGGGCTTTTTTTAGTTCCCTGACTTATCCGGTGATTTTATTCTGTTTTGTTATTGCGGCTCTTTTTGTTTATATAAAAATAGCAATTCCCGCATTATACAGCTTTAATCCGAGCGGTGAATGGGATGGTCCTGTCGGCTTCATGGTGGCGCTTTCAAATTTTCTCATATCGCCTGCAGGTTTGTTTTTTATTGTGGCAATAATATTAATTATCAGCATGTCAATTATTTCTTTACCGTATCTGACAGGGCCTATCCGTGTCCGGCTGGACAAAATATTTATTTATAAAATCTATAAAATGCTGGTTGGATCATCATGGTTGTTCAGCATGGCAATACTCATGAATAACAGTAAAAGTACAACTGAAGATATTCTAGATAATATGCTGAAGTCAAAATATATTACAAGATACATGAAGTATATCATAAGTATTATAAAACGTGAAAAAATAGGAAAATCGCTGGCGACAGCAATATACAATTCAAAACTTGATTTTCCAAGTGGCGAACTTGTTGACAGAATTGGACTGCATGCAAATTTGCCGAATTTTGAGAAGATATTTCCAATGATCGCTTCTGATTTTATTGATATAAGTATTATCAAGCTTAAAAAGACAATGAGAATAATTAATTTTTTATGCATATCTCTTGCTGGAGGTATAACAATAATGCTGGTATATTCAATATTTGCAATTACAGATTATGTTGATCGCGGCGCGGGAAACATGATCTTCTAATTTTATTACATTATATGGAGGAATTATGAACTCAAGGTGTTTCAGGAACAGGCTGAATGCTTTTTCTCTCACAGAGGCGATAATAGTTTCCATTATCGTGATTGTGGTTGTGGGAACCATTGCGGGAAACTGGAATAAACTGACATCATATCTTAATGTGTCTGATACTGAAAAAGCTCTCTTGGAAATGCGGAGTGATATAACGCAAACATATGCGGGAAGTATAGGATTCAGCGATCTTACAAATGATGTTGTTCTGAAAGCAAAACTTGTCCCTCATTCAATGTTGCGCGGGGATACAATTGTCAATGCATGGGGTGGAGAAGTGACATTTTCTCCTACCGATGGTGGAGAAAGTTTTTCGATAACATTTACAGAAATACCCCAGGGAGAATGTGTGAAGCTGTCAATGTTTCAGCCGTCCGCCTGGGAGACTGTGGAGGTAAACGGGTCTGAACTTGCCGAAGACCAGCGCACAGTAGGGCAGGTATCCGGGCTTTGCATTGAGGGGAAAAATACACTGATCTTCACCTCGAGCAGATCATATTAGAGCGTCGCCGGGATATATATGCTGACACTGAAAGATCTAGATTTTACCGATCTTTTGGTCCTCCCTGATGGGGCATACCTGAAAGGCATGCCCCGTCAGGGACACCGGCTTCTGAGCGTGGCGCAGGAACTACCGGCTTTCGATGCCCAGGCGTTTGCCGCTCAGTGCAGTAATGCGCAGTGCAAAAAGCTTATCCGACTGCCCGAAAACGAAAAATATGACTTATCCGTCAGAGTAACTTTTGATGAAGTTTCCTTTCGTGCCACGCCCATCATGACAGCTGCGGATGGCGATGGGGAGTTGACATGGATCGCCAGAAGATTACCCGCGACAGTTCCTACTCTGAAGGAACTGAAATTTCCGCCAAATTATACTGACTGGCTTTTGCGTCCCGAGCATACCAAGGGGTTGATTCTTTTTCTTGGGGATCAGGCCAGCGGAAAAACATGGTCAGCCAGCGCATTGCTAGCGGAAAGATTGGCTCTCTGGGGTGGTCATGCCATAACATTTGAGGATCCTCCGGAGCTGCCATTAAATGGCCGATGGGGAAAATATGGACATTGTTTTCAGACTGAATTTTGTGGTGATTTTGAAACAAAGGTCAAAAGTGTAAAAAACCTTGGTTCCCCGAATATCCTGTTTGTTGGGCAAATTCGTGACAAAAATGCCGCATATAATACACTTAAACTGGCATTGGGAGCGGGTGAAACACTTGTTATTGCCACATTGCACGGACTTGATATCCATTCTGGATTGGAAAATTTCATTGCGGATGCGGCGCAAATAGGGGGGACAGACTGGAGTTATAATACGCTTGCCAATGTTATTCTGGCGGTATTTCATCAGGAAATATCACGGAATATTGATGAAGATATACAGATGAATTTAAGAAAAGCATTATTGGTTCCTTTCGGCACAAATTCAGCAGGTGAACAGGTTGGGGAAAAAATAAGATCGGCAATCAGAACCAAAAATATGAAACTGAATGAACTTATAAATATACAAATGACAAAAATCAAAAATTCACCGAAAGGAGTAATAGGGTTTTGAAATATGTCATCATAGTTTTTTTACTTGTTCTGGTGGCCACATTTTTTTCCGCAGAAGAAAGGTTTTATTCGTATTCTGAATCTGATGCGGTTTCACCTTCAGCAATACAATTTGTGAATTTCAGGAGTGAAATTATAAAATATTTGCAAGACAAAAATAAGCATAGGGATGGAATAATTGAGTATGATGATATTACACATGATTCTTGGTATAAGAATGATATATGGAGAGCAAGAATTTCATCTGGTATCTGCTATATCTGGGGAGAATCCAGTCATGAAGTATATATAAGTATTTTTAAAATACTGTCATATAGTATGTCACTGGGAATATCAAAAAATGGAAATATAGTGATCAGGGATTATATACTCCCAAGTCCCGCGTTTATTCCTGATGGAAGTATAGTGAGTGTCATTCAGTTAAGCTAGGGTGTGTCATGGCAGTGCGTAATTTAAAACTCAATGCTTTTTCGATTACTGAATCAATCATGGTTGCTCTGGCTCTGATGATTGTGATTGCAATTGTCGCAAAATTCGTGAGTCGGAGTTCAACAATCATACAGCAGCGTGCGGCGGCAACCCATCTCATGCAAATTTCCAGGGCGGCCAATGAATACCTGCTTGTGAAACGTGACAGCCTTATCGGGACCGTGGGAGTCGCAACTGGCCCGACAGTAACAGTGGAGGACCTGATCGAGGCTGAATGCCTGCCGGAAGGTTTTGGGTCCCGGAATGTATGGGCGCAAGACTATCTGATTTATATCAGAGCCCCGAGGCCGGATGAATTGATGGCAATCACGCTGACTACCGGCGGTACAGATGGGGATGACGGCAAGTTTGCCGCAACAGTTGTTCCTGGAGCGGCCGCGCTTGCGGGAGGAGCCGCCGGTTTCATCCCATCCGGGATTATTCCAGGGCAGCCGCAGGACATCCTGAGAGGGGTTTTCGGGGGGTATGCAATAGCACTCGCCGACTATGCCATTCCAAATCCTGGCCCTGGGCATCTTGGGGCATTAAGCGCATACGAAAGTTCTGCGGCGTTTAAGGATTATCTATACAGAATTGCCGTGCCTGGTCATCCTGAGCTTAATGCAATGCAGACAGAACTTGATATGACAGATCATGCGATTCGGGGCATACACGAGCTTCAAATGACTTCGCGCGAACCTGAGCCGGATGAAACATGCGATGCGGCAAGCGAAGGACGGGCATTCCTGGTAAAAGATGATGGTATCTACCTTTGCCGGAATGGGGTGATGGAGCTGTTGGCTGATACGGGCAACTCTATTCTCATGCAGGAGGGGGTACTGGTTTCCAACGATCAACTGATCGAAAAGCCGATTTGCAGGGCAGGTACGGAACCTCAAATATTTGTATCACCGAGTATCATTTCTTCCGGACCGGAAACACCGCCCATGGCATCCTACCAAGCATGGGCCGTAAACCATGATGATACTCATTGGCAAATCAAGGTACGTGTTTTGACATCTGACAAGGAAGACGGCTGGGTTTATCCGCCCTCGGACTATGCGCGGGCGGTGGCATTTTCCGCATGTATCCGTCCTGCGGAGGTCACACCATGAATTGCCGGTGGTTAGCGGGATGTGTTTTCGTCTTTTTCTTGTTCTGGTCGCAGCCCGGGAGAGGGGCAATCCTGCCGGATTCAGAGCTGCGGGTACTTTTCGTGGAGCAGGCAGGTCAAGCGGATATTAATCCGCTGTTGATTATGGCCATATCGAAACACGAATCAAACTATCATCCATGGGCATTAAATATTGCCGGAAAGTCCTACAAGCCGGGGAGCAGGGGAGAAGCCCTCAGGCTGATACGGAAGGCGATGGCTTCAGGTCGCAGTTTCGACATCGGTCTGATGCAGATAAACAACTGGTGGCTCCGAAGACTTAAGCTGACGCCGGAGCAGATTCTTGAACCACGAAATAATGTTTTGGTTGGCGCAATGATACTCCGACAGGAAATAAGGAAATATGGACTGACATGGCGCGCCATAGCCGCATACCATACCCCTCCGGACAGGAATCCGGGAAGGGGGAAGGCATATGCGCAAAATGTGCTCTCCCATTTGCGAAGAATTATCCGATACCTGGATAAAGGATGAAGAAAATGAGTATTGAAATCCGGGGAACCAGGTCAGAGGAGGAAGTCAAGCGCAAGCGTTTGTTACGCGATACGCGGGGACTGGGAAGTCAGCTTTGGGACGCTCTGGGGGAACGTGATACTGCTTTGCTTTGTCTGCTTGTTCTGGCTGTCATGCCATTCGTGCAGCCATTGCTGACTGTTCCCTGTGCCTTTCTGGGATGGGGAGTATATAGACGCAGGATGCGAGTCTACCCGACGGAAGCATTGCCTTTCAGATTACCCAAAACCGCTGGATGTGAAGATCCGAATGATCCCAAGCCGGGACGAGAATCCGGGAATGCAATGGCTTCGGGTATTTTTTTTCTTGGCAGGGAACACGGAACACGGAAGCAGCTTTGGCTGAAGGCCAAGGATATGCTTACACATATGCTGGTTTTCGGGACTACCGGATCCGGCAAGACCGAGTTTCTGGTATCCATGGCATTTAATGCTCTCGCCATGGGATCCGGTTTTTCATATGTTGATCCTAAAGGTGCTCCGAAGCTGCCATTTCAAATTTACACAATGTGCCGCATGTTAGGGCGTGACGATGATTTTCGGATTATGAACTATAATACGGGGGGTAAAAGTGTTGCCCAGCATGGGCCGAAGCGGATGTCCAATTCGCAAAATCCTTTTGCATTTGCTCCTGCTGATGCGATAGTGCAATTAATTGTGTCACTTATTCCAAAATCAGAAGGTGGAAACGCTATTTTTGCTCAGAATGCGCAAGTTGTTATATCCGGAATTAATACATCTAAGCTGACAGTATTGAAAGAAAAAGAAAAAATGGACTTGCTGCGTGAAATTCAGGAAACAGGCAGCAAGGAAGCTAAGGACAAGCTTATAAATGGGAATTTACGTTTGGTATTAAGCGTTATACAGAAGTTTACAAACAGAGGAGAAGATATAGACGATTTATTTCAGATAGGCGTAGTGGGACTTATCAAAGCAATAAATAATTTTGATCTGACTAAGGAAGTTAGATTTTCAACCTATTGCGTACCGATGATAGCAGGAGAACTCAGGAGATATTTAAGGGATTACAGTCAGATAAAGGTAAGCCGATCAATGAAAGACCTTGCTTACAAGGCTATGCAGGCAAAAGAACGTCTTACAGCCGCTAATCAGCGTGAACCGAAAATTGAAGAAATCGCAAAAGAGATCGGCGCTGAACGAAGCGATGTAGTACTTGCACTGGAAAGTATAAGTGATCCGGTTTCATTATATGAACCGGTTTATTCTGATTCCGGAGATACTCTGTATGTTCTTGACCAAATTGGCGACAAAAATGATGTGGACAGCTGGCTTGATGAAATATCTTTAAAGGAAGCCATAAGGGATTTGCACCCGCGGGAAAAAAATATACTGTATCTACGATTCTTTCAGGGAAAAACACAGGTTGAGGTTGCAAATGAAATCGGAATTTCACAAGCTCAGGTTTCACGGTTAGAAAAAGGCGCATTGGCAAAAGTTAAGGGGCAAATTTGAATTTTTTTTAAATTTATGCAACATTTTGTAGTTTTCAATCGTATAATAAATAGAAAGTAAATTTTCACTGTACAGATAACAAAATGATGCATCATTATTATCAGTAAATAATTGATTTCCAAGACAAATTTCATAAAAAGCATGGTATATATGAAAGTTGCGGCGGAATGGTATAAATGTAAAAAGAGGGATAATAATGAATGAGATTTTAAATAAAAATGATGTAAAAACAAGAGAGGAATATGAGAATTTTGTTTCTAATCATATAAATGGTAATTTTATGCAGTCCCTTTGCTGGACGGGTGTAAAAAAAGATTGGAATTACGAAGCGGTGATTTCAAGAGATAAAAATGGAACAATTAAGGGTACGGCTTTAGTGCTTATTAGGCTAATACCCTTTCTTGGTTGTTCCTTTTTGTATTCTCCTCACGGACCAGTCTGTGATTACAGAGATACAGAAACTCTTAAGGATATTTTTGCAGGAATTGAATTAATAAGGAAGAAATACCGAGGGTATGAACTGAGGGTCGATCCTTGTATTACAGAAAATGATAAAATTGAAATTGAAGTGCTCCGGAATTTGGGATTTGAATTTAATGAAAATGCTCCGGAACTGACAACTATACAAGCAAGAAATAATTATATACTGCGGATAAATGGAAGAAGTGCAGATGAAATTTTTGAAAGTTTTCACAAAAAATGGAGATATAATATAAGGGTTGCTTCAAGAAAAGGAGTAGAGTGTAAAGTTTGCGGTACAGAATGCTTAGATGATTTTTATATGCTTATGGAGGAAACCGGAAAACGTGATGGCTTTTGCATAAGAAGCAAAGAATATTTTAGACGTATGCTTGAAAGTCTTGGGGAACACTGTCGGCTTTATATGTGTTATTATAATGGCGAACCGTTGTCCGGAGCTGTTGCTACTCAGTATGCAGGAAAAACATGTTATGTTTACGGTGCGTCAACAGCACAGCACAGAAACGTAATGCCGAATTATTTAATGCAGTGGAATATGATTTGCTGGGCTGTGGAAAATGGATGCAGTATTTATGACTTTCAGGGAATACCTTTTTATAAAAACGAAAATCATCCTAATTACGGTGTATATAGATTTAAACAGGGATTTAACGGGGAAGTTCTTACATATGCAGGAGAATTTGTTAAGAAATACAGCGGATTCAATTCGGGAATTATTGAAAAGATCGGAATACTTTCCCGTAGATTTTTGCATGTAAGTCCGGCAGGACTTCTTGATATGTGCCGACGTCACAAATAAAAAATCAGGCTTCATTTACGAAGCCTGATTTTTTGAATTACTGTATTTTTTGCGGTATGACAGACAGGTTATATTTTCAGATTTTTTAAACTGTTTTGAAAAATAACTTTGATCGTGAAAACCGCATATTTCAGAAATTTCTTCAATAGTCTTATCGGTGAAAGTTAAAAGTTCTTTGGCATATTCTATTCGTTTGTTTAAAATATATTGGATTATCGTAATACCAAATTCCTTTTTGAATTCTCTTGTAAGATAAAATTTACTTATGTAGAATCTTTCTGCTAAATCGTCAAGATTAATGGATTCTGTAAAATGCTTGTCAAGATAATCAATTACTGAAAAAATCTTATTTTTGGATTTGCCACTGCAATCTTTATAAATACAATATTCTGTGATAATAGAAGTCATTAAATCTGTAATAAGCTTTGCGTTTATAATTTCAGTATATTTGGATTTTCGGTCGTTATTATTTATAATTTGACTTATAATTATTTTAATGTTTTGAGGATTATTAGGAATGAACACACAGCATTTTTCACGGGTAAATAACGAATAATAGTATTGCGCCGGGGTGCCGTTGAATTTTACCCACATGACCTCCCATGGTTCTTTCGAATCGGATTGGTAGGAATGCGGACGGCGGCAGTCAAGAAAAATACATTGCTCTGAATCGGCCTTATAAACTGAACCGTCGTATTCTACAACTCCTTTTCCGTTTACTACATACAGGAAGAGAAATGAATCTGTTTGAAATCGCTTTGTGGGAGATACACTTTTAGATGTTAAATATCCTACTTCGTGAACATACAGTACAGATTTCTCGGTTTCTTTTGAAACAATATTGGTTATTTTTATATCTTTTTGTGAAAAATTATCAAGTGAATTGTGCAATGTATTCACATCCTTTTGTTAATTATAAATATATTATAATATATTTTGTAAAACAAGTCAATAGTTTAGAAC
>ENA-ORTY01004437-ORTY01004437.1-human-gut-metagenome-genome-assembly--contig:-NODE-4437-length-11015-cov-2.307391_pt1 | contig 11015 bp, 13 predicted proteins | sample MGYA00241917_ERZ509198 | MGnify/ENA primary metagenome ERZ509198 (study PRJEB26280, sample SAMEA2338857) | human gut metagenome | biome: human gut; feature: human-associated habitat; material: faeces...
AGGAACTTGTACCAATGCAGCCTGGTGATGTACCTGTGACCTATGCAGATACCAGTGCGTTAGAGCGTGATTTCGGGTATAAGCCGAGCACTGATTTGAGAACCGGCCTGCGGAAGTTCACTGAGTGGTACGCAGATTTTTATGGTAAGAAAGAATAGGAAACCAGATAAATGAAGTGTGTTGAGGTTTATAAGGAATTATACCATCAGGAACCGTATGGTGTAGCTTTCTGCCCGTACCGAATCAGCCCGCTGGGAGCTCACATTGATCACCAGTATGGCAAGATCAATGGTCTGGCAATCGATAAAGGAATCCACATGGCATACCACCCGAAACAGAATGGCGTTGTGGAATTGCAGTCGCTGAATTTTCCGAAACGTGCGCAGTACTTTGTGGGAGATGTGCCAGAAGAAAAGCAGGGCGATTGAGCAGACCATCTGCGTGGAGCAGCAAAGATGCTGGGTGAGAAATATCGGCTGAAAGTTGGTCTTTCTGGAATCATTGAAGGCAGTTTGCCGATTGGTGGTCTGTCCTCGTCTGCGTCAGTTATTATTTGCTTTTTGTCTGCGCTGTGCAAAGTCAACGGCATCCATTTGAAACCGATGGAGATGATTCTGACCGCAAAGGCAGCGGAAAACCAGTATGTGGGTGTTTCTTGTGGCAAGCTCGACCAGAGCTGCGAAGTTCTTTCCAAGAGAAACCATATGCTTTACCTCGATACAAAGGATGATAGATATGAGCTGATTCCGACCAGTGAAAAGATGAAGCATACAAGGTGGCAATCTTCTTCTCCGGTCTGGAACGCTCCTTGAAAAATTCCAAGTACAATCTGCAGTAGGATGAATGCAAGGCAGCGGCCTATTCATTGATGGGCTACACAGGAATGGATTATGACACCTTTGCCAATACCCGCCTGCAGGATGTTCCGTTTGAAGTATTTGAAAGCTATAAGGATCGTCTGCCGGAACTGTGGCGGCGCAGAGCGGAACACTATTACAGTGAATTTGCCCGTGCAGAAAAAGGTGCAGAACTGTGGCGCAAAGGTGATTTGGAAGGCTATGGTCAACTTGTTTTTGAAAGTGGCAAGTCTTCGGTTTATAGCTATGAGTGTGGCTGTGACGAGCTGAAAAAGCTGTATGAAATCATGGTAGATACCGATGGAATCTACGGTGGTCGTTTCTCCGGGGCTGGCTTTAAGTGGTGCTGCATGACATTGATTGATCCGAACAAGGTGGAAGAAATTGAAGCGAAGGTTGGAACTGAGTATCTGAAAGCATTCCCGGAACTGGAAGGTAACTATGGCTAGGATGAAAGGACAGGTAACGTGGGTACAAAAGTAGTTATAGATAAAGGTATAGCTGGATTAGGAAATCGTCTGCGCTGTGTGGCTGCAACAATTGAATACGCTAATAAAACTGGACGTAAGGTTTTTATTGACTGGACAGATGGTATGTTTGCAGCCGTGGGTGAAAATGCCTTCAATAAGTATTTTAGGCTTATTGACGTTCCGTACATTGATTGCTTTGAGAACGTGCAATGTCAAACCTTCTATCCTTCTGTATATGCTCAAATGCCAATAAGTGGAAGCATATACGATTTCTTTGAAAAGAAGCAGATAAAGAACCGCTTTGCTCGGAAAGGAATGCATTATCTTTTTAAAGGACTCCATAGGCTTGGAGAAAAGAGTCCAGACATGGATAAAATGGTAGCACAAATGAGTCAGTGCTACCAGGCATTTGTGCTCCGGCCAGAGTATCAAAAAAAGTATGGTGAAACTGGTCAATTCGCTTTTGGTGCACATTTGAACGCAAATATAAAAGCGGATGTTGTTATCTATTGCGATAATATACCGTTTTATTCGGCTGATGTCATGCGTAAGCACATCGCTCTTCAGCCGTGGATTGAAGAGAAAGTGGAAGCTTTTGTAGAAGAACATGAGCTTGAAAAGGATTCTGTGTCTGTCCACATTCGTGCGTCCGGGAAAAAATGCTATGGTGATATGCAGAAGTTCGTTGCCAAGTTAAAGGTATTCTGTCATGAAAAAGAAATCAAGCGGGTGTTTCTTTGCACTGATAACAATGAAGCGGAGCAGTTATTTAAAAGAGAAATCGGTTCTATGCTTGTTACTCAAGAAAAATACATTCCGGAGATTAGAGCAGGAGAAACTGGAATTCATGACTTTGCACAGAATAGTGGCGATGAAGCATTGAAAGAGCGACTTACATTGGAAGCTGTGATTGATATGTTTGCAATGACAAGAACAAAGTATCTGTTTTATCAATTTGGTTCGACGTTTAGCGAGATTAGCAGAGTATATCAACAGCACGATCCCAATGCAAAAAGCTGGTTGAATATATAAGGAGGATAAGATGGAAAAGCATAATAGGAAACCGCGAATTTGTCTTGTTTCTTCTTCAGGAGGGCATTGGGAGCAGTTACAAAAGCTTCAGCCATTAATTGATAAATATGAAGGATGTATGGTTACGGAGAAAACACAGTTTCCGGCCAGTGCAAAGTATTTCATGATTCAAACTGATTTGAAGGACAAGTTCATGATTCCTAAGATGATTGTGAACTTCTTTAGTGCAATTAGAGTATGGGTAAAGGAAAAGCCAGATTTCATTATTACAACAGGAACTCTCGTTGCATATCCTTTTTATATTATTTCGGTTCTGTTTCGTAAGAAATTCATATTTATAGAAACATTTGGTCGAGCCAATATGCCTACGATAGCTGGACGTATGATGGAGAAGCATTCGGATATGTTTATTGTACAATGGGAGTCACAGGTAAAACATTATAAAAAGGCTATTTATGGTGGCTGCCTGTATTAATTTGATGCTTCTCCATAGGGAAAGATAAAAGAATTATGGGGGAGGAAGATAGGAACATGATATTTGTAACTGTTGGGTCGAGAAACTACCAGTTCAATCGCTTATTTAAGAAATTGGATGAGCTTTATGAAGATGGAATCCTCACAGAGCCGATGTTTGCGCAGACCGGTACATCTACATATAAGCCAAAGCATTATGAATATATGGATTTCATTACGCAAGAGGAATTCTTGCAAAAAATAAAAGATGCTGACATTGTTGTTTCTCATGGAGCTTCCGGTTCTATTATGAAGGCTTTGAATGCTGGGAAAAAGGTTATTGCCGTTACTCGACTTGAGAAGTACAAGGAGCACCTCAATGATCATCAGATTCAGAATAATGAAGCGCTTAGCACAAATCATTACGTGCTAATGGCAGATTTAGAGCTTACAGATTTGGGAGAATGCTTCAAGAAAATTTATGAAGGTACTGATGGATTGCGGCCATGGGAAAATAAAGACCCATTAGCAATAGTAAAAATGATTGATAGGTTTATTGAGGAAAACTGGGAGTAAGAGATATGGGATTTATTGAGTTAGAGAATAAAGCAAAACGTGTATTTGAACAATATCCAATAATCAAACGAGCAGGGAAACGTGTATATCAGCTTCTTAGTGTTGCAACTTCTGGAGAGCATTTCAAGGCGGAGGGAAACGTGACTAGGGTGACACCGAAAGATGGTTTTGAGTACTTCTATGGATATTATGATAAATCTCCATGGGATGCATCTGGACGCTATATGTTATGTGTACGGGTTCACCAAGCATATAAATCGGTTGCTCCGAAAGAGCCAGGTGCGGTATGTTTAGTGGATACAGAACACGGAAACACGATTATTGAAATCGGAACAACACATTCGTGGAACGTGCAGCAAAGTTGCATGGCTCAGTGGGTGGGGCCTGATTTCAAAAGTCGGGTTGTTTATAATGATTTTAGAAATGGGAAATACTGTTCGGTTATATTCAACATTGAAAGAATGAAAGAGGAAAAAATGCTGCCCCTTCCGGTCTATGACGTCTCGAGAGACGGCACTTTTGCGCTTTCACTAGATTTTAACAGACTGCATAGAATGCGTCCAGGATATGGATATTCTAATATTCCAGATACTACGAAAGGAAACCTTTGCCCAGATCAGTGCTGCATTTGGAAAATTGATATTCCAAGTGGGAAGATAACGGAACTTTTCAAATATACAGATTTTGCCGCGTTTGAACCGGATGAGACCATGAAAGGAGCAGATCATAAGGTTAACCACCTTATGATCAGCCCGAATGGAAAGCGATTTATGGTGCTTCATCGTTGGTTCCAGCAGGGAAGAAAGCATTCAAGGCTCATAACTGTAAATACTGACAAAACTGAAATGTATAATCTTTCAGACGATGTTTTTGTATCTCATTGTTATTGGAAAAATGACAAAGAGATATTATCTTTTCTACGTAAGAAATTTACTGGAGACCATTATTACTTAATGAAGGATAAAACTCAGGAGTATAAAATGCTTTGGCCGGAGCTGAACACAGATGGTCATTGTAGTTATTCTCCAGACGGACAGTATATTATCACAGATACATATCCTAACAGAAAAAGAATTGCTAGTGTTTATCTTTGCACAGAAAACGGAGGAGAGAAAGGAAAAGCGAAGCGTATAGCTAGAGTCTTTTCACCTTTCCGATATGATAATGATTGTCGCTGTGATCTTCATCCTCGTTGGAGCCGGGATGGAAAGATGGTAGCTATTGATTCAATCCATGATGGAAGAAGAGGCCTGTATGTGATTCCAGTGGAGGATATAAAGTGGTGAGGAAGTGATATGAATAGTAATTGGTTTAAAGTAGTCATGAAGATGATGGGTGTAAAGTATGGAAAGAACCTTCTGCTAAAGGGTATACCTGTCATTTACAATGCAAAGGGAGCAAAACTGGAAATCGGGAATGGAGTGACCGTGAAATCATCATTTCTCTCTAATCTTGTTGGCTTGTATAGCAGAACAATTATTGTTACACGCGCAACTGGTGCGGTTATCAAGATTGGAAATAATGTCGGTATTTCTGGGGCTACTATATATGCAAGGGACAGAATTGAAATTGGTGATGATACGATGATTGGCGGAAATGTAAAGATATTGGATAATGACTTTCACCCTGTTGAATTGGAAGATCGCCATTCACAAGATAAGTCGAAAGTAAAAGCAAGACCAGTGACAATCGGAAAGAATTGCTTTATCGGGGTGAATTCAATTATTCTGAAGGGTACAGAACTTGGAGATAATTGCGTTGTCGGGGCAGGTGCAGTTGTAGTTGGAAGATTTCCAGCTAACAGTGTCATCACCGGGAATCCTGCAAAAGTAATAAGAGTATTACGAGGTGAATGTCAGAATTAACCTTATTTTACCCTTTACAAGTGTGTACAGCGCAAGATTGAATTACTACACTATATTTTATCAATGGAAATTATTTAGAGGGGGACTATATGAAGGTTGCATTTATTTCTGTAAACTATAATAACTACCTTATTTCATTGAATAATGTAAATAATATTCTAAGCCTTAAAGGAGATATAGAAAAAGATGTTATTATAGTGGATAATGCTTCATCAGATGAAGACTTTGCAGCACTTAAAGTAGGGTGTCCAGAGCTGCCTAATGTAAGATTGATTCGTTCAGTAAAAAATCTTGGATACTTTGGAGGTTTAAATCTTGGGCTAAATGCAATAGATTCGAAGACATACGACTTTGTCGTTATCGCAAATAATGACCTGATATATCGTTATGACTTTTTGCAGATACTTGAAAAGTCAAGTTATAGTGAGAATTGCTTGGTGATTGCTCCTGAATTAATTACAATTGACGGTCGCTATCAGAATCCACAGAGAGTTATAAAACCAAGTAGATTAAGAAGAATAGCGTATGCCTTGAGGTTTAGCAATTATTATGTGTCGGTTATAATGGAATTCCTTTATGGCACATTTATTCGGAAAAAAGTAAAGGAATCTAGCAGAATACACGAAAAGAGGAATATCTTTCAGCTTACTGGTGCGTGTATGGTATTAACACCGGAATACTTCAGACGATGTGGGACGCTTGATGATTCGGTGTTTATGTGGGGAGAAGAAATGCTTCTTGCGCATCAAGTCGAAGTTGCCGGGGGCGTAACGACTTATGACCCTTCATTGTATGCCTTGCATTTGGAAAGCGCATCTGTGATGAAGGTACCATCAAAAAAGAGTTTTGCAATGAAGAAGGAATCCTATAAGGTTTACAAAAACTATTATAAATAAGAATGTGAGAAGCAAAGATGAATAACAATATATTAGTAACAATAATAGCACCGGTATATAAAATACCTTATGATTTGTTAGAAAAATCAATACAATACATGATGTCTCAGACGCATAAAAAGATTGAAATCCTTCTTATCGATGACGGAAGCCCCGATGAATGTGGTAAGATATGCGATGACTATGCCAAACGAGACAAAAGAATACGAGTATTTCACACAGAGAATACAGGCGTTTCACACGCACGAAATATAGGAATTGCCCAATCAAATGGTGAGTATATATGTTTCGTTGATTCTGATGACTTTCTTGAGTCGAATGCAATTGAGATAATGCTTCAAGAAGCTGTTGAAGAAAATGCCGAATTGGTTGTTACCAACTACCGCATCTCAGGAAAAGAAAAGAAGGATTCAGAAAAAAAGTATGTATTTTGCGGACAAGATATTCCGGTTATAAAAAAATCATATATCTCTGGAGGTAACATTTTGAACTTGGCTTTTACCGGCGCGCCATGGGCGAAGCTGTTCAAAGCTAATACTATTAAAAAAAATGGCTGCTATTATGATGAATCTCTTCAACGTTCTCAAGATAATGAGTTCAACTTTCGATTTGCTGACTTTGTAAAAAAATGTGTCTATTTTGACAAATGTCTCTATATATATAACGTGTATAGGAATTCTGCAATGCGAAAATACTGGAAAGAATCGGAAAAGAATGCAGATGTTTTGTTGGAAAAAATTCAGAATGACATAGAACACTTAAATAACCCTGAATACTATTGGGATGCATTTTATGAATTTGTAATAACAAAAATACTCGATATTTTTCAAACAGATATAATGCACCCAGAGAATCCTTGTACAAAAAAGACTCGGATTAGTAGAATTCAATCATTATCGGATAGAGAGCCGTATCATACAGCCATATTACAAGTTTCTGGTACGCCATCGAGAACATATAAAGGGCTTATTGTGAAAGCCCTAGAGTCTAAAAGGTATCATTTGGTTTATGTGATTGTCAAGCTGAAATTAATTGCAAAAAAGATATTAAAGTAGGGAATCAGGAATGGAAGTAAGGAGATCTTTGATTACGATAGCTATTATTCACATAATGGTTTTCTTAATAGGGTTTGCTTTTCTGGGAAGATCATTTGAGCTGTTATACTTATTATTGCTATACGTTGGAATTAAAGGGCGAAGCAGAAAATTAACCCGCAGAGGGTTGACCCTATTTTTGTTGGGAGTTACTATATCTGTTTTTACTCTGATTAATTACAATGATAGCATCGTAATAATTGTATTGAAAAGCCTTGTATATTGGTGTTCCTATCAAATCGGGTTATCCATCGGTAGTTTAAATGAAAGAAACCGAACAAGATTTGATTTGCAGGTTTTTAATTTTCTGTTTTGTTTTGCATTTGGATGTTGGCTAAGATACGTTATAGATGTTGCCCTGTCTTGGTCTACAGTATTAAAGCATCATAGATGGATTACTGATTTATGGACGCATACGGAAACAACAGCTACTATAGGTGCTGGATGGTGTATTCCTCTCGCTTGCATTTTCTATTACACTTTAGTGTCAAAAAATATCCCAAGAACTCTAAAGTTTGTAGTAGGCGTACAGGTTTTAGTTTCCTTCTTTTTTAACATTCTTACAGGTACCAGGACATTTTTGTTAATTCTTCTAATGACATCTATTTTAACATATGTCTTGCATTACACCAAGGGGAAGAATGATAAGAAAAATGTAGCTAAAGTTACTGGAGTGATTATATCAATAATATTAATTTGTGTTTTTATGTACGCAAATAACAGTTTCGGCATTAGGGACATGATTCAATCAAGTACTTTGTTGATGAGACTATCTCAGGGTGAGCTTAGTACTTCTGCGCTTGACAGTAATGGCAGATTTGAAAGAATAATATTTGCAATAAAGAATATTGACAAGATTTTTTGGGGCGGAAGCTATTGTGAGCGTACTGGTAATAGAATACACAACTGGATTTTTCAATGTCTTGATTTATACGGAGTGATTTCAGCTTGTATGCTGTTTGTTGTGGCTATAAATGTAGCAAAGATATACTTTGCCTACATTAAATGCAATCAAGTGACAGTGGATACAAAAATTATTGTGTTCGCGACATTGGTTACTTTTTTCGCTTATTCTATGATAGAACCGGTATTGACAAGTAATAATATTGTTATGAGTGTATTCTTTGCCGTTGGAGGAATTTTAGATAATAAAAGGAAGGATATTAGACATGAGCGATTATATTGATAGTATTAAAAGCGTGATGATAGATCTAACGGAATCAAATTTTTCTGAATTTGAAAAATTGGGGTATGCAGTGGAAGGTCATAATGGCCCATATGGTCATAGTGATACCCCTGTAAGAAACACTTGTCATTGGTGCATTATTTTTGGATATCTTTGGAAGATAACTCAAGAAGAACGCTATTATTCTCTCATGAATAGATTTGCCGACTATATTTGTAGCGTACAAAGGGAAAGTGAATCGGGTTCAATTGAATGCATGACAACGGATTTATTTGATCACTTAAATGGCCTTATAGGTCAGGCCTGGGCAATAGAGGCATTGACGTATGCTTATAAAGCAACTTGCAAGAAGGAGTATTTGCATACGGCGAAAAGAATATACCTTTCTCAAAAATATGATAGAACGAATCATATATGGCAAAGAATTGAATTAGACGGTCAAAACATCGGTTATGACTATACATTCAACCACCAGTTATATTTTGCTGCTGCTGCTTCTATGATTAGTGATTGTGAGTATGATGAACAAATAGAAGATATTATTTCGGACTTTCTCGAAGGTACATTAATTCATTTTAATGTACATGATGATGGAAGAATATGCCATTATGTATCTTTACCTAGACCAGTTGGACGAAAGTATTATTTGAGAAAAATAATCAAGACAATAGGACAACCTCTTAAGGTGTTAGATCCGAATGCTTTTAATTTGGATAACCACGAGATTGGGTATCATCTATTTGATATGTATATATTTGCGCTATTATACAAAAAATATTACTCGTTTGCAATTTTTCATACAGATAAGTTTAAAAAGGCTTTAGATTATGCTTTGGATATAGATTCACTGAATAAGAATTTCAACATCGTGAATTTTCAGAAGTTGTCGCAAACACCCTTGAAAAGATTCGTTAAGCTTAATAAATTTTCATACGCTTATAATTCGCCTGCGTTCGAACTTCCGTATATTGCAAAAGTTTTTGACGCATTAGATACAATCGACTGTGAAAAGTTATGGGAGTTTCAATTGAACTGGCTATATGATAAATCCAAGCATTCATTTTCTCGTAATAATCTGGATACTAACACTTTAAATGCAAGGATATACGAAATTATCTCTTTCCTTGAGAATTGAGGCAGAAATAATGGTTGATAAGAGAAAAACAGATTTGGTGAAGAACACTACTCTTCTTTCCATATGCACAATACTAAACAAAGCTTTTGGATTCTTGTTAATTCCTTTGTTTAGTAGATGGTTAACTGCGGAAGAGTATGGTACGTATGACGTATTGGCTTCATACGCTTCGTTATTGATACCTATTGTAACTGTAGCGTGCGCAGATGCTTTATTTCGCTTTTGCATGGAAGACGGCGCAGATAGACAAAAGTTTATTACAAATTCAGTTGCGTTGATTTCTTTCAATACAATCGTGTTTGGAGCGGTCTTTCTTATACTTGACCGAGTTATAGATTATGGCTATTTTGGCTGTTTATATATGTTACTTATTGCAGAATGTATAGATAATATGGTTCAAGGCTACCTCAGAGGAGTTAAAAGACTTGATGTATACGGATATTGCAAAGCATTTGGTGTTTTGCTGATTGGTGGATTTACAGCCCTATTCGTGTTAGTGTTTCGACTAGGGACACTTGGCATCACACTTGGTTATACTTTTGGCTATCTCTTAAGCGATGTGTACGCTATTATACTTACAAAAATTTGGAATTACATTAATATCCAGAAGATTTCCTGGAACACAATTATGGAAATGCTATCCTACTCCTGGGTATTGGTTCCTAATAGTCTTTCATGGTGGGTGATGAACGCCTCAGATAGACTACTGATTTCAGTTTATTTGAATCCCGTGGCTAATGGTATCTATGCGATAGCATCGAAGATACCTACAGTGTGTTCATCTATTTTCAGTGTATTCTCTATCACTTGGCAGCAAACTAGTTCAGAAATGATTAATGATAAAGACCGGGATTTGTATTTCGGTCAAGTATTCAATAAGATGATAATTCTTCTTGTTACTTTATGTGCTGGTGTGGTAAGCATAAATTATTTTCTTTTCAACATAGTGTTTGATGCAAGCTATATGGAGGGGCAGTTTTATGCTCCGATATTAGTTACATCCACAATTTTTCTTTCTTTGTCTCAATACTTTGGAGGAATTGAAATTGCATTAAAACGTCCAAAGGAAAATAGTATAACAACAATTATTGGTGCAATAGTGAATTTCACAGTTGATTTTGCTTTAATAAATCATATTGGCCTATATGCGGCTGCATTATCGACATTAATTGCGAATATTGTTGTTATGATATGTAGGAAAATCAGACTTGGTAAAGTTGTTAAGATAAGGGTCAGAAAGAAAGTTTTACCGCTAATATTGTTTTACCTGTACATTCTTGCTTGCTCATTCCTTGATCTTAGTATTGTTTTTGTTGTTTGCAATGTTGTTCTAGCAGGGATTGTGTTTGTTTTCGCAAATCGAGATTGTGCGCCCAGACAAGGGCGAGTAGTCTAACAGGTGGAATGCCTGTCTGGTAAGGTCTAACCAACCGCCAGTAGCGAGTCTTGGG
>ENA-ORTY01004439-ORTY01004439.1-human-gut-metagenome-genome-assembly--contig:-NODE-4439-length-11010-cov-2.617252_pt1 | contig 11010 bp, 10 predicted proteins | sample MGYA00241917_ERZ509198 | MGnify/ENA primary metagenome ERZ509198 (study PRJEB26280, sample SAMEA2338857) | human gut metagenome | biome: human gut; feature: human-associated habitat; material: faeces...
CTTTGGGAATTGCTGAACGCCCGCAGCGATCCCAGCCTGACTCCGGCGGAAGTCAACCGCTATATTGTTGAAGGAAACAAACGCATCCTGACCCCTCTTTACAATCTGGTCTTTGCCCTGATGGCCTGCACCGGGCTGCTGGTCGGCAACTTTAACCGCCGCGGACAAAACAAAATCATTTCAATGTCTATCATTTCCATGGTTGCGGTTCAGGCCTGCGACCTCATATTCGGCAATCTGGCGGCTAAACATCTTTATTGGCTTCCCTTGCTTTACCTGAACTTTATATTGCCTCTGACGGCTTGCATTTATCTCCTTTTGTTCTATAATCCGGCATTCTTTGTCCGTCGTAAAAAACCCGGGGAACTTATGGATGACTAAACCAGGTCTCTTACATATCCTGCTGCTGGCCGGAAGCATACTCAGCTCCGGAGCGGTTTGGGCTGCCGATCTGAAAGAAACCGTCCCCGGAACAAAATACAGCAAAGTCTCCCCCAAACCCTACGGCGAACTGGAACAAAATCCCAACATCACCAATTTCATGACGCCGATGCCGGTACAAAAACAAACCAAGGAAATCTACTTCAGCGCCAATGAAATGGAAAACAACCGAAATCTGGATACGATTACGGCTATCGGCGATGTTAACATTATCCGCGAAGGATTGACGCTGAATGCGGACAAAGTGGTTTACAACCAACGTGACGATGTTGTTACCGCCATCGGCAACGTCCGCATGATAGACGCCGAAAACAACGTTGTTTTTTCTGATTATGTGGTTTTAACCAACCAAATGTCTCAGGGCGAAATGGAAAATATCAAAATCATCATGAATTCCTGTACCAAACGCAGTAATCATTGCTTTAATTTCAGCATTGGCATATATTTTATCAAAATGATCATGAAAGATGAAAGCCGCATCGCCGCCCGCCGCGTCAGAACCATGAGCAACAAAAACAAAATTATGAACAACGCGGTTTATTCCCCCTGTGACGTCTGCACCGCCAAACCCAATCCGCTCTGGCAGCTCAAAGCCCGCAAAATCAAACATGATGCCGAAAGCCAAAACGTCTATTACAAAGATGCCGTACTTGAAATCAAAGGTTTTCCGGTTTTCTATACTCCGTTTTTATCACATCCGGATCCGAACGTCTCGCGGCGATCGGGATTTTTGATTCCCGGGTTCGGTTCCAGCAGCTATCTTGACGCTTATTTGCAGCCCAAATATTTTTGGGACATTTCACCGCATGAAGATTTGACCCTCGCTCCTTATATCAGCACCAATCACGGACTGATTATGAACGGCACCTATCGCCGCTATTTTGAACGCGGCTATTTAACAACACAGGGGTCGATTATGCGGGATCAGGACGACGACGAAACCCGCGGCAACTTATATGTCAAATCCCGTTACGAACTCAATGATTATTGGGTTTCCGATTTGGATTTAAACTATGTTTCGGATTCTTTATACCTGAAAGACCTTTCCCTGCCCAAAAAAGAAGATGCCTGGTTAACCTCAAGTGCCAAACTGCAGGGATTTGACAACCGCAATTATGCCGCCATCGAAGCTTATTACTACAAACTCATCAGTTATGACCTCCGTGTGCTTGACAGCCAGGAGTTTCAGCGCCGCAAATACGACAAACCGTATGCCATTCCGTTAATCACTTATGAAAACATCAGCGAACCCGGAAGCCACGGTGCTTACTTCAAAAACACTTTCGATTTTGCCTCCGTAATGCGGGATCAGGATGTCAGTTCGCAAAGACTGTCCATGATAAATTCATGGAATTTGCCTTACACCAGCCCTTACGGCGAAAAATACCGTTTGGTTGCTTCGGTAAAATCAGATTTGTATTATGTTGACAATTATACCAACCCCGACAAAGAAAAATTCACCGGCGAAGTCGGACGTGTCTTCCCGCAATTGGGTTTGGAATGGAAAATGCCGTTTGTTCGTGCCACCGAAACCTCCCGCCATATTGTCGAGCCGGTAATTGTTGCCGTTGCGGCTCCTAACGGCGGCAATAAAATAGACAAGATTCCCAATGAAGACAGCCAAAACTCCGAACTCGACGACACCAACGTCCTTGATATCGACCGCTATGCCGGCTACGACCGCAACGATACCGGCAGCCGCATCAGTTACGGTATCAACTGGAGTTCTTACGGAACTGTTATGGGACGCACCCAGGCATTCATCGCTCAAAGCTACAAATTCAGCAATAAAGAAGGTTTTGCTCCCAGTGATGATGAAAACTGGCGTTTCAGTGACTATGTCGGTCGTATCTATGCCAACCCGAACCAATATCTGGACATGAACTACCGTTTCCGTTTTGACAAAGACGATTTGGAAATGAAATACAGCGAACTGGCCGCCCGCATCGGCCCCGACATCCTCCACACTTATGTTTCCTACATTTATCTGCAGGGAAATGAAGCAACTCTGGCAGAAAACATCAGCGAACGCAAAGAATTATACCTGGCTGTCGGCTCCCGCCTGACCCGTGACTGGACAATCAGCATTTACAACCGCCAGGATTTGACCAAAGGCGGCGGCTCGCTAGAACACGGAGGTTCGCTGGCCTATGAAGACGAATGCATCAAAGTTGTCGGCAATCTGCACCGCTACGATTCAACCGACCCCGAAGACGAAAACGACTATGAATTCACCGTTTCGCTCTATCTGAAAACATTAGGCGGCGTGGGTTCAAAATAACCGCTACAGGAGAACACAAATGACAAGACTGCTGTTTGCAATATTAAGTCTGACTATCATCGCTCAATCCGCTTTAGCCCAATTTGCCGCCGACAGCGGCAAAGAAACGCGCAATTCCGTCGTTTTCCAAAACCCGGCCGAAACCGAAACACAGCCGGAATCAGACCTTTTTCAGGAACCGCAGCCTCTGCCAAAACCGCAAACGCCGCCAAGTGAACCGATTCGCCTGTTCGGTCCCGGAGATGTTAAAATCATAGCCGTTGTCAACGGTGAAATGATTTCTTCGACGGATATTGAAGAAAGGGCTAAAGCCTTTGTGATGAACACAAGGATACCCTTTAACGCCGAAACCAAAAAAATGATTATCGCCAAGGTTATTCAATCGGCAATCGATGAAAAATTGAAACTTCAGGAAGCCGAACGTCAGGGAATCGAAATCAGTGACAAAGAAATCGATGCTTCCATACAAAATTTTGAACAAAACAACAAAATTCCCGCCGGACAGCTCAAATCGCTGCTGGCCAAAGAAGGCGTCAGCATGAAAGTCTTCCGTGAGCAGATGAAATCCGACCTGGCATGGATTCGCGTTATCCGCCGCCAGCTCATGGCTGCCGGAAACATAACCGATAAGGAAATTGAAGAAAGCATTAACCAGTCTGCCAAAGATATGATGACCCCGAAATATATGGTTTCCGAAATCGTCATCAAAAAAGAAAACGCCAAGAATCTCGACGATTTGGTTGCCAATTTGCGCAGAGATCCGCGTTTTGAATTATACGCCGCCCAGTTTTCCGAAAGCCCCAGCGCATCCAACGGCGGCAATCTCGGCTGGCTGAACAAGGGCCAGCTGGCTGAACCGCTGGATAACAAAGTCCTCGCCATGAAAGAAGGCGAGGTCTCCGACCCGATACAAATCGGCAACGAATTTTATATTCTTAAACTGGTGCAGGTCTATAACCCCAAAAGGGACAAACCCAAACTCCCTTCCAAAGAAGAAATGAAAAAGTTCATGGAAAACAAAAAAATGGAAGAAATCTCCGCCAAACACCTCCATAATGTCCGCCAGCGCGCGGTTATCGAATTGAGAAACTGACGATGACCGAACAAATGTCTGTCAAAATAGCCGCACTCCCGTCGCTGCGCCTAACCGTCGAAGCACATGGCCTGATGGCCAAAAAAGCTTTGGGACAGAACTTTCTTCTTGATCAGAACATTACCGACAAAATTATTAATCTCTCACTGCAAAAACAAAACAAAAAGGATTTTTCCGGCGCTAATGTTTTTGAAGTCGGTCCCGGTCCCGGCGGGCTGACCCGGGCTGTTTTGGCAGCCGAGCCGAAAAGCTTAACCGTCGTTGAAATGGACGAGCGCTGCATTGCCATTATGAATGAAATCAAAGAAAAAACCGGCGACATTCTTCATATTATCAACGGTGACGCCATGCAGACCGATTTTTCCGTTCTTGCTCCCGCTCCGCGCCATATCGTCAGCAATCTGCCTTATAACATTTCCGTACCGCTGCTGGTCGGCTGGCTTAAAAACATCAATGCCTATGACAGCTTGACACTGATGTTCCAAAAAGAGGTTGCCGAAAGAATCACGGCACCGATAAAAACCAAAGACTATGGCAGAATATCGGTTTTAAGCCAGCTTCAATGCCGGATAGATCATTTGCTGGACCTTAACCCCTGCTGTTTCACCCCGGCTCCGAAAATCTGGTCATCCGTGTTGCTTTTTCGGCCGCTGGAAAACACGCTGACCGTCGAACAAATCGCCAAAGTCGAAAAACTGACAACACTGGCCTTTGGACAACGCCGCAAAATGATTCGCCAAAGCCTGAAAAGCATTGCCGGCTTGGAAGAAAAATGCGCCCGTTTGAACATTCCCCTCACCGCCCGTGCCGAAGAACTAACTCCTCAACAATTTCTCGCACTTGCTGACGAAAAATAGTTTTGTCAAAATTTTGTTGAAAAAGAATAAAAAATAGATTATAAGATTACCTATAAATCTATTATTTTAAATCCCGAAATTATGAACTACAAGCAGATCATTGGCGTCTTCAGCAGAAAGACCCAATTAAAAAACGTTGAAAACATCCGTTTAAATGACGGAAAAATCGAAATTAATTTTTTAAAATCGATTGTCAGAAGCATTTCTGAAAGATGTTTCCGCACTGAATTCAGTCCCCGCAGCAGATATGCCTGGAACTGGAACAATGTCAGCATCGGAACCATCGCCCGCCTGCTCAGCGGCAAACCGGAAGAAACGGCATTGCTCCGGGCCGAAATACTGGCCCCGCGCCCCAGTGCCCAAACCGTAAGACATTACCTGGCTGATCTTCTCGAATGTCCTCCGGAACTGATCAGCGACAATATGAGCCTGCGGGAATTGACCCTTCCCGTCTGCGGAAAACAAAAAAACTCATATCTGACAACTCTCTGCTGGCTTGAAAAAACATTTGATTTTAAGACCCCGCCGAATTTGATCGCAAACGGCAGCGTCGGAAATCTGATTGCTTTGATTGCCGGTTCTTGAAACCTGATTCTTCTTTAACGGCGGCACTTCATCGTGCTGCCATTTTTTTGTCAAAAATTTTCTTATTTATCCTTGCCAATTAAAAAAACTCATGCTACAAAAATAAAAGATTTATCCTTTTTATGTTAAATTTTTAAAAAAATTATTAGTCATGGAAAAGAAAAATTCCCTGCCAGTAGTAATGCAGTTCATCAGCGATTTTGTAACTGCAGACAAGAGTGACTTACAGCAAATGAATGTTGAAGAAAGAACCGCAGCCCTTGCCGATATTTTGAGCAAACCGGTATCTTCTCTTCCCGGAACAAAGATTGAAAAACTTTGCCGAACCGTAAAGGAATTTTGTTCCAGCAACAAAAGCTTCCGCGTTTTTCTGAAGTTTCCGGACTTGCTGACGTTTGACGACTTGGCAAATTATTACGCCGACACCAAGGCCGTTAAGGTTGAAGTCAGCCGCAAGCGTCTGATCCAGCTTTGGGAAAAGGAAACCGGCGCCAGCATGCAGAAACTGCTTCCGAGTTCAATCGAAAGCAAAGAAATCACCCGCTGTCTGGCGATTCGCATCTGTGAAATGTGCGAAGAAATCACCGGCCGCCAAATTCTTGCTGACTGCCGCACGCCGATGCAGTATCTCGGAGAAGGAACCACCTACAACGACATCATCGACTACTTCACCGTCGGCTCGCAGAAAATTCACGACATCCGCTGCAAAATCTTCAAGGCCGCGCCTGAATATATCCAGGCCTATCTGGACATTTTCCGCATTGAAGTTCTGAAGGCTTATGCCCTGAACTGCGGCTGGGAAAATCTTTCGGATGACGAACTTGAAGCTTTCGGAAAAAAACTGGTTTACGAATGCAAAAACCCCGGCTTCCAGGGTGAAAACGACTGGGACTTGCCTATTTGGTGGACTGAAGACCAATTGGACGTTCATCTTCCGGCAAGGTTTGACTGGGTTAAACCCGAAACAACCGTCAGCAACATCGTTGACGCTTTTGTTTCTGCCAAAAAGACAAAACTGCAGAAAAAATAAATACTGCAGTCTGCAAAAAAAGGACGGCATTTCGCCGCCCTTTTTTATTATACTGATTAATCTTGCTTCTCGGCCGTTCTTTCATTGGGCCGGCTGAGTGCCTTCATCAGCTCAAACAGAGTCTTCGCAATACTCCGGTCGGCAATTTTATAATAAGCGGCTGCCAAAACGCGGCTTTCTTCACGGCAAAGCGGATCATCAAAATCATCTTCTTCCCCTTGCCCCGGCTGACGGCAGAACAAACTATGACTGTTTTGCTCCGTCATATTATCCAAATCTGAGAAAAAATAATTAATCGGCACACCTAAAACTTTGCTGAAGTCAAACAAACGGCTGGCGCTGACCCGGTTCATCCCTCTCTCGTATTTCTGAACCTGCTGAAAGGTCAATCCGACGGAAGACGCCAGTTTCTCCATTGATAAACCCAGCTCAATCCGTCTTGTAAAAATTTTCTTTCCGACATGCACATCCACCGGATTAGGTGTCCCGTCGGGCATTCGTCCTCTTTTATTTACTTTTCCGGCCATCATACACTCCTTCTCACCAAACTTTGCCAGATAGGCGGCATTTTCTTTTAAGTTTACCTATAGTTGCACTATAAACCCTTTCAGAAAGGAAATCAACTTAAGAATGTTTGCCGGCCAAAGGGTGCAATTTTTGAACGGTTTCCAAAAGCTTATCCGATAAAATATGGGTATAAATCTCTGTCGTGTTGATGCTTTCATGCCCGAGCATTTTCTGCACCGAACGCAAATCGGCGTTGTGGTTAAGCAAATGCGTCGCAAAAGAATGTCTTAAAACGTGAGGCGTCACCCGGGAAGGATAAATACCGGCTTTGACAGCCAGTTCTTTAAGGCGCTTAAAAAAAGTATCTCTGCTGATATGTCCGCTGCGGGAACTTTTGGAGGGAAACAGCCAGATGGAACGCCGCCCTTCACGAATAAAACAATCCCGCTGTTCAAGATAGTCAAAAACGGCCTGAATGGCCGCCGGAGCCACCGGAACAACCCTTTCCTTACTGCCTTTGCCGCGTACGAAAACCTGTCTCCGGTCAAAATTAATGCAGTTTTCCGGTAAAGAAACCAGCTCTGAAACCCGCAGGCCGCTGGCATACATCAGCTCCAGCATGGCTGTCATCTGCCTGCCCTTCGGCCCGGAACATTCTTTTGCCGCAGCAATCAACCGTTTGATTTCATCTTCCGACAGAAATTTGGGCAGAGGTTTTTCCTGCTTTGGTGTCAGAACATCCACCGCCGGATTGTCTTTAATGTCTTTTTCGGTATATAGAAATTTGAAAAATTCCCGCACCGCCGAGAGCTTCCGCGCCACCGTCTTCGGCGACCGCCCCTCCCGGCCGAGATATTGAACAAAATCGCCAACGTCATCGCGGCTGATTTCCTTCAACGCCAAGCCTCCGCAATATGTCAGAAATTCTTCAACATCACGCCCATAAGCTTCCAGCGTATTGGCTGAGGCGCCCCTTTCTGCGGACATCATCTCCAAAAATCGATTAACGGCCTCATTGCCCATCGTACAGCCTATTTGTTCAGAAAACTGTTTTCCAGCGGCTGTTCCACCTGCTCGACCTTAACCGGAACTTCCTGTGAGGCAACAAACAAGACACCTGCCAAAACAACGATTCCGATAACATAATAGATTAAATTTGATTTTTTCTGTCTCATAAGCTATAACCTTAAAAAAAATGTTGATAAAATTTCAAGTCTTTATATTATCTAGCATAATAAACTTGAAAGAAGAATTAAAAAATAGGTTATGATAAAAAAAATCGATAAAATAATATTGCTGGTCGGCCTGATGGGCAGCGGTAAAACCAGCGTCGGAAAAAGATTGGCCAAAAAGCTCAATCTGCCTTTTGTCGACGGCGACCAGGAAATTGAGAAAGCAGCCGGTTTATCATTAGTCGATGTGCTGAAATGTTTCGGTGAAGAAGAATATCGTGCCGGCGAAAAACGGGTTATGAAACGTCTGCTGCAGGGAGCACCCTGTGTTCTGGCTTCCGGCGGCGGTTCTTTTGTTGCCGAACAAACCCGCGAACTGGCAAAAATTCATGCAATAACCGTCTGGCTGAAAGCCGATGTTGACGTTTTGTATAACCGCACCGCCGGACGCAAACACCGCCCTTTTCTCGAAGGTGACGATTCCCACCTCAAAAACAAACTCGAAAAATATATCAGTGAAGAATATCCCTATTATTCCGAAGCAGATATTGTGGTCGAAACCAGAGAAGAACAGGTTGATAACACGGTTCTCCGCGTTATTGACGCCATTGACAATTTTCTTTCATCCAAAAAAACCGCTTAAACAGCGGTTTTTTTGTGTTTGGAGAAACATTCTCTGCTGATTCGGTTTCCCGATAGGTTTATATAAAATCTTTCCTGAAACCTCAAAAAAGACGATGATTACCTTGAACCTATCAGCGAAAGAGATGAAATCGTATCACCCATGCCTACCAGCGTCAGCGGTTTTTCTACCAAAATAGTCGGCAGGGCTATCAAATCAAAACCGTCAACCTCGGTAATGCCGGTTTCCGTTAACTCCGGTTTGTGCAAATGGTTAGCCAAATCAGACAATTCTTTTAATCCCACGTCGGAAACCTGCTCGCCGTGAGCCCACAGCAGATTTTCTTTTTTGTTAATGTTTCCGGTGCCGGCTTTGCTGGCGGCAACGGTCGCAGCCAGCATCATTCCGCGCAAATTGGCTTCCGGTGTAATTTTAAAGCCTTTATCCTGCAGCGTCATATACAAACCGAACATATGCAGTTGAATGCGCGGCGCTTTGATAATTTTCTTTATCAACATCAATGCTTCAAACATATTAACGCTGTTTGTCCGTGCATTGCAGGCTTCCGCCTGTTTTTCACATCCGGAAACCTCCAAAATGTCAATAGCTTCACGCTCGTTAATGCCGATTGAATCTACAATCGGGGCAATCGATTTGATAATCGACTTGCGCACCGCAATATCCTGCGTGGAGGCAATCTCCAAATGAACGATATCTCCCTGCTTTTTCCAGTTTTCAATAATCGGTAAAGCGCCTTCCTGCAGGCGTACGCCGTCGTTGTGTTCCGTCAGAGCGTGAAAACCGGATAAAACCACATAATCCATTTTGCGGCGGCCGGTTGCATCAATAAAATGACGATCCATAACCAAATGCAGATTTAACGGATCATACGTGGCAATAAAACGGTTCGATTTCGGACATTTGAAATCTTTGCCGCCGATATGCACCGTATCATTCCGGTCAAATTCGATAATCCAGTGTATCAAAGGAATGTCAACTTCCCGGTTAATCAGATAAGCCGGTTTTTCGGCCCCTTTTTCATCAAAAGAAACCAAATTGTCCAATTCTAAAAACTGCTGGGCCTGTAACTTCGGCAGAGAATTGGCATGAGCATAGACTTTGTTGACGCCGGTAACCGCCAGAACATTGGCCACAATTCCGCCCTGACCGCCCATTTGCAGACGGTCATACCCCAGATTGTTTACCATCCAGTCATAAACTTGTTTGTCTTCGGTCAGCCATTCTTCGGCAATCCCTTTGGTAAAACATTTGAAAATGCCTTTAACCACGTCTTTGCCTGAATCCAGCTTAGTCTGCCGCACATCTTCCAGCTCGGCCAAATCCATTCCCAAACCGGCAGCCAGCTCGGCAATTTTCGCTCCGCTGATTTTAACCACTGCGTCTACATTGGTGTTAAATGCCGTTGCCGCCGCCTGAACCTGCTTCATATTTTCCAAAACTTGCGGAACAACCGCAAATTTTTCTGACCAGATTTTCTTTAATTCTTCGTTAGTCATGCCTGCCTCGCAAGTTAATTGCTTTTAATGCTGTTCACTTTCATCAAAGCCAGTGAATGTGCCGAAATATTGGCTATCGCCTGATTGAAATTAATGCGTGCCTGAACCTCTGTCATCCACTTTTGCATAGCCGGATCGTTGACGATAAATGAACTGTCAAGCTGGTGCAGCCCGTCCAAAGCCTGCTGCAGGTTTCCGTTTTTAACTTCTTCGTTTATTTTTTTGAAATTGTTTTCGTTTTCGGCTTCGTTCTGCGGAGAAAGAACGTCATTGACTCTTTTGACTTTGACCACTTCGTTAAATTTAATATTCAAAACCTCTTTCCAGTTCTTGCCGTTCGTACTCACAAAGAACTTATAGCGGAAAGCCACTGTCGGTTTTGCTTCCGCCTTCAACGGAGCGTAAGTAAAGCTGCTCAATGTCACCGTTTTGCCCAAGTCAATCGTCAGCGGTGAAGCTGCGATTTGCTTCCAACCTGTGCGGGGCAAATTATTCCAATCCTCACCATGAACAGCTTCCTGCAAAGGAGCTGCATAATAGGCAGCCACCTGACTAATGTGAGCAGTCAGACGACATTCACCAATCTTCACCCGTAGCTTGCCAGCTTTTACTGCCGGAAAACGCAACATACGTTTATATCCGATTGTCGTGCCTTTGCCTACTTCTTCCCAACCGCTATCCGTCAAAGTCTCAATGGTAAAAGCCTCCACTCTCTGCCCTTTCGTTATATCTTCTTGAAGCATCACCACATTGATTTCCGATTTCGGTTTCAAGCTATAGATCGCTTCACTGCCCGAAGTGGCATTCCAGTGTTTCCCTCCTTTTTTCACCCGGTTGTCAGAAAATATCTGTTGACGGTAAGCTGCAAATTCATTTAAACGCTTTACGTCCGCTTCATGAATCAA
>ENA-ORTY01004440-ORTY01004440.1-human-gut-metagenome-genome-assembly--contig:-NODE-4440-length-11010-cov-2.315746_pt1 | contig 11010 bp, 10 predicted proteins | sample MGYA00241917_ERZ509198 | MGnify/ENA primary metagenome ERZ509198 (study PRJEB26280, sample SAMEA2338857) | human gut metagenome | biome: human gut; feature: human-associated habitat; material: faeces...
TAAAGGACGGCACATAAAACATCAGTGACAGGCCGCCTCTTCCCATAAGAAAGGCCATCACCGGATAGGAGACAATCGCTCCGATAATTCCTGTACCTATAACTTCCCCAACCACAGCAAAAATCATACGTCCTCCGGACACCCGGTAGAGCATCCCGGAAAGAAAGGCGCCGAATACAGCGCCGGTCAGCGCCAGCGGCGGTATTCCCATAAACATCATTCGTATAATTCCAATCAGCGTCGCGCAAACGAGCGAATACCACGGCCCCATCATCACCGAACATACAATATTGATTAAATGGGCCATCGGGCACATTCCCTCAACCCGCAAAATCGGCGAAATTACCACGCCGATAGCAATCATCATTGCCAGAAAGGTCATCTTTATCAGTCTGTTCTTCATGTTCATTTTTTAACCTCTTCTCATTTTCTGTCATTTATAACATCTTTTGTTTCCGGAGCAGCCACAGTGCCAGAACACATATCAGCAGTGTGATCACACAGACAATGGAAAATCCCTGTATGGAATTGGCAAAAGGCATGCCGCCCGAATTCACATTCATCCCGTAAAGCCCTGAAATAATCGTCGGAATCGCCATAACGACCGTGATCGATGTCAGATACTTCATGACATTATTCAGCCGGCTGTCGATGACTGAAGACAGCAGCTCACGGGTACTGTTGATGATATCCCTGTAAATCGTGGTCATCTCGATGGCCTGCTTGTTTTCGATAATAACATCATCCAGAAGCTCCTGATCCTCCGGATACTGTTCCAGCCGTTTATACCGGGTCAGCCTGTCCAGAACGACACCGTTGGCCCGAAGGGATGTGGCAAAATAGACCAGTGTGGATTCCAGTTCATGCAGATCAATTAAATCCACATCCTCTGTGTTATCCCCAATACGTTCTTCAATCGATATCCGTTTTTTATCCAGTACGCGCAGATCTGCCTGATACAGTGATGCCACATGAAACAAGATCTGATAAACAAAACGCATCTTCTTTTTTGTGCTGAATTCCCGCACCCGGCCTTTTACAAAACGGTGAAGTATCGGCGTATCTTCTGTGCATATCGTAATAATCATATTCTGCATCAGAATAATGCCCAGAGGGATGGTGGTATACACCCGCTTTTCATGACGGACTTCTTCCGTCGGGATATCCACCAGAATCAACGTATATCCGGATTCCAGTTCAATACGGGAACTTTCTTCTTCATCCAGCGCAGCCATAATATCATCGACGTCGATATCCAGCTCATTGGCTATATGCATGGCTTCCGATCTGGAAGGCTGAACCATCTGTACCCATACGCCTTCCTGAATATTTTCTTCTTCATGAATTGAACAATCATCTGTCCTGTATATTTTTATCATTCGGATATGCTCCTCTCTGTCGTACACGGTTTTCCTTATTCTATTATATACACAACCGGAAAAATTGCAAAGTCTTAAGTATTTATTTTACAAATATCTATATTCGTGCTAGAATAGGGGGTTGAAAAAATCATATTGGAGAGATTTGTTATGAATCATAGAATTGCATTCCGTCAGGGAATGAAAGACGGTATTCCGATTGCTCTCGGTTATATGGCCGTATCCTTTACATTTGGTATTATGGCAAAAAATGCCGGAATGACCGCCTTTCAGGCAGTCCTTCTGTCCCTGACCAACCTGACTTCCGCCGGACAGTTTGCCGGCCTTGGAATTATCACCGCCGCTTCATCCTATGCGGAAATGGCCTTCACCCAGCTCGTCATTAATTTAAGATACTGTCTGATGTCCTGCGCCCTTTCCCAGAAACTCGACCGGCGTTCCGCCTTTTTTCACCGCTTCTTTATTGCCTATGGCAACACGGATGAAATTTTCGGCATCTGCGGCTGTAAAGAAGGAAAACTGGATCCCTTTTACATCTACGGCGCAATCAGCGTCGCTTCTCCCGGATGGGCTTTCGGTACTTTTTTAGGCGTTCTCTCCGGCAGTATCCTGCCGGGACGGGTTCTCAGCGCCCTTGGCGTCGCTCTTTACGGCATGTTTATCGCCGTCATTGTACCGCCTTCAAAAAACAGCCGGATTATCGCCGGAGTTGTCCTGACATCCATGGCCGTCAGTCTTCTGTTCACATGGATTCCGGTACTGAACAGCATTTCTTCCGGTTTTCGGATTATCCTGCTCACCCTCCTCATTGCCGGAGGCGCCGCCGTTCTCTTCCCGATTCCCGAAGACCCCGACGACGAAAGTATTTAAAACGATTCACCGATTTACAAGGAGGCCCCTTTATGTCCCACAATATTTATATTTATATCTTTGTTATGGCCGGCGTGACCTATTTAATCCGCCTGCTGCCGCTGACATTTATCCGCGGTGAAATCAAAAACACCTATATCCGCTCTTTCTTATATTATGTACCTTACGTGACCCTTTCCGTGATGACCTTCCCGGCCATCCTGTCGGCCACCCAGAGCTTCTGGTCCGCCCTTGCAGGCTTTATTGTCGCGATTATCACAGCCTGGCGTGGCGGCAGCCTCATCAAGGTTTCTGCGGCTGCCTGCCTGGCGGTATTTCTTCTGGAACTGATTCCCGGTATTTGACCCTCACGGATGCCTTCAGATAAGACCTAATTTTCTGAAGGCATTTTTTATTCCGTCTTCACCGACATCATCAGTCACCACATCGGCCAGCGCCTTTAAATCCTCCGAAGCGTTCCCCATGGCCACCGAGACTGCCACTGTACGGAGCATTTCCATATCGTTTGGACCATCGCCAACACCGATGGTGTCTTTCATATCCGCCCCAACCCATTTGACATAACGGGCAATTCCCGTCGCCTTATTCACACCGGCGCAGGTGAATTCCCCGCTGTCACTGTCGCCTTTTTCATAACTCGAAGCTTCAACTTTAAAATAATCACCGAGAGCCTCCTGAAGCTCGCCCACCGTACGTCCCGAATCGTAATAGGCCCCCTTTTCCACATCCTTCCAGTCTCCGATGTGATCGACCGCCCGGATATCCACGATCATAACTTTTTTTATCTTCGCTTCATCCATTCCCGCATCAAAAAAATGCTGATTGATCCGGCGTTGATTCGATTCCGTCACGATCACTCCGTCCGCTGTCTGATAACAATACGCAATATCCGCCGCCTCAAAGTAATCGGTGATTCTTCTTAAATGTTCCGAATCCACCACATGACGGTAAATTTCCCGGCCGTCGCACTCCACATAGGCTCCCGCGGAAGCGATGATCCCATCAAAGCCCATCGCGAGCACCTGCGGATAAATCTGGGCTTTCAGCCGGCCCGTACATACAACCAGCCGATGCCCGTTGGCTTTGGCCTGCAGCACCGCCTCCCGGGCCGATTCCGGCAAATCTCCGTGAAAATCTACAAGTGTTCCGTCGACATCTAAAAATATAATTTTTTTATGCATTATAAACCTCCGTTAAATCTGGTCAAACTTCATAGGGTCTGTTATGATAGTATACATCAATTCTATAAAATTATTGAAAAGGATGTGTTATTTTTGAAAATATCCACAATCACTCTTATTTATTTTATTGTTATCAACATTCTGACCCTGATTGTCTACGGTATCGACAAATACCGGGCCATCCATGGCAAATGGCGTATTTCTGAGGCCACCCTCTTCCTCCTCGCCCTTATCGGCGGAAGTATCGGCGCAGAAATAGGGATGTATGGCTTTCATCATAAAACCAGACATCCCCGTTTTGTCATCGGTATTCCGGCTATCCTGCTGCTGCAGGCCGCCCTGTTATTTATCCTTAAATTCCGTCTGCATCTCTGAAAATTTCTTTATTTCAGTTTTTTTCTCCCAAGGCGGACGTCCTCCATTTCAGAAACCAGTTCCTCCGGCAAGGCTTCCAGGAGATAGTTCTTTCCGGTATCCCTCCGTTCTTTGAGAATCTCACGGATTTCCCGGCTGGCCTGCTCCACCGCTTCTTTCAGGTCGCCGGCGGAAAGCCTTCGGCTGATGTGATTGCGCAGGCCAATGCAGAGCAGGAGAATAATCACCTGTTCCAGGGCATCGGAGGTCGCTACCGTCACCTGATGCCGCCGTCCCATTTTGTGCACGGTTTTTTCAATATACTGGTCCGCCGTTTCGGCTTCTTTCGTAAATACAACATAAATATTATGATACTTATACACCTGTCCCGGGTTTCCTTCCACTTTATAAGCGTCAAAAACAAGGATCAGCGTATCCTTCCGGAATCCCTGATAGTTGGAAAGAATGTCCATCAGCGCATTCCGGGCGCTGGTAATATTGACTGCCGCCAGCCCATTGAGTTCCTCCCAGGAAAAAATAATATTATATCCATCCACCAGCAAATAGCTTTCTTCCGGCTCTTTTTTTTCAGGGACCTTCATATCCGATACAGAAATTTCCCGTCGTCCCACCGCTTCACGCCGCTTGACCGGACCGTAGGTCCGTTCAAAAATCGCTTTCAGCTCCTTATCATCGGAAAATTCCGGGCTGCTGCCTCCCGGACGCCGGCTGCTTTCCGGAATATCCGACGCCGCTTCCGCACTTTTTTTTGATGCCTTCAGACAGCTTTCTACGTGCATATACTCCGGCACCTCATTCCATGGCACATTGAATCCGGCGCCATGGGTACAGAATACGGAGCCCGTCGGATTTTCCAGATCTGCCTCTGCATCATACCCTGCAGACTCCACCACTTCTTCACTGTTATGGCACGGTTCATAGCCCTTCAGCGTACAGCTCAGCCGTCCCAGCCCACGGGTATAGCTCATAACCTCCGAAGCATAATCCCGCATACAGATAACCGGAGCCTTCCCTGTAATCACTGCCATTTCGCCGGACGTCTCCGACCGGAAAATTTCACCGGACATCCGCTGAATATCTGCCATCGCTCTTCCGGTTTTATCCGAAGGTATTTCCAGGCAAAAGGCATACACCGGCTCCAGAAGGACACTCTGACACTGTTTCAGGCCCTGCCGTACCGCCCGGTAGGTCGCCTGACGGAAATCGCCGCCTTCGGTATGCTTCGCATGGGACCGCCCGCCGACCAGAGAAATCTTCATGTCTGTGATCTCTGCTCCCGTGAGCACCCCACGATGGCGTTTTTCACCCAAATGGGTAAGGATCAGACGCTGCCAGTTCCGGTCAAGCAGATCCTCGCTGCACCGTGTTTCAAACACCAGACCGCTGCCCGGCTCTCCCGGCTCTAAAAGCAGATGGACTTCCGCATAATGGCGCAATGGCTCATAATGGCCCACGCCCTCTGCCGTCGTTTTAATCGTTTCCTTATAAACGATACTGCCCGCCCCAAAGGTCACATCGACGCCAAACCGTTCCGCTATCAGGCTTTTTAAAATTTCTATCTGTATCTCTCCCATGACTTTTCCGTGAATTTCTCCGGAAGTGTCATCCCAGACAATCTGAAGCTGTGGTTCTTCTTCCTCGAGCTGCTTTAATTTCAAAAACATTTCATGGACATTACAGCCCTTCGGCAGACAGATTTCATAGGTCAGCACCGGCTCTAATGTCATTTTTTCCGAGGCCTTTTCACCGCCCAGGCCTTCGCCTGCAAACGTACGGTCAAGCCCCGTCACCGCACAGATCTGTCCGGCAGAAACCTGGTTTACCGTCTCATATCCGGCGCCGGAATAAATACGGATCTGATCCACCTTTTCCGACCAGCCGTCACCGTCCCCGGTCTTTCCACCGCTCACCGGCATTTTGACTTTTAAAATGCCTCCGGTAATTTTCATATGGGTCAGACGGTTTCCCTGATCGTCTCTGGAAATCTTATAAACCCGGGCGCCAAAGGCCCCGCCGTACTCCGGCGCCATCGTATATTCATCCAGACCCTCCAGCAGCTTATCGACACCGTCCATTTTCAGGGCTGAACCGAAATAACATGGAAATGTGTGACGCCCTGCAATGGCCCGTCGGATATCGTCTTTTTCAAGACTTCCCTCTTCCAGAAATTTTTCCAGAAGCTTTTCACTGCACACCGCAATATTTTCCATCCACTCCGATGACTCCAAATCTCCGCTGAAGTCCACGCAGCCTTCACCGAACTTCTGACGAAGCCCGGAAAGAAGCGCCGCCCTGTCCGTTCCCTGCTGATCCATTTTATTGATAAAAATAAAGACCGGGACCTGATAATGCTCTAAAAGCCGCCAGAGCGTCCCCACATGGCCCTGAACGCCGTCGGCGCCGCTGATGACCAGCACCGCATAATCCAGTACCTGCAGCGTCCGCTCCATCTCCGCCGAAAAGTCAACGTGACCGGGTGTGTCCAGCAGTGTCACCTCGGTGTGCGGCAGGGAGAACTCCGCCTGCTTGGAGAAAATTGTGATGCCGCGCGCGCGCTCGAGCGCAAACGTATCGAGGAACGCATCCTGATGGTCCACACGGCCTAATTTTTTCAGTGCACCCGCCTGATACAGCATGGCTTCCGACAGAGTGGTTTTTCCGGCATCAACGTGCGCCGTGATGCCAATACAGATATGTTTCATAGCAAAATTCGCTTTCATGTTCGAGTGATTCTAACTCCTACTATTATCGCAGGTTTTGCGTGATTCTTCAAGGCATAGCATGTATTCTTTCCCGTTATATCGTCATAAACAACAGATATTGGACAAAATTCTTGTGCAGGTTTACAATAGAACCATCAGCAAAGGCGCTGAAACCTACCGACTAAGGGGTTTCAGCACCTTTTTGTTTTCTTGTATTCCAAATATTAACAGGAGCGATAGATATGCAGTATGAAATTTCCAACCGTATGAGCGATGTGCACGGCTCGGCCATCCGCGAGCTGTTCAAGCTCGGCGCGGACCCGAACATGATCTCGTTTGGCGGCGGCAACCCGTCCGCAGAGACCTTCCCGGTGCCCGAGATTGCGGACATCATCGCAGACGTCATGAAGGACGCACCGGTCTCTGTTCTGCAGTACGGTCTGTCCGAGGGCTACACGCCGCTGCGCGATACGATGAAGGACTACCTCACCCGCACACAGGGTTTTGATTTCGAAAACAATGAGCTGTTCATCCTGTCCGGCGGTCAGCAGTGCGCCGACCTGACCACTAAAGTTCTGGTAAACGAAGGCGATATCATTCTGACCGAGGACCCGGCCTTTGTCGGCTGCCTGAACACATTCCGTTCGTATGGCGCCAAGCTGATCGGCATTCCGATGCAGCAGGACGGTATGGATACGGATGCGCTCGAGGCCGCCCTCAAGGCGCACCCCGAGGCCAAGCTGCTGTACACGATCCCGTCCTTCCAGAACCCGTCCGGCATCACGACCACGCTCGAAAAGCGTAAAAAGGTGTACGAACTCGCGTGCAAGTACGATATCGCCATCCTTGAGGACAACCCGTACGGCGAGCTGCGCTTTTCCGGCGAGGATGTGCCGACCATCAAGTCGATGGACACCGAAGGCCGCGTGCTGTACGCAGGCAGCTTTTCCAAGGTGATGGCTCCCGCGTTCCGACTGGGTTTTCTGGTGTTCAACAAATCGCTCACCATGCCGCTGACCATCGCCAAGCAGACCACCGATGTACACTCTAATGTACTGTTCCAGTACGTCTGCAACGAGTACATGACCAAGTACGATTTCGCCGCGCACCTCGACAAAGCGCGTGACGTATACCGCGCAAAGTGCAATCTCATGCTCGATACCATGCGCCGCACCTTCCATCCGGCGGTTACGTTCTCGCAGCCGGAAGGCGGCCTGTTCGCCATGGCCTTCCTGCCGGACGGCATGGATTCGCAGCCGTTTGTCCGCGAGGCGATTCAGCGTGGTGTACTCTGCGTGCCCGGCTCGGCGTTCCTGGCAGACGAAAAGCAGGTGTCCAACGCCTTCCGTCTCAACTATTCTACCCCGACCGATGAGCAGATCGTCAAGGGCATCGAAATTCTCGGCAAGCTCACCCACGAATGGATCAAGGAGTAATAAAAATGAAAGTTATGGCATTCAACGCCCGTCCGGACGAACGCGCGTTTTTCGATCACTTCAGTCAGTCGCTTGATATGGACCTTACGCTGCAGAAGGACACGCTGACCCTCGATAATGTTGCGCTGACCCGCGGCTACGACGGCATTTCCTGCACCTGTGACCTGCCTGCGCCGATTCTGGAAAAGCTGGCCGAGAACGGTGTCCGCTATGTGGCCCTGCGCACCATCGGCTACGATAATGTAGACCTGAAAGCTGCAGAGCGTCTCGGCATCCGCGTATCCCACGCCGGATATTCGCCGTATGCGGTTTCCAACTACACGGTCATGCTCATGCTGATGTGCATCCGCAAGGCCGGCTACATCATGTTCCGCTCGCACACCGCAGACTACTCGCTCGGCGCATCCGGTGCGGCCCGCGGCATGGAGATGCAGAACCTGACCGTCGGCGTCATCGGCACCGGCCGTATCGGCAAGGCCGTCATTCACAATCTGTCCGGCTTTGGCTGCCGCATTATCGCACATGACCCGTACCCGTCCGAAGAAATGAAGCAGATGGGTGTGGAGTACGTTTCGCTCGAATCGCTGTATGCGCAGTCCGATGTCATCACGCTGCACACCTTCCTCAACGACAGCACCTACCACATGATCAACACCGAGGCTATTCAGCAGATGAAGCCGGGTGTTGTCATCATCAACTGCGCACGCGGCGCGCTGATCGACACCCGTGCTTTAATCGACGGCATTGAGTCCGGCCGTGTAGGCTCGGTCGGCGTGGACTGCTTTGAGGGTGAGGATAACGTGATCCGCGTCGATCACAATTACAACAGCCGCGTCACCAACCACGATTACATCATCCTGAAATCCTTCCAGAACACTATCGTTACCCCGCATGTTGCGTTCTTCACCGATCAGGCGGTGTTCGATATGGTTCAGTGCTCGCTCGAAAGCCTGCATCAGTTTGAACTCGGTGAAAAAGTTCCTCTCGAGGTACACGCCGCATAAACTGTCGCGGATTTACGCCATCTGCGCAAAATACCGCTCCAAATACGCAGTAAACGCGCGAATGCTCTGTGTGCGGAACCGTCCGAGCGTCTGCACATAGATATACCGGCGGCACTGTGCATCCTTGATGTGCAGCAGGCGCACGCCTGCGTCCTCGCAGACCTGCCGCCACTCGCCGGACGCGACCAGTGCAACACCCATGCCGCACGACAGCAGTCGGATCTGCAAGGCTGCGCTGTCGCACTCGATAGCGGCGTGCATCTCCATACCTGCTGATCGAAAAATATGCTCGGAAATCTGCCGGAACGACTGCGAATTGCTCAGCGCGATAAACGGGTCGTCAGCAAGTTCTGTCAGCGATACGCTTTCCCGATTGGCATACCGGTGTCCCTCGGGCACAGCCACGCACATCTCCTCATCGTACAGCAGGACGGCGCCTGCAGGCACCTCGTCCCGCGATACCGCGGAATCGAGCAGCAGGTCGCTGCCCTCGGGCGTGCTGCTGATGCGCAGATCCAGATTGCCGTACTCGGCGGAAAACCCCGCGAGTATCTCGCTGATACGCTCCGCGCACGACAGCGCACAGATGCACAGACCGCCTGTCCGGTGCAGGCTCTCCTCAATTTCGCCGCGTGCGTCGCGCTCGGCTTCCAGTATCGTCCGTGCGTACCGCAGCAGGATATCTCCTTGCTCGGTGCGGCGCAATCCCTTTCCCGTTCGCTCGAATAACTCGGCTCCCAGCTCGCTTTCCAGATTCCGTATGGTTTTGGATACAGCGGGCTGTGCCACGTTCAGGCTCTCGGCGGCGCGCGTCATATTTTCGTATTTGGCTACGGCGGCAAACTGCCGAAGCTGGTATAATTCCATTGCGTTCCCCTCCATTCTATGAAAGTACAGGAAAATTTCCCTTATGATTACTCAAATTCTGCTTCAGCAGACGATCATCATGTTTCTTTTGATGATGCTCGGCCTGCTTCTTTCCCGCCGCGGCATGATAACCGAACAGGGCAGCCGTGATCTGTCCAACGTGCTGCTGTATGCGGTCATTCCGTGCGTTATCCTGCGCAGCTACATGTCCGAGTTCAGCGTGGACAAACTGCGTGCCATGGGCATTTCGGCCGTTATCGCGGTGATTGCGTTTGTCGCGTCCATCGGCGTGGCGTACCTCACCTGCGGTACTCGGCACCGGATTGAAAACTTTGCGGTCGCGTTCGGCAACGCCGGCTTCATCGGTATTCCGCTTGTCACAGCTGTATTCGGCGCGGAGGCGGCGTTCTACGTCGTCTCATACAGCACGCTTGTCAATCTGCTGCAGTGGACGTACGGTATTGTTATTATATCAGGCAAAAAGGAAACCATCAATCTGAAAATGGTGTTCGTCAACCCGGTTTTCATTTCCATGGTAATCGGTCTTATCCTGTTTGTGACTCAGCCGACACTGCCCTCGGTCGTCACCGGCACGATCGGCTACATTGCGGACGCCAATACTGCTCTGGCGATGATCATTCTCGGTTTCTACCTGTCCAAAGTACGCCTGCGCGATCTGTTTGCGAGTGCAAGGCTGTACGTTGTCTCTGCCGTGCGTCTGCTTGTCGTTCCGGCGGTGACGGTGCTCATCTTCCTGCTGTTTCCCTTTGCGCGCGGCGAAATCACGCTGATTACGCTGATCGCAGCGGCAACGCCGGTTGCCAGCAGCACAGCTATCTTCGCGCAGAAGTTCGATCAGGATTACCGGCAGGCGGTGTCGTATGTATGCCTGTCCACCATCCTGTCCGTGGCGACGCTGCCGCTGGTCATGCTGGTGGCAGAGCGATTTCTTTCTTAAAATTCCAGATAAAAAAAGCGGCGTGACCCCTACGTTCACGCCGCTTCTTTGCGTCTATCAGAAAAGATCGTCCCTCGACAGCTTTTAGCCAAGAATTGCCTTATGGAAGGTCTTTTTGCCCTTCTTGATCATGCACTCCTCATTAAAGAAGTCCTTGGCCAGCTGCTGCTTGAAGTCCGCGACCTTCTCACCGTTGAGCGATACGCCGCCGCCCTGCACCAGCTTGCGCGCCTCACCG
>ENA-ORTY01004441-ORTY01004441.1-human-gut-metagenome-genome-assembly--contig:-NODE-4441-length-11007-cov-3.192750_pt1 | contig 11007 bp, 7 predicted proteins | sample MGYA00241917_ERZ509198 | MGnify/ENA primary metagenome ERZ509198 (study PRJEB26280, sample SAMEA2338857) | human gut metagenome | biome: human gut; feature: human-associated habitat; material: faeces...
GCCCGCTCCGGCTCCCGCTGCCGCGGCCAAGCCCGCACCTGCCAAACCTGCTGCTTCGGCCGCCAAACCGGCACCGGCTGCCTCGCAGAAGGTGGAAGCCGGTTATCGTGGCAATCCTTCCAGCAAGGTCTATCACAATTCTTCCTGCCGCTACTACAAGAGCAAGGGCGCCAGCAAAGTCTTCGCTTCCCCGGCTGAGGCCAAGGCCGCCGGTTTCAAGCCCTGCAAGGTTTGCAAGGGCTAGGCAGGGGATCTTCGCCTGATTATCGGGCTCCCGGTCGATCGACGGTCGGGGGCCTTTTTCGCATCCACGGCGTGGTGCGTTGGCAGCGTTCGCCGGGTAAGCGATAGCCAGAACCTGCCCCGGTCACGCCGCAATGCGCAGTAGGACTGGCGGATGCCCCGGCACTAGAGGGCAGTGGTCCCAGACAATGGGGCCGTCAGATTCTACGGCAGCTAAATTTTACCGGAAGAGTTGTCGGGCCCTGTTATCAGCGTGGGGACAGCCATTTCCGCTCTTGCTTATGGATGACAAAAATGGGAGTTGCAATTTTTTACTTGACGACGGCCCGTCTTTCCCGTAGATACAACTCACCGCGTCCCCATCGTCTAGCCGGCCCAGGACAACGGCCTTTCACGCCGTCGACAGGGGTTCAAATCCCCTTGGGGACGCCAAAGATTTCAACAGGTTACAGCCTGTTTGCCTATCCGGACTTGTAGGGTTACAAGCCCAAGGTTACAATCCCTCAAGAACTGCTACTTCTTGAGGGATTTCCTTTTTCAGCAGGTCACCCACAACCTGTCCAATTCCGCTGTCGCCGAGCGCTGTCACGATCTCTTCCTGATCCGTATACAGCCCAGCGCTTTTTGTATACCGGTCAGTCGTTGATGCCCGGTAATGTCCCATCAGTATCTGGGCCGCATTCAGGCCCAGCTCCATAAAAGCAATGGCCGCGCTCTTATGCCGGATAGCATGAAAGCCAAACGGTCTGACGCCCGCCCTTTCACATAGTTCACGCATAAAATGCCTGCGCTGCCGAAAGGGTTGTCCAAGGTGCGAGTCGCACTGCAACTGCATGAAGACATTTTCGACCTTGCAAGGCCGGGTGTCATACCACCACGACAGGGCCTTGACCAGCTCCGGGTGGAGCTTCAGCCAGCGTACTCTTTCCTTGCCGCTCCCGGCCTTATGATCCAGAAGACGGATTTTCCCTTCAATCAGGTTCACGTCCTGCCATGTCAGGCGAAAGACTTCTCCGCGACGTGCTCCGGTATAGAACAAGGTCAGCAGCATGATTAAATCCTGCCCTCTGGCCTGATGCAACACCTTGATGATGTCCTCTTCCGGCGGAACATAGCGTTCACTACGCGGAACGGCAAATGGAGGAATCTTCCTGAACGGAGCGGTTATTTGTGGGAAATCCTCTACGAAGTCAAGGCCCCACGTCCACGCGGCCAGCAGATTCTTGCGATACTTGTTGGCAACGTTTCCGCCTCTTGCCACATAAATCCGGGTCAAAAAGCGGTACGCCCGTGAAGGGCTGATGTCTTCCAGAGCGGTAATCCCGGCCTTGCCGCAAAAGTCGAAAAACTCCCGCATGACAAGCTGTTTTTCCACATAGGTCTTGTGACTCATGGTTCGCTGGGCATGGGAGAGATAGTCATTCCCCCAGGCCATAAGCCGTTTCAAGTCCGTGCGGATCTCCTGTTCCTGAATCGCCTTTGCAAGCTGTTCCTCTTCCCATTTTTTTGCGGCCCGCCATTGCGGCCCGAATTTTTTTCCGGGAGGGAACATTTTGCAGGCGATCTGCCTTCCGTCCAGCACCACGCGGGCCAGCCAGCGGCCTCCCTTGTCTGGTCTCAATGTCGGCATGAAAAAACTCCAACACTGCTCCCCAGTTGAAACGCCAGCACTGTCCCATGCGCCTGCCGCCGAGCTGAAAGGCTACCCTCTTCACTGTGCGAGGGTCAAGTTTAAGCACCCTGGCAAGCTGTTTCAGGGTCAGGAAGTCATCGGGGGAATAACGTCTCATGATTCGATCCATTATGAAGCTCGCAAAGGCGGATATATTTTGCGACAAGCTCCATCATTGATGTGCATCCATTTCGCAAAAGCATTTTTTCTCTATGTCGTTTTACACCGCTGAGAGAGATGGAAAGCTGAGCAGCGATTTGCCTATTATTGAATCCCTCAAGAATGAGCAGAAAAACTTCTTTTCCTCTCGGAGTAAAGCCCATATCCGAAAATACAGCCTGTTGGCAAACCGTATCAGAACACGAAGACAGGGCTTTCACTGAGGAATTGTAGGACATCCTCTTACGAATTTCTGCCAGATGCTGATAAAGCGTACCGATTTTTATACCAAGGTGGCTGCTTATTTTTTTTGAGCGAATTGCCGTCATGGAGCATTTTCAAAATTTTCTGGTGTTGTCTGCCCAAGCGTACAGTCTCCATCATGACCTCCAGATGTTTGGAAAAACGGTAAAGAATACCGCTTAGGTACCACACGCTGGAAGCCTTGGGCAGTGGCCATTTTTTATATAAAGTTAACTTTTTTAGAGTATTTTCAGTTTGAAGCGCTCCGCGCTTCAACCCCTACGGCCTGTTGCTGTTGTTTCGCGGAAAAGGCGAGGTTTTCCGCTCTGTTTGGGCCGGGCGGAACTGTGCTACCGCCTTGCGTTTTTTTCAAAGGTAAAAAGCTCTCGTAGAAAAATATAAATTAAAAATGAAAAAACAGTATTCCTTGATAGAATACAAGAAAACATATAGCGTTAACTCGCTCCGAAGCTCTTCCCTAAAGGCATTGCTTGTACGCATTGAAAGTACGGGAAATGTCTCCCAACAAAAATAAGAGACCGCGTAGGCTTGCTGGCGGAAGCCCCCATTTTTCACTCGACAGGACAAGAAGTATGCAGTTCATCCCCCACGGCCCGGATATTCCCAACGACATGCTGCAAGCCCATGAGGAGGGGCGGCTCGTCTTCTTTTGCGGCGCAGGCATATCCATGCCTGCGGGACTTCCCGATTTCCGCCGACTGGTCACCGAAATTTGCGGGAGGATCGGTACCCATCTACGAGGGCTGGAAAAGAATGCCTTTGATGATAAACACTACGACAGGGCGCTCATGCTGCTGGAAAGGCGCCTTCCCGGCGGCGCGGAGGAGATGCGCAAGGCAATGTGGGACTGTCTGCAACCGCCCCTTTCCGATCACCTTGACCTGAAGACCCATGCAGCACTACTTACACTGGCACATGACCGATCGGGAATGCTGCACCTGATCACGACAAATTTCGACAGGCTGTTTATCCAGGCAGCCTCTGGGGTGGGACAGGATATTGATCATCTGGCAGCGCCGCAACTCCCCGTGCCCCGAAGCGATCGCTGGAACGGCATCGTCTATCTGCACGGGCTGCTTCCGGAACGCCGCGACGACAGCACGACTCTGAAAAATCTCGTCGTCACAAGCGGGGACTTTGGCCTTGCCTATCTGCACGATCGGTGGGCAGCACGCTTCGTCAGCGAAATGTTACGCACCTACAACATCTGCTTTGTGGGCTACAGCCTGGGTGATGCCATCCTGCGTTATATGGTGGACGCCTTGGCCGCGTTGCGATTGGAGACAGGAACCGAAGGAATGAATTGCTGGGCTCTGGCAGAGAACGGGGCTACCAGCAGGGAACAATGGGAAGCCAAGGGCGTCAAGCCGATCCTCTATAAGGAGGGCAGCCATGACCTTCTGCATCGTACCCTGCATGCATGGGCCGCACACTACAGGGACGGTTTGCAGGCAAAGGCAGCAATCATTTCCCGCAATGCCCCGTTGCCGCCCGACACAGGAACAGAGGAAGACGACTTCGTTGGGCGTGTGCTCTGGGCCCTTGCCGATCCGTCAGGCGCACCAGCCGAGCAGTTTGCCCGACTGGATCCGGCGCCTCCATTGGAGTGGTTGCTGGAGGCCTTTTACAGAAAAAATTCTCCGCTTGCCCCCATCCTGTCCGATTCCGCCCCGGCAGGAAGGAAAATCATGCGAAAGCTGTTCCCCTGGGTGGTGAAGCATGCCCATGATCCCCGCCTGCTGCTCTGGATACTGCGGCAGGAGGAACAGCAGCAAGTCCGCTGGCGAGAGCTGTTCCGGGGAATACGGCTTGACGACATCGGCAAGGAGGCGGATCTCGCCGAGGCTGACAAGGCATACCTGCGAAAGCTTTTTGCCCTTTTTCGCAATGGCTGGATCATAGGGCGCAACATGACTCTCACGGATCTGCCCCCTGAGGAGGAAGCACAACGCCTGTCCGCCTGTCTGAGCCTGCGTCAGGCGCTTGTGCCGCATCTTGTACTCCGTAAGGGGATTCAAGAGCAGATCGAGAACGTTAGTGCGCCTCGGACAATTACGCACTTCTGGCCCGAGATCCTTCTTGCTGATGATGCCAGTCTGTTGTTTGAGCCTGATTTCTTGGAAAAATGGCGGATAATCCTTCCCGACTTGGCGGAACCCGTTCAGCAACATCTGCTTGACGCCCTGAACATGCTGGAAGAGCTGGCTCCCCAAACCGTGAATGCTCGACGCGATCTTTCCTTTTTTTGTTTTCCCTCCATTTCGCAACATAAGCAAAACCGGGATCGTTCCGCCCGGGCGCTCCTGATGCTCCTTCTGCGCGAGGCATGGAAAAGCCTGCACCGGCAGAACTCCACTGCTGCCATCAGCATGGCCGAAAGCTGGTTTGGCAAGTCCTATCCGACCTTCAAGCGTTTTGCCCTGTACGCCGCCGCTCAGGACGACGTGATCGCGCCCGCCCGCTGGGTGGCCTTGCTGCGTCAGGATAACGGCTACTGGCTATGGAGCTCTGAAACCCGACGTGAAGTCTGCCGTCTGCTCATCCGGCAGGGCCACAGCTTGGATGCGGCGTTGCGGGAACAACTGGAAGAGGCCATATTGGCCGGGCCCCCCCGCGACATCTTCAGGGAGGATATGTCGGAAGAAGAATATCAGGGGCACAAGCAATATCTTTCCTGGCTGCTCCTGAAGAAATTGTCCCGGAACAGTTCCCTGTCCTCGCATGCGCGCTCCCGACTGGAGCAGATGGAACAGGAGGACCCCCGACTGCGCCGCGAACCTGATGAGCAGGAAGAATTCCCCGTCTGGGTAGGCTCTCCGCAAGATGTTCCCTCGTCTCCTGTTGCCATTTCCGCGTTGCCGCGAACCTGCGACGAAATAGTCCGCTGGATCACGGAAGGCAATTTGCGCTTCTCGCCCAAGGAGCAACAATGGCGGCAACTCTGCAGGGAAAGGGGGCGGGACTGCCTGCAGGCCCTGCAACATCTGAGCAGGGAAAATATTTTTCCTCCCGAATTCTGGTGGGATGCCGTCCAGATATGGACAGAGGCCATTTCCGAAACAGCATTTCATCAGGAGCTTCTCGACTGGTTGCTGCAACTATCGGAAAATGCGCTTTTGCAGCTGGCGGAAAGCTGCTCGTGGTGGCTTGTACGCTGCGCGGAAGGCAATCTGCTTGCCGGGTCAGCGTCATTTATAGAGCTGTGCCACAAACTGCTTTTTCTTTCCTATCTGGAGGACAGCAGCCGCCTTTCCAACACCAGCGATATCGTCAACCAAGCCCTGAACAGCCCGCAGGGAAATGCTGCCCGCGCCCTTCTTCATCTCTGGAGCAACAGCGGACTCAGGGACAATGCGGGACTTGTGGAACCATACCGAACGCTGCTTACCGAACTATGCGACCGGCACGAGCCGCTACCCATTCATGCACATGTTTTTCTGGGCAGGTATGCCATAACGCTATACCGCGTTGACAGAGGCTGGACTGAGGAGCACCTGCTGCCGCTTTTTACCTGGCAGCAAAATGAATGGGACGCTTCCGCCCTCTGGAGCGGATTCCTGTGGACTGCCAGATTTTATCCCGATCTGTTCATGGAGTTCTGGTCCTCCTTTGTCGCCTGCAGCGGGCATTATGCCGAGCTGGGAGCGGGGGGAAGGCAATATGTCCAGCTTGCAACGCTCATTGCCATCGAACGGATGGACAATTTTCCAGCGGAAGATTTCAGAACAATCTTCAGCACCCTGCCTGTCGAGGCCCTGCCTGCATCGCTGCACTGGCTGGAGGACAGTATTGAACAATTAGAGGAAGATCATAGGGCTACCTACATATCCGATCGGATTATCCCGTTTTTCCATGCAATTTGGCCAAAGGATAGGCGGTGCATGACGCCGGAGATTTCCGAGGGGCTTGCTTCACTTTGCCTTGCCTCACCGCTGGCTTTTTCGGCTATCTGGAAGGTATGCAGACACAGCATCGGGCCTGTATCTCGATTGCTCTCTATACTGTTTAGGCTGCAACAAAGTGGTATTTGCCGCTCATCTCCGCGTGATGCTTTAGATTTCCTTGAAAAAGTTTACGGTAAAGGCGAATTCTTTTCACACCAACTCCTTGGTAAATGTCTTGCTGAACTGGCAGAGGCCGAACCGGAACTGCGGAATACAGAAACATTTCATAAATTATATTCCTTCTGACACAACATCAATGACCACAGTTCGTATATTTCGTGTCCGCATGTAGTTCGCTTGCGCAATTGCTATATAACCTGTTGGAATCCGGCTTGCCCAGAATCATACAGGCAGCGTTCTGCTCTTGGAGCAAGACGCTGCCTGTTTTTCCATAACGCCATTCAGGAAGAAATTCTATCGTGCTGCGGGAAAAGCAGTATAGCTTTCTGTTCTAGTTGAGCTGGAGAGCACCTGTGCCTGTCGCCTCGCGTCCTGCCTTCTTCAAAGGGAAAACGCTCAAAGATTACACACTATAAGCACCATCTTCTTTAGTTGATAGACCTCTCTCCTTTGTTGTTTTGATATCCAAAGAGGGTACGGACAAACTCTCGCCATTCTCGGAGCAGAACTGCCTGATCAGATAGGCAGGAATGATGATTCCCTCGTTTTTGAGCAGGGCACACAGTTCTTTGGGGCCATAGCCTTTTTTCAATGCCTTGCGCAGGTCACTTTCCAGCAAAAGAGCCGCTTCCTGTCGCGTCTTGCGTTCTGTTTTTTCCGGCAGATCCTGAAGCATCCGCCTGGCCTTGTTTATCTGCCCCGGGCGGATATTGGCAAACTTGGCCATAACGCATTCCTCCTGTTGAGCTTTGTCTGCCAGACTACCAGAAATTTCCCCATGTATAAAAATAGGCCACTTCACGATAGGAGTTTTTCGAGGCAGGATGGTAGTTGTGCTACGCCAACTACCATCCTGCCAAAGGGCTTGCGCCCTCTGGACTCCCGGAATGCTCGGCGCTGCGCTTCTCGCATTCCAAAGGCAAAAGGCATGAAAGGCAAAAAGGACACAGCTCTTAATCGGACTGCGGCGCGGAAATGGATTACCGTTCGCCTTACTGAAAGAGAGAAAGCGTATCTCTCGCAGCAGGCGACAGTAGCTGGCCTGTCCACTTCCGAGTACATCCGCCGGAAAATTTTTGGCGGGCGTCCTCTTGTTGCCCGAACTGATGCTGTGATGATTCAGGAGTTGCGCCGTATTGGAGGACTGCTCAAGCATAACTTTGAAACTCTGCGGCAGGCCGGGGCCAATAAAATGATACTGGAACAGCAGGAACAAACCTTGCGTCTGCTGATTTCCGCCATTGAGCAGCTGGGGATGCGCAGTCATGATCGTTAAAAAGATCAAGCGCACATCTTCCAACAGGCCGAAGGCATGGCAGATAGGCGACCTGGTGGACTACATCCGCTTTCCGCACGACCGAAGGCCACAGGAAAAGGTGGAACATGCGGGAGGAAAGAATTTTCTGACCTCGACGCATGTTGGGCAAAAGGTCGAGATGATCGCGCTGGCCCGTGAAAGCGTCCACAGCAAGATGCCGGTACAGCACTGGATTTTTTCATGGCAGGAAGGGGAGCAGCCTGCGCGGGAACAGGTTGACGAAATCGTGGACATCTTTCTGGCAGGAATGGAGCTGGAAGGGCATCAGGTTATCTACGCGCTGCATCACGATACGGACAACTATCATCTTCATATAGCCGTCAATCGCATGAACGCTGATACCGGCAGGGTCGTACAGCCGCATCGAGGTTTTGACATCGAAGAAGCCCATAAAATCCTTGCGCGTATTGAACATAAACAGGGGTGGCGCAGTGAAAAAAATGCCCGCTACGTCATGCTGGAAAATGGAGAGATTGCCCGACGCCGCTCCCTTGTGCGGGACATAAAGCCGCGCGCTACCGCACAGGACATGGAGTGTGCCACTGGAGAGAAGTCAGCGCAACGTATAGCTCAGGAGCGGGGACATGTCATTATGCAAAATGCCGCATCATGGGAGGATATGCACTCCCAGCTCGCGGAAGCAGGCTTGCGCTTCGAGAAAAAAGGTTCCGGGGCCGTCATCTGGGTAGGCGACATTGCCGTAAAGGCTTCCTCGGTAGACAGGGCTTTCAGTTTGAAAAAATTGATCGGCAGGTGGGGGCCGTTTATTGCGGGAACATATCCGGCACGGCAGCCGCATAGCCCGGAACCGGTCAGCGATGTTGCGACGAAAGAATGGTACGACTATCAACAGCATTGTGCCGAGATACGACAAGAAAAAGAGGACAAAAAACGGGCGGAAGCAGCTTTGCGGCAGCGTCAGAAGGAACAGAGAATAAGCGCCCTCTCCCGCCTTGCCCGCTATGGGGTATCTGTTTTGAACATTGCCCGGCATTGTCTAACGGTGCAGCAGAGAAGGGAAAGACTTTTGCTGCGCCGAAGCAGACAGGCGAACGTGATGCGGAAGCTGCGCTTTGAAACATGGTTGCGTGCGCAGGGCCAGAATCGACAGGCCGACATGTGGCGTCATCGTTCTGCCCTGGAGAAAAACAGACACACCCCCGCCCCCATGCCGACGGCAGCCCCAGAGCCCAAAGGGCTTGCCGCTCTGGAAGCCTTCCAGCGCTATGCTGACGCCGTGGATGCGGATCGCTACCGCGTTACCTGCATCAGAATGGAGCTGGACGGAGAGAAGAAGGCATTTATTCTCGACAAGCAAGGCGGCATCACGCGAGGTTTTACGCCGGAGGAAGTTGCCGGCCATCTCCCGGAAATGCTCCGGCTCCAGCAACGCGGCGAGAACCTCTACTATACCCCCCTGTCCGAGAACAAGCACCATATTCTTGTGGATGATATGTCGGCAGAAAGTCTGGTACGGCTGCAAAAGGACGGTTATCGTCCTGCGGTCATACTGGAAAGCTCACCGGGAAACTTCCAATGTCTGCTGACGATTCCCAAACTGGGGAACCGCTTTGACAGAGACGTGGGGAATCGTCTTACTGAGCGGCTGAATCGGGAGTATGGCGACAGAAATATCTGCGGCTGCATTCATCCCCATCGTGCGCCGGGCTTTGAGAATCGCAAGCCGAAGCATCGGCGTGACGATGGAGCCTACCCGGAAGTGCGGCTGCTCTTTGCAGAGAGACGCCAGTGCGGCAAGGCTCTCCTGCTTTCTCGCCGGATTGAAGGGGAATACGTAGAGGCCGAAAAACAGCGCCAGACCACGCGCGTAAGGCGTGCATATCCTCAGAGCAAATACCCCGGCGATGCCGTCTCCGCCTACTGGGCACACCTGGAAGATATTCGTAGGCATTTAACCATTGAGGATTACTCCCGCGTGGACGCCATGATTGCCCTGCGCCTTCGCGCCAACGGGCATAGTTACGATGCCGTCATGGAGGCGATATTTCACTGTGCGCCCGCAATTCGGGAAAAGCCTGGCGGCAAGAACTGGAAACGCTATGCCGAGCGCACAGCGGGGTATGCTTTCGGTATGGCCGGGGACATCGCCCTGCAAAGAAATGAACGCTATCAAGCGGCGTGGCTGAACGTCGAGGAAAAGACGCGAGAGAGGGATGCCATGCAGCGGCACAGGTAACCCCGTTTACTTCCCTTCCTGCGCATCAAGATAGGCTTCCAGCGCTGCCCGCACAACATCCACCTCCGAACGTTCCTGCTCAAAAGCAAAACGACGCAGCCGCTGATTCAGGCCGACAGGCAAGGCGAAGGACTTGACCTTGACGGCTTCTCCCTTTGGTCTGCCCACGGGACGCACCTCGGCAGTTTTCACAGGAGTATCCCCAGATACCGCCGTGTCAGCAGCTTCTGTTTGCTTGAAAAGTTCATTTACTTTCGGGCTATTGCCTTCAATGCGGTGTTTCCCGCGTTCGCCAAGACCCATATTCCTGTCTCCATATTGTCATATGCTGCCATGAATATTTTTTACTATGGAAAAATAATCATATTTTTCTTGTGCGTGCAAGAAATTCGCTGGCAAGAGCGCCGTAATCCTGTGCGCCAAAGGACTTTGCCCGATACTCAAAAATACTCTTGCCGTTGCTGGGGGCTTCGGCCAGAGCAACATTGTCGCGGATGCAGGTGGAGAACAGCATTTCCCCCCAGCTTTCCCGCAGTCCCTCGGCCACATCTCTATTCAGGGACTTTCGCCCATCGTAAAAAGTCAGGAGGATTCCCAGAAGAGACAAGGAAGGGTTGAGTGCCTCCCGCACGCTTTGCATCGTCTGCTGGATCAGCTCCAGCCCCGCCAGCGCATAATATTCTGCCTGAACCGGAATCAGCAGGCTGTGCGCTGCGGTCAGGGCGTTGACGGTCAACAGCCCCAGCGAAGGAGGACAATCAAGCAGGACGTAGTCATAATCGAGACCCTGCAAGGATTTTTTCAGCAGATTTTCCCGTCCCATGCGCGTCGCAAAGGCCAGCTCGGCAACGGCAAGATCGCGCGAGGCGGGAAGAAGATGCAACGAATCGGACAGGACACATACGGCCTCAGATGCCGCCCTGTCTCCAGCCATGACCTCATAGGAGGACGCCTGAACATCGGCAGCGGTCAGGCCGCAGGCGTCCGTCAGATTCCCCTGAGCGTCGAGATCGACCAGCAGGGTTTTCACATGGCGGCTCAGGGCCATCCCCAGATTATGTACTGTTGTGGTCTTGCCGACGCCTCCTTT
>ENA-ORTY01004443-ORTY01004443.1-human-gut-metagenome-genome-assembly--contig:-NODE-4443-length-11006-cov-2.200621_pt1 | contig 11006 bp, 9 predicted proteins | sample MGYA00241917_ERZ509198 | MGnify/ENA primary metagenome ERZ509198 (study PRJEB26280, sample SAMEA2338857) | human gut metagenome | biome: human gut; feature: human-associated habitat; material: faeces...
GAATAAAGATCAAACATTCTCCCCGGAACGGCGCGCTTTGCGATCTTGCCGTATGCTGGCTAAACGGGTATGATTCTTCGCTTGAGACAAAAACGGCGCCCGAGAAAGCGCTGATAGCAACCATAACCATCAGGATAGGCCCCATGAGCAACCATTTTGAAGGACTTGGCAAAACCTGGCTGACCCTTTTGAACGATCCCGAGAAGGAAGTTCTCGCCGTCGTCATGCAGGTGATGAAGGAAGGAAAGACCCGTGATTGTTGGCAGCGCAAGGACTCCAAGGAAGAAACCATGGTGCTGGCCTGGCCGGTAGAAACAGGATTCCGCGCGGGCGTCACCGTCCACGGGAACGCGGGCGAACAGCTCCGTCCCGTGTCGACCTATCCCCTGCTGGAAGGCGCGCCCAACGATATGACCGTGAACGAGACGTATCTCTGGCAAAACGAAACCGAAGGCGAAGTGTCCGCCACCTGCAACGAAGGCGCCAACCCGCTCTGGTTCTACTCGCCGTTTCTGTTCCGCGACCGTGAAAATCTCACCCCCGGCGTCCGCCATACCTTCCTTATCGCCGGGCTCGCCTACGGCCTGCGCCGCGCCCTCCTCGACGAAATGACCATTACCGAAGGTGTGGAATACGAGCGTTACGTGGCGGAATGGCTGGCCCAAAATCCGGGCAAGACCCGCCTCGACGTGCCGCAGCTCACCGTGGATCTCAGGGGCGCCCGCATCGTCGTCCCCGGCGATGTCGCCAGCGAATATCAGATCCGCGTCCCGGTCACGTCCGTAGAAGAAATGTACATCCAGAACGAAAAAATTTATATGCTGATCGTGGAGTTCGGCCTCAATACCCCGAACCCGCTCCGCTTCCCCCTCTACGCTCCCGAGCGCGTCTGCAAGATCGTCCCGCAAGCCGGGGATGAAATCGACGCCATCATCTGGCTTCAGGGCCGTATCATCGACTAGATCCCCAGCTGCCTGAGGCGGGCATTTCCCGGCCTCGGGCAGCGGTGCCCCTCCTCCGGAACGACGCAGAAAGGAGCCCCGCCGTGTCCATGCACGAAATCGAAGACTATATCGAAGAGGCCATACGGGTCGTATCCCGTTCCGATATGCCCGTTTCCGAAAAGCGGAGCATGATTTATTCGCTGCTCAGGCTGGAGGAGTACGGCGATTGCGGGTTCACCAACCTGCGGACGCTGAAAGAGATGATGGACTGCCAATACACCTTCGTCTTCGACAAGACGGAGATGTATGACTATGAGGCGAATCGGGGCTATTACGACGACCTTTCCAAGAAAGGCGGCTGTTCACAGGGCGCTCCCTATACGCTCGTCGCCCGTGATGCCGTGACCAACGAATGGGTGAAGCACGGCGACAAGGTTTGCATCGACAGCGGCTCCGACGCGTGGCGGGGCATGGTGGCCGCCGGGGCCATTGCCGGCGAGGGCGCGGCCCCCGTGGAACGGCTGGAAAATCTGGACGTGCTGCGAAAGGTGAAGAAGCTTTGGGGCCCGATGGACGACTACTTCATGCAGGCGCACGGCGGCCTCTTCCTCCTTTCCGGAGCCATTGACGATTTGCCGGAAGAGGAATTCCCCGAACACTTCGGCATGACCAAACAGGACTTTGAGGACGAATACGGCGACTAGCCGTTCTCCGTTTTCAGAACGGACCGCCACCGGACGGCCCAGTACAGCGACTTTTTGAAAGGAAACAGACAATGCGCAGCCAAAAAATGACCTTCGGTCTTGAAAAGGCCCCCCATCGCTCCCTGCTCTACGCGCTCGGCCTGACCCGCGAAGAGATGAAACGCCCGCTCATCGGCGTGGTGAACGCCGCCAACGAAGTGGTCCCCGGCCACCTGCATCTCGGCAAAATCGCCGAGGCCGTCAAGGCGGGCATCCGCATGGCGGGCGGCACGCCTATGGAGTTCCCGGCCATCGCCGTGTGCGACGGCCTGGCCATGAATCATGAAGGTATGCGCTTCTCCCTGACCTCGCGGGAAGTCATCACCGACTCCATCGAAATCATGGCTACGGCACATCCTTTCGACGCGCTGGTGTTCATCCCCAACTGCGACAAGATCGTCCCCGGTATGCTCATGGCCATGATGCGCCTGAACCTGCCCTCCATCATCATGAGCGGCGGCCCCATGCTGGCGGGACGGAACAACACCGACCTCATCAGCGTGTTTGAAGGCGTCGGCGCGGTCCGTAACGGCACCATGACCGAAGAAGAGCTGGAAGACCTGACCGAAAACGCCTGTCCCGGCTGCGGTTCCTGTTCCGGCATGTACACCGCCAACACCATGAACTGCCTGTGCGAAGCCATGGGCGTGGCCCTGCCCGGCAACGGCACGACGCCCGCCGTGTCCGCCGCCCGTATCCGCCTTGCCAAACAGGCGGGTATGCAGGTCATGGAACTTCTCGAAAAGAACATCCGCCCCCGCGACATCGTGACCGAACAATCCGTCCACAACGCTGTGGCGGCGGACATGGCTCTCGGCGGCTCCACCAACACGACCCTCCACCTGCCCGCCGTATTCGGGGAAGCCGAACTGAGCCTGTCTCTGGACATCTTCGACGACATCAGCCGCAAGACGCCCAATATCTGTAAGCTTTCTCCCGCCGGGACGCAGCACATCGAAGACCTGCACCGCGCGGGCGGCATCCCCGCCGTCATGGGAGCCCTGCTCGACAAGGGCCTCGTGCACGGCGAGGCGCTCACCGTCACCGGTAAGACGGTGGCTGAAAATATCAAGGAACTCAAGGCCCACATCATTGACCCCGACGTCATCCGTATCGACAAGCCCTACGCCAAGGAAGGCGGCATCGCCATCCTGCGCGGCAACCTCGCGCCCGACGGCGCCGTGGTGAAGCAGTCCGCCGTGGCTCCCGAAATGATGGTCCGCGACGTGACCGCCCGCGTGTTCAACAGCGAGGAAGAAGGCGTGGAAGCCATCCTCGGCGGCAAGATCAAAAAGGGCGACGTGGTGGTCATCCGGTATGAAGGACCCCGCGGCGGCCCGGGTATGCGCGAAATGCTGACCCCTACGTCAGCCATCGTGGGCATGGGCCTCGGCGCGGATGTGGCGCTCATCACGGACGGTCGTTTTAGTGGCGGCAGCCGGGGTGCGGCCATCGGCCACGTATCCCCCGAAGCGGCGGACGGCGGCCTCATCGGGCTCGTGCAGGACGGCGACACCATCCATATCGACATCCCCGGCCGTAAGCTGGAACTGGTCGTCCCCGAAGCGGAAATCGAAGAACGCCGCAAACACTTCGTCCCCGTGGAAAAGGATGTAAAATCCCCGTTCTTGCGCCGTTACGCCAAGCTGGTGACCTCCGCATCCACCGGCGGTGCGTACAGGAAGATCTAAAGCTGTCTCCGAGCGGCTACCATTTACAAGCCATCCCCCAGCCTCCTTCATTCGGGAGGCTGGGGGAATTCTTTTAGGCTTCTGGCATTTTTCTGGCACCTACGTGGAGGATAGGGTTCGGGGGAGCCTCAAGCCTACTCTTTCGCTCCTTTGCACCTTAAGAAACCATCTCTTGCCGATTGGAGGAAATACGGGACTGGTGAGCTCATATGGTAACCGTTTTGTACCGTTCACTCCCCATTTACCAGAATGGGGCCGTTGGGGACCGAGAGTTTTCCTCTTATCAAAGTTTTTTTGTTAATTTTTTACATTTTTTAAATTTACTGGTAGACAAACTTATTTTTATTCTGTATAATATTGTCATAATTTAAGGAAAAAGGAGATTTTATTATGATTAAAGCAATGATTGGTAACACCGTGAAGCGCGAGCCCTACATCCTGGATGCAAACACCACCCTCCGCGCCGCCCTGGAGGAGGCCGGTGTGGATTACACCAGAGGCACTATTCAGCTGGACAGCGCCCCCCTGGGTCCCGGCGACCTGGACAAGACCTTCGCGGACTTCGGAATCACCGAGAAGTGCTACCTCCTGAACGTGGTGAAGGCCGATAACGCCTAACCGTAGAGCATAGCCCGCCGGGTTTTCCGGCGGGCTTCTCTTATCTTTCCTTGAAAGGAGTGTCGTGATGTTTTCCACTGCTATCCAAGAAGCCACCTTACTCTCGCAGGAACTGGAAGCCTTCGCCCCCAATCTTCATGCAGATGATTACCAGCAGGACCGCTCGTTTCTCGCCACGGCTCGGGCCCTGCTGCCCGAGCGCATCCCCGAAGGGGAGTCGTTTATAATCCGAAGAAACGAAGTTTCCACCGAGGATATGGAGAAAAAAGTGGCGTACGCCCAGTCCACAGAACATCCTTTTCTAGTAATCAGCGATGTTGTTATGCCCAGAGACGATGTGCGTTCCTATTTTTCTCTCCTAGAAGAGGGAAAGATCCTTCCTGCGGAGTACCATCCCTTGTCGGACGTTGCCGAGTTTCTCCACCAGAAAGGGGTCAATGCAAAGATTTTTGTCAATGAGGGACAGAGGCACACCATTGTCTTTGTAGAAGGACTCAGCCTGTCTCGGTGGCACCTGCTTCAGTCCTTGCTCCCCCGTCTGGTTCCCTGGTATTTTCAGGAAAAACCTTTGACCAAGGAGGAGTTGGACCTACTTCTCTCCCTCACCAAGCGCACCAAGGAAGCCTATTTGCTGGCGGTGGAAGCACTCACGAAAAAGTATGACATTCGTGGGCTCCGCATCCGTTCCGGTTTGGCAGGGTTTGAGCATCGCTTTGAAGAGGAAGAACTGCAAGAAGTTTTGTCTGAAATTCGCCACACCGATGAAGCCCTCCGCCGGATCAGTGACCAGTATTCTAGTGTCTGTCGGGATCGGGAAGCCTATCTCACCAAGAAAGTGGGGTTGGAGGAAAAGATTCGCCGCTCCAAAGAAAACGGCGGGGATTCCGAGCTCATGGATTACTTCCTGCGCAGCAAATCCTTGTATCTCCAATCCGTCCATGGGACTGAGATCACCTTCCTGGTAGACACCGTCTTGGACGATTATGATCCCGACGTGTTCGAGGTCACCGCAGACAACCCGCACAGTTACTTCTATCAGCGTTTGAGCGGTGAAATGACCAAGAAGAGAATGGAAAAACTTCTCCGCGCCGTCTTCCAGGAAGGTCGCATCAAGATCCACACCTGTGCTGCCTTCCGCATTGACTCCAAAACGGTTCGTGTAACCGCATTAGAGAGTTATGAATACCCCACAGAGTTTTCCGGTTCGATGCCAAATCCCCATCTGGATAGATTTGGCTGCCTGGGCAATCACCAGATGGAGATTCAGGAAGCCCTGCGGAGACACGACTACGTCATGGCTGTGGGGTCCTGTGTGGCCTCCGCCCGGAACCTCAATTTCACGGACTCTGTTGTCGGGGACGAATTCATTGGAGCCCTGTGCCGGAATACAGAAACCTTATGCATGGAGCTGCCCGACGGCACCAGAACCACCCCCTTGGATGCTGTCCTCTGGTTAGAGGATCAGGAAGAAACTGGAAAGGAGACCGAGCATGAGTAAACCCATTCGTATCACTGAAGCCTTCCTTCAGGAAATCAAAAAGGATTTTGAGGCTACCCTCCGTTCCCTCAAAATGTCCGACGGGAAAGTTTCCTACACCAAACAGTTCGTTTGGACTGCAAAAGAGGACGATATTCCCATCCTGGAGTTCACCCCTCTTGCCTATGTCAAAATGGTCTCTCTTCTCCAGCATTACAGCTCGGAGGTAGCCTGGCACGGCACCGTCAACCGGGACCCGGACAATCCCCTCCACTTCATCATCGAGGACATCCTTGTCTACCCCCAACAGGTGGACGGAACCAATGTCAACACCGACCAGCAGGAATACACCCAGTGGCTCTATGCGCAGGAGGATGAGATCTTTGACACCATCCGAATGCAGGGGCATTCCCACGTGAACATGGGCACGTCCCCCTCCTCTGTGGATCTCACCCACCAGGAAGAGATCCTGAACCAGCTGGAGGACGATATGTTCTACATCTTCATGATCTGGAACAAACGGTTGGAGCACACCGTTAAAATTTACGATCTGGCCTCCAATACACTCTATGAGGACGCCGATATTGATTTGGTTTGTCCCACCCTGGATAGTTTCCTGGAGGAGGCAGATCAGCTGGTCAAGAAAAAGGTCTATACTCCCGCCAAGTCATCCTCTCCCCAAAAACCCGCCGGCTATTCCGGTTACAGCGGATGGCCGTACTACGGGAAGCAGGAAGAGGAGGACGAGGACGACTTCGACGCCATCTACGGCTACGGCTACGGAACCTATGAGGACCTGCCGCAGTATGCAGGCAAAAAGAGAAAAGGCAAACGGAATCGTTGAGAAGGAGGTACCCTATGGATCTGTCCAAAAGCTATGAATTTTTCCAGCCCGATATGCTCACTTCCCGGGTTCACATCATCGGCTGCGGAGCCATCGGCTCTACGGTCGCCGAGAATCTTGTCCGGTTCGGCATCACAAAAATCACCCTCTACGATTTTGACCGTGTGGAAGCGCACAACATCGCCAACCAGATGTTCTGTGAAACCGATCTCGGCAAGCTGAAAATTGAAGCCACAGCCAACCAGCTTCGCGCCATCAACCCGGACATCGACCGAGGCCTCAAACTGGTCCCCGAGGGTTGGACCGGCCAGAAGCTTTCTGGCTATGTCTTCCTGTGCGTGGACAATATCGATCTCCGCCGCCAAATCGCCGAGGCCTGTCAAGGCAGCTCTTACGTCAAAGCCATGTTTGATTTCCGGATGCGTCTCACCGACGCGCAGCATTACGCTGCCGACTGGTCGGATAAAAAGGCCGTGGAGAACTTCCTCAAGAGCATGGCCTTCTCCCATGAGGAAGCTGCAGAGGAAACTCCCGTTTCCGCCTGCAACATTACCCTCTCCGTGGTTCCCACCGTTCGTATGGTGGTGGCGCTGGGGGTGGCCAACTTCATCAACCTCGTCAAGGGCGATCCCATGCACAATCTCATTCTGGTGGACGCCTTTGCTCCCTCGGTGGTAGCGATTTAAACCTGCCACCGGGGGTTTTCCCCTCCAAAAACAAACAGGAACGTCTGTAATGCATTGCTTTTTCACCCCTTTGAAAAAGCCCGCCGTGTTGTCAACCGGCGGAACATTTGGCTCCCCAAGAGATCCCCGAGGCTGCCAGGCTAAGAGCCCTAATACTTGATCCAAGAGATCTGGGCAGTCGAGTGCTAAAGAGCATCACTCCGAAAAAGCCTGAGGGAACCTTGAAAACAAGAGTTCAACGACCCAAAACCCAACCGAACCCAAAAGGAACAGTAAGCCGACGCCGACCAGTGATAGAACTGTTGGACTGGATTGTCAACCCTTGGCGATGGGTCGAAGCAGCTCGCATCGCGGGTCATCTGAAGAGCTTGCTAGACTCCAGATACTTCATAAAGATTACAGACCAATCCCCCGAGAGGAGGCATGTTATGCCATACATTACCGTCAAGCAGTCCCCGATCGTCCATCAACTCTCCTTGGAAGAGATTTTAGCCGGCCCCGTGGACCTCAGCAAATTTACCATCGCCCACCACAAATCCAATACCAGAACCTATTGCTCCACGAACATTCCACCCAGTCTGAGTCATGTGGCCTCTCCAGAGACCCTGATTTCTCTTCTGGAGCAGTTTGTCGCAGACCATCAAGCCCTCTATCAGCAGGATCGCTCGCAGCTTTACACCACCTTCCATATTCCCAAAAAGTCCGGTGGGCTTCGGGAAATCAACGCGCCAGTTCCAGAGTTGATGCACTCCCTTCGGGTTCTGAAAGGGCTTCTGGAAACTCGCTTTCTTGCCCTCTACCATACCAGCGCCTTCGCCTATGTCCCAGGTCGGTGTGCCGTAGACGCCGTGCGCAAGCACCAGTGCAACCAGAGCCGGTGGTTTCTGAAGGTGGATTTCTCCAACTTCTTCGGGTCTACCACCCTCCCCTTTCTCCTGTCCATGCTGTCGCAGATCTTTCCCTTCTCCTCGGTCTGCGAAACCGAACGGGGGCGGTCTGCTTTGGAAGCGGCGCTGGATCTCTGCTTTCTCCACGGGGGTCTTCCCCAGGGCACGCCCATCTCTCCCATGCTCACAAACCTTATGATGATTCCCGTGGATTACACGCTCTTCAACACCCTGCGGAATTTCCAGCGGCAGACGTTTGTCTACACCCGCTACGCCGATGACCTGCTCATCTCCAGCCGGTATGGTTTCCATCCGGAGGCCGTTCTCTCCCTCATCCAGAACACCCTGGCTGCGTTCTCAGCCCCTTTTCTTATCAAAGAGGAGAAAACGCGGTACGGCTCTAGCGCCGGCAGCAACTGGAATCTGGGGGTGATGCTCAATAAGGACAACGAAATCACCATCGGCCACAGGAACAAAAAGCGCTTTCGCGCCATGGTCTGTTCCTACCTCTTGGACCGGCAAAACGGCACTCCTTGGTCCCTGCACGACGTTCAGGTTCTTGCCGGCCTCATGAGTTACTATGCCATGGTAGAAAAACCCTACGTGGAAAAAGTCATCGGGTACAACAATCAAAAGTATCACACCGATCTCCTGGCCGCTCTGAAAGAGGACCAGAAAGCACTCTCTTAATCCCAAAACCACGGGACGAAATGGCCTCCCTTTGATTGAGACGACCCTATTTCGTCCCGTGGTTACGGCCATAACTAGGATAGTGTCAGTTTTCCTAATAAGAGGAAGGGTGGTGGGCACGCTGCTTTTCCTCTCCTATGTCCCCTTATGAAGGAGCCACGCTTCTGCCTCTCCCCGGAAATCACAAGGCGTTTTCCCCGCAAGGTCGCCAAAGATGCCCCTTTATTCATCTGATCCGTGGTGAGCACTTTGATGTTGATAGTTCCAGCGTAATCACCCAGAACTGCATTATATTCATTTGTGGTGTATCTCCTTTTTTTGCGTGGGTGGGTTCGACTCCCACAGGGGACCCAATACAACCCGGACAGACGGGTGACAGCCTGGAAAGACAGGCACCTACGGTTCCTTGGTCCAATGGTAGGACGCTCAGCTCATAACTGATGCAATCTCCGTTCAAATCGGAGGGGAACCACCACAGCCGGTGCATCCCAGCGGGGAAGTTAAACGGGACAACAGTAAACCGAGGCCGGTTGATTTGCGGAGTTGGTGAAAGCGGAAGACACAGCAGGTTTAGGTCCTGCCGGCCTTGCCATACCGGTTCGAGTCCGGTACTCCGCACCACCTCAACCACCTGAAAAGGTTGCGCCGGTGAGGCAGACGTGTTTTGTTTGGCGTTGGATGGTTGGGGCAGAATCAAACCTTTTCTCCACGGTAGCGCAACCAGGCCGATTCAGTTCGGTTGGAAGAGCGGCCCATGATCTGGGCACGGATGCCGGTTCGAGTCCGGCCCAAAGGCGGTCGGCTGGAATGCCGAGAAAATTCACCCCATAATCCCGACAGGGTGTGCCGTCGGAAAACCATGGGAAACGGCTTGGGGATGTGGTTGTTTCCCCTCCCAGAGATGGTTTGGAGTTTCTTCTCCGGGAAATTTCTCCTTCCCATACGTTGACAGCTGCGCTCATGCGTAGAAAGAGTGTGGGCGGGAGGTGCTCCAAAGGCCACGGAGCAGATCCTGCTAACTGGCAAAGCGGAAAGACGCTTGACACCCGGACAGACGGGGCGCGTGCTGGCATAGCTCAATTGGCAGAGCAGTTGTTTTGTAAGCAACCGGTTCTCGGTTCAAGTCCGAGTGTCAGCTCCACGGGGCGTTGCGCAGTTGGTAGCGCGCCTGCTTTGGGGGCAGGAGGCCCTGGGTTCGAGTCCCAGCGCTCCGACCATTCGCACGCGGAGTTCCCCGTCGATCTTCCATTCTTCTCGGCGGGGTTCTCTTGTGTCTATAGAATAAGAAAGGAGATCACACCATGACAAGACAAGAATTCATCGACGATATTTTGGACATGTCTGATCTGTATAACTTCTGCGCAAACACCAGAGGTTACGACCATGTGATCGAGGATATCTACGCAGAAGATGCCCTCGACGACTACGTGAACAATGAGGTCAGCAGCTATACCGATTGGAGGGATCTCTACAACTTCCTGGAAGACATCCCTACTGGCTACGATTGGTATCGGATCGACTGCTACGGTGATATCACCGGCATTGATGACAGCGAGTTTGAAGATATCAAATCCGATCTTCTGGACGAGTTGGACTCCGATGAGTGGTTTGAGGAGGAGGATCAGGACGAGGAAGAAGAGGCCGTGCTGGACTCCGCCAGCGAGCGCCGGGAAGAACGTGCCCGCCAGCAAGCGTTGGAAGCTCAATTAACCGCCGTCCTCATGGTTGGCGCGTAAGCATTCTCTGTTTTCCCGCGATGTTGATGTCTGCGCCGTAACCGCAGCGCTCTGTGCGGTCCGCCGGAGTAACAGATAGAACGTTTTTCTTATGCACACGGGCGCAGGACACACACACAAGTCCTTTCCCGTGCAGATCGTGGGACCAAGGCAACAGAACACAGGCAAAGGCCGGAAGGGAAAGAAAAACTGAATCTCTTTATGAAACAGCCAAACGCCACAAACAAGGCGAGGCAATAAAAAAAGGAGATCTTTCTATGATGACCATGAATAATGTTACGGCTCCCAACACGCCGGAACCCGCTCGTCCCTCCGTTCCGTTCAGCATCCGTACCTCAGAGCGCCCAGTGCGGTACTCCCTAGAGTTTCAGCGCCGCGTGGTACGGGAATATTTGAGCGGGGAAACGAAAAACAGCATTGCCCAAAAATATAGCATCACAGATAACATTGTTGACAATTTTCTTCGGAGATATCGCGAAGAAGTCTCTCAGGAGATGGAGCAAGAGGGAGAATACGTCCGCCCACTCCGTCGTGTCAACAGGTACGAGAAAGGATTCAAAATTCAGTGCGTTCGTCTCGTCCTGTCCGGGGATCCTATCCGAGATGTTGCCCAGCGATATGGGGTCTCCCCTACCAGTGTCAGAGACTGGACTCTTAAATACGGAGAAGAGGTCACCAAAGAGTTGGATC
>ENA-ORTY01004448-ORTY01004448.1-human-gut-metagenome-genome-assembly--contig:-NODE-4448-length-10998-cov-4.368637_pt1 | contig 10998 bp, 8 predicted proteins | sample MGYA00241917_ERZ509198 | MGnify/ENA primary metagenome ERZ509198 (study PRJEB26280, sample SAMEA2338857) | human gut metagenome | biome: human gut; feature: human-associated habitat; material: faeces...
GTGGGAGCGGGCGGCCTTCAGGCTGATCATATACTGGTGGGGGTCAAAGGAGTCCGACTCCAACTCGATGGTGGCCACCGCCAGGTTGGAGCAGTGGTCGGATACCCGCTCGAAGTTGGTGAGCAGGTCGTTGAACACGAACCCCTGGTGCAGGGTGCAGATGCCCTGCTGCAGCCGGTCCACGTGGTGGAGCTTCATCTCGTCGCACAGGGCGTCGATGACCTCCTCCAGAGGCTCTACCCGGTAGGCCAGGGCCAGGTCCCCGGTGGTGAAGGCGGTGATGGCGTCGTGGGTGATCTCCTGGACGGCGGAAAAGAGGGTGCTCAGCTCCCGGTCGGCCTCGTGGGAGAAGACGATGCCCTTCTCCTCGATCTCCTTGGCGCACTCGGCGATGTTCATGGCGTGGTCGCCGATGCGCTCCAAATCCCCGATGGCGTGGAGGTACTTGGTCACCGTTTTGTTCTGCTGGGGGGTGAGCTCCTTGCCGGTGAGCTGGATGAGGTAGCTGCCCAGCTTGTCCTCGTACTTGTCGATGATGTCCTCCCGGTGGAGGACGAACTGGAACTTCTTCTCCTGGTAGTCGTGGATGAGGTAGTAGGCGTCCTCCAGGTTGGCCCGGGCCTCGCCGGCCATGTTTTCCACGGCCTGGCGGCTCTGCTCAATGGCCAGGGCGGGGTGCTGGATGAACCGGGACTCCAACCGGGCGAAGTCCTCCTCCTCCGGCCCCACCGGCCCCCGGTTGGGGAGAAGGCGGCAGACCATCCTCTCCAGCAGGCCGATGAAGGGGGTGAGCACCACCACCGTGGCCAGGCGGAAGAGGGTGTTCAGCAGGGCGATGTTCATGGAGGAGAGAACGGTCTCCAGGAAGGAGAAGTGGACCGCGGCGTTGACGGCATAGAACACAGTCCCCCAGATCACCACCCCCAGCACGTCAATGAGGAGGTAGACGAAGGCAGTGCGCTTGCCGTCGATGTTGGCCCCCAGGGAGGACAGGAGCACCGGCAGGGCGGCCCCGATGGCGATGCCCATGGTGAGGGGATAGGCCACGGCAAAGGTGATGACCCCTGTGGAGGCCAGGGCCTGAAGAATGCCCACCGCCGCCGAGGCGCTCTGGAGCACGCAGGTGAAGACCATCCCCACCAGGATGCCCAGCAGGGGGTTGGAAAAGGTGGTCAGCAGGTCCAGGAAGGCCTGGCTCTCCCGGAGGGGGGAGACGGAGGCGCTCATGGTCTGCATGCCGAACATGAGCACGGCAAACCCCAGCAAAATGTCCCCCACGTGCTGCTTCCCCTGGCTGCGGGAGAACATCCGCAGGAGGATGCCCACCACCGCCACCACCCCGGTGAGGGTGGAGGTGGACAGAAGGGACACCCAGCCGGACCCGCCCTGCAGGTCAGACAGGCAGATGATCCACCCGGTGATGCTGGTGCCCAGAATGGCCCCCAGGACGATGCCGATGGCCTGGCGCACCTTCATCATGCCGGAGTTGACAAAGCCCACCACCATCACCGAAGTGGCGGAGGAGGACTGGATGATGGCGGTGACCCCTGTGCCCAGGAGCACCCCCTTCATGGGGCTGCTGGAGAGCTTGTACAGCACCAGTTCCAGCTTGTTGCCCGCTACCTTCTTCAGCCCGTCCCCCATCAGGGTCATGCCGAAGAGGAAGAGGGCCACCCCGCTCAGCAGCGCGATGAGGTTGGACAAGTCCACGGTCCCCACGCTCCTTTCTCTTCTCTGTTCTCTGCCGGGCTGCGAGGCCCGGGGGTTTGACCCGTTTCGCCCTTCATCATAAAGAAGAAATGTTAAATCTATCCTACTGTGATTGTAAAATCTGTGTAAAAACAAACGCTTTGTGGATTTCTCCAAAGCCACCCCAGAGGAAGACGGAAAATTCTGGCTTTTTTGGCGCCCGTTGGGGTCTATCTGGCCAGAGGGAGACATACAGTGGGAAGGACCCAACCGGAAACGATCCAGACGGAGGAGACATACTATGAATACCCTGACAAGCATTTACCAGGACATCGCCCAACGCACGGCGGGGGACATTTACATCGGCGTGGTGGGCCCCGCCCGGACGGGGAAGTCCACCTTCATCAAGCGGTTCATGGATCTGCTGGTAGTGCCTAATATGAAAAATATCTACGCCAAAGAGAGGCTGCTGGACGAAATGCCCCAAAGCGGTTCCGGCAGGACGATCACGACTACGGAACCAAAATTCGTGCCGGCAGAGGCTGCCAGCCTGAAGATGCCCGGCAATATGAACTGCCGGGTTCGCCTTGTGGACTGCGTAGGATATTTAGTGCCGGGAGCGTTGGGCTATGCGGAAGACGGCAAATCCAGAATGGTAAACACTCCCTGGGATGAGGAAAAAATTCCGTTTGAAGAAGCTGCGGAAAAAGGAACGAGAAAAGTAATCGAGGAGCATTCGACCATCGGCATCGTCATTACGACCGACGGCAGCATCACGGACATTCCGCGCGAGGACTACCTCGAGGCTGAGGGCCGCGTCATCCGTGAGCTGCAGGAGATCGGCAAGCCTTTTCTCGTGCTGCTCAACGCCGTTGACCCGAAATCAAGCAGAGTTCAGGCGATGGCAAGTGATATTGCTTCACACTATGGCGTGTGCTGTCTGCCGGTTAACTGCCTGGAGCTGGACGACGCGGCGGTGGGGGATATCCTCAAGGCGATCCTCTACGAGTTCCCGCTGACCGAGCTGGAGCTTCATATCCCGGCATGGGTCCTGGCGCTGCCCGCCGACCATGCCATCAAACTCGGCCTTTACCGCAGCATCCGCGAGGGCGCCAAGGGACTGCACCGCATCCGCGAGGTCGCGCCCGCGGTGGACGCCATGTGCGCCTACGAGGGCATCAGCGGCGCAAAGGTCAACGCTATCTCACTCGGCAGCGGCACCGCCAGCGCAGAGCTTCAGCTCCCGCGGGCGCTGTTCTATCAGACGCTCAGCGAACAGTCCGGCTTTGATGTGGCGGACGACGGCGATCTCATGCGTCTGCTCACGGAGCTTTCCGCCGTCAAGGCAGACTACGACAAGGTATCCTCCGCCATTCGGGACGCCCGCGAAACGGGCTACGGCGTGGTCGTGCCGACGGTCGACGAGCTCATTTTGGAGGAGCCGGAGATCATGAAGCAGGGCGGCCGCTACGGTGTGCGGCTCAAGGCCAGCGCGCCGAGCATCCATATGATCCGCGCGAACATCGAAACGACCGTTTCGCCCATCGTCGGCAACGAAAAGCAGAGCGAGGACATGGTCAATTATCTGCTGCAGGAGTTCGAGGGCGACACAGCGAAGATCTGGCAGTCGAATATCTTCGGGCGCAGCTTCCACGAGATCGTCAGCGAGGACCTGCAGGCCAAGCTCAAGCGGATGCCGGACGACGCGCGCGCCAAGCTCCGCCAGACGCTCGAACGCATCATCAACGAGGGCAGCGGCGGCCTCATCTGCATCATTCTCTGAAAATTGCGAAGAGAGGGGAGATACCCCTCTCTTTCTTACAGTCTGTAACCGGAATGTTACCGCTTTGTAACTTGCTTTTTCCTCCGCCGACTGCTATGCTGTTTACATAACGAAGAAAGAGAGAGGTACCATGAAAAGGAAGCTCGTCCTGCCCGTATTCTTGCTCGCTGCCGTATTGTGTGCCGTGTGGTCCTTTATCGAAGCGAAGCAGCCGACGCCGGCATCGCTGCGGGAGCAGCTCATTGGCGCGCTGGATTCGGCCGACGCTGTTTCCTATCAGCCCGACCGTCTCGACAGCAATCACGCCGAAGGCATTGTCACCGACGCGAAATATGTGGAGGAGATATGCGCCCTGCTCCGGCGGATCGAGCCGGCGGAGGGTGTCGAGTGGCCCGCCGGGGAGGAACAGTATCTTTTTTCCAAGGCGTCCTTTGTGCTGCTTTCCGGCCATGGCAGCGAGGAACTGACGACGGCGGACGGCACGGCTGAAACGCCGCGCTGCTATATCCTGAACGACCGCGGCAATGACCGTACCCTGCTTTTTGTGCATAACGGAAGCCGAAGCTATGAAAATAAGGATTTCCGGCTCATTGGCGCGCTGCCGTTCACCGGTCTTGACTATACCATCGCGATGGATCAGAAATTGCAGAGCCGCACCGGCTCCGAGCTCCTTACGCTGACCGAGGAGGTCGGCGGTCAGACCGTCACGCTGAGGGTCTACGAGTTGGATAAGGATGGCTATGCGCGCTACGCGCTCTTCAACGCGGACGGTACGGAGATCGACATACCGTTCGGCGTGGGTCGCCGCACTTGGATCGGGGAGGACGAGGCCGCCGAGAAGGTCTCCCTGACCGTGCGGGATGATGTGCTCGGCTTCCCGGGCTTCGAGCTTGAAACGGTCCAAGGCGGGCGCATGACAGTTCGTTACTTCTATGCGCTGACGGAGCAGGGCTTCGTCTATGCAGGCGAAGCCTTTGGCCATGGCTTTGATGATACAGAGTGGGGCGACGGCGTGTGGCCGCTCGACCTTACGGGCGACGGGCGCAGCGAGCTGGTCACGCGCAGCACCTTTGGCACCGGCGTACCGCGCGTTTTTGTCTACCGCTGGAACGCAGCGGAGGGAATCTCGCAGCACAGCGGCATTGTCTGGGAGAAGGCGGACGCACAGCTTGCGAAGCTGAGCGCGCCGCTTGGCTCGGTCGCGCGGGCGGAGACCTATCACGCGGAGGATAACACCGTCACGCTGACGCTCTACACGGAAAACGGCACAAAGGAAACGACGCTGCCGCTCACCACGGATATTCTCGGCGAGTGGTTCACAAACGTCTGATTGGAAGATACAAAAAAGGAACCGATCCGCAGGATCGGTTCCTTTTTCTTGCTGCATAGAACCTTACTTCGCCAGCACCTTTTTGAGCTTTGCGAAGCGGGGGAGAGAATCCTCCTTCGGCAGCTTCGGCTCGCCCTGAATGAGTGGCAGGGCATAGTCGATGAAATCATGCGTGACAAAGTTGCCCTCGGCATTGATCCACTCCTGCGGAACCTTCTTCTCGGCGTTTGCCACCTCGGTGAGCGGCAGGAGCTTGGTCTTGCAGGCGTAGCGACCGTTGACCGTGCCGCGCTCGAAGGCGACCATCTTATCGGTGATGCCCGCGACGGCGTTCTCCACCGCGGCGCGTCCGGCCATGACGGCCTCCTCAATGTCGGTCTCGCTGGCGAGGTGCGCGCCGCAGCGCTGGAGCAGGGAAAGCTCGATGCCGCGGACCTTCGCGCCGGTCTTCTGCTTCACAACGTCGGCAAGACGTGCGGCAAGGCCGCCGAGCTGCGCGTGGCCGAAGCCGTCGGTCGCGCTGGTCTTGGCCTCGGAAACAAAGCTGCCGTCGGCATAGTGGATGCCCTCAGAGACCGCGACCATGCAGTTGCCCTTTTCCTTGTAGACGCGCTCAACGTCGGCAAGGAATTTATCCATATCGAAGTCACGCTCGGGCAGGTAAATGAGGTCGGGGCCCGCGCCGTATTCGGTGGCGAGCGCGGCGGCGGCGGTCAGCCAGCCGGCGTGACGGCCCATGATCTCGATGATGCAGATCATACCGGTGTCGTACACGCGCGCGTCCTGATAGACCTCCATGCAGCTCGTGGCGATATACTTCGCGGCGCTGGCGTAGCCGGGGCAGTGGTCGGTGCCGAAGAGATCGTTGTCGATGGTCTTGGGAACGCCCATGACGCGGCACTCGTAGCCGACCTTCTGCATATACTTGGAGATCTTGTTGCAGGTGTCCATTGAGTCGTTGCCGCCGTTGTAGAAGAAATAGCGGACATCATGCTTCTTGAACACCTCGAGAATACGCTTATAATCGGTGTCGTCCACATCGGGATCGGCGATCTTGTAGCGGCAGGAGCCGAGCGCGGAGGAGGGGGTGTACTTCAGCAGCTCCAGCTCGCGCGCGTCCTCCTTGCTCATGTCGAACAGGCGGTCGGCAAGCACGCCCTTGATGCCGTGCTCCGCGCCGTAGACGGCGGTGATGCACTCGGAGTCAAGCGCCGTGCGGATCACGCCGTAGGCGCTGGCGTTGATGACAGAGGTCGGGCCGCCGGACTGACCGATGATGCAGGCGCCTTTCAATTCACTCATATCGTTTCTCCTTTGACGGTTTAAGCCTTACCGGCGCAGCCGAGCACGTCGACGAGCTTATGACGGACGAGCTCCTTGATGTTGGCGCGGGCGGGCTTGAGATACTCGCGGGGGTCGAACTTGTCGGGGTGCTCATCCATGAACTGACGGATGGTGCCGGTCATGGCGAGACGCAGGTCGGAGTCGATGTTGATCTTGCAGACCGAGAGCTTCGCGGCCTCGCGCAGCTGCTCCTCGGGCACGCCGATGGCATTGGGCATCTTGCCGCCGTGGTCGTTGATCATCTTCACATACTCCTGCGGGACGGAGGAGGAGCCGTGCAGCACGATGGGGAAGCCGGGCAGACGCTTGGAGACTTCCTTCAGAACGTCGAAGCGCAGCGGGGGCGGAACGAGGATGCCGTCGGCGTTGCGGGTGCACTGCTCGGGCTTGAACTTGTAAGCGCCGTGGCTGGTGCCGATGGCGATGGCAAGAGAGTCGCAGCCGGTCTTGGAGACGAACTCCTCGACCTCCTCGGGATGGGTGTAGGACGCCTCGTGCGCCGCGACCTTGACCTCGTCCTCGATGCCGGCGAGGGTGCCGAGCTCGGCCTCGACGACCACGCCGTGGTCATGCGCGTACTCAACGACCTTCTTGGTGATCTCAATGTTCTCGGCAAAGGGCTTGGAGGAGGCGTCGATCATAACGGAGGTGAAGCCGCCGTCGATGCAGCTCTTGCAGGTCTCAAAGTCCGGGCCGTGATCGAGGTGCAGCACGATGGGGATGTCGGGGCAGCACTCCACGGCGGCCTCGACGAGCTTGACGAGGTAGGTATGGTTCGCGTAGGCGCGGGCGCCCTTGGAAACCTGAAGAATAACGGGAGCGTGCTCCTCCTGGCAGGCCTCGGTGATGCCCTGCACGATCTCCATGTTGTTGACGTTGAACGCGCCGATGGCGTAGCCGCCGTCATACGCCTTCTTGAACATTTCGGTAGAGGTAACGAGTGGCATGATATCGTCTCCTTTTGTGAAGTTATTTCAAACGATTGGTACATTTGGTACTACTTATATTGTAGCACAGAAAACGGAAAATACAAGAGAAAAGTGAAAAATATTTCCTTAAAAAAGAGAGACAAAGTGTGTGCTTTGTCTCTCTTTCTCTCATCAGATGTTGGCCTTGATCGTTGCGGCGATCTGATCGGCGGTCAGACCGTACTCGCGCAGCACGTCGGCTGCCTTGCCGGACTGGCCGAACTGGTCGTTCACGCCGATCTTATGGAATTTGCAGTTGACCTTGCCCATGAGCACGTCCGCCACCGCGTCGCCTAAGCCGCCGATGACGCTGTGCTCCTCAACGGTGATGACCTTGCCGCACTTCTCCGCCCACGCAGTCACACATTCGGCGTCGATGGGCTTGATGGTGTGGACATTGATGACGGCGGCGTCAATGCCGTCCTTGGCGAGCGCTTCCGCCGCCATGAGGGATTCATTGACCATCAGGCCCGTTGCGAAGATCGCGACATCCTTGCCTTCGCGCAGGACATTGGCCTTGCCGAGAACAAAGGGCTTGACCATGTTGCCCTCAAAAACAGGCGTGGCGAGACGGGCGAGGCGCATATACACGGGGCCGTCGAAATCGGCGATCGCCATGGTCGCGGCCTTGGCCTCGTTCGCGTCGGCGGGGCAGAGGACCGTCATGCCCGGAATGACGCGCATGAGCGCAAGGTCCTCGATGCACTGATGGCTGCCGCCGTCCTCGCCGACGCTCACGCCGGCGTGGGTGGCGCAGATCTTGACGTTGAAGTGCGGATAGGCAACGGAGTTGCGGATCTGCTCGTAGGCCCGGCCGGCCGCGAACATCGCGAAGGTGGAGCAGAAGGGAACGAGACCCATCGTGCTCATGCCGGCGGCGGCGTCGACCATGTTGGCCTCGGCAATGCCGAAGTTGTAGAATTTCTCGGGGTGCGCCTTGGCGACCTTGCAGGTCTGGGTCGCGTTGGCAAGGTCGGCGTCGAGCACGACGACCTTATCGTTCTTTTCCACCAGCTCGATCAGCGCTTCGCCGTAAGCCTGGCGGGTCGCAATTTTATCAGCCATGTTCGTTAACCCTCCAATTCCTTCAAAGCCTGATCGCGCTGCTCGGCGTTGGGCGCCTTGCCGTGCCAGCCGACCTGATTTTCCATGAACGAAACGCCCTTGCCCTTGACCGTGTGGGCGAGGATCGCCTTGGGCTTGCCGGGCATCGTCGGCTTCGAGAGCGCGGCCTCCACCGCGTCGAGATCGTTGCCGTCCGGCAGCTCCACAAGGTCAAAGCCGAACGCGCGCAGCTTTGCGCCGAGGTCGCCGAGGCTCATGACCTGATCGTTCGAGCCGTCGATCTGCAGACCGTTGTTGTCGATGATGACGGTGAGGTTGTCCAGCTTATAGTGGGCGGCGGCCATGTAAGCCTCCCAGATCTGCCCCTCCTGGCTCTCGCCGTCGCCGACGAGGGCAAAGACCTTCGTATCCTTGCCGAGGTGCTTGGCGCCGAGCGCCATGCCGACGGCGATGGACACGCCCTGACCGAGCGAACCGGTGGAGGCGTCCACGCCCGGGACCTTTTTGGCGTCGGGGTGGCCCTGCAGGATGGAGTGGAGCTGACGGAAGTTCGCGTATTCGTCGCGGGAGATGAAGCCCTTGGCGGCAAGCACCGCATAATAGCACGGCGCCGCGTGGCCCTTGGAGAGCACAAAGCGGTCGCGGTCGGGATCGTGCGGATTGCTGGGATCGACGCGCATGTGGTTGAAGAAAACGCTGGTCATCAGCTCGACGGCCGAAAGGGAGCCGCCGGGATGGCCGCTGCCGGCATTGGCCGTCATCGTGATGATGTCGCGGCGCACCTGACGGCAGACCTTGGAAAGCTCTTGCGTGTTCATGGAAGACCTCCTTGCAAAATTTCATTCGCTCAATTTGACAGTATACCGAAATATGGACGCAAAGTCAATTCATTCCTACGACATATTGTGGCCGATTTCCGCCTTTTTGCATACATTGGGAGAGGGGAGGGGAGAGGCCATGCTCGCTTTACTGCCATACGACCGTGCCGCGGCGGTGCGCTATGCGCACATCTGGGCGTACGGGCGCAATCCGCGCTATTATGATTACGAAAGCATCGGCGGCGACTGCACGAATTTTGCGTCCCAATGCATCTATGCAGGTGCGGGTGTGATGAACGACACGCCGACCTTTGGCTGGTACTACATCAATGCCAACGACAAAGCGCCCGCGTGGACGGGCGTGGAGTATCTCTATAATTTTCTCACGCGCCGCACGCCGTCCGCCGGCCCGTTTGCAGGGGAAGTCCCGCCGGAGCGCATCCGGCCGGGCGATATCGTGCAGCTCTCGTTCGACGGCGCCGGCTGGCAGCATTCGCCGGTCGTCGTGGCGGCGGACCGTCCGCGCAGCTATGCGGATATTCTGGTCGCCGCGCACAGCGCCGACGCGGACGACAGGCCGCTGTCCACCTACGAATTTGCCCGCGCACGCTTTTTGCACCTCGGTGGTGTATACCGGCAGGGATGATTGAGAAGATTATACCGACGAAGAAATGATTACCTACCGTATTACAAAAGTTTTCGTATCTATTCTTTTCCTATTGGCATAATTCGCCAAACATGGTATACTTCTAACAGGTGACAAGCCGAAATCGGCTAATATACCACCAATGAGGAGATGCAGTCATGAAAAAGGCGGGCGTTATCGTTTTGTCACTGCTTATGGTACTCCTATCCGGTTGTGCGAGCACCGCACAAGAGACACCTAAAAACGATACACCATCTACCGTTTCAGACTATGATATCACCGTTACTATGGTAGAGGGAACGGACACTTATGATATTGACGGAAAGTACACTGGAGAAGTTGTCAATGGCAAGCCACAAGGTGTAGGAACATTCGAAGCAGACGGAGAAAACGGGTCTACATATACGTATGAAGGCAATTTCTCTAACGGAGCCTTTAACGGCTACGGCGTGACAACCATCATAAATGATGGCGAAACATTGGAGATGTCAGGAACATACACAAATGGAGAGTTTACACCGACTACAGGTGAGTCTTTCAACTACATTGGTCAGTTAGACCTATTCGGTAAATTTACTATTTCAGATGCAGTGATTGAGTATATTGACGAAAATGAAAATCTATTTCCTACTGCAACGAATGAAGCGATACAGTCCTCTGACATACAAGATTTCTCAAGTAAACAGTTCAATAAGACACGCAAGCAAGATCAGATTGGCTTAGTAAAGTTAGACCTCTACGCCGTGCAGGTGTTTGAGGATGACTACTTGGGAGGTAAGCTAACATACCTTTTGGCCGCTGATGACGATAACAACTATTATGCTCTGTACTATTTGGACAGCACAGAGGTTTACAATGAAGATACATTTACAGCCTACGCCATTCCATGTTCAACTTCTTCGTTTGATAACATAAGCGGCGGAACCACCAATGTCATCGTCTTAGCTGCTTGCTATATTGGGTAATAGCTTTGAAGAGGCTCATTCCTTGCTGGGGTGAGCCTCTTTGTCCTCTGATGAATAGATTCACGTTTAACTTAAAAGGAACTAAAATTTTTGAGCCGATGAGATATTGGTAGTCTCTTAGCTGTCCTATTGGCAGAAACATAATTCATGGAGTGATTGAGAAAGAGACGGAGCATGCTCCGTCTCTTTCTCATTTTCCCGCTTTATTTTTCTTCGGCGGCTTCACGCGTGACAAGGGATTTGCCTTTGCGGCAACACGCAGCGCCTCGTTGTCGATATGCGTGTAGATCTCCGTTGTGTTGAGGTGCTCATGGCCCAGAACCTCCTGCACGGCCTTGACGTCCACGCCGTTTTGCAGCATCAGCGTCGCCGCTGTGTGGCGCAGCTTGT
>ENA-ORTY01004452-ORTY01004452.1-human-gut-metagenome-genome-assembly--contig:-NODE-4452-length-10990-cov-2.307362_pt1 | contig 10990 bp, 6 predicted proteins | sample MGYA00241917_ERZ509198 | MGnify/ENA primary metagenome ERZ509198 (study PRJEB26280, sample SAMEA2338857) | human gut metagenome | biome: human gut; feature: human-associated habitat; material: faeces...
AACAGCCGGTATGCAGCCGAAGCCATGGCGAAGCTCCGCAACAATCCATGGACTTGGAAGAGTTTCTGAATAAGGAGACCACCAAACCCTCGGAAGATTTAAATGAAGATTTCTACGGAAGCGAAAGTTTCGACACGGAAGAATTCGACCCCGAAGGATTCGAAATCAGCGAAGGAAACCCTTATCATTGATTCATGAAGCCCCGACTTATCGTATTGATAGGGCCTACGGGAGTAGGAAAAACAGAACTCAGCCTTTCGTTGGCTGAGTTTCTTCATACTCCTATTATCAACGCGGATTCACGGCAACTATTCCGTGACCTGCCTATCGGAACCGCCGCTCCGACCGAGGCGCAACAACAGCGTGTCAGACATTATTTCGTCGGCACACTCGGACTAACGGACTATTATAGTGCAGCACAATACGAAACAGACGTACTTCGTTTATTGGACGATCTCTACTCCCAACATCCATACGCCTTACTGACGGGCGGAAGCATGATGTACATCGACGCGGTTTGCAAGGGTATCGACGACATTCCTACCGTAGATGAAGAAACCCGCCGCCTTATGTGGGAAAGATACGAAGAAGTGGGACTGGAACAGCTTTGCAAAGAACTGAAACTGCTCGACCCAGAATACTACAACCTCGTAGACCACAAAAATCCCAAACGCGTCATTCACGCATTGGAGATATGCTACATGACGGGAAAACCTTATTCAAGCTTCCGCACCAGCCAACCCAAGGCACGTCCGTTTGACATCCTTAAAATCGGATTAAGACGGGAACGGGAAGAACTATACGAGCGTATCAACCAGCGCGTGAACCAAATGATAACAGACGGACTGGTGGAAGAGGCACGAAAAGTCATCGCCTACAGGCATACCAACGCCCTCAATACCGTAGGATATAAGGAAATATTCAAATACATAGACGGTTCCTGGACTTTGGAAACGGCTGTGGAGAAAATCAAACAAAACACCCGTATTTATTCACGTAAGCAAATGACATGGTTTCGCCGCGACGAAAGCATTCATTGGTTTCATCCGGATGAAACGGAAGCTATAAAAAAACTCATAGAAAAAGAGATTATGCCATAAACTTTTTCTAAATTTGCTCCTATTAAACATCATTCAACCTACATAAGTCAAATCACATGAGTCGCATTCTTCAAAAGACAAGCCATTGGTTGAAAAAGGCCGGAAGGGGATTCACCAACCTCTATCGAGGCCCTTGGTACAAGAAAACCGTAGTATGGATTATCACTTGCGTCCTATCGGTTATTTTACTTCTTATTGCCGTTGACCTCAACTTTCTCTATCTGTTCGGGAAATCACCCGGATTCAAAGACATTGAACATCCAGTCACCAGCGAAGCTTCCGAGATATACAGTGCCGACAGCGTACTTATCGGTCGTTTTTTCAGCGAAAACCGTACGCCGGTCGAGTACGAGGATATCTCTCCCATTATCATCCAGACCCTCATCGATACTGAAGACGAACGTTTTTACCGCCACCATGGCATAGATTTTCAAGGACTTTTTGCAGCGGTAAAAGACATCGCAAGCGGACGTGCCCGCGGTGCCAGTACCATCACCCAACAACTGGCCAAAAACCTGTTCCGAGTGCGTACACAATACTCTACCGGACTGCTCGGCAAAATTCCTGGGGTGAAAATCCTGGTCATGAAAGCCAAAGAATGGATTGTAGCCGTTAAGTTGGAAATGATATTCAGTAAAGAAGAAATACTCACCATGTATTTCAACACCGTGGACTTCGGCAGCAATTCATTCGGCATCAAGACAGCATGCCGCACCTACTTCAACACGACTCCTGACCAGTTGACTTACGAACAAGCTGCCACATTGGTAGGTTTGCTGAAAGCGACATCCAGCTACAATCCGAAGCTCAATCCTAAGAACAGTACCAAACGGCGCAACGTGGTGCTGACGAACCTATACGACCACGGTCATCTGGTCATTCACGGTCACAAGGCCACTCGTGCACAACTCGATTCTCTCATGGCACTTCCCATGATTGTAAATCCACGAAAGGAAGAAAGCAGCTACGACGGTATTGCCCCCTACTTCCGTGCCGTCTTGCCGGAGTACATCGACATGCTGTGCGAGAAAGGAGCGATAGCCGGCGTAGACGAAGAAAACAAACCGGACCTCTATGCCGACGGGCTGAAGATATACACCACGCTGGATACCCGTATGCAAAAATATGCGGAAGAGGCTGCCATCCAACAAATGGAAGTCCTCCAGCAACGTTTCAAGCAGCATTGGGGCAACACAAACCCGTGGCAAGACGAAAGACATCAGGAGATTCCGAACTTTATCGAGGACTTAGCTAAAAAAACGACAGCATACAAATATCTCGAAACCCTTTTCCCCGACCAGCCGGACTCCATCGCTTACTATCTGAATCTGCCCCACAAGGTCAAGGTGTTCAGTTACGACGGTCTGAAAGAAGAAGAGATGAGCACCATGGACTCCATCCGTTATATGGTCAAATTCCTGCATTGCGGTTTCGTAGCCATAGAACCGGACAGCCGCCATGTCAAGGCATGGGTGGGCGACATAGACTTCGGCTCGTGGAAATACGACAAAGTCACCGCCATGCGCCAACCCGGTTCAACCTTCAAACTCTTTGTATATGCAGAAGCGATGAACCAAGGACTGACCCCCTGCGACACCCGGATCGACGAATGGCAACAGTACCCGGACACCGTAGACGGCAAACCTACCAAATGGACACCCCATAATGCCAACGGCACCTTCTCGGGAGCGGCGATGCCACTTAAATCGGCTTTCGCACAGAGTATCAATAGCGTGGCAGTCAAGTTAGGTTATGAACTGGGCATCCACAACGTGGCACAGACCGCACATGCCATGGGGATCGAATCACCGCTGCACGAAACTCCGTCGCTGAGCTTAGGCTCCTCCGATGTCAATCTGTTGGAACTGGTCAACGGCTACTGCACGGTCATAGACGACGGCAAGATGAATCCGCCCATCCTGATTACTAAAATTCTCGACCGCGACGGCAACATCATCTATGCGGCAGAACCGGAAGAGCAGCAGGCTATTCCATACCGTTCCGCATTCTTCATGCAGCGGCTTTTGCGAGGAGGCCTGACTGAGCCGGGCGGAACCACGGCAGCCCTGTGGAGCTACATCCATCCTGTACTGAAATACACCGACTTTGGAGGCAAAACCGGTACATCCAACAACCATTCCGATGCCTGGTTCGTGGGCGTAACGCCCAAGTTAGTCGCCGGCGGATGGGTCGGAGGAGAATACCGGAGCATACACTTCCGCACCGGAGCCTTAGGACAAGGCAGCCGGACGGCCTTGCCCATATTCGGCAACTTCATCCAGAAAGTCCTGTTGGACGACCGCTTCGCCCAATACCGCGCCAAATTCCCAAAACAACCGCTCGAAGACATCGACCCCACCACGTACACATGCGAAAGCTATTATGCGCCACAAGAACCGGATTCGCTTACGGTATCCGCAGATTCATTGGGTATAGCCCTTCCGGGGGACTCTTTGCAACGCGGTAACGCCTCACCGGAAAAACAGCCCGAGGCGAAAACAGAAACAACGGCAAGCGAGGGAAGCGGTAACCATCCGCAAGCCTCACACACGGCCCTTGACATCATAGCCCCAAAGATTTGAAAGAAGACATTGAAATAGACCTTCAGAACCCGGAGTTCCAGAGCACGCTGAAACTCATACAGTTTACCCGTAACTCGGTTTTCCTCACAGGCAAAGCCGGTACGGGTAAATCCACCCTACTAAAGTATATCTGTAGCCACACACGGAAGAAGCACGTGGTATTGGCACCGACCGGCATAGCAGCCATCAATGCCGGAGGCAGCACCCTGCACAGCTTTTTCAAGCTCCCTTTCCACCCGCTCCTGCCCGACGACCCTCGGTTCAGCTTCCGCAAACTGAAAGAGTTCTTGAAATACAATTCCGCCCATCAAAAGCTGGTGCGTGAAACAGAACTGATCATTATCGATGAAATCTCAATGGTACGGGCGGACATCATCGACTTCATCGACCGCATCCTGCGCCTCTACAGCCGCAACCTGCGCGAACCGTTCGGCGGAAAGCAGTTATTGCTTGTCGGAGATATATTCCAACTGGAACCGGTTGTCAAAGCGGACGAACGAGAAATCCTGAACCGTTACTATCCTACGCCTTATTTCTTCTCGGCCAAAGTATTCCAGGAAATGCGCCTCGTCTCCATAGAACTGAAGAAAGTGTACCGCCAGCAAGATGCCGCCTTCATCGCCGTACTCGACCATATCCGTACCAATCAGGCCGGAAGTGCCGACCTGCAACTGCTCAATACCCGCTACGGTACACAGATAGAACAGTCCGAAGCCGATATGTACATCACCCTCGCCACCCGCCGCGATAATGTGGATTATATCAATGACAAAAAACTTGCCGAGCTTCCGGGAGACCCCGTTACGTTTCATGGTGAAATCATGGGCGACTTTCCCGAAAGCAGCCTTCCCACCTCTCAGGAGCTGGTACTCAAACCGGGCGCTCAAATCATTTTCATTAAAAACGATTTCGACCGCCGGTGGGTAAACGGTACAATCGGCATTGTCAGCGGCTTCGACCCTATTGAAGAAACACTCTACATCATTACCGACGACGGCAAGGAATGTGATGTGAAACGGGAGTCCTGGCGGAATATCCGCTACAAATACAACGAAGAAAAAAAACAGATTGAGGAAGAAGAGTTAGGAACTTTCACCCAATATCCTGTACGACTGGCATGGGCCATCACTGTCCATAAAAGCCAGGGACTGACTTTCAGCCGGGTAGTCATCGACTTCACCGGTGGCGTATTTGCCGGTGGACAAGCATACGTGGCACTCAGCCGGTGCACATCGCTGGAAGGAATACAACTGAAAAAGCCCGTCAGCCGCGCCGATGTATTCGTACGTCCCGAAATTGTAGGATTCGCCCAACGCTTCAACAACCGCCAGGCCATTGACCGTGCCTTGAAGCAGGCACAGGCAGATGTGCAATATGTAGCGGCAGCCAAAGCCTTCGACCAGGGAGACTTCGAGACTTTCCTCAATGAATTCTTCAAGGCCATCCATTCCCGTTATGACATCGAGAAACCCGTAGTGCAACGTCTTATCCGCAAAAAGCTGAATATCATCAACCGGCTGAAAGCGGAGAACGCCTGCCTGAAACAAGACATGGAAAAACAGCGGAAGCGCCTGCAAGACTACGCCCGCGAATATTATGCCATGGGGAACGAGTGCATCACCCAAGCCCGCGACGCCCGTGCCGCCCTTGCCAATTATGACAAAGCTTTGGAGCTTTATCCCGAATACACGGATGCCTGGGTGCGAAAAGGCGTCACCCTCTTCAACGAAAACCAATACCAGGAAGCCGAAGAATGCCTGAACCGTGCCGTACGCTTGCGCCCCGCCGAATTCAAAACCGTGTACAACCGTGGAAAGTTGCGGCTTAAACTCGGAAACATTGAAGGTGCCATAGCCGACCTGGACAAAGCCACCACCCTAAAGCCCGAACATGCCGGGGCTCACGAACTCTTCGGGGACGCTTTGATGCAAACCGGGAAAGAGGTTGAAGCAGCCTTGCAATGGCGATTGGCGGAAGAACTCCGCAAAAAGCGCTCCTCAAAATAAAATCCATCCTTATACATTTGATTTCAAGAAACTTATTATTACTTTTGTGATATACTTTTAAACCAAGTCCGACAATATCATGCTTCTGAAACTTTATGAAAAGAACAACAACCCGGCAGATTTGCAACAAGTAATCGACATTCTGAACGACGGGGGCATCATCATCTACCCCACCGACACCATGTATGCCATCGGCTGCCACGGACTGAAGGAACGTGCGATAGAACGTATCTGCCAGCTCAAAAACACCGACCCCAAAAAGAACAACCTTTCCATCATCTGCTACGACCTGAGCAGTATCAGCGAATATGCCAAGTTCGACAACAACACGTTTAAATTAATGAAGCGCAACCTTCCGGGCGCTTTTACCTTTATCTTAAACGGCACAGTCCGTCTGCCGAAGATATTCCGCAACCGGAAAGAAGTAGGAATCCGTATGCCCGACCATCCGATAATACAGGAGCTGGCACGCCTGCTGGATGCCCCTATCATGACCGCCACACTCCCCCATAACGAAAACGAAGACATTGAATACTGCACCGACCCCGAACTGATTGATGAGAAGTTCGGCAATATCGTCGACCTGGTTATCGACGGTGGAATAGGTGGCATAGAGGGTTCCACAGTAGTGGACTGCACCGGTGGCGAGGCAGAAATCGTACGCCAGGGAAAAGGCTGGCTGGATGAAGGATAAAATTCAATCTCCGCATATTCCTCAAAAACATTTCCGGCTCTTATAATGTTTCTTTTTCAAAGAAACAACATATTCTATGAGTACAAAAGAGCAATACTGGAAATATTCATTGATTACCATCATTATCGGGTTGGGGATTATCCTCGCCAGGCAAATCACTCCCTTCTTAGGCGGTCTGTTGGGTGCATTGACCATCTATATACTGGTCAGGCGCCAGATGATTTATCTGTCCGAAAAGCGAAAGATAAAACGGAGCATAGCTGCCACCGTCATTACGGCAGAAGCCATTTTATGCTTTCTCGTTCCTCTGGCATTGGTAGTATGGCTGGCGGTAGTAAACCTGCAGAACATCAACCTTGATCCGCAGGCAGTCATTGCACCTTTTGAAGAAGCCGCCTCCATTATCAAGGCCAGAACCGGATACAATGTACTAAGCGGAAACAGCCTTTCATTCTTCATTTCATCCCTTCCACGCATCGGACAGACATTAATGGGAGGTATCAGCAGCTTCATCGTCAACATGTTTGTACTGGTATTTGTCCTCTACTTCATGCTGATAGGCGGAAAGAAAATGGAGCAATATGTCAACGAACTTCTTCCTTTCAATGAAACCAACACACAGGAGATAGTACACGAAATCAATATGATTGTCCGTTCCAATGCCATCGGCATACCTTTGCTTGCCGTAATACAAGGCGGAGTAGCCATGCTCGGCTATTGGATATTCGATGCTCCCAATATTCTGTTTTCAGGCTTTCTTACAGGTTTCGCCAGTATCATACCCATGGCAGGTACGGCATTGGTATGGATTCCCATAGCCATATACATGGCACTTATCGGCAACTGGTTCCAAGCAATCGGACTGGTCATATTCGGTTCCCTTGTCATCTCGCAACTCGATAATCTGATACGTTTCGTCATTCAAAAGAAAATGGCCGATATTCATCCACTCATCACTGTCTTCGGAGTTGTTATCGGCCTCTCCCTTTTTGGATTTATGGGGGTCATATTCGGCCCGTTACTACTTTCCCTGTTCTTTCTCTTTGTCAATATGTTCAAAAAAGGGTATCTGGACGGAGCAAAATAAATCGCTCCTAAGGTGTAAACGGAACAAAGCACCGGACTCCCCCGAAAGCCTCATAACCGACTTTGGAATGGCAGTCCGATGCCTTGCATATCAGAAGAGTCCGGCTGAATACAACGTACCTCTACGGAAAACGTTTACTTCCGGTCGGTTTCCTCATTGTATTCCGATGTTATGACGTACCGGAGTCAGGATAAACGTAAATTCATAATCAGCATAAGGCACCTGATACTCAGGACGGGCTATGCGTCCCCAACTATCCTCGCATCCCAAACCGGCTTGAACCTTATCAATGCAGAAGTTTGTCAAATCCGCCTCTTCCACCTCCTGAGAGTGCCCCTGGCGCTTGCTCCAGCCTTCATCCAAAGATTCAATCGTATAGTGTAAAGCCGATGCGGAGAACGGAGCGGCAGCAACTGCCTCTATACCGTTACCGGCTGCATCCAGCATCTTCCACCAACGGATATCCGTCTTTGTGCCATTCTCCTGCGGACGGATATACGGATAGAACTGCTCCGATACGCTCTGGCGATAGATACCGAGGTCGGTACAATGGTTACGGTCTGCATAGTTCTCCACCGGACCGCGGCCGTAGTATTCTACAGTTTCAAAGCTGCGGGGCATAGGCATCTGCATGCCGAAACGGAAGAGGTTGGCTACTTTGGCATTCTTATCGGCAACCATCTTTTGAGTGATTTTAACAGCGCCACTGTTGTTGATAACATATGTCAGACTTAACTCCGCCGATGCTTCCGGCAGTTTATAAGCCGCTTCCACAATCACTTGTCCGTTCTCGGTGTGCTGACTGAAAGAAGTCAGTTTTATCTCCGGATTCTTCCAGACAGCATATTTACGTTGCAGGTTAGCGCCGAAATCATTGTCGGTAGGAGCACGCCAGAAGTTGGGCGTAAGCGCTTCACCTTCCTTAATCATATCCAGACCGTTCACTTCGTATTTGGTCAGGTAACCGGTATGCTTGTTGAACTCCATGCGGAAAGCCTCACCGGAGACTATAAGATAGTTGCAGTCATTCTCCTGTATCACGGGAGCGGGCACTTCCACGTTGCTCAATTCCGTGTTCTTCAAATCCATTGCAGGAGCCTGATAGGCATTCAGCGTCAATTGGTCTTTAGCGACAATATGCCCTGCCGGAAGCAGACCTTCACGTTCCTTCAATTTATAAGACACGTTAAGCAACCACTCGGCACACTGGCAGACAGTTCCCAAATCCAGTTTGACTTTAGCAGTCTGCTGTGGAGCTACATTCAGGTCATCCACACGACCGCTGCGCATCACCTTGCCGTCTTTCAGCATTTCCCACTCCAGATAACAGCCCGAAAGGTCACGGAAGAAGTTTTCGTTGAATACATTAATTTCTCCACGCTGCAAATCGGCCAGAGTTGTCCAGATATTCTGATAGATACGTCCTACCTCGTACATATGAGGATTGGGTACGCGGTCGGGACTGACAAGACCGTTGTTACAGAAATTGACATCGCTGGCATCAAAGCGGTTGAAGTCACCGCCATAGGCATAAATCATCTTACCGTTCTTACCAGTCCAACGTACGGACTGGTCTACAAAATCCCAAATGAAGCCACCCTGATATTTGGGATATTTGCGAATCATATCCCAATATTCTTTGAAGCCGCCTTCCGAATTACCCATGGCATGCGCATACTCACACTGAATGAGAGGTCTGTTCATAGAATCATCCTCACAATATTTCAGACAATCGTTATATCCATAATACATCGGACAGAATATATCGGTCTTTCCTGTCTTTCCGGCCTGTTCGTATTGTACGGCACGGCTCGGGTCTTCCGCTTTCACCCAGTCATAAGCCGCTTCAAAGTTAGACCCATAACCGGCTTCATTACCCAATGACCAGAAAATGATGCTCGGATGGTTGAAACTGCGCTGTACATTACGCTGATTACGCTCTATATGAGCTTTCTTGTAATCGGCACGTTTGGCAAGAGTGGATTCTTCATATCCCATTCCGTGAGACTCGATATTGGCTTCCGCTACCACATAAATACCATATTGATCGCACAAATCATACCACAGATTATTATCGGGATAGTGGCAGGTACGCACCGCATTCAGATTGAACTGCTTCATAAGCTGAATATCCTGAATCATACGCTCACGGGAAACGACATAACCGTAATCAGGATCCATTTCGTGACGGTTGGCTCCCTTGAACAGGAGAGGCTTGCCGTTTACCAATACCTGCGCATTCTTCAGTTCAATTTTACGGAAACCCACTTTTATGGGAATAACCTCGCCACTGCCTTGCAAAGCAGCACGTAATGTATAAAGATACGGAGTTTCCGCTGTCCATTTGTGCGGATTATCAAGGTTCATTACAGCAACCCCGTTACCGCGTACAGTTGCCGTTGCCACCTGCTTGCCTTCGGCATCCAATAGCTCCAAGGCGGTATTACCGTTACCTTTCAGACTGACTTCCACACGCAAAGAGCCGTTTTTGTAGTCAGCATCCAAATCCGGAGTGACACGGACATCCTCGATACGTTTCTTATCGCGGGCATACAGATAGCAGTCGCGTCCCACTCCGCTATAACGGAAGAAATCCTGATCTTCAAGATATGTGCCGTCGCACCAGCGGAACACCTGAAAAGCTATCAGGTTCTTCTGTCCCGGTTTCAGGTAAGAGGTGAGGTCGAATTCTGCCTCCAGTTTGCTATCCTCGCTGTAACCTACATACTTGCCGTTCACCCACAGGTACATATTGGAAGTCACCGAACCGAAATGAGCTATAATGTCCTTACCTTTCCAGGTAGCAGGCACTACAATCTCCCGGCGGTATGAACCGACATGATTGTCCACAACAGGCACTTGCGGCGGATTATTCTTGAACTGATTGCGCCAGGCATAACCTACATTCACGTAAATAGGATCTCCAAAGCCATTCAGCTCCCAAACACCGGGAACAGGCATATCGCACCAGCCTTTATCATTGAACCCCGGCTTCCAGAAATCAACGGGGCGGGCGTCTGCATCCTTCACCCAAAAGAATTTCCAAGTACCGTTTAAGGTCATAAAACGGGAAGAGTGCTCTTTAACTCCCGTCTGTGCCACGCCTTCCGATTCGTAAGCAAAATAATTGGTGTGCATCGGGGCACGGTTCACAGCATTCAGTTCCGGATTTTGCCATTCGGTAAAAGACTGCGCGTTTGCCATCACAGCCAGGGCAGTAAATAATCCGGCAACAATTCGTTTTTTCATGATATCTATTATTTATTCAGGTTTGTATGCTGCAAAGATAAAAACTACAAATCAAAACCCAACCGGGTTTTAAGTCAAAAAAAGTATACTTATCTTTATAAATACATGCTCTATAATTTTCAATTTACCGGTATAGAGCATCATACACCCATCTTAAACATAGAAAAAAATGTGTGTCAAAACTAAAATTCGCTTATTATTTGTTTCTTTATTAAGCACGGAACTACACGGAAGGCACGGATTTTCTTTATTCTTTTTCCGTGAAATCCGTG
>ENA-ORTY01004453-ORTY01004453.1-human-gut-metagenome-genome-assembly--contig:-NODE-4453-length-10989-cov-19.092007_pt1 | contig 10989 bp, 10 predicted proteins | sample MGYA00241917_ERZ509198 | MGnify/ENA primary metagenome ERZ509198 (study PRJEB26280, sample SAMEA2338857) | human gut metagenome | biome: human gut; feature: human-associated habitat; material: faeces...
AGCAGATCGCCAGTGCGATGTCCACCGACATCAATCTGGTTGCGCTGAAGGTAGCACACCTGGCCACACTTGGATATAATCTGCACGCACTGGAACATAAAAGCAATTTTTTGAAATAACGTACCTTCGAGGAGCCTTAACCGGCTCCTCTTTTTTGTTGCAAATTGTGCAGATGCCGTCTGCACAATTATCAGCCTAACATCTGCATGTGATAGAGCTTCACTTTTTCCTCGAACGGCAGTCCCGGATCAATGCCGACTTCTTCCCACATCACACCATACGGCGCGCCGCCATCTGTATATCCGGCGATAAAGGCAAAACGATCATCGCAGTCCTCATACCGTTCTTTCGCTTCCCGCTCCATTTTCCGCTGCCGGAGCCGCTGTTCTTCAGCCTGTTTAATCTGGTCGAGCTGCTCCTGTGTATAGTTGACCCCCAGCTCCTGCAAATCTTTAGCGGCAGTCACAGCATCCACATGAAAGCGTTCCCGATAATACTTGTTCATCTTTTTCGGTGAGCCGGTATAGGTGAGCAGCCACTGCTTGCCTTTTCGGAGGCGTGCTTCCTTTCGCTCAGCCTTCGTCAGTTTCTTTTTCTTTGCCATTTGCGGAATCTCCCGGATTTTTTGCTGATAATTTTGAGTTGCGCTTTTTCGGTGCTGTCAGCTCATAGCTCAAAGAAAGCAGGTCTTTGATGGCATCATCCAGCTCCGGTTTGCCAAGCTGAATACTGAGCCATTTTTCCTTATTCATGTGATAGGCCGGAAAATAGCCATCCTGCCCACGCAGAGAGCCAATCAGCAACGGATCACTTTTCACATTAAGGACATCAACGATGCCTGCCTCCGGCAATCCCAACTTATCAGCAGATACTTCCAGAACCACACCATACCATTTGTTATTATCGTTGTGCCGCAGCACAGCATTCCAGTCATGCCAGGGGTATTCCGGCTCTGTGCCGTACTGCTGACGTATCCATGTAAATAATTCTTGTCGTGTCACTCCATCGCTTCCCAACTATTTTATGTGTGGTTTGTGCAACGACCTGTTGCACAAATTCTTGCCTCAGATAACTCTCCGCAATGCATTCATATCAGAAATCATCCAGCGCAGCATCAATCTCTTCCAGCCGATCAATCCAGCCCAGGTCAGATTTCTTCTTGGTTGCTGGTCTTTTCTTATCACCACCAACCACTTCAAACCGTTTCTCTTCTGTCCCGAACAAACCTTTTACCTGAATTCTGAAATCCGGCTTGTTGTTGGTCAGTCCTTGCATGAGCTGCACATTCTTGTATCTTGGCAGGAGGATTTGACAAATAGCCTGAATGTCTTGCTCCTTAATACACGGTGCCGCCATGAACTTTTTTGTTATGTAAGGCTTCATATCTGCCAGTACCTTCGACATAGAGGCTTTCTTTCGAGTATCAGTCGTAACAATTCCTCCTTCCCACTGATTTTTGTCATTATCCCTTGCTATATTTAATCAGCAATATATCTAAGAACTTTACCCAGGCAATCTCTGCTGTTATCCGTAGACACCTGTTGATTACTTCCTGGTGCGCTAAGAGGCATTGCTCCCCACATAAAGTGCTGATTATAACAATCTAAAAGAATCCTCTCGTATGTACCTGCTGCTGAAGTTGAACTTTCTCCAGAGGAAAGCCATCTCCAATTTCCTATTGCTTGATAAACGAAGCTGTCAATAACGATTCCTGACAAATGGTAGCTTCTAAAATAGTTATCTCGCACATATCGTAGATGCTTGCAAGTGTCAAAAAGCAGTCCATTACTGCTTATATTTTTGTTTTTCATGGCATCCTGTTCTGCTTTTGGATTAGTTGAACGCCAATTCCCACCCATATTTGTATCTGGATATCTGTATGAGCCATCCCAATTTCTGAATGCCGGCAGAATTTCAAAGAACATTCCATCTGAAAAATTGATCTTCACAACCTGTCCATCTGCTCTTACTTCACTTCTTGGATACGGAACAAGAATAGCCTGTCTAACTGCTTGCAGAAGACGAGATTGACCATTCCCATAAACAGAGTTGAACTGGTTGTAATATGATTCCGGCAAGGACATCAAAATATCAATATCACTTGTATCTATCGCAGTTCCCCTTCCATAGGAGCCAACATATATACTATTTTGTCTATCGCTTGTTATATTCCAAAACTCACGGTTCATTGCTGATGTTACAGTGCAATATCTTTTTGAAATAAGAGAACGGCTGTCAGCTGATATTACCTCTCCATTTCTTTGAACATACAAACTCAATGTGTTCATCCCCCATTTACTCATTTTTTCTCAAATGCGCCGGAAGCATCTTGTTTAATTCCTCCTGCGTAAAGAATTGCTCTTCATTTGTTTTGAGTGCAGCTTGGGCGGCAGCATAACTTTTCCCATCAGTTAAAGGTGCAGCACCGTAGATTTCCGAACTTTCATCCAACAGTTCATCTCTTTTGCGCACTATCTCTTCAATACTGATTTCGTCAAAATCTGTCAAAAGTGACAGATATTTTTCTCTAACCTTCCACAGCTTATTCGCAGTCTTAATATGATCGGTTTTTTCAGTGGAAATATCCTTATCCTTCAGATAGCTTGTTAGGGCAAGGAGTGCTGTCGAACATAGTCCACCAGCCCATAACAGTATCTGTTTATTTGAAATGAGCACTCCCAAGAAGCCACCTGTCGATATTGCTGATAGCCCAATTTGTCCCCATTTTATCCAAAAATTACGCTTACTCAAACGATCAGCCATCTTAAAATGACATGTATAGGTATATACAAGTTTCCCATATTCTTCTTGTATTTGAGAATATAGTTTTTTACGGTAATCCAACGAACTATTCTCCATTGGCGCATTTCCTCCGTACCTTTAGTATTACTCTACCCCCAACGCCTTAAACACCGCATCTTCCGCACTGCTGTAGAAAATCAGATTAAAACTCCCCACCAGCTCCGGCGGCACAGTGCCAAGGTCTGCTGCACTGGTAATCGGAAGCAGCACTTTCTTTGCTCCGCTATCGAGGCACACCTGCAAACTATTGGCAAGCTCGTCCACTTTCAGAATCGTGCCGCTGATGCTGATTTCTCCCAGCACGGCAAGTGTACTGACTGTAGGCCGTCCAAGAGCGATGCTGCATAGTGCAATCAATGTAGGCAATGCCAGCTTTCCAGTCATGCCAATGCCTTGTAAATCCTGATAGTTGATGATGTAATCCCGCATCGTGGTGCTGATGCTGCCACTGATTCGATTTCCGTTTGCTTTCAGGAAATTGAACGCCGTATTCGTGGATTCCTTGCAGTCACGGTCGCTGCCAAGGCCAGTACGTTCAAATTTTCCGTTGCCGGGCAGCATCTGGCTTTCGAGGCGGAATACACCGATCATACCGGACTTACCCTGACTTACGGTATATACCTGTCCAGGATTGCAGATACCATCAGGAATGAGTTTGCCGCCGCCCTGCTCTGGCACGGAAACAAATTTTTCTTCAAAGGTATCAAGGTCGATATAGCTGAAGTTCACATCATAGAACTCCATTCCACCCAGCTTTTTCAGCTGCTCCTTGACGCGACGGCGCATTTCCAGCGCAAATACAAGAATTTCTTCAATCTGTTCCTTCGTGAATTCTCCATCCGGATACAGCAATTTCACATAGCCGCCTACAATCTTGCGGACAGCAATCGTATCGCGCTGGTTCAGGTTCTTTCCAAGGCGGAAATACTTATCCAACGCATCACCATACTGTTCTTTCCGCAGTTCTCGGATAAACTCTGCCAAGTAATCCGTGATAAAGCCGTAGTCGTTTGTAAAATGCTCCGGACGGAACTTCGGAATCTCCCAGCCTGGAATGTAGCAATGCAGACGGTCAAGAAAGGCTGTGTCCGTTCCCATCTCCGGCGGGAACGGGTCAAACAGAGAGGAAGTCTTGAGCAACACATCCACGCTCTGATTGATGTTTCCTACAAAGACCATAGATGCCGATGCAGCCTTTTCCTCTTTGCCACGGGCAAAGGAGCCGGAAGCCATATAGTCTTTCATAATCTGAATGCCGTCTTTGTCCTTAAACTTGATTCCGGCAACCTCATCAAAGGCAACGCAGTCCCATAAGCCTACCAAACCTACGGTTTTGCGCCCCATATTGTAAAACAGATTTGCAACGGTCGTCTGACCACCGGATACCAGGATACTGTTCGGGCTGATTTCTTTATAGATATGGGACTTGCCTGTGCTGCGCGGCCCCAACTCACAGAGATTGAAGTTGTTCTCCACCAGCGGTAACATACGCGCAAGCAGCAGCCACTTTTCCCGATTGTTCAGCTGTTCCGGCTCATATCCGCAGGAACGCAGCATAACATCCATCCACTCTTCCTGTGTGAATGCCTTGCGTCCCTCTCGAACTTCTTCAATGTCGATATGGGGCATCTGAATCGGAGTCAGCTTATGGATGCTGATGGGAGAGATGTCCTTCTGCTTTTTCTGTTTAGAGGAAATCGGCTGTCCATCTATATCCGTGATTCCAAAGCTGCTGTCTCCCTCAGACTCATATTCCAGCTGCACGATGCACCAGATACCGCCGCAAAGCAGCCGGTCATATTTTTCCGGATAATCATCCGTAATCGGCACATTGGTGAGACCAAGGTTAGAGAACTCTGCAAAAAAGCAATCCTTTTTGATGTCGAGATGTACTGTCACCATATCAATAATGGTATGGCTCCCGTTCTTGCGCAGTTGTGAGAGAATTTTCTGAGCCTCATCCGGGCGGACAAAATTATCTGCCAGAATGCGTTTTACATTCTGAACGCCCTGCTCAATGATTGTCTCATCGTCTGAACTACAATACTGACCCAGCAGGAACTCCAGCACATAGACCGGAACATTCGCTCCTTCTTTTATTTTCTTTGTCAGGTCTTTGCGGACGATCCGACCGTCAAAGTTGCTGCGCAGCTTCCGGCGCAGTTCTTCACGGTTATCATCTGCCGCCATATCCATCATTTCCATACGGAATTCCTGCCTCCTCTATATCAGAATCCGAATCCAAAGTCATCTGCAAAGGCAATGTCCATGATGACAGGCTGCCTCCACTGCTCCAGACCGCTTTCTTCGTCGTAAACCACAAGGTAATATTGCTTGTCCTTGTCGTATTTCTTATTCTTGAATGTGAACCGCATCCGGAAGATACGCTTCTGCGCATTTTCCTCACGACTGTCCGCCACATAACTGTTTTCGTTCGAGATTTTCTCATTGTCTTCCGAGAGGAAGAAAATGCGGTATTTTGCCGCTTTTACAGTATCGCTAACGGCATCCGACTGAATAAAGTCCATGGACGTGATCAGGTTCGTAATCTTATGGACGATGCTGACCAGAGCAATCTCTGCATTCTTTGTTTCCATGTGACCGCGCTCCATCTTAAACTCCAGCACCGGCACCAGCATTTCCTGCGGTGAGGAACCGCCATGCACATAGTTAGCACCGCCTCCGGCCACCTTAAAGACATTGCTGCTAACTGGATAGGACACCACCTTGCTGTCCTCATTCCCCAGAACGCGTCCCATGCTCATATGGTCGATGCCGTCATCTTCCAGTGCCGCCTTAGACACAAGAAATCTGCGATTGACAAATGCTTTTTCCGCGCTTTTCCCAGAAATCTTGTCACTTTCTGTCAGCTTATCACGCTTGTAAATAAAGCCATGATCGGCAGTGACGATAAAATGATAGGTATTGCCGCTGACAGAGATTCTATGAATCAGATCCATAATTTCCTGAACGGCTTCCTCACACGCATGAAATACCTCATCCTCGGTATTTGCCTTGTCTCCACGCGCGTCGATCTGATTATGATATACATAGATAATCTGTCGTTTTGTCAGCACATCTCGCAGCTCTGCCACTTTCAAATTTTTGATATCATCGAACTGTACACAGACACTATCCGGGTTATAGCTTTGCAGCACCTGCTGCCGACCTGCCAGATTATCGCAAAGGATACCATCTGCCAGTACCTGAAAATCATCCGTCATTTCCAGTGTCTTATGCGGCAAAAGTGCTGCCATACCGAGCCTCGTATAAGACGGAAGAACACTCAACTGTACAGAAAGTTTTGCCGTGCATTTCGGGTCATCCTGCATTCTGGCAAACAACTCCTGTCCGACCTCGTAACGCATGGCATCCGAAATGATGACCACGGTGCGTTCTTTGGTATATCGCAGATTGGCATTGTAAAAATCCCGCTGCAACGGAATTACCGAAAATGCGGCATCCTGCTGGATTCCAGCATTCCAGGCAGGGAGCAGGCAAGCCAGATATTCGTTCGTGTAGATATTTTCCACCAGTTCCCGAAGCGGCTCAAAGCTTTCCGTGCTCTCCAGCTGGTCGTAATAATAGTAGAATTTTCGATACTGCTGATCCATATTGTAATCCGCAGCAAGATATCGGTCGATAATTGGCTTTAAGCCATCTGCGGCATGGTAATCCGCTTCCTTCACCATGCTGTACGCACTGGAAAGCATCTGATAGGTTTTCCCGGTCTTTCTGCCAAAGTGCATTTTAGCCCGCTTTTCACAGAGTTCCGGAATGGTAAATCCGTTTACGATTGCACCGATATCTTCCGAAACAAGTCTGCCAATGAGCCACTTTACCAGCACCTGATCCACGGCAAGGAAAGTGTCGCACTCCACCAAATCGTCCACTCGCATTCCTGCAAATGCCGAAAGAACATTCAGCCCTTTGGCAACGTGCGCCGACAGAGCGTCGTATTTGTCCCGGTACAGGACGCTGTTCATCAGGCTATCGAGAAATGCGATGATATTGCCTGACTTGTAGGAGACAAAGCTCTTCCATGCTGCCGGAAGCTCTGCCTGCACATATCGACCAGTATAAGTAACGAACAACGTTACCAGCAGCCGTTCCAGACTCGGCTTTGTATCAGTGTATCCGAAATGCTGCTCACAGAGCTGCCAGAATGCAGACAGCAGATCGTATTTTTCAAACTCCTGCAAGAAAGCATTGTCCACCAGCTCGCCATCCGTCAACACGATGCGCACAACCTCTTCAAAAGAGCAGGTACGCGCCTTGCAGACTGCACTCAGCAGACCGACAAGGATATTTTCTTCATTGAAGTTTTCGATTTCCAGATCATAGAAGCGTTGGGTGCGCTCTTTGTTGGCGAAAAACTTGATGTGCTTCTCAATAACCGGCTTGTACTTTTCCTCAATACCGAGGTCAACCGACAGCAGGGAGGCACGGTCAGCAAAGAACCGTCTGGAATACAGCATTGTATCTTCCAGATGGTTGTCCCTTACATCCGGCTTCGGAAACGGTGCATAAATCAGATAATTCGTGGTCTTATCCACACGCTCCAGAAAATACTTTGTATAGAACTGGTTATCCGGCTGGAGATGGTAGATCTTCGCATTCTGAAGCTCCACCGTCTCCATATCCTCGGCAAATTCTGCCTTGTCATCGTACCAGAAAACCAGTTTCCGGGTCTCCCCGGTAAATTCCGCATTCAGGCGGTCTATAATTTGTTTCAGGTTCAATTCTGCCATATCAATTTCCTTTACTTGATAGATTCCGCCCTTTGGGGAATATCATACAGGCAGTTACGCCTTGATCCGTTTATTGCCTGTGATGCTGCTAATATAATCGTCAATATCCTGCACGATGCAATGATCCCCCATTGTGTGCAGTGATTCAAAATATTTTGTGATATACCCATAGATGCCATACTCTTCAAAGGTCTTTGCCACATCTGCACCGGAAAGCCCTTTGAAATGACGGTACCGCTCCATGCAATAAATCAAAAAATTGGATTCTTTGCTCATCGCTCACGCCTCCTCTGGGTAATCATAGGAGCCTGTCAGAAGTTCATCTTGATACATGGTATACAGCGTCATCGGGCTGTAATGCCACAATTTTGATTTTTCATCCGAAAGCTCCTGATAGAGCTTGGACTGATAAAAGCGGGAAATCGCTTTTTCATCATCCACATTGCTGTTTTTTGTAATCTGCTCGATGATGGGCGGCACAATGATTGCAAGCATTGCGCTGAACTGATCTTCGTTCATACAAGCTCCCTCCCTTCAAAATGCAAGTATTGCAGGGACTTCTCAGTTGCAAACACCAGCTGGTTGAACAATTTCCGAATCTTGAGTGCCGCCAGTGTTTGTTCCTTATCCAACACTCCGGTCATATACAGGGTAATGGTGCGGTACACATCATCATTTGCCACAGCACCATAAATCAGGTCATGCTGCTTTCCCTGATAGGTTCCCTGACGGTTCTCGGCTACAAAATCCAGCCACGCTTCATCTGGGCTATCAAAGCTCAGCAAGCTGCACTCCTTGAAAGCCACAGCTTCCTCTACGGAATAAATATTGAGCGTAGCGGCTCCTGTTTTGCGACGGTCAGTGACCTTTTGAGCGAAGTTCACTGCCTGATCGCGGTTGGTGGTGGTATAAAATCCAAAACCGAAGTCCAGATAGCGATTTTGCCGGATAAGTTTCGGCTGTTCTACGATAACATTGCTTCCGTGGTACAAAATCATTGCAAACGCCTCCTGTTCCTCTTATTTCTTTTCTTTCACCATGATGTTCTTGCTGTCCGCCAGAACCTCATAGAACTTGCCGTCCTGGGCGGTCTGGAGCTTACGATAGTTGACCTTTACGCCGTCATCGAGGTCAAGCTCGGTACGGGAAAGTGCCAGATGGCTGATCTTCTCATCATATTCCCGGCATTCCTTCAGCTGTTTGGCGAGTTTATCCTTGCGCTTGGAGGCTGCTGCCACTTCACGGGCATTCCCGCTGTGATCCATCATATCCTGCATCCGGTTAATCTCGGATTCATACACACGCTGCATCTTATGCAGGTAGTCGATACGCAGGTTGCCGATGGTATCCGGTGTATAGCGATGCAGGTAAACCAGTGCCTTAAAGCCGTTCTGCTTGCCGCTGTCAAACAGCCAGTAGATCGGACGCTTGCCAGAACCAGTGACAGAGTAGGTCTGGCAGTGATCCTTGAAGAAGTCGTTCAGGAAGTAATTGCGGATGATCTCCCGGCTGGTGCTGCCCTTATTGCCGAGGGCTTTTGCGATATAGTCAAGGTTTGCTTCCAGCGTATCAGCACCGTACACTGCTTTTAGCCATGCGCACAGGCGCGATACGATATCATCGTCCAGATATTCTTCATCAGTGATAGGGATAACATTATCTTCGTCCGGGAAGAACATCTCATCCACCACAACACCCTCATTGCGGTATGCGCGCTGCAATTCTTCAGCAGAAATCGTTCCAGGGCGTTCGTTCAACTTATCTACAAACGCCTGCAAGGAATACGGTTCTCCCGCAAAAAGCAAGCCATCCTTATAAGTAGAATAGCGGCCAAACATACAGCCCACCGCATAGCTGAGCAGGCTCTTGATGTCCCGCTGCAAGTCCGCCTTGCGCACAGTCACATCTTTATCTTCTACTTCTGGTGTCAGTTCGTCCTGCAAGCCGTAAATGTCAATAAAAATGCGGTTCAGCTCTTCTTCGTTGGCTTTCAGCTGGTTAAAACGATTGTCACATTCTGACTGCCACTGGGTAAAAGCTTCGGAAATCGTGGAAACATCGCGGAACAATGGGTGTTTCTTAAAGTCCCAAGAGGTTTCAAAGGAATCCCAATCCATTTTCGACTCACCAATGCAACTCTCTACAATGTTAAATATCATTGCATTGCTCTCTGTATCGGCGGCATAAGGCAAGTTGCTCACATATCCTGATTCAAAACCAAGTGTCGGAGATAAAATCTGTAGAATATATTCTGCAACCTTTGAATTAAGATATCCCAATACATAAAAGTTTGACTCTGACTGTCTATGACCTAGTATTGGTCCCTTGTTATTATATAGCATTCCTATTGGCGAATAACGAAAAGAGCTATGGTTGCAGATGACCGTCCATGTAATTCCATCACTAAAACACTCTTTCAAATTCTGAGGTCGTGATCTCAATTTGCCATTTGCATCCTTAAAGTTACGTATTCTTTGACCATCATTCTGCCAATCAACAACAAGTTCTAGGTTTCCATACCATTTTCTATACGATCCACCTTTATTGGTCGGAAACCACTTCAATCCACTTTCCTTTGCTTTTTCTCTCGATTCATAACCAAATCCAATATTTCGTATGCTTGGCTCAAACCAAGTTCTCATAAACGTCTCATTATCACCTGTGGCAAATCCCAATCGAGGATTAGCTACTTTTCTTATGCTATCATTATCTCTAAAAGCATTTATTATTGTTTGATTTGCCCAGTATGCAACTGGAATTCCTGGAATTGCGTTATAGTTAACCTGTGTCGCTATATAGCGGTTCTTGCCTTCGAGAAACAGCTTTTCTTTAGCGTCTTGCGACATTCCAGACAAGAGTCTACAATAAACAGCTTTATAACCTGCATCAGCGCAATTGCAGAAGACAAAACTTGCCGTCTGAACCACTTCACCGCCGATCTCTTCAAAAGCTCTCGCTCCTAAATGAGCCATGTTAACTATTACAGCATCAACAAGTTTTCTTCTTAAATTTTCAAACGCAGTCAAAAACATCCAGCCATGTTGAGTGATCATTGCCTGAAAACCATATTTTCGGGTCATATCTTTGCAACGTTCGATGAATACAGCAAACAAATCCGACTTACTATCCGGGTAGTTCTCTTTTACGAAGTTATTAACCCTTGCACTTAAATTGCTGATTCCCGCATACGGCGGATTTGTAACAGTCACCCAATACTTCCGCGCCATGGTCTCGCCGATATCAATGAGTCGGTTCAGCTGCTCTGCGGTATCTTCCACGCCCACGCTGTCCATGCTGATCTGACCGTCGGTATCCTCCGCTGCCACAAATCGGCGCAGCAAATCCCAGTTGTAGCTCTCCACATTCAGGATAGAGCCATATTCCTTGGCATCGGTCAGGGTGTCCAACAGACCTTCCAGCTGAATCTTAGCCGCAT
>ENA-ORTY01004476-ORTY01004476.1-human-gut-metagenome-genome-assembly--contig:-NODE-4476-length-10934-cov-5.012593_pt1 | contig 10934 bp, 8 predicted proteins | sample MGYA00241917_ERZ509198 | MGnify/ENA primary metagenome ERZ509198 (study PRJEB26280, sample SAMEA2338857) | human gut metagenome | biome: human gut; feature: human-associated habitat; material: faeces...
AACCAATGACACGGGGATTTTCAGTCCCCTGCTCTACCGACTGAGCTACAGAGGCGCACCGGACGATGATTATTATACCTGAAATTTTGATTTTGTAAAGGGGTAAATTCAAAATTTTTGAAAAAAACTGAAACTTTTTTCGTTTTATGCGTTTCAACGCGCAAAATAAGAATGACTTTCTGGGCTTTTTTCTGCCGGATCAGGAGGACAAGAAATCTGCCCGAAGAAATTGACAAGTAATACAACCTATGGTTTAATAAAAGAAAAGAACACCGACGCTTTTGCTCTTTACACATCGCTTATACTTATTATAAGGGAAAGAGCAAAGGCGTTTTGATTTGACGACCTGCTCATTACAAGAGAACAGGCCTGGAGGACAGCATGGCAAGAAAACAGGAATATGGCAACGAAAGCATTACTTCGCTGAAGGGTGCCGACCGTGTGCGCAAGCGCCCGGCCGTTATCTTTGGCTCAGACGGCGTGGAAGGCTGCGCCCACTCTATTTTTGAGATCGTCTCCAACTCCATTGATGAAGCCCGCGATGGCCACGGCGATACCATCAATGTGACCCGCTGCAAGGACGGCAGCGTGATCGTGGAGGACTTTGGCCGCGGTATGCCCGTGGACTGGAACAACGGCGAGGGCCGCTACAACTGGGAGCTGCTGTTCTGTGAGATGTACGCGGGCGGCAAATACGGTGAGGGCGAGGACAACTACGAGTTCAGCCTGGGCCTGAATGGTCTGGGCCTGTGCGCCACCCAGTACGCTTCTGCCTGGATGACCGCCGATATCTATCGCGACGGCTTTCATTACCACCTCGACTTCAAAAGGGGTGAGAATGTGGGCGGCCTGCAGAAGGAACCATACAAGGGCCGCCGTACCGGCAGCATCATCCACTGGAAGCCCGACGATGAGGTGTTTACGGACATTGACGTGCCCGGCAGCTACTATAAGGATGTGCTGCGCCGTCAGGCCGTGGTCAACGCGGGCCTGACCCTGAACTTTACGGACGAAAAGGAAAAGGACCCCGCCACCGGCAAGCCCTGGAAGGAGAGCTGGTGCTACCAGAACGGCATCGCCGACTATGTGCAGGAGGTGGCAGGAGAGGACACCCTGACCCCGGTGTTCAGCTGCGAAAGCGAGGCCTCCGGCCGTGACCGTGAGGATCAGCCGGATTATAAGGTGCGGATGAGCGCTGCCTTCTGCTTCTCCAATAAGGTGCAGCTGCTGGAATACTATCACAACTCCTCCTGGCTGGAGCACGGCGGCAGCCCCGAGCACGCCGTCCGCACGGCGTTTGTCTACCAGATCAACAAATACCTGAAGGACAAGAACCTCTATAAGAAGGGCGAGAGTGCCATCAGCTTCCAGGATGTGCAGGACTGCCTGGTCTACGTCTCGTCCAGCTTCTCCACCCGTACCAGCTACGAAAACCAGACCAAAAAGGCCATCACGAACAAGTTCGTCTCGCAGGCCATGACTGATTTCCTCAAGCATTACCTGGAGGTCTACTTCCTTGAAAAGCCGGAGGAGGCCCAGAAGATCTGCCAGCAGGTGCTGGTGAACAAGCAGAGCCGCGAGCACGCCGAAAAGACCCGACAGAGCATCAAAAAGACGCTCTCCACCCAGATCGATCTGGCCAACCGGGTGCAGAAGTTCGTGGACTGCCGCACCAAGGATGCTTCCCGCCGGGAGCTCTACATCGTGGAGGGCGATTCCGCTATGGGCGCGGTCAAGCAGAGCCGCGACAGTGAATATCAGGCCATCATGCCCATCCGCGGCAAGATCCTGAACTGCCTGAAGGCCGATTACGCCCGCATCTTCAAGTCCGATGTCATCGTGGACCTTATCAAGGTCATGGGCTGCGGCGTGGAGCTGGGCGGCAAGCACAACAAGGAGCTTGCCACCTTCAACATCGATAACCTGCGCTACAACAAGATCGTCATCTGTACCGATGCTGACGTGGACGGCTACCAGATCCGCACGCTGGTGCTGACCATGCTCTACCGGCTGACCCCCACTCTGATCAACGAGGGCTATGTCTATATCGCGGAATCGCCGCTGTATGAGATCACCACAAAGGATCGCACCTATTTTGCCTACACCGAGCCGGAAAAGGCAGCTTTCCTGAAGGAGATCGGCGACAAAAAGTATACCATCCAGCGCTCCAAAGGTCTGGGCGAAAACGACCCCGAGATGATGTGGCTGACCACCATGAACCCCGAGAGCCGCCGCCTCATCAAGGTGATGCCCACCGACGTGGAGCGCACCGCGCAGGTGTTCGACATCCTGCTGGGCGACAACCTCGCCGGACGCAAGGAGCATATCGCCCAGCACGGCGCGGAGTATCTGGATGATCTGGATGTGTCTTAAAGAGGATAGAAAATGGCAAAGAAATCAAGCAAAAAGACCCTGAAGCCTGTCCGCCCCCAGCTGGGCGAGGGCGTCGAAATACTGAACGCTGGCAGCGTGCTGGAGGACCCCATCACCCGCACGCTGGAAACGAACTATATGCCCTACGCTATGAGTGTCATCGTCAGCCGCGCCCTGCCGGAGATCGACGGCTTCAAGCCCGCCCACCGCAAGCTGCTCTACACAATGTACGAGATGGGTCTGCTCAAGGGCAACCGCACCAAGAGCGCCAACATCGTCGGCAGTACGATGCACCTGAACCCCCACGGCGACGCCGCGATTTATGACACGATGGTCCGCATGGGCCGCTCCAACGAGAGTCTGCTTGTGCCCTTCGTGGACTCCAAGGGTAACTTCGGCAAGGCGTACAGCCGCGATATGGCCTACGCCGCCGCCCGTTACACCGAGGCTAAGCTCGAGCCGGTCTGCGACGAGCTGTTCCGCGACATCGACAAGGACACCGTCGATTTTGTGCCCAACTACGACGGCACGACGACGGAGCCGACGCTGCTGCCCGTCACCTTCCCGACGATTCTGGCCAACAATACGCTGGGCATCGCCGTCGGCATGGCGTCCAACATCTGTTCCTTCAACCTCGAGGAACTCTGCAATGCGACGATTGCCCTGATGAAGGACCCGCAGGCCGATTTGCGGGAAATCATTCCGGCCCCTGATTTCGTCGGCGGCGGCACGATTCTGTACGACGCCGCCGAGATGCAGAACGTGCTGGAAAATGGCCGCGGCAGCGTCCGCGTCCGCGCTAAGTGGAGCTACGACAAGGAAAACAACTGCATCGACGTCACGCAGATCCCGCCCACGACGACGGTAGAAGCCATCATGGACAAGATCACCGAGTTGGTCAAGCTGGGCAAAATTCGCGAAATCTCCGATATGCGCGACGAGACCGACCTGAACGGCTTAAAGCTGACGATTGATTTGAAACGCGGCCAGGACCCCGACAAGCTGATGGCGCGCCTGTACAAGGCCACGCCGCTGGAGGACAGCTTCGCCTGCAACTTTAACGTGCTGATTGCAGGCCAGCCCAAGGTGCTGGGCGTGCGCAGCATCCTGAACGAGTGGATCGCTTTCCGCGCCGAGTGCGTGCGCCGCCGCACCTACTACGATTTGCAGGGCAAGCAGAAGCGCCTGCACCTGCTCAAGGGCCTGAAGGCAATTCTGCTCGACATTGACAAGGCCATTGAAATCGTGCGCAACACCGCCGAGGAGACCGAGGTCGTGCCGAACCTGATGATCGGCTTCGGCATCGACGAGGTGCAGGCCGAGTACGTGGCCGAGATCAAGCTGCGCCACCTGAACCGCGAGTATATTTTAAAGCGCACCGAGGAAATTGAAGAACTCGAAAACGCGATTGCGGACCTGGAGGATATTCTCAAGCGCCCGGCACGCATCAACAAGATCATCATGAAGGAGTTGGCCGACGTCGCCAAAAAGTACGGCAAGCCCCGCCGCTGCGAGATCATGTACGAGGTGCCCGCCGTTGAGGGCGAGGAGCCGGAGCAGCAGATTCCCGACTACCCCGTGCACCTGTTCTTCACGCGGGACGGCTACTTCAAGAAGATCACGCCCCAGAGCCTGCGCATGAGCGGCGAGCAGAAGCTCAAGGACGGCGATGAGGTATTGTTCACCTGCGAGAGCACGAACAGCGTCGAGCTGCTGTTCTTCACGAATCATCGTCAGGTTTACAAGTCCCACGCCTATGATTTCAACGACAGCAAGGCGAGCGTCCTCGGCGATTACGTCGCCAGCGCCCTCGGCATGGAGGAGGGCGAGGTCCCGCTGTATATGGTCGTGACCCCCGATTACAAGGGCTGGATGCTCTTCTTCTACGACAACGGCAAGTGCGCCAAGGTGCCGCTGTCCAGCTACGAGACAAAGCAGAACCGCCGCAAGCTGCTGAAAGCCTACAGCGACAAGGCCGAGCTGGCCTTCATGCGCTACCTGCCCGAGGAGACCGAGCTGGCAATTTTCACCACCAACAACCGTCTGCTGCTCGTCGGCAGCGCGCTCATTCCCGAAAAGGCGACCCGCGACACCGCCGGTGTCAGCGTTGTGGCGCTGAAAAAGAATGCCAAGATCGCCCGCGTTACGCTGGCCGAGGGCCTTGAGCTGAACGACGCCCCGCGCTACCGCGTGCGCACCCTGCCCGCCGCCGGTGCGATTTTGAAGGACGACGACAGAGCGGAGCAGCTGACGCTGTAAGTGAAATCGTCTGTAGGGGCCGGGCATGCCCGGCCCCTACTATATCACGCAAAATTTTCAAAATCTCTTGACATCGAGCGAACTTTGTGCTAAAATATCTCAGCAATCGTTCAGATGGCTGCTCCGCCCGGACAGGATGCCGGGTGCTGGTAGCCGCAATTCGGAGATTGTGATGAGCACATATATTGAGTATGGCTCCTTTTATCATGATCGAGAAAGAGGTGAAATAACCATGAAGCAGGGCATCCATCCGAACTATGTGGACTGCACCATCACTTGTGCCTGCGGCAACGTGATCCACACCCGTGACACCAAGCCGGAGATCCACGTCGAAGTCTGCAGCAAGTGCCATCCCTTCTACACCGGCAAGCAGAAGCTGGTCGATACCGGTGGCCGCGTCGAGCGCTTCAAGCGCCGCTTCGCCAAGTCTGGCAAGTAATTCCGTTTTTTGTACCCCGGATGGTTTTCATCCGGGGTATTTTTTGCTATACATCGAGGTTTCCCACCATGGCCGACTACAAAACCATCCGCGGCACAGCCACCTTTGAATATGAGGAAAAGCGCAGCCGCTTTATCGCAACGGCCTCCTTTGCCGACACGGAGGAAAAGGCCCTGGCCGTGCTGAACGCTGTGCGCACCGCCAACCGCACGGCGCGGCACAACGTCTACGCCTATGTGCTGCAAAATGGCCGCACGCGGTATTCCGACGACGGCGAACCCGCCAAGACCGCCGGTACGCCCGTGCTGGAGACCATTGGCCACGCGGGTGTGGCAGACGTGATCGTCGTGGTAACGCGGTATTTCGGCGGCATTCTGCTGGGTACCGGCGGGCTGGTGCGCGCCTACACGGCGGCAGCCTCAGGTGCTCTGCAAAGCGCCGAGCTCGTCAGCATGCGGCTGGTCGTCGACTGCAAGGTCCGTGTGAGCTATGCCCAGTTCGAGCAGGCCCAGCGCATCATTGCGGCGGCGGAAACGCGGCTTGACGAGCCGATTTTTGACGATGCCGTAACGCTCTGCTGGCGTATGCCGGCAGGGCAGGAGGAGGCACTCCGCACGGCTCTCAACGAGCTGACCCGCGGCGGGGCAGAGGTGGAAATATCTGCCCCGCAGTATGCGGCGTTTTAAATTTCTGTAAAAAATCAAAATTTTTCCAACAAAAAAAGAGTGTTTCCCGCACTTTTGTCGTATTTATAAGCAGAGAGCAGAAAAGGGGGCACACTATGACGATCCGTGAAGAGACCGAGGCTATCGAACGGCAGACTCTGAGCCGCTACGCGACTTTAAGCGAAAACAGCCTGGGCCGCCGTGTGCCGCTGGAGCCGGACCCTATCCGGCCCTGCTTCCAGCGGGACCGGGACCGCATTCTGCACTGCAAGGCGTTCCGCCGCTTAAAGCAGAAAACGCAGGTCTTTCTGTCCCCGGAGGGCGACCACTACCGCACCCGCCTGACCCATACGCTGGAGGTCTCTCAGATCGCACGCACAATTTCCCGCGCACTGCGCCTGAATGAGGACCTGACCGAGGCCATCGCGCTCGGCCACGATCTGGGCCATACGCCGTTCGGCCACGCAGGGGAGAGAGCGCTCAACCGGCTCTGCCCGGGCGGGTTCTCCCACTACCGCCAGAGCCTGCGTGTGGTGGATTACTTAGAGCGCGACGGCCAGGGCCTTGACCTGACTTGGGAGGTGCGCAACGGCATTGTGACCCACACGTCCGGCGCGTGGGCCCGCACGCCCGAGGGCTGCGTTGTGCGCCGTGCCGACCACATTGCGTTTCTGAACCACGACATTGAGGACGCCATCACCGCCGGTGTGCTCGACGCGCGCCAGCTGCCGCCCGAGGCCGTCGCCGTGCTGGGACATACCAAATCCGAGCGTATCACGACGATGATCACCGACCTGGTCTCACACAGCGGCAACGGGAAAGTCAATTTTTCCCCCGAGGTCGAGGCCGCCTACGCCGTGCTGAAGGACTTCATGTACGCGACGGTCTACGTCGACAAGGAGGCCAAGCGCGAGGAAAAGAAGGTGGACAAGCTCATCAGCGAGCTGTACGCCCGCCTGTGCGACGAACCGGCCCTGATGCCGAACTTTTACATGCAGATCGCCTACAATGAGGGCGTGGACCGTGCCGTGACCGACTACATCAGCGGCATGAGCGACGAGTTCGCCACGCGCCTGTTTGAGGAACTGTTCGTTCCGCAGAAGTGGAAGGTTTTGTGAGCAAATAAGAAATAATAAATAATAAATAATAAATAAGAAAGATTGTGGATCGCGTCGCTCAAAAAAATCCCGTAGGGGCGCATTCTATATGCGCCCGCGGAGGTCTGCGCCGCCGCGAACGGGCACGGGCGGATATGGAATCCGCCCCTACGATTTTGTTTTCGACCAAAGGGAGAAAACGCCACCGCATTTATTATTTTAAGAAACGGAGGTGCAGCCTATCCCATGATACCCCAGGAATATATACAGGAAGTCGTGCGGCGCAACGACATTGAAGAAGTCATCGGCCAGTATGTCCAGCTGCGCCGCCGCGGACGCACGGCCACGGGTCTGTGTCCGTTCCACAATGAAAAAACGCCGTCCTTCGTCGTTTACCCGGATACCCAGAGCTTTTACTGCTTCGGCTGCGGTGCGGCGGGCGATGTCATCAACTTTGTGCGCAAGTACAACAATCTCGGCTATGTCGAGGCTGTCAAGCAGCTGGCGGGCCGCGCCGGTATGCCGCTGCCAGAGGAGGATGACCGCGAGTCCCGTGCGCGCCAGCGCCTGTTGGAGATCAACCGCTGCGCCGCGCGCTACTTCTACGAGAACCTCAACGCCAAAACGCCGGAGGCCGCCATGGCCCGCCGCTACTGGAAGGAAAAGCGCGGCCTGTCCGACGCCGCCATCCGCCGGTTCGGCCTTGGCTACGCACCGGAGGACTTCGGCGGCCTGCTGCACTACCTCAAGCGCCGCGGCTTCAGTGAGGAGGAGCTGGAAACCTCCGGCCTCGTCAAGCGCAGCGCCAAGGGCAACCTCTATGACATCTTCCGCCACCGCGTCATGGTGCCCATCATTGATGTGCGCGGGGCCATCATTGCCTTCGGCGGGCGCGTGCTGGACGACTCCAAGCCCAAGTACATCAACAGCCCCGAGACGATGGTCTACCACAAATCCCGCACGCTTTTTGCACTGAATATCGCCAAAAAGTCAAAAAACCGGCGCTACATCCTCTGTGAGGGCTACATGGACGTCATCTCGATGCATGAGGCCGGGTTTGACACGGCGGTCTGTGCCTGCGGCACGGCCCTGACACCCGAGCAGGCCAAGCTGCTGAGCGAGTACGCCGACGAGGTCGTTTTGAGTTACGACTCCGACGAAGCGGGCCAGAAGGCCACCGAGCGCAGCCTTGGCATTCTGGGCAGCACGACGCTGAAAGTCAGCGTGCTGAGCTACCAGGGCGCGAAGGACCCGGACGAGTTCATCAAAAAATATGGCCGCGAGCGGTTCGAGATGCTCTTGAACGGCACGGCCAACCCGACAGAATTCCAGCTAAAAAAGAGCAAGGCCAAGTATGACCTGCGCAGCGACGACGGGCGGCTGAGCTACATCCGGGAGGCCATCGAGATTCTGACCGAGCGCGGCGTCAGCCCGACGGCGCGGGACGTCTACGCCGGGCGGCTGGCCGACGAGACCGGCGTCTCAAAACAGGCCATCCTTTCCCAGCTCAACGGGGCGCTTCAGGCCGCCGCGCGCCGCAGCTACCGCAAGGAGCAGCGCGACCTTTCCAAGGAGGGCATCGCGTCGGACATCCGCGTGCCCTACACCAGCAGCGGGGAATCCGCCCTCGGCGCGGCCAACGCGGCGCGCCAGTTGGCCGTGGCCATGCTGCAGGACCCCGAGCAGGTGCCCTACGTCCGTGCGCGGCTGGATATGTCCACCGTGCTGGTGCCCGAGATGCAGCGCGCGCTGGAGGCAATTTTCCGCTGTGTGGACGAGCACCTGCCGCTGAACCAGACGTCATTACAGCAAATGCTGGATGAGGCCGCGTTCCAGCAGCTGGCCCACGGGCAGGCGTACAACCACGACATCCGTCTGCAAAGGCAGGATATTGATATGTATCTGGACCGCTTGCAGACCGCCAAGCCGATCAGTGAGCAGGTCAAGGGTATGAGCGACGGCCAGCTGGAAAGCTACTTTGCAAACCTCGGCAAAAAGAAGGGCGCCCGCCCCGCCGAGACAGACGAATAACGACATTCCGACATACTTTGTCAAACAATAGAAAACCAAAAGGAGAACGTACTTATGGCAGAAAAGAAAGATCCGATCCGCAGCCTGATCGACACGGGCCGCCGCGCCGGCAAGCTGACCAGCAGTGAGATCAGCGACGCAATGGAGGAAAATGGCAACGTTCTTAACGTAGAAGCGATGGAAAAGCTCTACGAGGAGCTGGAAAGCAACGGCATCGAGATCGTCGACGACACGCCCGTTGACGTCAGCAGCGCCCTGCCTAGCTCCGAGGAGGGCGCGGACGACTACGAGGACGGCCTGACTGCCGACGGCATCACGATTGACGACCCCGTCAAGGTCTACCTGAAGGAAATTGGCCGCGTGCCGCTGCTGTCCCCCGAGGAGGAAACCGAGCTGGCACTGAAAATTCAGGCCGGCGGCCCCGATGGCGAGAAGGCCAAGCAACGCCTGAGCGAGGCTAACCTGCGTCTGGTCGTCTCCATCGCCAAGCGCTATGTGGGCCGCGGCATGCAGTTCCTGGATCTGATCCAGGAAGGCAACCTGGGCCTGATCAAGGCTGTTGAAAAGTTTGACCACACCAAGGGCTTCAAGTTCTCCACCTACGCAACGTGGTGGATCCGTCAGGCCATCACCCGCGCCATCGCCGACCAGGCCCGCACCATCCGCATCCCCGTGCACATGGTCGAGACGATCAACAAGGTCAAGAAGGTGTCCAGCCAGCTGCTGCATGAGTACGGCCACGACCCCAGCGCCGAGGAGATCGCCGAGCGCCTTGACATGCCCGTGGATAAGGTCCGCGAGATCATGCGCGTCGCACAGGAACCCGTCAGTCTGGAGACGCCCATCGGTGAGGAGGAGGACAGCCATCTGGGCGATTTCATCCAGGACGATCAGGTGACTGTACCGGCAGATGCGGCCACCTTTACCCTGCTCCATGAACAGCTGATGGAGGTCCTGGATACATTGACGGAACGGGAGCAGAAGGTGCTGCGGCTCCGGTTCGGCCTGGACGACGGGCGGCCAAGGACCCTGGAGGAGGTGGGACGGGAGTTCAACGTCACCAGGGAGCGGATCCGTCAGATCGAGGCCAAGGCCCTGCGGAAGCTCCGCCACCCCAGCCGCTCCAAAAAACTGAAAGATTTCCTGAACTGACTTCCCGCAAAGGCCCCCGTACCCATGGATCCCATGGGTACGGGGGCTTTTCTCGTTTGAACCAGGGCAGGCACAAAACCGTGGATTTTTGCATACCATGGAGAAAAAAGAGACGGGGTGTGGCTGGAAATGGAGACGGTGCTTTTTTCTCTGCTGGAGACGGGATGGCTGGTCACGGCCCTGTCGGTAGACGCGTTTGTGGCCAGCTTTTCCTATGGCGCCAACCACATCCGAATCCCGCTCCGTTCGGTGGCCTTCATCAGTGGGATTTGCAGCGGGATGCTGGGGGTTTCCCTGCTGGTGGGCCGGGTCCTGGCCCCTTACCTGCCGGAGGGCAGCCTTCCGGTTCTGTGCTTCCTGCTGCTGGCAGGGCTGGGGATCGTCAAGATCTTTGACAGCTCCCTAAAAGCCCTCATCCGCCGGCACCGGGACCTGCACAAGGAGTGGCAGTTTTCTGCCTTTCACCTTCGGGTCATTCTGAACATTTATGCCAACCCGGAACAGGCCGACCAGGACCGCTCCGGCAGCCTGTCCCTGGGGGAGGCGGCGGCCCTGGCCGTGGCCCTGTCCCTGGACAGCCTGACGGTGGGCATCGGGGCTGGCCTGGGGCAGACGCCTGTGGGAGAGGCGGTGCTCCTCTCCTTCCTGATGGGGGTGGGGGCCATCCTCCTGGGCCGCTGGTTGGGGGACCGGATGACGAAAGGGATACGGATGGATCTGTCCTGGGTCAGCGGTGCGATGCTGCTGGTGCTGGCCGGGGCAAAACTGATGTGAAGCAAAGCAATCTGTGGGACAGAGAGGAGTCTGCGTACATGAATGAGATTGATCGGCAGTTTGCCGCCCTGGTGGCGGAGATTCAAGGGCTCAGTGAAAAGGAGCTCTACCATCGGATTCGGGCCAACTTTGACCAGGTGCCCT
>ENA-ORTY01004478-ORTY01004478.1-human-gut-metagenome-genome-assembly--contig:-NODE-4478-length-10930-cov-3.742529_pt1 | contig 10930 bp, 8 predicted proteins | sample MGYA00241917_ERZ509198 | MGnify/ENA primary metagenome ERZ509198 (study PRJEB26280, sample SAMEA2338857) | human gut metagenome | biome: human gut; feature: human-associated habitat; material: faeces...
AGACATGACCCTGACCGAACTGCTTTACAGCGAATCGGCCAGTCGCCTCATCGTCAGCGTGCGCCCCGACCTGGCCATGATCCTCGACATGCTGGGCAGCTGGCAGATCTGCCGCCGCATCGGTACCGTCACCGACGACAACACCCTGACCATGACCCGTGGCGGCGTCACCGTCCTGCAGGAAAGCGTGGACGACCTGACCACCGCCTTCAAGCGCACCCTGGACTGGTAAGTCCCGGCCCTGCCGCAAACATCAGGGGCGCCCCGCAAGGGGCGCCCTTTTTTGTTGCCCGCACTGCTGCTGCGGTCCTGTCGGCGACCCGTCGGCAACCAGCCTTCCACGGCAGCTTCCCTGACGCCGCTCTGTGGTGGTCATGATATCGAAGGTCCCGAAAAGCCCCTGCCGAAGGCCGGATCCGCTCCGGCCCGGACAGTCCTTCTGCCCTCTCCTCCCACCTCTCGCATGCGTGTTTCCAAAAGCGGAATATGCAATTCAGGCCCCCCTGACAGCCCGTGCAGGGGCCTCTTGCCCCCTTTCACAATATACAGAATAATTGCAGAAACTTTTAACTCTATATCAACTTTATATCTGCAAAAACTAACTTTATATATCAAAAAATAACAGTCGATATAAAGTTGCCGGCTAACTGCATATCAACTGTTAATTACTCATCTTGGACAGGAAATTTTCCAGACTTTCTCTTGCAAAATTTACCTGGTTTGACACAGAGCTTTTTTTCAGGCATCATGCCTCAATCTTTTTGTTTGGCGTTTCAGGCAAGCCCCGTTGTGCAGCCTTGACGGGGTGGGTCGTCCGACGACCTGCGCCGCGTGGGCAACCACGCCGCGTACCTGCTTCAACCAAGGAGTTTCTATGACCTCACATTCTTCCATGGGGATGCTGGCGCTGCTGCTGGCCTGTCTGCTGCTGGCCTCCCCCATGTCCGCCGCCTATGCCGGCGATGCAAAGACTGCTTCCTCCAGCCGTGATGTCTGGCTCAAACGTGCCCAGAGCAACGCCGATGCCTTCATGACCGGCATGGCCTCCTGGTACGGGGCCGACTTCCACAACAAGAAGACCGCCAGCGGTGAAGGCTATGACATGTACACCTTCACGGCTGCCCACCGCACCCTGCCCATCGGCACCGTGGTGCGCGTCACCGACAAGAGCAACGGCAAGAGCGTCATGGTCTGCGTGACCGACCGCGGCCCCTACGTGCGTGGCCGCATCATCGACCTTTCCTATGCTGCCGCCCAGCAGATCAACATGAACGACCGCGGCGTGGGCAAGGTCGATCTGGAAGTGGTCAGCGACCCCAGCGGCACCCCCCTGCAGAACGGACAGGCCTATTTCGTGCGTTACAAGGATGACCAGGTGGGCCCCTTCTTCGCCTTTGCCGACGCGGCCGCCATGCATGAAGCGCTGCGCCAGGGCCACCCCGAGGCCGAGGTCGTGCTGGACGATGCCGGCAACTAGCGCTCTGCCGCTCCCCTTTTTCCGGGCGCCCCGAGCGCCCTTTTTTTTGGCCTTCGATCAGCCCCAACCCCTTGTATTCCCGTTTTCTTTGGGGCAATGTCGGAAATCGTGAGTCATTTGGAAAACCGCAAATCCCTCGTCATGGAGAGCTGTCATGGGTTTTGTGCTTGCCCTTATTTCCTCCGCCGCTTTCGGCCTCATCCCGCTGTTCAGTCTGCCCCTGCTGCATAGCGGCCTGTCCGCGGACTGTGTCCTTTTTTACCGCTTCCTCTTCGCCTCCATAAGCCTGGGCCTCATCCTCGTCCTGCGCCAGGAACGTCTTGCCGCGCCCGCGCGCGACCTCGGTCTGCTGGCCCTGTTCAGCGTGCTCTACGCCCTGGCCGCCCTGCTCATGATCTGGGGCCTGCTCTACCTGTCGGGCGGCGTCACGGCCACCCTGCAATTCCTGTATCCGCTGATGGTCATGCTCATCATGACCATCTTCTTCCATGAAAAATTTTCCATCATCACGGCCAGTTCCGTGCTGCTGGCCATCCTTGGCGTGGCCCTGCTGGGCAGCGGCGGCGGTGATGACGGCGGCAGCCTTGACCCGCTGGGCGTAGGCCTGCTGCTGACGTCGGCCCTGTGCAACGCTCTCTACATCTCGGGCCTGCATGTGGCCCGCATCCACAGCATCTCGGGCCTGAGCATCACCTTCTGGGTACTGTTCTTCGGTACCGGCGTGTCCCTCGTCAATGCCCTGATCTCCGGGACCTTCGAGATCATCGGGACCTGGGAACAGCTGGCCCTGAGCCTGCTGCTGGCCATCATCACCGCGGTCATCTCCAACCTGACCCTGATCCTGGCCATCCAGCGCATCGGTTCCACCCTGGCCTCCATCCTGGGCGTGGGCGAACCGCTCACCGCCGTCACCGTGGGCATCCTCGTCTTCGACGAGCCCGCCACCTTCGCCGTCTTCAGCGGCGTGGCCGTCATCTGCGCCGCCGTGGTCCTGGTCATGACCGGGCCGCAGATCCAGGTCTGGCTGCAGAAAAGAAAGCATGGGGAGTAGATACGAGGGGGAGAAGGCCATCTCTTTGGACACCTCTCCCCCTCAAACTCCCCTTCTCCCTGCCCAAACGTTTTTTTCAGGGTCAGTGGCGGTCCTCATGGCACGCAAGCCCGTCTCCTGCTGACCGTCTCCGACGGCTCTTCCCGTCGGCCTGCACGCCCCGATCTTTCCCCGCAATCCCCATCCCGGGGCATAGCGTGCCGTATGCGCCTGGCTCACGGACGCACGACGCCTACGGCTGCTCCTGGGCCCCTTCTCGTGCCGCTTCCCTTCCTGCCGTGGCCAGAGGCCTGTTTCCTGCCATCGTCCCTCTCCCATTCCCCCCCTTCCCGCCATCGGTCGCTGCCGTGACCAGAGGCCTGGCCTTCCCTTTTGAGCACCGCCGCAGCAACGCTTTCCCCCTTCCCTCAAAAACAAAAAGCGGAGCCGCCCCGCAGGGCAGCTCCGCTCCATTCCGGAAAAACAGAAACCAGAGACTACAGGCGTTCGGCCACCAGACGGCCCATCTCGGCGCAGCCCACCAGGATGCAGCCGTCTTCCATGATGTCGCCGGTACGGAAACCGTCACGCAGGGTCTGGCGCACGGCATTCTCCACGGCGTCGGCTTCTTCGGACAGACCGAAGGCCAGACGCAGCATCATGCCGGCGGACAGGATGGTGGCCAGCGGATTGGCCTTGTCCTGACCGGCGATGTCGGGCGCGGAACCGTGGATGGGCTCGAACAGGGCCGGGGCCTGGGCGCCCATGGAGGCGGAAGGCAGCATGCCCAGCGAACCGGTGATGACGGAGGCCTCGTCGGAGAGGATGTCACCAAAGATGTTGCCGGTGAGGATGACGTCGAACTGCGAAGGATCGCGCACCAGCTGCATGGCGGCGTTGTCCACGTACATATGGCTCAGTTCCACGTCGGGGTAGTCGGCGTGCACTTCCTGCACCACGGCCTTCCAGAGGCGGGAGGTCTCCAGCACGTTGCTCTTTTCCACGGAGCAGACCTTCTTGCGACGCTGGCGGGCGGTCTCGAAGGCCACCTTGGCGATGCGGCGGACCTCCTCCTCGGCGTACTGCTCCACGTCGTAGGCGGCAGGGCCCAGGTCAGTGTCCTTAAAGCCCTTTTCGCCGAAGTAGATGCCGCCGGTGAGCTCCCGCACCACCACAATGTCCAGCCCCCCGGCCAGGATCTCGGGCTTTAAGGGGGAGGCGTCCGCCAGCTGCTCAAAGAGCAGGGCGGGGCGGAGGTTGGCGAAGAGCCCCAGGGCCTTCCGCAGGCCCAGCAGGGCCCGTTCTGGCCGCTGGTCGCCGGGGAGGGTGTCCCACTTCCAGCCCCCTACGGCCCCCAGAAGGACCGCGTCGGAGGCCTTGCACACGTCGATGGTCTCCTGGGGCAGGCAGGCGCCGGTGGCGTCAATGGCGCAGCCGCCGGCCAGGACCTTTTGGTAGTGGAAGGTGTGGCCGAACTTCTCCCCCACCTTGTCCAGGACCAGGAGGGTCTGCTCCACCACGTCGGGGCCGATGCCGTCCCCGGGGATCACGGCAAGTTTGTATTCCATGGGGTTATGCCTCCTGTCTCTTCTTGATGTCGGCCATGAGGCCCCCGGCCTGGATGATCTCCTTGATGAACGCCGGGAAGGGGTTGGCCTGGTAGGTCTCGCCCTTGGTGAGGTTGGTGATGAGGCCGGTGTCAAAGTCGATGGCCACCTCGTCCCCGCTCTGGATTTTCTCGCTGGCCTCGGGGCATTCCAGGATGGCCAGGCCGATGTTGATGGCGTTGCGGTAGAAGATCCGGGCGAAGGTCTTGGCGATGACGCAGGAGATGCCGGACTCCTTGATCACCATGGGGGCGTGCTCCCGGGAGGAGCCGCAGCCAAAGTTGAAGCCGCCCACCATCACGTCCCCGGCCTTCACCACGTTCACGAAGTGCTTGTCGATGTCCTCCATGCAGTGGGTGGCCAGTTCCTTCTTGTCGGCGATGTTCAGGTAGCGGGCGGGGATGATGACGTCGGTGTCCACATTGTCCCCGTATTTGTGTACGAATCCTTTTGCGTTCATGGGTTTCTTCCTCCTCCCAGGTGTCAGTTCCGCGGGTCGGCGATGTAGCCGGCCACAGCGGAGGCGGCCGCCACAGCGGGGCTGGCCAGGTAGATCTCCGAGGTGATGCCGCCCATGCGGCCCACGAAGTTGCGGTTGGTGGTGGCCACGCACTTCTCGCCGTTGGCCATGACCCCCATGTGTCCCCCCAAGCAGGGGCCGCAGGTGGGGGTGGAGACGGCGCAGCCGGCGTCGATGAAGGTGGTGAGGTAGCCCTTCTCAATGCACTCCTTGTAGATGTGCTGGGTGGCGGGCATCACGATGCACCGCACATGGTCGGCCACCTTCTTGCCCTTGAGGATCTGGGCGGCCACGGCCATGTCCTCCAGCCGGCCGTTGGTGCAGGAGCCGATGACCACCTGGTCGATCTTGATCTGGCCCACTTCGGAGATGGGGTGGGCGTTCTCCGGCAGGTGGGGGAAGGCCACGGTGGGCTCGATGGTGCTAAGGTCAATCTCCACGGTGCGGACGTACTCGGCGTCGGGGTCGGCCTCGTAGGCGGTGTAGGGGCGGTTCACCCGGCCGTCCAGGTAGGCCCGGGTGATGTCGTCCACGGGGAAGATGCCGTTCTTGGCCCCGGCCTCGATGGACATGTTGGCGATGCACAGCCGGTCGTCCATAGACAGGGCGGCCACGCCGTCGCCGCAGTACTCCAGGCTCTGGTACAGGGCCCCGTCCACGCCGATGAGGCCGATGAGGGGGAGGATCACGTCCTTGCCGCTGACCATAGGCTGGAGCTTGCCGGTGAGGTGAACCTGGATGGCCTCGGGGACCTTGAACCAAGTCTCCCCGGTGGCCATGCCGGCGGCCATGTCGGTGGACCCCACCCCGGTGGAGAAGGCCCCCAGGGCCCCGTAGGTGCAGGTGTGGGAGTCGGCGCCGATGATGCACTCCCCGGCGGCCACCAGGCCCTTTTCCGGCAGGAGGGCGTGCTCCACCCCCATCTGGCCCACGTCGTAGAAGTTGTCAATGTCAAACCGCTGGGCAAAGGTGCGGCACTGCAGGCACTGCTCGGCGGCCTTGATGTCCTTGTTGGGGGTGAAGTGGTCCATCACCAGAAAGACGCGATCCTTGTCGAACACCTTGGCCGCGCCCATCGCCCGGAAGGACTTGATGGCGAGCGGTCCGGTGATGTCGTTGGCGAGCACGCCGGAAAGATGGCAGTTGACGATTTGCCCGGCTTCACGGACTTCTTCATCCGTGTGGGCCTGAAGGATTTTCTGGGCAAGAGTATGAGGCATGGGACGGCTCCAGAAGGTAAAAGGTTTCCCGACCGACGGGCGAAAACGCCATTCCGCGTTTCCTCATCAATCGGAATCGTTACAACATTTTTTCGACCGAAAGACCAGCGCCCGGCAAACCGCTTTCCCGCCGGAAACCGGGACCGCGCAGGAAAAACGCGGCACCGCCCATCAGCCGGACCGAGGGCGGAAACCGGAGGAACGGCCCGTTATGGCTTTCCCCCGGCTCCGCGCCTCAGTTGCACGTATTGATGGCCGGTTCGCCGGTGGCTTCCTGCGTGCGGAGGGCGTCGCGTTCCTTGTGATCGAGACGGTTCAGGGCATCAATATAGGCCTTGGCGCTGGCGACAATGATGTCCGGGTCGGAACCTCGGCCCGTAGCGCTGTATTCACCCTCGCGCAGGCGCACGGTCACTTCGCCCTGCGCGTCCGTGCCGCCGGTGATGGCGTTGATGCTGAACTGCTCCAGATCAGGGGCGCGGCTTACAATCTGGGAAATGACGTTGAAGGTCGCGTCGATGGGACCGGCGCCGAACCCGGCGCGGCGCATTTCCTCTTCCCCGGCCTGGATGACCACGGCGGCGGTGGCGGGCATGGAGGAGCCCATGGTCGTCTGCACGGAGACGTTGCCCAGACGGTAACGATCCGGCAGGCGGTAGACTTCGGAGAAGACCAGCGCTTCGAGGTCTTCGTCATGCACGTTGGCCTTCTTGTCCGCAAGGTCCTTCACGGCGGCGAACACCACGTTGACCTGCTCGTCGTCCAGACGGTAGCCCAGTTCCTCAAGGCGGGTACGCACGGCGTTGCGGCCGGAATGCTTGCCGATGACGAGGTCCGTGGACTTGCGGCCGATGGACTGGGGCGTCATGATTTCGTAGGTTTCGCGGTTCTTCAACATGCCGTCCTGATGGATGCCGGACTCATGCGCAAAGGCGTTGCTGCCCACGATGGCCTTGTTGGCGGCGATGGGGCGGCCGATGATGAGCGACAGCAGGCGGCAGGCCGGATAGAGCTGCTCGTTCTGGATACCGCAGTCCACGCCGTACACGTCGGGGCGGACCTTCATCGCCATGACGATTTCTTCCAGAGAGGCATTGCCCGCGCGTTCGCCGATGCCGCAAAGGGTCACTTCGGCCTGGCGGGCACCGTTCTGGATGGCGCTCAGGCTGTTGGCGACGGCGAGCCCGAGGTCGTCGTGACAGTGCACGCTGAACACGGCCTTGTGGGAATTCGGGGTATTTTCGATGACGTACTTGATCAGCTTGCCGTATTCGTCGGGCTGGGCATAGCCGACGGTATCGGGGACGTTGATGGTGGTGGCCCCGGCATTGATGACCTCGGTGAACACGCGGACGAGGAAATCAGGATTGGAGCGCGAGGCGTCTTCGGCGGAAAATTCCACGTTGTTGGTGTACTTGGCGGCGTGGCGCACGGCGGCGACGGCCATTTCCACGACCTGATCCGGGGTCTTGCGGAGCTTGTACTCCATGTGGATGGGCGACGTGGCGAGGAAGACGTGGATACGCGGGTTGCGCGCCCCGTTCAGCGCCTGCCATGCGCGGTCGATGTCGTTCTTGTTGCAGCGGGCGAGCGCGGCGACCTGCACGTCGGTGACGGCGTTGGCGATGGCATGAACGGCTTCAAAGTCGCCCACGCTGGAGGCCGGGAAACCGGCTTCGATGACGTCCACGCCGAGGCTTTCCAGCTGACGCGCCATACGGAGCTTTTCCTGGAGGTTCATGGTAGCGCCGGGGGACTGCTCGCCATCGCGGAGCGTCGTGTCGAAAATAATGACGCGATTGGACATGGGATTCTCCTTGGAGTCTTTCAGCCGGAAACAGTCCGTCTCAGTCCCGACGCCGCCCGATGCGACTTCTCTTAACTATACGGTTTTATTGCTGTTTTCCGTGAAAAAGATCTCATATACAGAAGGGAGGGACAGGGAACCGCTCTAATCAGGTTCCCTTCCCTCCCCTGGATCAAAGCGCCATCTACCGTTAATTCTGCGTAAGGCTCCCTAGGAGCTGCCGGTTGCGGCGGGGCAGAATGATGTAGGTGTAGATGGGGCCGGACAGAAGGTAGATCGCGCCCAACAGGAACCCGAAGACAACGGGCTGAGACAAGATGAGCACGAACACAAGCAAAGCGGAGATCATGGAGCTGAAGGCATGTGTCTTCAAGAAGCCGTATTCCTTGAATGAGAAATAGCGCACGCGGCTGACCATGAGCAGGGCCATCACAAAGGTGACGACCAGCCCGAGGAACGGCGTGCGGGCTTCCAACCATGACGGGAGATAGGAGGAAAAGAGGATGAACATGGCGACGGCGCACCCGGCGGCCGGGCAAGGGAGCCCGACGAAGAACTTCTTGCTCACCGTGGTGACGCAGACGTTGAAACGCGCCAGGCGCAGGGCTGTGCAGGCCACATAGAGGAAGGCCACGCCGATGCCGAGCTTGCCGTAGCCTTCGAGCACCCACATCCACGAGGTGAACGCGGGAGCGACGCCGAAAGCGACGAGGTCGGCCAACGAGTCGTACTGGATGCCGAATTCGCTGGCCGTGTTGGTCAAACGGGCGACTTTCCCGTCCAGGCCGTCCATGAGGGCGCTGAACAGGATAGCGAGGGCACTGCCTTCGATATTGCCCTGCACCGCGAGGAGCATGGCAAGAAAGCCCGTAAACAGGCTGGCAGTGGTAAAAAGGTTCGGGAGGATATACACTCCCCGCCGAACGGGTTTTTCTTCTTGCATAATAAGGTACCTGTGGGAATCCTGCGAGCAGATTCCGGCCGCGTCGAAGAGGCGCTAGGCCTGAAATTTTCTGGCTAGGATGCTTTCTCCTGCCGCGACCACATCACCGTTGGCAACGACAGCACTATAGTCAGGAGGAAGATAGAGGTCAACCCGAGAGCCGAAACGGATCATGCCGTAGCGTTCGCCGCGGGCGAGGGTGTCGCCCTCTTCCACGCGGCAGACGATCCGCCGGGCGATGAGCCCCGCCACCTGCACCATAACCCATGACCGCCCGCCGTCGTCGCGCACAAGGTACGCGCAGCGTTCGTTGTCCGTGGACGCCTTGTCGAGCGCGGCGTTGAAGAACTTGCCGGGGAAATAGCGGATGGCCTCCACCCGTCCGGCGACGGGCGAACGGTTGACGTGCACATTGAACACATTCATGAAAATACTGATGCAGGGCCGGACCTCTCCCGTGATGGGATCGGCTTTCGGCTCCACGCGGATCACCCGGCCGTCGGCGGGGCTGACGGCGATGTCATCCTCCGAGGGCACCACACGCTCGGGGTCCCGGAAAAAATGCCCGGAAAACCAGGTGAGCACAAGAAAAACCAGCGCCAGCGGCCAAAAACGCAACGCCGCGAACGCCAGCGCCGTCAGCGCGAGCAGAAAGAGAAACGGCAGCCCTTCCGGCGCCACACCGATATTGCCTTTTCGCATCTGTCATCCTTCACTTTATGGCCGGGGAACGGCTGCCCTTCCCGGCCCAACAAGGTTAAACGTGATTTTCGGATCATGACCGAAAAAGGCCACGGATGCAACCCTGCATCGCCGCTCCGCATACGGCCCGGCTAGTCCCGCCAGAACTCGGGGATGAACAGCACGAGGATGGCGTAAATCTCCAAACGGCCCAGCAACATGCACAATGTCAGAACCCATTTGGACAGCGTCGGGACATGGCTGAAGTTGTCCACCGGCCCCACGCTGCCGAGCCCCGGCCCCACGTTGGAAATGCAGGTCAGCGTCGCCGTGAACGCGCTCACCAGATCCATGTCCTGCACGGTCAGGACAATCGTACCCACTGTAGTAACAATAAGATACAACAGGAAAAAACCAACCACCCCCGAGATAACTTCAACGGGCACGGACTTCCCGGCGATTTTGAGATGGCGCACGGAATGGGGGTGCAGCAGGCGGAAGATTTCCAGATACGCCAGCCGGAACAGCATCACGAGGCGCATGACCTTGACGCCGCCGCCCGTGGACCCCGCGCAGCCGCCCATCAGCATGAACATCAAAATGATGACCAAGGTGATGGAGGGCCAGAGGTTGAAATTTTCCGAAACAAACCCCGTGGTCGTACAAACGGAGACAAGCTGGAACACCGCCGCCCGCGTGACCGCCTCGAATTCCGGGAACGAACGCATCCCAAACAGGCCGTGCTCCACGAGCCCCGCCACGATGACCGCCGAGCCGAGGATGAGCAGCACGGTATAAAAACGGCATTCCCGATCGCGCAGGTAGACCTTGACCACGCCCCTCAGCGCCTGCGCGTGCAGGGAAAAATTGATGCCCGCGATGAACATGAAAAAAATCAATATCCACTGGATGGACGCCTGCGGATACGCCGCGATGGAGTTGTTCTTGGTCGAGAAGCCGCCCGTCGCCACGGTCGAAAAGCTGTGGTTGAGCGCGTCGAACCAATCCATGCCCGCGATGTACAGCAGCACGGTCAGCATGATCGTCATCAGGCAGTAGACCCGCCAAAGCGTGAGGGCGGTGTCCTGCATCCTCGGCGTGAGCTTGTCGGGGCTCGGCCCCGTCACCTCCGCCCGGTACAGCTGCATCCCGCCGACGCCGAGCAGCGGCAGCACGATCAGCGAGAGCAGGATGATCCCGAGGCCGCCGATCCAGTGGGTCAGGCTGCGCCACATGAGCAGGCCGTGCGGCAGGCCCTCGATATCTGCAAAAATCGTCGCACCCGTGGTCGTGAAGCCCGACGCGGCCTCAAAAACCGCATCCGTCACCGAGGCCGTCGACGTCAGCACGAACGGCAGCCCGCCCGCGAAGCTCGCCACGATCCAGCAGATGCCCACCACGGCGAACCCATCGCGCAAGGTCAGGTTCAGGGGCGTCTGCGAACGGTTGGTATACGCCAGCGCGAGCCCGCCGCCCACCATGATCACCAGCGACGAGAGCAGGCCGAGGAAGGCCCCGTCCCCATACCACAGCGATACCCCGAGCGGCAGCACCAGCGACGCGCCCACGCACACCAGCAGCACTCCCACGATAAACAGAACCGAACGTATTTGCATGGCTGACCTTCTTGAGGAGGAAAGATTGG
>ENA-ORTY01004479-ORTY01004479.1-human-gut-metagenome-genome-assembly--contig:-NODE-4479-length-10929-cov-2.261633_pt1 | contig 10929 bp, 10 predicted proteins | sample MGYA00241917_ERZ509198 | MGnify/ENA primary metagenome ERZ509198 (study PRJEB26280, sample SAMEA2338857) | human gut metagenome | biome: human gut; feature: human-associated habitat; material: faeces...
AATCTATAAAAGCACCACAGAATCTGCGACACTACGTCCGTTAAACTCCGGTTTATTATCCTTACTCTTCGAAAGGAATAACTGCTCCGTCATATGTGCTGTTGATATAATCTTTAATCTCATCGGATTTTAATACATCAACTAATGCTTTCACACCTTCGTTGTTCTCATTTCCCTCTTTTACAACAATAACGTTTACATATGTTTTTGCTGCTTCAGAATCAGATTTCTCATATGCAAGTGCGTCTTTTGCTACAGAGAAACCAGCCTGTAATGCATAGTTACCATTTAATACAACGTATGCTACTTCATCTGCAACTCTTGCTACAGATTCTGCTGCAAGCTCCTGAATCTCAACGTTGTAAGGATTTTCAGCGATATCGTTTACAGTTGCCTCTAAACCTGCACCGTCTTTTAATGTGATGATTCCGTTATCTTGTAATAACAAAAGTGCACGTGCTTCATTTGTGGTATCGTTTGGAACTGCGATCACATCGCCATCTGCGATATCATCTAAGCTGCTCTTTGTTCCCGGATAAATTCCGAATGGCTCATAGTGGATTTTTCCAACTTCAACTAAGTGAGTTCCCTTCTCCTCGTTGAAACTGTCAAGATATGGTACGTGCTGGAAGTAGTTTGCATCCATCTCGCCACTCTCTACAACTTCGTTTGGTAATACATAATCATCAAACTCTGTAACCTCTAAGTCCCATCCCTGCTCAGCTAAAATAGGTTTTGCTGCTGCTAAGATCTCTGCGTGTGGAGTTGCAGATGCTGCTACTTTAATTGTTCCTTTTGATTCTACTGTGCCGCCTGCTGCTTCTGCAGACTCTTCTGCGGCTGCTTCTGTTGCAGGTGTTGTGCTGTTATCTGCTGCTGCCTGGCTGTTGTCTTCTGTTTTGCTTCCGCATCCGGCAAATACGCTGACTACTAAAACTCCTGCTAAAATACTTGATAATACTCTTTTCTTCATAATAATTCTCCTTTTTTAATATCTCCTCTTTATTTTCTATGATCAAACTTATCTGCCAGTTTCATTCCAACGGTCTGGAAGATCTGGAATAAGATAATCAACAATATAACTGTGACGATCATAATATCGGTCTGCCATCTGGTGTAACCATAGCGGATGGCAATATCTCCCAGTCCGCCTCCGCCGACGGTTCCTGCCATCGCGGAATATCCTAAAATCGTGCCAAGGGAAATCGTTGCTCCGACAATCAGAGACGTTCTCGCCTCCACCAGCATGACCTTGGTCACAATCTGAAAATCGGATGCTCCCATGGAGCGCGCTGCCTCGATGACGCCTGCATCCACCTCTTTTAATGAGGATTCTACCATTCTGGCAATGTAAGGTGCCGCCGCAATCGTCAGCGGGACGATCGTCGCCGTCGATCCGTAGCTTCTTCCCACCACAAATCTGGTGAACGGAATCAGCACAATCAGCAAAATAATAAACGGAATACTGCGCAGCAGGTTGGAAATCACATCCAGCACCTTGTAGACTGCCGCATTCGGACGGATGCCGTCCTTGTCCGTGACAGTCAGCACAATTCCCATCGGAAGTCCGATGATATATCCAAACAATGTGGACGCTAAGGTCATATACAGGGTGTCCCGGATTCCCTCCAAAAGCATGATGATTACCTGACTATTCCACATCTCCGGTCACCTCCTCAATCTCAAGTCCCTTTTCCACCAGATAAGCCTCCATCTGCTCCTGCAGCCCGGCGTCTGACGGAAGTCCCAGAATCATCTCACCCTTTGCCACTCCGCCGACATTCTTGGTATCTGCGCGGAGGATGTTCACCGGCGTACCGAACTTTAACACCATATTGGCAATGACGGGCTCAAATGCGGAATTCTCTGAGAATACAATACGAAGCTTCTTATCGTCGCCGATGCGATCCCGCTGTCTGCTCTCACCGCTCCATCCGGTCAGCTCCGCTCCATCCGCAGTATCACCTTCCGCCCCGGAATATGACGCGGCATCCGCAGCACGGTCGCTCAAGATCAGGCTTCTCGCCACACGGGATTTCGGATGGTTGAAAATCTCCTCGACCAGGCCGACTTCCACGATGCTTCCTTTTTCCACAATCGCCACATGGCTGCAGATTTCCCGGATCACGGACATCTGATGCGTGATAATCACAATCGTGATGCCGAATTTCCGGTTGATCTCCTTTAAGAGTGCCAGAATGGACTGCGTTGTCTGCGGATCTAAGGCACTGGTTGCCTCGTCGCAGAGCAGAATCTTCGGATCCGTCGCAAGAGCTCTGGCGATCGCCACTCTCTGCTTCTGTCCGCCGGAAAGCTGTGCCGGATAAGCATCCGCCTTGTCGGCAAGTCCGACAGTCTCGAGCAGCTCAAGCGCTCTTTTCTTCGCCTCATCCTTCTTTTTCTTCGCAATCTGCATCGGGAAACATACATTGTCCAGCACACTCTTTTGCATGAGAAGATTGAAATGCTGGAAAATCATTGCGATGTCGCTCCGCTGCTCCCGCAGTTCTTTCTCGGTCAGCGTTCCCAGATCTCTTCCGCCGATGATAACCTCACCGCTCGTCGGCCTCTCCAGATAATTCAGACACCGCACCAGGGTACTTTTCCCGGCACCGGACATTCCAATGATTCCGTAGATGTCTCCCTCCTCAATGTCGAGCGAGATATCCCGCAGCGCTTCCACGCTGTTTCCCTTCTGCTCGAAGGTCTTTGATAAATGACGTATCGCAATCGCTGGCATCCACTGCCACCTCCTAAAATGTTATTTCAAAATATAGAACGAAAAAAGAGCAGCCCCTGCGGCTGCCCCAACCCACGCTCCATAGCGCCGGTATCTATCTGTTCTTCCAAAGGTCTGAAGAATCCGGGAAAAGCCGCACAACATCTGCATCCATGCCATCACACATGGACATCTGGCGCATCCTGTCACACATCATCGCTGATCTCATCTGCCGCGCTGTGTCTCTCATACCCGTTTCCTCCTTCCTGCTTCTCCACTCCATGCTGTCTGTTATCTGCACGTTTTTGATTACATTGCCTATTATAACAGGCAGTTTGGGAAAGTGTTAATACAGGAAGCCGATAGTTGGTTATAGGTGAAACCTATAGCCAACCACTACATAATTTTCTCTTTATATTTTTTCAATTCTTCGATATAGATCTGTCCGATGTGACTGATTGATGCCCCTTTGCGCTTCACATAGCCAATCCGCATCTTTTCCGTCTCCTTGAGTGGAATTGCCATGTAATCGCTGCCGTTTAGCTCCTCGCAGATAATTCCCGAGCACAGCGTGTACGCGTTCAGCCCAATCATAAAGTTTAGCAGTGTTGCCCGGTCGTTCGCCTTAATCAGCCGCTTATAATCGTAGGTGCTCTTCATCTCTTCCGCCAGATACAGGGAATTATTTTTTCCCTGGTCAAAGGAAAGACACGGATACTCATCCAGTTCTTCCATTGTGATCACATCCTGTTTTGCAAGCGGATGTCCGGACCACAGGTATACAAATGTATCGCAGGAAAACAGCTCCACAAATTCCAGCCCATTTTCCTTAAACATTTTATTTAAGACTTTCTCGTTGAAATCATTCTCATAGAGTACACCAATCTCACTCTTGAAGTTTTTCACATTCTCGATCACACTGATGGTCGTTGTCTCATGCACTGCAAATTCGTACTGCTCCATACCGATCTGTTTGACCGTCTCCACAAACGCTTTCACCGCAAACGTATAATGCTGTGTGGAAACGCTGAATTTCTCTTTTACTTTTTTATCGATATACTTGGACTGTAACAGCCCGAACTGCTCTGTCACCTGTCTGGCATATCCCAAAAATTCTTCGCCCTCCGGCGTGATGACGATTCCACGGTTTGAACGCAGAAAAATATCCAATCCTATCTCTGTCTCAAGCTCCTTCATCGTCTCTGACAGACTTGGCTGTGAGATAAAAAGCTGTTTTGCCGCCTCATTCATGGAACCGCAGTCGGCGATCGTCAATGCATATTTTAACTGTTGAAGTGTCATAAGCTATCTTCCTTTTCTTCCTTTGCAATCAATCATGAAAGCTAGTTCTGCTCCGGGACAACTGCAAAAAATTCAAGTTCTGCATCACTGTCATTCATGAGGCTGTGGGTATGTCCCTTCGGACAATAATGACACATACCCGCTTCCAGTTTCTCATACTCTCCATCCATAAGAACTCTGCCTGTTCCCTTTGTGATATAGATGATCTCACTGTTAGTCTCATGCGTGTGTACGCCGATGGATGCTCCCGGTATCAGTTTTCCGTAGATAATACGGTTCTTCTCATCGTGGAACATTTTGGCGTAAAGCGATTTCTCTCCGCCTTTAAAGTTTGGAAATTCTTCATATTCCTGCTCATGATAGTTAAAATTCATTGTAGTTTCCTCTTTTCCTTTTTATTCTTTACGCAATATTTGGACAATAGAATTTATCATTCCAAAGATGATCACGGCATACATTATGGCATTAGGTTCCGTATCCGATATGATGTGAAAATCCATAAGAAGCATACAGATTAATAAAATGATCCATATGACAAATGTAACCATGTAGAATTTTTTCTTTTTCATTTGTTTTTCCTTTCTAGCATGCTATTTACACCAATACCTTCTGCAGCACCTCATCCTCCAAAACAATCTTCTTTGCAAGCTCCCGGTATGTTTCCTCATGAAGATAAGTATGACGGAATGGTTTGATCGACGGAGCCATCTCGATCGCTTTTATAAAATCTTCACGCTTCATGCCAAGTGTCGCCGCATAGTCAAAGAATCCGGTTTCACGGAGCACGGTCTCCACCCGGACATAGCGGTGATCCTGCACTTTGCTCATAATATAAGTTGCAATGCCGACCTGGATACCGTGAAGCTGCGGAACTTCTAATATTTTATCCAATGCATGGGAGATCAGATGCTCGCTGCCGCTTGTCGGCGCACTGCTTCCTGCAATTTCATTTGCGATTCCGCTCATTGCCAGCGAATCCACCAGTTCTTTCAAAAACAGTTCATCTTTTATCGTCTCATACGGTGTCCGCACAAAACTGTTCACTGCCTTTTTTGCGATCATCACCGCAAAATCATTCACTTCTGAATATCCGTTTTTCTCCTCGAAAATCCAGTCATAAAGCGCTGTGATCTTTGAGATCATATCACCAATACCGGAATAGATAAACTTATCCGGTGCAGTTCTTATGACCTGCGTATCTACAATAATTCCATATGCCAGCTTTGCCGGAACGGAAGTTCGTTTTCCATGCACCAGAAGAGATGCGCTTGCGCTGGAAAATCCATCACTGGAACTTGAAGTCGGAACACTAATGAATGGGATATTGCGCAGAAAAGCTGCGTATTTTCCGGCATCGATCACTTTTCCTCCTCCGATTGAGATCACGGTCTGTGTCTTATTCGGCATTGCAAATGCCAGCGTGATAATATCATCAATATCCACTGTATCCAACTCGCTGTACTCCAATACCGTGATTTCTTCCTGTTTCAACGAATCCATAACATCCATGCCGAACAGGTCGATCAGTCCGTTTCCGAAAAAGATTACGACCTGTTCCAGATTCTCTGTCTTAAGATACTGTCCGATTTTCTTCAAAGTGCCGTTTCCAACTTTTAATATAGATGGTATTAAAATTCCTTTTCCTGTCTGCATGCTGTCTCCTCCCCGACTATGGTTTTCTTACACTATTTTACAGTTTCCGGCTCTCCCTGTCCATGCTCACCTTCCATGAGTTTTAAATAATCTCCCTTATCAATATGCATCATGGAGATCTGGTTCTGATGACGCCTGAATCCGTAGACACAGTCCACATTGCGGATCAGCGACTGCAGACGTTCATCCGGCACACAGACAATGAGCTGAAGATCCATTTTTCTTGCATATTTTAAGCAGACGGCACTCCGCTCCTGATCCATCTTGGAAAATGCCTCGTCCAAAAGTACCAGCTTGATTTTGGAATCCCGGTTGCTCTGCTGCATGTACAGCATTGCAAAACCTGCCAGAAGTCCCACATATTTCGGGTTCTGCCCCTCTCCGCCGGAATCTCTTCCAGCCATATCATCGACAAAATTTTCACGAATGACATTCCCCTGCTCGTCTGTCACCTGTTCAAACATGCTGAAGGAGAGATAATTGCGGTAATCTGCGTATTGCTCCATCTCCTGACGCTTCTTCGCACGCACCTGCTCATCCTCGTCCCTCGGCGGCATGAATTTGTCGGTGAGGAGTTTGATCTTCTGCTCGTATTTCTGGTAAAAGGTATCCTCCCCAAAACTCAACTGACCATCAAAACCGGCATTATCCAGATTTTTACTGTCTAATTCCTCTGCCATTAACATCTCAAAGAATTGACCATTCTCATTTTTCGCTGGCTCGATCTTAATCTGGTAGGTACTGTCGGAGAAGTTCGTCTCACGCAGCAAACGGTTGATCTCGTATGCGTGACGTTTTGCCGCCTTGATATCTCCATGAATCGTTGCAATCACATTCTCCCGCAGACTCTTATAGATAAAATCACACTGTTTCTCAAATTCCGCTTCATACGCCGGCTCGTAGTCCGTCTGATATTCTTCCAGAAGCTTCTCATAGGCTTCATTGGACTTTTCTGAACCGTTAAACTGGCTGGACGGATAAGCAAAAATGTAACGGTTTCTGGCAGTGCGCAGTGTCTCGGCTTTCTCCTGCTCTCCTGCCGAAAGAGCCGCAAGTTCTGCGTTTTTCTGGTTCTTTAAGGACTGGCCGGAGCGCTTCTTTAACTGCTCCTGCACTTCCTGCTCGATCTCCTCATTTGGCACGTATCCCTGCAGCATCTCCTCTAACTGCAGACGACGCTGGTCATTTGCGCCGGAAAGATTTTCATGTCGGCGTATTTTCTCACTCATCTGTCCCTGATTTTCGCTGATTGAAGCCTGAAGCTCACGCATCTGCTGTTTCAGGCTCTGCTCTTTCTGCTGTAATTCCTTATACTGCCCCTCTTTCAAAGTGCGGATTGTCTCCTCAAGCGCAGTCTTTTTCTTGTTGACTTTTCCAAGCTCTTTTTCCGCGCCGGAAAGGTTTACATAATATTTAGATTCTTCTTTCAGGCTTTCAAAATCCCTTGCCGCCTTTAAGCGTTCGGTCATGTAATGCAGTTCCTGATACTGTTTCTCAAGCCGCTCCACGTCAGCCTCGTACTCTGCCAGACGTGCTTTTGACACTTTCTCTCCGATGCAGGCATTTGTAGTATAATCCTTTTTCCGCAGATGACGGAAAATAAAATTACTGTAGGAATAGCAATCCGGTGTCACGCCGTCTTTCACCTGCTCCAACTCTTCCACGGAATGGCACTTTATAATATGACCGAGATAACGTTTCAGGCACACATCCACATAGGCTTCCTTCGTCTCAACCGCCTCATAAAGAGAGTTCTCCATGGCACGCGGCTCGCTGTCTTCGATTGCTTTGGAATTAATGAGATCCACTTCCTCAAACTGTTTCATCTCACGAAAGACCGCCGCCGCATCATGCGCAAACTTTGGCTCTGTAATCAGGGAAAACTTCAGCCTTCCCATACGGCCCTCGACCGCATTTTTCCACTCTTCGTCTGCCACATCAAAAAGATCCGCCAGAATCTGGACTTTTATCGTTCTTCCGTAACGGTCGCTTAATTTCCGCTCCAGGGAACTTCTTGCAGAACGGAGATTCTCGCTGTAGGATTTCCGATTGTTTTTCATATCATCCACAAGCTTCTGCTTTTCTTTCAGTTCTTTTCCTGTCTCGCGCTTCTGCTCACTGTAATCTTCAAATTCGTTTTCAATATCCTGCTTTGCAGACTCTATTTTCAAATGCAGGTCCTGACAGTTTTCCTCTGTCACATTTCCGTTTTCGATTGTTTCAATGAGATTTAGAACCGGATTGCTGATATAATCGGTGATAACTTCATCCTCTTCCCACTGTTTCAATCCCTGAACGATTTTGCGCCACTGTCTGCTGTTATCGGTCAGCATCCGGCTTCTCTGCTCTAATTCCTCTAACTGCTGCTGTTTGCTTCCAAGATCGCTGGCTTTTAAATCTGCACTCACACGGATCAGCTCCTGCTCGACCTCTCCGCGCTCTCCGGCGATCCTGTCTGCCTGCTGCTGCAGCTGTGCCTGCTCTTCTTCGATTCTTTTTTTGTCCTCCTCGGCGGCTTCTATTTTCGCCCGGAGATCCTCAATATCAATGCTGCGGATAAAACTCTCTGTGCGGATCATATCGGTCTGAAGCGTCACCAGCTCCTGCCCGGTCTCTTTTACGTCTGTCAAAAGTTCGATACGTTTCCGCATATCCTCAATTTTTTCCTTAATCTGGCGGTACGCATCCAGCTGCTCACTGATCGTTTCAATCGTATCTGACGTGCTCTTTGGAAACATATAATCACGGATAAACTGTCCCGTTCCGTTTGTCATTTTCAGTGCAATCGCGCTCTTTTCCATCGTGATAAAACGGTTTGGATCGATGTAACCTAAAATGACATCATATAACGTTCCAAGATAAGCTTCCTTGGAGGCGTAAATACGGTTGACATCCCCTTTTCCGCGGTTGTCCTTCGATACGGCTCTCTCATTTACCAGCCTTTTGATATCCTGATTGGAATAACAGAAGCCTTCCTCCGTAATATACCCCTGTTCCGGCATCTTTCCGGAATGGCTGAAATAGGAAAACTTTTTGATCTCGGAATCATTTTTTCTCACTTCAAACGCAATGCCCACACAGGTGGTGATGTGCGTTCCCGTGTCCTCGATTTCCAGTGCAATGACCGAACAGAAATCGCAGTTTCCACGGTTTGCAGAACCATCTTTCTGCTCACCACGGAGGTAGCTTAAGACACTTCTGCGGTTTTTGGCATCATCCGCCGCCTTGTTCAAAAAACTCGGACTGAAGCTTCCATATAAAATAACCTGGATTGCATCCATAACGGTCGATTTTCCAGATCCGCTTTTTCCACTGAATAAATTCACATATTCATTAAATTCTAATACTTTATGATTAATTCCACCCCAGTTGTTCAGACACATGCGGGTGAAAATTTTCTTTGCCTGGCTCAAATGTACTGCTCCTTTTGTCAATGATCTAATTCTCTTTTTCCTCTTCTGTCAGAAGTTCTTCCACCTCGTCCTGATAGGTGCGCACCAGCTCGTTGATATCCATCGCAGAGCAGAACACGTTTACGGTACTGTAAATATAAATCGGGGTAAAATCTTCCAGATTGGCAACGGCACCCGGCAGTTCGATCATCTGATGCGTTTTCATCAGAACAAGTGCATCGTTCCACTCCTGTCCTGTGAGACGTCTTGTAATAAGGTTTGTATTTTTTCCATACTCACGGATCTCTGCCAGATTTGTAGTAGTTGCATGCAGACCTTCCCCCATGATTTTGTCACGATAAATCATTTTTAAAAGAATGACCAGCTTCGTTGTCATAAGGCTCATACGCTCTGTCATAACGCCATCCCCCGTGATCCGGAAAATATGTTCCTGCGGATCATGCACAAGCTCGCAGTCCAGCACAGACAGATAGTCCGCGATAAACTCTCTGTGGCGCAGACACACCTGATACCTCGGATTGTCGTGCTGTACCAGAGTTGCCGGGTCACATTTCACCTGTAAAATGCATGTCTGCCGAAATAAATCCTGTATCGTTTTTCTGATATTTTCTGCCTCGCCCTGTGAGACAGTCTCCATATATTGTAACATCTTTTTTCCAATGCCTTCTTTCATGTATAGTAACGCAATTTTATTGATTCTGCCCGATCACAAGTCTCGAATAAGTTAGTCCGTCCTCACTCCGTATCTCGCCGTCCACCGATACCGTATCTTCCGCCAGACGTTCCTCCGTCTCTTCCTGCCAGAGGAAAAGAAGTTTTTCCAGATCCTCCACAGACTGTACGGTCTCTTCTGTTGCCACAAAGACTCCATCCACGGTATTTTTTCTTCGGAAACTCTGTAACTCGTTTCTTGTATACAACGGCTTTGGAACAAAATCCGTCATGTGCTGTTCCCTTGCGTCTATTTCTTCGTCCAGCATCACCGGTGCAAATGCTCCGTCCCCGCGGTCTCTTCTTCCAGCAAAACTGTTATCTGTAATATTTTTAAACTGCGAAGAAAAACGGATACGCTCTCTCATTTCCACCAAAATCTCATCTTTTTTCTCACTGCGGTCTAACAGATTGATCAGTTTGATGATGTTATCTTCCTCACTGACGCCCTCCTGCAAAATGTAATGGATGCGGGCCAGCGCACGCTTTGCAAAAACTGTTTTCTGCTCAATAAGTTTATTGTACTTGCGCTCGATCATGTCAAATTCCCGTTCCAACTGCATCACGACCCTGCTCGTATCCTCACAATACTGCAATCTGTACTCGTTTCTCTTCTGTAAAAGTGTGCCTGCTTCGAGAGATTTTTTTTCTTTCAGAAGCACTGCTTTTTTCTCATCATTTTCGTTTAAAATTTCACTGATAAGTTCTTTCACTGCCTCCTTGTACCGGTAAAAACTGTCCGTCGTTGTGAGGATTGCATATTTTTTGCTGTCGCTGTTGTTAATCTCCTCCACAAGCACCTGCTGAATCCCGATAAAATGTTTCTGGGAGGAAAGCTCATCAAAATAGGAACGCATTCCATCCTGCATGTTGGACAGCAGCTGCCCCAGACTTTTGGATGTGCGCAGTGCACTTTTTAAAATATCATTGTTTTTTTCATTATCGGAATGATAGGTAAACAACGCACTGTAAATGGAAAGCATGCTCTCTCTTTCACGGCTGTCATCATCACTCTGCAGCTTTTTAAACAGCTCGACATACAACTGGCTGTATTCCGGGAAAGAGATCACACAGGTATTCAGTTTCTCATCAAAATCGCCGGAGCCTTTGGTCTGGCTGTTGTAGACATCC
>ENA-ORTY01004480-ORTY01004480.1-human-gut-metagenome-genome-assembly--contig:-NODE-4480-length-10928-cov-3.742205_pt1 | contig 10928 bp, 8 predicted proteins | sample MGYA00241917_ERZ509198 | MGnify/ENA primary metagenome ERZ509198 (study PRJEB26280, sample SAMEA2338857) | human gut metagenome | biome: human gut; feature: human-associated habitat; material: faeces...
GGCCGCCCCTGTGGTGCTGGCCGCCCGAGCCGACAGCGCGCCCAACGCTCCGGCAGCTCCTGTGCCGGTGCTGGACAAGGGCACCTATGCCCGCTGGGATCTGGGCCGCGTGACCCTGCCGCAGGGGCAGGAACGACTTGTGCTGCGGCAGGAAGAATGGAAGGCCCCCTTGCAGTGGGTGGCCCGTCCTGACGAACAGGGCAGCCCGGTGTGGCTGATGGTGGAACGGGCGCTGGACAGCACCCCCTGGCCTTCGGCCCAGGCCGAGTTCTCCGTGGACGGCCTGCCGGTGGGATCGGGGCGTTTCGTGCCCGAAGGCAATAAGGTGCGCCTCTATTTCGGGGTGGATCCTCGCGTGTCGGTGACCACCACCACGGACGACAAACGTCGCGGTGAGACCGGCATCATCGGCAAGCGCCAGACCTGGAGCTGGAACTGGACCTACACGGTGCACAACGCGCGTACCCAGGCCGTGACGGTGCGTGTGGAGCGGCCCGAGCCCCTGCCCGTCAACAAGTCCGTGGAAGTGTCGTTGGACGGCACTCGGGCGCAGAAGGGCGAGGACCACAGCCTGTTCTGGAAAGTGGAGGTGCCTGCGGGCGAGAGCCGCAGCATCAGCCACGGCGTGAACGTCAGCGCACCGGCCGAGCTGGGCCTGAGCCCTGTGGCGCCGTAGGTGTTTTGATATAATCCCCATCTGTCGCCGTGGCGGCAGGAGGAGAGCAGAGGACAGACAAGGGCGGGATTTTCCGCCCTTTTTTCGTATTCTTGCGGGCGGCCCGCCGGGCAGGTACGTCGATACAGACATGGCTTGCCGGGGGAAGGGGGACGTTTTTTGTAAAAACTATCCCCTCCTTCCCCCGGGCTCCCTCCACCCTGAAAAAACTTTTGTTCAGGTCTGTCTGCCGGTCCCCGCCATGGTCTGGAGAGGAGGACCGGCATGAATGTTACAAGTTGTTTGGTTTGATACTGTTTAACAAGGGCGGGAGAGGGTGGGGATCAATGGGCCGGAGCCAGTCCGGCAGGCGGAAGCTCGTCGCTCGGATGGGCCAATGCCAAGGAGAGTCGAGAGGCTCGCGATTACAGACGTATAAGAGCAGGGCTATGTTGTTTTTCGGGGACGGCAGCGGAGCAGGACAACTGCCGTATGTGTGGGCGGAGTAAAGAAAAGAGGGACCGTATCTGGCGGCATCGCCGACCAAGAGGAGATGCCGGAGACTGGCGTATCGTGTCAGCAGGCCAGGGGCTGCCGGTGGCAGGGGCGAAGCAGAGCGGGACGCGTCCTGCCGGGCGGGATACGGCAGGACGTCAGTGGAAAGACGAAGGAAAGCCGGTGCCCGTAGTATAGACGAGACGGAATCAAAGCAAAGTGCTTGGTATGTGATATTTTATAAAATAAAATCGGAGGGTTCTCCGGATTTTGGGCTTGCGGCCTGCGGGCGAGGGGCCTATAGTCGCGAACCTCTGCGGAGCTGTTCCGCTGTTTTCTGGCCTTAGAGGGAATGAGGTGCGTCATGTCAGAACATACGCTGCACTATGGTAATATTTCCTGGACTATGCCGGTGGCCGACAAGAATCTGGCGGCCGTGCTGGAGTCCAATCCTGTGTCCTTGCCGGTCATGGAACCGGATCAGGCCGTGCGTGAGGCCCTGCGCCATCCCATCGGCTCGCCTTGTCTGAAGGACATCGTCAACCCCGGCGAGAAAATCTGCCTGCTGGTGCCCGATGTGACCCGCTTGTGGCAGTCGCCCGCGGTCTACGTCCACGTGATGGTGGAAGAACTCAATGCCTGCGGCATCCCCGACAGCGACATCCTCATCGTCACGGCCACGGGCACGCACCGTGCCCACATGGGCGACGAGCAGACCCGCCTGCTGGGCGAGGACATTTGCCGCCGTATCCGCGTCATCGACCACGACTGCCGCGATACGGCCCATCTGGTGCACGTGGGCGATACCAGCCGCGGCACCCCGGTGTGGTTCAACAGCTATGCCATGGCCTGTGACAAGATCATCATCACCTGCGGTGTGGTCTATCACTTCCTGGCGGGCTTTGGTGGCGGCGGCAAGATGCTGCTGCCCGGCATCGCCGGTTACGAGACCATTCAGCGCCACCACAAGCAGGCTCTGAACCCCGGTTTCGGCAATGGCACCAACGCCGACGTGCGCAGCGCCAACATGGCGGACACCAACATTTTCCATGCCGACATCTTTGAGGCCGCGGCCATGGCCCGGCCTTGCTTCGGCCTCAATGTGGTGGTCAATGACGATTACCGCATCATCAAGGCCTTTGCCGGTGACTGGGTCCAGTCCCATGCGGCGGCCTGCCGTCTGGTGGACAGCATGGAAGGGGTGACCATCCCCGAGCGTACGCCCCTGGTGGTGGCCAGCGCGGGCGGCTATCCCAAAGATATCAACCTTTACCAGACCATCAAGCTGCTGAGCAACGCCCTGAGCGCCGTGCAGCCTGGCGGGACCATGATCCTGCTTTCCCGCTGCTCCGAAGGCTTCGGCAACCCCGATGTGGAGACGCAGATCTGCGCCTACAGCGACATGCAGGCCCGTGAAAAGGCCCTGCGCGATACTTTTTCCATCGGCAGCTATGTGGGCTTCCTCTTTGCCGAGGCGGCCGAGAAACACAACCTCATCCTGGTGACGGACATGGATGCCGCCCTGTTCGGCAAGACGAAGATGCATGTCTGCCATAGCCTGGACGAGGCCCTGGACAAGGCCCGCCATTTCCTGGGACAGGAGCTGGACGTGCGCACCATCATCATGCCGCACGGCGCCTCGACCCTGCCCAAGCTGGCGGTCTAGCGACCACAGGCTGGCGCGGGCACCTTCGGGTACCCGCGCCGGTTGAAACCGGGGCCCCGCCGGATGCGCTGTCCGTACGCGGGCTGTGTCATCCGGCAGGGATCGTCTGGCAGGGGAGCCGCTTCCCGGAGGAGAGCCCTTTTTTTATGCGGAAAAGGGGGCTCCGGCAGGGCGGCAAGTTGTGAAAAACGACGCAGGCGGAGTGGTCTGCGGATTCAAAAATCCCGCCAGCCCAGAATTGGCGCGGACTTTGGCAAATTGCCTGTCTTGGCGCAGACTTGTGATTTTTTACAATTATTTCAAAATGTTGTAAAATACTTACAAAAAGTCTGTGTTGACAGTTGGGGCACCTTTTGCCATCTTGAGCGGGCAGAAGCGCTACTACGAGCTTCATCGGGAATCCCGTGAGATCCGGGAGCGGACCCGCCGCCGTAAGTCGCAGAACCTGCTCCCCCCGTGTGCCACTGGCAACCGCCGGGAAGGCCGGGAGCAGGGTGACGAGCCGGAAGACCTGCTTCTGCCGCTTGTCCATGGGGACAGCCTCACGGCAACGGGTTTTTGCCGCTGGGAAGGGACGTCATGACACTCTGTCGACGGGCGTCCGTATCTTTTTTCCACCTTTTTTTCGCGATTTTTCAGGGCCTGAGACCTCCCCTACAGGGAGGGTCTTTTGTGTTGACCCTAAAACGGGTCAGGAAAACAAATATCTTTGGATCTGGAGCAGGAAAACATGCTTGCGAGCATCATCAAGCGGGACGGGACCGAGGTCGCCTTTGATTCCGTCAAGATTCTCAATGCCATTACCAAGGCCAACAAGGCGTCCGGCGAGGACATGTCCCCCACGGATCTCCTGTTCGTCACCGAAAAGGTCTGCCGCAAGCTCGAAGCCCAGAACCTCCGCCATGTGGAAGAGATCCAGGACGTGGTGGAAGAGACCCTGATCCAGTACGATTACGCCAAGACCGCCAAGGCCTACATCCTGTACCGCGCCGAGCACACCAAGCGCCGCAACGCGGAATCGTACCTGATGGAGATCTACAAGACCCTGACCTACGCGCCCGCCATCGAAGAAGACATCAAGCGCGAGAACGCCAACATCGACGGCGATACGGCCATGGGCACCATGCTCAAGTACGGTTCCGAAGGGGCCAAGTATTTCACCGACAACTACGTCCTGCCCAAGGACGCCTCGGCCGCGCACATCAACGGTGACATCCATATCCATGACAAGGATTTCTACATGCTCACCGAGACCTGTTGCCAGATCGACCTGATCCCGCTGTTCCGCAACGGGTTCTCCACCGGTCACGGCCATCTGCGCGAGCCCAATTCCATCGAGAGCTATTCCGCCCTGGCCTGTATCGCCATCCAGGCCAACCAGAACGAGATGCACGGCGGCCAGAGCGTGCCGCACTTCGATTACGCCATGGCCGGCGGCGTGGCCAAGACCTTCCGCAAGGAATACCGCCACGCCTTCACCGCCTTCGTGCGCATCAGGACCGGCATGGATGCCGCTCAGGCCGAGGAATTCAGCCAGCAGATCCTGCTGCCCGTGATGCCCGCCATCCGCATGGCCGATGTGGACGAACTGGGCAAGCGCATGGAAGGCCTGGTGGCCGAGAACGAGCGCGATCTGGTGCGTGCCGCCCATGCCTACGCCGCCGAGGAAGCCCTGCGCATCACCGACCGCCGCACCTACCAGGCCATGGAAGCCTTCGTGCACAACCTGAACACAATGAATTCCCGCGCCGGTGCGCAGGTGCCCTTCAGCTCCGTCAACTACGGCACCGACACCTCCGCCGAGGGCCGCATGGTGGTGCGCAACCTGCTGCTGGCCACCCAGGCCGGTCTGGGCAGCGGCGAGACCTCCATCTTCCCGGTGCAAATCTTCAAGGTCAAGGAAGGCGTCAACTACAACGAAGGCGACCCCAACTACGACCTGTTCAAGATGGCCATCAAGACCTCGGCCATGCGTCTGTTCCCCAATTTCAGCTTCCTGGATGCGCCGTTCAACCTGCAGTACTACAAGCCCGGTGACTACAACAGCGAAGTGGCCTACATGGGCTGTCGCACCCGCGTGCTGGGCAACGTGTACGACCCCGACCGCCAGGTGACCTGCGGCCGCGGCAACCTGAGCTTCACGTCCATCAACCTGCCCCGCCTGGGTATCGAGGCCAAGGGCGATCCGGACCGCTTCTTCCAGCTGCTGGACGATCAGATCGACCTGGTGTTCCGCCAGCTGCTGCACCGCTTCGACATCCAGTGCTCCAAGAAGGTGCGCAACTATCCCTTCCTGATGGGCAACGGCATCTGGCTGGATTCCGAAAAGCTGGACTGGGACGAGAGCGTGGCCGAAGTGCTCAAGCACGGCACCCTGACCGTGGGCTTCATCGGTCTGGCCGAGACCCTGGTGGCCCTGACCGGCAAGCATCACGGCGAGAGCGAAGAGTCCCAGAAGCTGGGCCTGCGCATCGTGGAACACATGCGCAAGCGCTGCGATGACGAAGCCGCCAAGACGCATCTCAACTTTACCCTGATCGCTACGCCTGCCGAAGGTCTGAGCGGCCGCTTCGTGGCCCTGGACCGCAAGAAGTACGGCGTCATCAAGGGCGTCACGGACCGGGAGTACTACACCAACTCCTTCCACGTGCCCGTGTATTTCCCCATCAAGGCCTTCCGCAAGATCGAGCTGGAAGCGCCCTACCACAGCTTCACCAATGCCGGTCATATCACCTATGTGGAGCTGGACGGCGATACCTGCAAGAACCTGGAAGCCTTTGAGACCATCATCCGTTTCATGCACGACAAGGGTGTGGGCTACGGATCCATCAACCATCCGCTGGACCGCGACCCTGTGTGCGGCTATGTGGGCGTCATCAACGGCCAGTGCCCCCGCTGCGGGCGCAAGGAGGGCGAGGCCGTGAGTCAGGAAACGCTCAAGATGCTGCGCCGCAAGTATCCGCACATGCCCAACTGCTGCCGTTAGTTTCCGTCACTTTTTACCCCAAGAGGAGGAGCCTGGACCATGCTGATGAAATCTGAACTGACCGAGACCAAAGCCGAAGTGAAAATGGTAGGCGAAGGCGTGGCTTTTGAACGCGTGCGCCGCATCACCGGCTATCTGGTGGGGACGCTTGACCGTTTCAACAACGCCAAGCGTGCCGAAGAACGCGACCGCGTCAAGCATGCCTAGGCTCCGCATCAGCGGTATTGTGGAAGAGTCCATCGTAGACGGTCCCGGACTGCGCTACGTGGTCTTCACCCAGGGCTGTCCCCATCATTGCCCGGGCTGCCACAATCCGCAGACCCATGACTTCGACGGCGGAGAGTTCCGGGATACGGACGACATCCTGCGTCAGTTCATGGAAAACCCCCTGTTGTCGGGCATCACGTTCTCCGGCGGCGAGCCTTTCGTCCAGGCCGAGCCCCTGTGCCACCTGGCCGATGCCGTGCATGCCGCGGGCAAGAACGTCTACGCCTACAGCGGCTACACCTGCGAGGAACTCTACAGCCTTGCCCAAAAGATCCCGGCCGTGGGCCGGTTGCTGGACAAGGTGGACGTGCTGGTGGACGGCCCCTATGTGGAAGCCTTGCGCGATCTGGAGCTGGACTTCCGCGGCAGCTCCAACCAGCGTGTCCTGGACAGGGCCGCCATCGAGGCCCTGCGCCCCGTGGAGGCGTGATTTTTACCGGGGTTTAGCTGGGGGAAGGAAGGGGCGTTTTTTGTAAAAACTGCCCCTTCCTTCCCCCAGGCCCCCATCCAACCCCGAAAAAACTTTTCTCGGAACTGTATGCCGGTCCCCGTCGTTGTGTGGTGGTAGCCGGCGTCGCAGCCCGTATGTCAAAAAGCCTGCCTTGCGCAGGCTTTTTTGTTTTGGGTGTTCACACCGGGGAGACTAGGAATGCGGGAGCGCAAGGAGAGCTCGCGCCATGATGCAAGCCCGGATCAGGCATCCGCAGGAGAAGAGGAGGAGTCCCCGTGATGCGCTCCCCGGAGGCTTGGGGCGAACAGCTCCGATATCCGAAACCGTTATGGCGCCGTTCGTCGTCATATGCATGAAGGCCGGATGACGATCTGCCGTCAAAATGGGGATGTGAATTTTGTCGGAGTACCGGCTGGGGAAAAGGGCGTTTTTGTAAGAGCTGGCCTTCTTTCTCCCAGTCCCCCGTCCAATCCCGAAAACATTTCTCTCGGAGCTGTGTACCGGTCCCCCTCGTTGTGCGACGGTGACCGACTTCACAGCCCGTATACCAAACGCCTGCCTTGTGCAGGCGTTTGTTTTTTGGGCGCAGGCTGGTCTTGCAGGGGACTCGCCGAAAGAAAAAAGCCCGGATGCGACATCACAGACAGCGTGGGGCAGCATGCGCCTTCCACAAGAAAGCCCTCCGGGCCTGCAGGCCAGGAGGGCTTTCTTGTGGAAGTATGAGCGGTTTTTGAAGGAGGGAGGGGTGCAGGGGAGGGAGGGAACTTTTTTCCGCAAGGAAAAGTTCCCTCCCTCCCCGCATATCCTCGTTAGTTCTTGAAGGGCGAGATGGCGCGCAGGGTCTTGATGACCTGGGGCATGTTCTCGACCACGAAGTCGATCTCTTCTTCCGTGGTGTAACGGGAGAGGGAGAGGCGGACGGAGCCGTGGGCGTAGGTGAAGGGCACGCCCATGGCGCGCAGCACATGGGAGGGTTCCAGGCTGCCGGAGGTGCAGGCGGAACCGGAGCTGGCACAGATGCCCAGCTGGTCCAGCATCAGCAGGATGGCTTCGCCTTCCACATTCTTGAACGCGATGTTGGTGGTGTTGGGCAGGCGGTTCTCGGGATCGCCGTTGACCATGCAGTCAGGGATGGCGGCCAGCAGGCCCTGTTCCAGCTTGTCGCGCAGGCGGGCCACCTGGGTGCGTTCTTCCTGCATGTGCTGCCCGGCCAGCTGGGCGGCCATGCCCAGACCGACGATGTAGGGCACGTTCTCGGTACCGGCACGGCGGCCGCGTTCCTGGTGCCCGCCGCGCAGGAAGGGACGGAAGCGCACGCCCTTGCGCACATAGAGCACGCCGATGCCCTTGGGCGCGTGCAGCTTGTGGCCGGACAGGGAGAGCATGGAGATGGGCTGCTTGCCAAGGTCGATGGCTTCCTTGCCCACGGCCTGCACGGCGTCGGTATGGAAGAGCACGCCCTTTTCGGCGGCCATCTCCGCCATGCGGCTGATGGGGAAGACGTTGCCCACTTCATTGTTGGCGTACATGATGGAGACCAGCGCCGTGTCGTCGGACAGGGCGGCGGCGTATTCGTCCAGATCCAGACGGCCCTTGTTGTCCACGCCGAGCAGGGTCACGCGGTAGCCCTGGCGTTCCCAGTACTGGGCCACGTTGAGGATGGCGGGATGCTCCACGCGGGTGGTGATGAGGTGGCGCTTTTCGGGCTGGGTCTGCAGGGCGGACCAGATGGCGGCGTTGTCGCTTTCGGAGCCGCAGGACGTGAAGATAATCTCGTCGGGATGGGCGCCCAGCAGGGCGGCCATGCGTTCGCGGGCTTCTTCCACGGCGCGGCCCACCTGGCCGCCGAAGGTGTGCATGCTGGACGGGTTGCCGTACAGATCCGTGAGGTAGGGCAGCATGGCTTCCCGGACTTCGGGAGCCACGGCAGTGGTTGCGTTGTTATCGAGATAGATGGTCTTCATGGCTAGGCTTCCTCGACGACGATATCGGCTTCCACATGTTCACGCAGGACACGTTCCACCAGGTTGCGGATGGTCACTTCGCTGGAGCGGCACTGGGCGCAGCGGCCGCGCAGGGACACGACCACGCGCTTGCCGTCCACGTCCACCAGCTCGATGTCGCCGCCGTCGGCGGCCAGCTGGGGACGGATCTCTTCTTCGATGGTCTTCATGACCAGCTGCATGCGCTGCACGTTGGTCATGCGGGGCTTGCTGACCGGGCGCAGTTCGGTGAGGGGCTTCTGCTTGAGCTCGGCGGCCAGGATCTCGGCGATCTGGTCCTGGCAGTCACCGCAGGCGCCGCCGGCCTTGGTGTAGTTGGTGATCTCTTCCACGGTCTTGAGGCCGTTTTCGCGGATGGCGCGGATGATCTGGGCATCGGTGATGCCAAAGCACTTGCAGACCAGGCGGCCTTCCTCATGGGCGTGGGGCACGGGCGTCTCGCCCTTCCACTGGCGGATGGCGGCTTCCAGAGCTTCCTGGCCCATGACGGAGCAGTGCATCTTTTCCTTGGGCAGGCCGCCCAGGGCTTCGGCGATCTCCTTGTTGGTGAGCTTGAGGGCGTCTTCGGCCTTCATGCCCTTGACCATGTCGGTCAGCACGGAGCTGGAAGCGATGGCGCTGGCACAACCGAAGGTCTCGAAGCTGGCCTTTTCGATGATGCCTTCATCGTTGATCTTCAGATAGAGCTTGAGGGCGTCGCCACAGGCCAGGCTGCCCACTTCGCCGATGGCGTTGGCATCTTCCATGGGGCCGGCGTTATGCGGACGGAGAAAATGTTCATGGACGGCGTTAGTGTAGTTCCACATGATGTTCTCCCGGATCCTGGCAACAGGATCTTTCTGATTCGATGATGTTTTGCAGGGTCTGGTGGCGCAGGAAGTCGCGGACATGTTCGTCCAGCTGATGCCAGAAGGCCCTGGTGGAGCAAAGCCCCTCGCGCTGGCAGACTTTGCCGCGTCCGAGGCAGGAAACGGGGGATATCTCGCCTTCCAGATGCAGGAAGACATCCTCCATATTGATTTCTGACGGTGGTTTGGACAGGGCATAGCCCCCGCCGGAACCGCGTACGGCACGCAGGATGCCCAGCGGCTTGAGGGCGCGCACGATCTGTTCCAGATAGCCGGGGGAGATGGATTCCTCCTGGGCTACCTGCCCCAGCTGGAGCAGGGAGTTGTCGGGCTGGGCCGCCAGGCGCAGCAGGAAACGGAGACCGTAGCGGGTTCTGGTGGAAAACTTCATAGCAGCCTCGCTCAGGAGTTTTGACCCTGCATGACGAAGTCGTAGGGGGTTTCCTGATAAACGTAGTAGTTGAGCCAGTTGTTGTAGAACAGGTGGGCATGGGCCCGCCAGTTCATGCGCGGCAGCTGGCTGGGATCGTCATTGGGATAATAGTGGCTGGGCACATGGGGGTTCATGCCGCGGGCCAGGTCCCGGCGGTATTCCGCGTCCAGGGTCCCGCGGTCGTATTCCAGATGACCGGTCATGAAGACCTGGGAGTGATCCAGGCTCTCCACCAGGGTCAGGCCCGCCTCGTCGGATTCGGCCAGGATGCGCAGGTTGGGCGTCCGGCGCACGTCTTCGGCGCGGACTTCGGTGTGGCGCGAATGCGGCGCCGGGAAGTCGTCGTCGAAGCCGCGGAACAGGCGGCAGTCGGGGTGCAGGACCTGGTGGCGGAAGATGCCCGAACGTTTTTCAGGCAGTTCGTACTTGGGCACACCGTAAAAGTGGTACAGGGCGGCCTGGGCGGCCCAGCAGATGTAGAGCGTGGAGAAGACATGCCCGTTGGCGTAGGTCATGATGTCCAGCAGTTCCTGCCAGTAGTCCACCTGTTCGAAGGGCAGATGCTCCACGGGAGCCCCGGTGACGATCATGCCGTCGAAGCTGCGGTGGCGGATCTCGCTGAAGGTCTTGTAGAAACGCTCCAGATGCTGCAGGGGCGTATTCTTGGACTGATGCTCCGCCGTGCGCAGCAGGGTGATGTTGACCTGCAGGGGCGAGTTGCCCAGCAGGCGCAGCAGCTGTGTCTCGGTGGCGATCTTGGTGGGCATGAGGTTGACGATCACGATGTCCAGCGGACGGATGTCCTGGCGGACGGCGCGTTCGTCGGTCATGACAAAGATGTTTTCACTTTCCAGAGCGCTGCGTGCGGGCAGGTCGGCGGGAATCTGGATGGGCATGGCTTCCTCGTTGGTCAAGATGTGTTCCGGAATAAAACATAGTTATCTGCTATGTTTTTGTCAAGGCTATTCCGGGGATTTTTGTAAGGATTTACCGGGGCAGGCGGACGGTGTGGCAATGCAGGGCGGCGTGGCTGCCGGCGGCTTCCTGCGCCTGGCGGGCCAGATGTTCCAGCGCGGCGCAGCAGGGGACGCTCATGCGCAGCAGGGTGACGCTGGCAGGGCGCA
>ENA-ORTY01004482-ORTY01004482.1-human-gut-metagenome-genome-assembly--contig:-NODE-4482-length-10918-cov-3.052472_pt1 | contig 10918 bp, 8 predicted proteins | sample MGYA00241917_ERZ509198 | MGnify/ENA primary metagenome ERZ509198 (study PRJEB26280, sample SAMEA2338857) | human gut metagenome | biome: human gut; feature: human-associated habitat; material: faeces...
GAAAAGGCCGGAGTGGTGGAAACTGAGTTCCGGGAGAGCATGAGCCACCGCCTGGAAAAGGGGTATCTGCTTCCGGGCCAGACGGATCTTTTATTCTCCGCAAAGGCCGTGCTGGCGGCGGCCCAGACGCCGGAGGCCATTTTTATGACGGGCCTGGACCAGCGGCTTCCCGGCATGGCCGTTAAAAAGAAATACAGCATCACGGGAAAAAATGTCAGTTCCTACCAGAACGGCTTTGAGCTTCTGATCAAGGACCTGACCCGCTGGAAAAAGGAGGGCTACCGGGTGGTGCTCCTTTCTGCGTCCCGGACCAGGGCCAGCCGTCTGGCAGGGGATCTGAGAGAGTACGATCTGCGGGCCTTCTGTCCCGAGGATCCCAGCCGTCCGGTGAGCCCGGGGGAGATCCTGGTGACCTATGGAAAGCTCCATAAGGGCTTTGAATATCCGCTGATCAAATTTGTGGTCATTACGGAAGGCGACATGTTCGGAAACGAGCGCCGCCAGAAGAAGCGGAAAAAGTACAATTACGAGGGCAAGAAGATCAGCAGCTTTTCCGAGCTGTCCGTGGGAGACTATGTGGTCCATGAGAGCCATGGCCTGGGTATCTACCGGGGGATCGAAAAGATCGAGCAGGACCATGTGATCAAGGATTATATCAAGGTGGAGTACGCCGACGGCGGAAATCTCTATCTTCCGGCCACCCGCCTGGACGGGATCCAGAAGTACGCTGGAGCCGACGCGAAGACGCCGAAGCTCAATAAATTAGGCGGAGCCGAATGGGGAAAGACCAAGACCCGGGTACGCACGGCCGTGCGGGAGATCGCAAAGGAGCTGGTGGAGCTTTACGCCGCCCGCCAGGACGCCGAGGGCTTCGTTTACGGGGAGGACACGGTCTGGCAGAAGGAATTTGAAGAGATGTTCCCCTATGAGGAGACCGACGACCAGCTTTCCGCCATCGAGGACACAAAAAAGGACATGGAGAGCCGGAAGATCATGGACCGGCTGATCTGCGGCGACGTGGGCTACGGAAAGACCGAGATCGCTCTCCGGGCGGCCTTCAAGGCGGTCCAGGAGGGAAAGCAGGTGGTCTACCTGGTGCCTACCACCATCCTGGCCCAGCAGCACTACAATACCTTTATCCAGAGGATGAAGGACTTTCCGGTGCGGGTGGATCTGATGTCCCGGTTTAAGACCCCGGCGGATATCAAAAAGACGCTGGAGGGGCTGAAAAAGGGCTTTGTGGACATCGTCATCGGCACCCACCGGGTGCTCTCCAAGGACGTGCAGTTCAAGGACCTGGGCCTGCTCATCATCGACGAGGAGCAGCGGTTCGGCGTGGCCCACAAGGAAAAGATCAAGCAGCTGAAGCAGAACGTGGATGTGCTGACCCTGACTGCCACCCCCATTCCCAGGACCCTCCACATGAGCCTCATCGGGATCCGGGATATGAGCGTTTTAGAGGAGCCGCCCATGGAGCGTGTGCCCATCCAGACGTATGTGATGGAGTATAACGACGAGATGGTCCGGGAAGCCATCCACCGGGAGCTGGCCCGGGGCGGCCAGGTATACTATGTATACAACAGAGTCAGCAACATCGATGAGATCGCGGGCCATGTGGCTTCCCTGGTGCCCGATGCCCAGGTGGCCTTTGCCCATGGGCAGATGAACGAGCGCCAGCTGGAGCGGATCATGCTGGATTTTGTCAACGGCGACATCGACGTTTTAGTATCCACCACCATCATAGAAACAGGGCTGGATATCCCCAATGCCAATACCATGATCATCCATGACGCGGACCGGCTGGGCCTTTCCCAGCTTTACCAGATCCGCGGGCGCATCGGCCGCTCCAACCGCACCTCCTTTGCGTTCCTCATGTACAAGCGGGACAAAATGCTGCGGGAGGAGGCGGAAAAGCGTCTCCAGGCCATCCGGGAATTCACGGAGCTGGGCTCCGGCATTAAGATCGCCATGCGGGATCTGGAGATCCGCGGGGCGGGGAACATCCTGGGAGCGGAGCAGCACGGCCACATGGAGGCCGTGGGCTATGACTTGTACTGCAAGATGTTAAATGAGGCCGTCCTGGCCCTTAAGGGAGAGACCACAGAGGAGGAGAGTTTCGAGACTGTGGTGGACTGCGACATCGACGCCTTTATCCCCGACGGATATATTAAGAACGAGTATCTGAAGCTGGATGTATACAAACGGATCTCGGCCATTGAGAACGAAGAGGAATACATGGACATGCAGGATGAGCTCATCGACCGGTTTGGAGACATCCCCGGACCGGTGGAAAACCTTCTGAAGGTGGCGGAGTTAAAGGCTGCGGCCCATCGGGCCTATGTGACCGAGGTGGCCGTCAACCGCCAGGAGATCCGTATGGAGCTGTATCCCAAGGCGAAGCTGGACGTTTCCGGTATTCCGGGCCTCATCGGGGAATACAAGAACGCCCTGCGGTTCGTCCAGGGAGAAAAGCCCATGATGTTCTACCAGGATAAGCGGAATAAGAATAAGGACTGCGGCCCCATGATGGAGAAGGCCAGGGAGATATTGGAACGGCTGGGGGGACTGGCAGGCCAGAGGGGGTGAACCCGGTATGAGAAAAAATGATATGTACTGGTTCCTGTTCCAGATCGCATGGGGACTGATCTGTCTTTTTTCATGGACACAGCCAGGCCAGGCAGCCCGGTATCTTTTACTGGGGATCATGCTTTTGCGGATCACATTGTTTCTGCTGGTCTGGAAGAACGGAGACCGGGCGGTCCGATGGCTGGCGGGCCGGCACACGCCAGTGGGAGATCTGGAACTGAAGGAGCTTCGAGGGGAACTTTTTGATGTGTTGGTCCTTGCCGAATTTATGATCCTGGGAAACGCGGTTCCGAGACTGGCCGCCCATGGGCCGGAGTTTCGCCGCTATGATGCTCTTGCATGGTTTACCATAGCACTGGTGATTTATTACCTGGTAAATTCTCCGGGTCTGCGGCTTTTCTTAAAAGGGGGCTGGTTTTGGGGGATACCCTGGGTAAGCATTGCACTGCTCCTATTGGTGTATAAAAATTCTGGGATTTTTATCGCAGATGCCGGTGATCAAATGTTTGTCGTAATGGTGATCATGCACTTGGAACTGGTGGCCAGTACGCTGGTAAGGATGTATCTGAAGGGAAAAGAAAGAGATCTTAACGTGGGGCAGCTATGAAGCTGCCCCGTTTCCTTCCGCCGTAAATTCCACATATTCCCCGAAAAATTCATTTACATAAAAATTAGGATCGTTTTTCCGGCAGAGAGCATAAAATTTCCTTGGCAGATAAGGAAATGCAAAGCTCTTTTTTATTACATGGTCATACTTCCCGAGACGGATAAAATCGGGGATCATTCCGAATCCCAGGCCCGCGTTGACCATCATCATTTTCGTGTCATATGAGTTGACATGGATAATATCGCGGAAACGGAAAAAGGGCTTATAGTGATCAGAAATCTGGGAAATGCTGCCATCGTACATGGTGATAAGGACTTCGTTTTCCAGGTCAGAGGATGAGATTTTCTCCAGGGAGGCCAGCGGGGATTCCCGGCAGATAGCCAGCCTCCAATCATGCTCATAGATCATAGCAGCGTTAAAATATTCTTTCTGGATCCCGGCCAGGAACTGGTCACTGGTGATGATGACATCCAGAAGGTTCTGTTCAAAGCGCTTTAAAAGCTCCCGGTAGCTGTACTGAAGACAGGTGATCCGCAGGTCTGGATGATCAGAGACGTAAGTTCCCAGAAAGGGGCTCAAGAGCTCGCTTTCATAAATCCCCACGCCGATCTTCAGCGATCGGGTAAAGCCCTGGTGGATATTCTGGACCGTTTCAATGGAGGCATTATATGCCTCCAGAAGCCTCTGGGCCTGGATATAAAACTCACGCCCGGCATCTGTAAGGACGACCGAATGATTATCACGGTAAAACAGGCGGACATTCAGCTCCTCTTCCAGACTGCTGATCTTCCGGCTCATGGAGGTCTGGGTAATATGCTCTTTATCGGCAGCCTTGGTGAAGTTCAGACATTCCGCCAGGCTGATAAAGCATTTCATATTTTCTAAGTTCATTTCATCTCTCCTTTGCGGACATTTGTTTTCTGCATAACGTGACACTTTTTCTTCATTTCACATTATGGATCCCCGATGCTAAAATTGTCTCAACAAAACCGGAAACGGAAAGGAGACTTGAGATTATGACAAATTATATCAGAGAAATGAGCGGAAAACAATATTTAAAGAGACTGGCCGAAAATCCAACGGTGATCATTCCCACCGGGGCCTGTGAGATCTACGGCCCGCAGCTTCCCATGGGCAGCGATCTGATCGCGGCAAAGCGGATCGCAGAGCTGGTGGCAGAAAAGACCGGCGCATTGATCGCGCCTACTATTGAAGCCGGAGAATCCTCAGCCCTGGCCTCCTTCCCCTGTACCTTTGCCATGCCGAGAAAGATCTTAGAGGACTGGCTGGATTTCCTGGTGGGAAAGCTCATTAAGGATGGCGCGAAGAATTTTGTGTTTATCACCGGTCATGCGGGAAACGTGGATACGGTAAATTACATTGGAAAAAAATATCTGAATGAACACGATATCCGGCTGGTGCAGATCGACTGGTGGAGGTTTACCAACGCCAACGGCAGCGATATTTTCCAGTACAGCGGGCAGATGGCCCACGGCCATGCCAGCGAATGCGGAACCTCTGTAATGCTGTATCTTTACCCGGAGCTGGTGGGTATGGACGAGCTCTCCAGAGTGGAGCCGATCCCGGCAGGGGATTTCCCGGATTTCATTGGCTTTGGCCGGTTTACGGACAGGACGCCCAACGGGACCATCGGTGACGCAACGGTGGCTACCAGGGAAAAAGGGGAAAAGATCGTGACCCGGTGTGTGGACCGGATCGCGGCGTATATGGAGCAGAACTTCCGTTAAAAAAGAGAGGGGGATGGATGATATGACACTGACTACTGTATTGATCGATATTTCTGCCGTCAGCGTGCTTTTGTTCCTGGCGTTCCTGATCCGGCAGAAGATCCCGTTTTTTTATAAGTATTATATTCCCACATCTCTGATCGCAGGGATCCTTGGACTGCTTCTGGGTCCGCAGGTGCTGGGCCAGTTTTCACCGGTCCATCTTCAGTTCAGCGAGTGGATCTCCCAGTGGACCAACTTTCTGTTTGCATTTATTTTTGCCACTTCATTTTTGGGTACGTCCACAGGAAAGTTCGGGAGAGATGTGCTGTCTACCACCTGTGTGACTGGAGTGGTATTCATGGCCCAGGTGTTAGTGGGACTGGGGATCGCTTTCTTACTGTCCACGTTCATGGATAATGTGCCTTACGCCATGGGACTCCTTCCCGTATCCGGATTCTACGGCGGTCATGGTTCCGCCGGGATCATGGGCGGCTGCTTTGCCACTGAGGGCTGGGAGGAAGCCATGGGTATTGCCCTGACCTATGCCACCATCGGTATGTTCGTGGCCGTGATCGGCGGTATGTGGATCATCAACTGGGGAGCGAAAAAAGGCTATACCAGACAGAAAATGGACAGCAGCTATGTGGAGAAAAAGGATATAACCGGTATTCTTCCTGCGGAGCAGAGAAAGCCGGCAGCTATGGGAATCTCCAATCCGTCCGTGATCGATCCCATGGCGTTCCAGATGATGATCGTCGGTACGATCATCGCGGTCTCCCATTTTCTTCGGGAAGCGATCATTAAAGTGTTCCCATTCTGGGAGCGGATCCCGCTTTATACCATGTGCCTCATCATGGGAGCCATCATTGGAGTGGCGATCAGCAAGACGAAGTATAACCAGTATATTGACCGGGGAAGTATGAAGCGGATCTCTGGCGTGGCTCTGGAATACGCCATTGCCATGAATGTGGCAACTATAAAATTGAGCGTGCTGGCTTCCTATCTTGTTCCGATCCTTCTGACATCGGCTGCAATTACGGCAGTAACGGCTGTGATCTGTATCGTACTGGCCAAAAAGTGGTATGGAAAAGACTGGTTTGAAATGGCCATGGGCGCATATGGTCAGTGTACCGGAAGCCTGGCGACAGGACTTCTTCTGATCAAGGTCCTGGACCCCAATGGCGATACTCTGGCAGCAGAGAGCGTTTCCGGATCCAGCACCCTCGGTTCCTTCTGGCAGCAGCCCTATAATACCATTGGACCCATGATGATCCTGGCAAGCCCTGTACTGGTCACTCTGGGAACGGCTGGTTTTCTGGCAGCTTTCCTTGTAGCCGGCACCCTGCTGTTTGGAAGAACGGTAAAAAAGTCGTAGAAAAGGATGGAAAGCATGAGCAATATACGGAAAATGGCGGAGCAGTATTTTGAGGATGCCGTAGAGCTCCGCAGAAGGATCCATCAGCAGCCGGAGCTTTCGATGGAGGAAAAGGAGACCTCGGCACTGGTAAGAGAAAAGCTTCGGGAATACGGGATATCCATTGCAGAGCTGCCTCTGGAGACTGGAGTTATAGGTGTTTTAGCGGGGGAACGGCCTGGCAGAACGATCCTTCTGCGGGCAGATATGGACGCTCTTCCGGTGGAGGAGCGGTCTGGCCTTCCCTTTGCATCGGAGAAGAAGGGAGTCTGCCATAGCTGCGGCCATGATATCCATACAGCTGCCCTTCTCCTGGCTGCCCGGATCCTGGGAGGGATAAAGAAGGATTTAGCAGGCATAGTATTATTTCTGTTCCAGCCGGCAGAAGAGAAGTTGAACGGTTCCCAGTTGGTGATCGACAGCGGGCTGTTTGAAAAATACCAACCTGACTTCGCCGTGGGACTTCACTGCTGGCCGGATCTTCCGGCCGGGACCATTGGAGTGAGGAGCGGTTCCTTTATGGCCTCTTCAGACAGTGTGTCTCTTACGGTAAAGGGAAAGGGAGGCCATGGGGCGCATCCGCATAAAAGCATCGATCCTATTACGGCGGCCGCTTATATCCTGGCAGAGCTGCAGACAGTGGTTTCACGGTCTGTGGCTCCCCTGGAAGCAGCGGTGCTGACCATGGGAAAGATCGAGGGCGGAACAGCAGCCAATGTGATCCCGGATACGGTTACCATGGAAGGAACGGTGCGGACAGTAAGCCGTGAGACCAGGGCTATGATGGAGGAGAAGATCCGGCAGATTGCCTGTCATGGAGCGGAGGCTCTGGGAGCCTCCTGTGAGGTGGAATATAAAAAGGGAGTTCCGGCAGTGATCTGTGATCCGGCAGTTGTAGAACGGATCCGGAAGGCAGCGGCGGAGGAACTGGGAAGTGAAAACGTCGTGACTCTGGAAACGCCGTCCATGGGATCGGAGGATTTTGCCCGCTACCTGGAAAAGGTTCCCGGAGCCATGTTCCGCATCGGGACAGCCAGTGAGGACCCGGCGACCCGTCTGCCTCTCCATAACGGAGGGATCCGGTTTGACGAGCGGGCGATCCTGGCCGGGGCCGTGACCTTTGGAAGGCTCGCCGCAGAATATTTAAGATAATATATCTTGACAAACCCTCCCGTCCTCCCTATAATGTGGCTTATAGCCGGTGACGGCTGAAAATCAAACAGGTATCAGCAATGAAGAGAACCAGTAACGGTCCACAGGATCCGCACAGAGAGCCGCCGGAGGGTGAGAGGCGCGCGGGATCGGAGCCGTGAATACATCTCGGAGCTTCGCACCGAACCGCGAAAGTCTGCCTGGAATCCCGGAGCATGTCCGGGAGGAAGAGCGGCAGTCCGTTCAGTAGGCTGCGACGGAGGGGCTCACGTTAAAGGGCCGGAGTCCTGTAAGGAGACTTCATAAGCCGCATAATGTGAGTTATGCGGGAACATTAGGTGGTAACACGAGCCGTTGGCCTCGTCCTTTTGAAACAGAAGGGCGGGGCTTTTTTGTTTTCCCGGCGTTCCTGGGAGCAGGATCCCGGGGGCGCTTCATTTCTGCCCCTTCTGTGCGGAAACCGGCCAACGAAACAGAATACAGAGATCACAGAAAAAGGAGAATGAGAAGATGGGAGTTTACGAGGAATTACAGGCAAGAGGCCTGATCGCCCAGGTAACGAATGAGGAAGAGATCCGGAAAATGGTAAACGAGGGAAAGGCCGTGTTCTACATTGGCTTCGACCCCACTGCCGACAGCCTGCATGTGGGCCATTTCATGGCTCTCTGCTTAATGAAGCGTTTACAGATGGCAGGCAATAAGCCCATCGCCCTGATCGGCGGCGGCACCGGAATGGTGGGAGATCCCTCCGGCAGAAGCGATATGCGCCAGATGATGACCGTGGAGACCATCCAGCACAACTGCGACTGCTTTAAAAAGCAGATGAGCCGTTTCATCGACTTTTCCGACGGAAAGGCCATGATGGTAAACAATGCGGAATGGCTCCTGGATCTGAACTACATTGATTTCTTAAGAGAGATCGGACCGCATTTCTCTGTAAACCGTATGCTGACCGCCGAGTGCTACAAGCAGAGAATGGAAAAGGGCTTAAGCTTCCTGGAGTTCAACTACATGCTGATGCAGAGCTACGATTTCTATGAGCTGTTCCAGAGATACGGCTGCAACATGCAGTTCGGCGGCGACGACCAGTGGAGCAACATGTTAGGCGGCACAGAGCTGATCCGGAGAAAGCTTGGAAAAGACGCCCATGCCATGACCATCACCCTGCTTCTGAACTCCGAGGGCAAGAAGATGGGCAAGACCCAGTCAGGAGCCGTATGGCTGGATCCCAATAAGACAAGTCCCTTTGAGTTCTACCAGTACTGGAGAAACATCGCCGACGCCGACGTGTTAAAGTGCCTGCGGATGCTGACCTTCCTGCCCTTAGAGCAGATCGATGAAATGGATAAATGGGAAGGAAGCCAGTTAAACGAAGCCAAGGAGATCTTAGCCTACGAGCTGACTGCCCTGGTACACGGCGATGAGGAGGCCAAAAAGGCCCAGGAGAGCGCAAGGGCCCTGTTTGCAGGCGGAAATGCAGCAGAAATGCCCACAGCCGAGCTCTCTGATGACGACTTTACCGACGGCGCCATCGATATCCTGTCCATCGTACAGAAATCCGGTCTCTGCGGATCCCGCTCCGAGGCCAGAAGAAATGTGGAGCAGGGCGGCGTATCCGTGGACGGCGAAGCTGTAAAGGATATTAAAACGGTTTACACAAAGGAACAGCTTTCCGGCGACGGCATCGTTGTAAAGAGAGGAAAGAAGAATTTCCGCCGTGTGACAGTAAAATAAGGAAATGCATGGACTGCGGGGCGTATGCCCCGCACCGTCTGCTGTGAGAGGAGAAAAAAATGGAGATCTTCAAAGAAGCACAGAAAAATTTTGATTACATGGTACGGATCCGGAGACATATGCATGAGTATCCGGAAATGACGGGACAGGAATTTGAGACCCTGGAGTTTATTAAAAAGGAGCTGGATGCCCTGGGGATCGAGTATGTGGAGGTTCCCGACGGCGGCATCGTGGGCCAGATCCACGGCGGAAAGCCGGGAAAGACCGTTCTGATGCGCGCTGACATGGACGCTCTTCCCATCCAGGAGAATGCAAAGAATTTATGCTGCGATAAGCTGTGCGTGTCAAAAAATGACGGCATTTCCCACGCCTGCGGCCATGATTCCCATACAGCCATGCTGCTGGGCGAGGCTAAGATCTTAAACGAGCACAAGGACGAATTGAACGGAAACATCGTCCTCTGCTTCGAGCGGGGCGAGGAGGGCGGCGGCCAGATCGCCAACCTGCTCCCCTACATCGTGGAGACCATGAAGCTGCCCATCGATACCTGCATCGCCACCCATGTGAAGTGGGACGTTCCGGCGGGTCAGGTTTCTGCAGAGCCTGGTGCGGTATTCTCCGGCGGCTACGGCTTTGCCATCCGCTTAAAGGGTCTGGCCGGTCACGGCTCCCGTCCGGATCTGGCCCACAGTGTTCTGGACTGCTTCAACTCCATCTACAATCATATGAACATGATCCGCATGAAATACGTGTCTCCCACAGATATCCTGACCTTCTCTGTGGGCAGCGTCCACTGCGGAACGGCCATGAACATCGTTCCCGACGAACTGGTATTCGACGGCACCATCCGCACCTTCAATGTGGCGGGGGCCGGAGCCAGCTTTATGAAGCAGTTTAAAGAGGTCCTGGAGGCAGAATGTAAATTAAACCAGTGTACCTATGAGATCATTTCCATGAAGGATCCTCTGTTTGAGAATTACAACAACGAGACCTGCAGCGAGATCGCAAGGAACGCCGTTAAGAAATACATGGGAGAAGAGGCTCTGGCAAAGGCCCAGCCGTGGATGGCCTGCGAGAGCATGCAGGCGTACTTAAAGTACTGGCCGGGCGTGATCACCTTCACCGGGATCCAGAATCCGGAGATGGGAACCGGAGCCAACCACCATACGCCGGAGTTCGACCTGGACGAAAAGGGCATGATCTACGGCGCAGCCGCAGCCATCGGCTATGTGGTGGACTTCTTAAACTACGAGGGCGAGATCCCGTTTACTCCCTATAAAGGAAATATCCGGGAGCTGGCTGCAAGAAATATTAAATAAATATATTTGCCCCAAACCTGTGCGGGCTTCGTTTTGTGGGCATCTGACCATGAGCGTCAGATGCCTGCAACCCGGAAGTCCGTTTTCTATGCGGTCCTATTTTATATGCTGGAATAAGCGGAATTCCAGGAAAATTGAAAGGAGATTGTCATGACAACCAATGAGAAGCTTTCTCTGCTTCGTGAAAAAATGGAGGAGGCCGGGGTACAGGCATATCTGATCCCGTCCTCGGATCCCCATATCAGCGAATATCTTCCCGATCACTGGAGGGCCAGGGCCTGGCTTTCGGGCTTCGACGGCTCTGCCGGAACCCTGGTGGTCACGGAAACGGAGAGCGTCATCATCGTCTCGATGGCGTAGAGGTCGACCCCGGCCT
>ENA-ORTY01004483-ORTY01004483.1-human-gut-metagenome-genome-assembly--contig:-NODE-4483-length-10918-cov-2.308847_pt1 | contig 10918 bp, 9 predicted proteins | sample MGYA00241917_ERZ509198 | MGnify/ENA primary metagenome ERZ509198 (study PRJEB26280, sample SAMEA2338857) | human gut metagenome | biome: human gut; feature: human-associated habitat; material: faeces...
GCTTTATTCCGGTTCGGGTATCCACAGCCTTCTGAATTAAATCTCAATTAAATTAAATCCCAAGAAAAATTATTTGAATTCCCCCTCCGCCATAGCCTTAATCGAAGATGCATACTCCGAAGGAGTCATTCCGGCCACTTTTTTGAATTGTCTGGAAAAATAATGGATGGAGGTATATCCAAGGTGTTCTGCGATCTGAGTGAAATTCATCCGGTTGGTCCGGATTAGTTCTTTGGCAGCATTGATCTTCAACATAGAAAAATATTCAATAATACCAAGACTGCAGTGCTCTTTGAAAATCTTCTGGAGCTGGGAACGTCCGATCAGATTATCCTTGCAGATCTGGTCAATGGTTACATGTGTTGTCAAATGACTTTCCAAATAATCCACAATACGGCCAAAAATCTCGGCATCACTGTTACTTTTCGTAACTTTCGGAGGATCAGCCTTCGGAAGTTTTTTTGAAAGTACGATCGGATTAGAGTAGCGCCGGATCAGATGAATCAGAAAATGTTCCAGATAAAGCTTGATCATCTGCTGTGCGCCAAACGTGTCCGGATCTTTCAGCGGCATATTCTGAAGATAAGGATCGTCAAGGCGGCAGTCGAAACATCGGCGGGCTTCTATGATGATGTTGGCAAGAAGATTACGTTCCGTCTCGTCAATTTGTAAAAGACGGTCATTAAAAAAGTACATTGCATCATCGTTACATTCAAAAGAAATAACGACCAGATTGGGAGCAATCCCACCGGTTGCTTTTACATCATGAAATTCATTCGGTTTGTGGAAAATGAGATCTCCCTTTTTTAAAATAGTATAAGATTTTCCACGGGTAACACCGACTTCTCCTTTGTCTACACAGATAAATTCCCAGAAATTATGAGATTCCCCGGCAAAACTGAAATTACTCATATATTCAAAATAATGGATACTGAATATTTTCTCGATGGTGATAGAATTTTGCAGTTCGACTCCATGATATGCCATAATGATTCTCCTTTGCAAATATTTGCATCATATTTGATATCATCATAACGCAGAGTTGTCTGAAAAGTAAAGGGAAAATAAAGATTGTACAAATATTTATCGGTATAGGTGGATAATTGTATAACTTCACTGGACGAAAGCATAATACATTTATGAAACACTTGGTCTATAATACAACATAAATAATAAAAGAATATGAGGTGATACGAGAGGTATGGAACGTAAAAACTTATGGCAGACGTACAGTGAAGCGCAGATCCGGGAGCTGGAAGAAGTGAATGCGCAGTATCGTACATGTCTGGATGAAGGTAAGACGGAACGTGAATGCGTCAAAAAGACGATTGAACTGGCAGAGGCAGAGGGATACAGGAATATGAAAGATCTGATCAAAGCCGGCACAAAGATTCATGCAGGGGATAAAGTATATATGGATTATATGGGGAAGGCCATTGTACTTTTCCAGGCAGGAACAGCGCCGGTAGAGGAAGGAATGAATATTCTGGGAGCACATATTGATTCGCCTAGAATTGATGTAAAGCAGAATCCGTTGTATGAAAATGAGGGACTTGCTTATCTGGACACACATTACTATGGCGGTGTTAAGAAATATCAGTGGCTTTCAATCCCACTTGCACTTCATGGTGTAATCGTAAAGAAGAATGGAGAAAAAGTAGAGGTCTGCGTTGGGGAAAAAGAGACAGATCCGGTACTGGTTATCAATGATCTTCTTCCGCACCTTGGAGCAAGACAGAGGGAGAAGCTGGCAAAAGATTTTATCGATGGGGAACAGATGGATCTTCTGATCGGCAACCGCCCGGAGGACAAGGAAGAAAATGCAGTTACAAGAAGAATTAAAAATCTTCTGAAAGAAAGATATGATGTCGAAGAAGAAGATTTTCTTTCCGCAGAACTGGAGATTGTACCTGCGGGAAAAGCAAGAGACTGTGGTCTGGATAACAGCATGATCCTTGCATACGGACAGGATGACAGAGTATGTGCATTTACATCCCTGTTCGCAATATTAAGAGCAGAAGAGGTTGCAAGAACTTCCTGCTGTCTGCTGGTAGACAAGGAAGAGATCGGTAGTACGGGAGCAAGTGGTATGACATCCCGGTTTTTCGAAAATGCAGTTGCAGAATATGTTCTTTTGAATGAAGGCGTTGAATACAACGATATTGTGCTCAGAAGAACACTGGCAAATTCAAAGATGTTATCATCCGATGTAAGTGCAGGATTTGATCCGATGTACGAGGATGTATATGAAAAGAGAAATGCAGCATTCCTGGCACGCGGACCGGTGTTTAACAAATATACAGGATCCGGCGGAAAGAGCGGATCCAATGACGCGAATCCGGAATATATTGCACAGCTCAGACAGATTATGGAAGAAGCAGGTGTGAACTTCCAGACAGCAGAGCTTGGCCGTGTTGACGTAGGCGGCGGTGGAACGATCGCTTATCTGATGAGTGTATATGGAATGGAAGTCATTGATAGTGGTGTGGCTGTGTTAGGCATGCATGCACCATGGGAGACAACAAGTAAAGCTGATGTATATGAGGCTGTAAGGTGTTATGAAGCATTCTTAAAAGCAGAATTTTAAGATGCGGTAACATTATCTATAAAAAACTCTCTACAAAAAAAGTGACGCAATGGGGTGCGGAATACCGGACTTCATTGCGTCACTTTTTATGTATCACGTTCCCGTTCTTTGCTGTTCCGCAGGGCATCGGTAATGCCTTTGACTGAAGAGGCATAGGCAGACGGTGACATCCTGGTGGCGATCCGGAATTGTTTGGAAAAATATGGAAGAGAGCTGTAAGAAAGGAAATATGCAATCTCGGTAAGATTCATGGATCCGTCGCAGATAATATCTTTCGCTCTTTGAATCTTCATTTTATTAAAATGGTCGATCACGCCACAGTCAAGTTGTTCATGAAACAGAGACTGAAGAGCAGATCTGGAAATGGAAAATGTATCGCAGATATCGCTGACGGTCAGTTTTTCGCAGATATGAAATTCCAAAAATTTCAGAATTTCACTGAGCCGTTCATGTTCTGTGGATTCTTTTTCCGGAGAAGATTTGTGCATCGCAGAGGACACATTCCCGGTGGGCTGATGTTCACGGATCAAAGTGATCAGGAATAATTCAAGGTAGAGAAGGATCATCTGCTGTGAAGCAAACGGTGTATTGTCTTTTAACTCTACCTGTTCGACAGAAGGAATATGCATTGGCGTGGAAAACGTCTGCCGGGCTTCTGTGATGATCTGCGATATCATGGAACGTTCTTCCATACTCAGGGTGAAATTCCTGCGGATAAAGAAATCCATGGCAGGAGAATCACAGGTAAATGACATGACTACCAGATTCGGAGAGTCTTTTCCGATGGATTTGATCGCATGGAATTCATTTGGTTGGTGAAAGATGATATCTCCGGTTTTGAGAGTAGTCCAGGTGTCATCAGCACGGACGGCAATGGTTCCTTTGTCAACATAGAGAAACTCCCAGAAGTTATGAGATTCACCTTTGAATTCAAAATTTTTCATATATTCAAAATAGTGTAAAGTGATGATCGCATCGATATCGATGGAACGCTTTAATTTGGTCTTTATATAAGTCATAATCAGTCCTCCTAGCTTATATTGTAACAGGATATGGACAATATGACAATAAGCGAGGACGAAACTCTAAGCATTGTTGTGCATAATACAATATAATAAACAAAAAGAAACAAGAAAATTGGCGAATTTGCCAATGAGAGGTGGTTCATATGTTGGACATAAAGATAAACGCAATACAACTTAGAATGGACGAGAGTGATCTAAGGTTTTCGTTCTGTAAAGGGGAAACAGAGTGGAGCTGGACGAAGGATTACCGTCCGAAAATGGAGTGTAAAGAGGGAACCGTTTTTTTTGACGAAGCACTGGAGATTCATCATGAACTGGTACAGAACGGAATCGGAAAAGGAATCCGCAGTTCATTTGCCGGATTTGAGATAGAAGGAACTAAAGTTCCATATGCATTTGAAACTTATGCATGGATTGAGGAAACTACAGAAGACATTTTCTTTGAGTGGGTTCCGATATGTGAAGAAGGGATTACGGTAGAAAAAGTATTCTGGCCGGGAGAGATGGAGTTAGAAGAAAAGAAAAATGACTGGTATACACTGCTGAATATGCAGCAGGGAGTGCTGATCCCGAATGACTGGGAGACAGAGCTTACAGCAATTCCATTCGATGGATTCTTCGAGACAGTCGGCGGTTATATGCCATGGTTCTCACAGTTTAAGGGGCGTAACGGATACATTGCAATCTGCACAACACCATGGAATGCAGGATATCAGGCAGAGCATCCGGAGAACGGACCATATACACATGTAGGAGTGAGATTCGAGCCAAGTCTCGGCAGGATGGATTATAAGAGAGTGGTAAGATATACACTGATCGAAGATGGAGATTACAACGATGCATGTAAGATCTACAGAGATTATGTAAGAGAACAGGGTAACTTATGTACGCTGAATGAAAAAGCTGCAAGAGTTGCTTCTGTAGATGATCTGATTGGATGCAGCTTCATCCATAAAGGAATTAAGACATTCGTTCAGCCGGAATCAGACTTTTTTGATCCGGAGAATCCAGATAAGAACAACAACCTGACACCATTTGCAGTCAGAACAAAAGAGATGAAAGAGCTTCATGAACTCGGAGCTGGAAAATTATATCTTCACCGGATGGGCAGAGCCTGGATATGATAACAAACATCCGGATTATACACCGGCCTGCGAAGAAGCCGGCGGCTGGAAAGATATGAAAGAACTGGCAGACACGATGCAAAAGCAGGGAGACCTGTTCGGTATCCATGACCAGTACCGTGATTATTATTTCGCAGCAGAAAGCTTTGATGAAGATTATGCATGCAGACTTACAGACGGAACCATACCGACACATAAGAGATGGGCTGGCGGGCAGCAGTCTTACCTGTGCGCAACGCAGGCACCACATTATGTAAAACGTAATTTCCGGGAGATTGAAAAGAATCAGATCCATCTGGACGGTGCTTATCTGGATGTGTTCACCTGCAATGAAGGTGATGAATGTAATAATCCAAGACACCGCATGACAAGAAGAGACTGCTATGACTTCAGAGCAAGATGCTTTGATTATCTGATGTCAAAAGGAATTCTTCCAAGTTCAGAGGAAGTCAGCGACTGGAGCGCAAGAAGCCTTGTGTTCTGCCACTATGCACCATATGATTTCATGCTCCGCAAGCCAGGAAGCCCAAAACACGGTGTACCGGTACCGTTATTCAATCTGGTATATCATGACTGCCTGATCGAACCATGGATGATGGAAAAGATTGATGACACAGAAGATTATATGTTGTATGCATTATTAAATGGCGGCGCACCTTATCTGATCCGTGACGGTGCATATCCGAACTTTGATGGTTCCTTTGATGGAAATGTAAAGATGCACATCGAGGAAGACATTAAGAGATGTAAAGTTGTCACAGACCTTCATAAAAAGGTCGCAAAATGTGAGATGGTAAGCCACGAAATGGTAGATGGTAATCCACAGGTTCAGAGAACTACATTTGCAGATGGAACAAAGGTTACAGTAGACTTTGAAAAACAGACTTATAATATAGAAGTAACAAAGGATGAAGAAAGGGCGGGATAAAAGTTATGAGCAAGCAGATGACAGTTGCAATTGCAGGCCTCGGAAGCAGAGGAAGAGATACTTATGCAAAAGCTGCAAAAATATATCCGGATAAGATGAAAATCGTAGCCATTGCAGATATTGATCCGGAAAAAGTAAAACTGACGGCAGAAGAATATGACGTCCCGATGTCACACTGTTATGAAAGCGCCGAAGACATGTTAAAGGAGGAAAAACTTGCGGATGTGATGATCATAGCAACACAGGACAGACAACATGTGGGTCAGGCTATAAAAGCTTTAAAGAAAGGGTATCATCTGCTTCTTGAAAAACCAATTTCACCGGATCTGGGTGAATGCAGAAAAATATCCGAAGTGGCAAAAGAATGTAAAAGAGAAGTGGTTGTCTGTCATGTTCTAAGATATACACCAATCTATCAGAAGGTGAAGGAAATCCTGGATGCAGGAACGATAGGTGATGTGATCTCGATCATGGCGATTGAAAATGTCGGATGGTTTCATCAGGCACATAGCTTTGTCAGAGGCAACTGGGCAAATTCAGATGAGACAAGCCCGATGATCTTACAGAAGTGCTGCCACGATATGGACTTATATCTGTGGCTGGCGGAAAAGACCTGCAGATCATTAACATCCTATGGCGATCTGAATTATTTCACACCGGAACATGCACCGGAAGGATGTACAGGCAGATGCCTGGAAGGCTGTAAGGCAAAAGAAAAATGCATCTTTGATGCAGAAAAGATATACCTGGAACATGAAAGAATCGGTTACCGCCAAGGTAACAGAGGGTGGCCGTTAGATGTGCTTGTTCCATCCGGACCAACAGAAGAAAAGCTGATAGAAGCACTGAAGACAGGTCCATATGGAAAATGTGTATTCCATTGTAACAATAATGTAGTGGATCATCAGGTGGTTAATCTGAATATGACAGATGGAACAACGATGAGCTTTACCATGTGTGGCTTTACAGCGGAGACTTCCAGATATGCGAAGTTTATGGGAACCAGAGGTGAAGTGATCGTAGATATGCAGCCGGATGAAAAGGAAAGCAAAATCGTAATCGAGTATTTCGATCCGGGAAGGACGAAAGAAGTAATCGATGTAGCAGCTTTATCGGATGATTTTTCGGGACACGGCGGTGGAGACAATAAGATGGTTGAGGAATTTCTGGATATTATAAGCGGAGAAAAGACAGAGAGTACATACATAACATCTCTGGACAGATCACTTCAGAGTCATTATTGTGCACTGGCAGCCGAATATTCGAGACTGCATGACGGAAAAGCAGTTGAGATAGATACATTCCGGTAAATATGACAACAATATAGTATATGTGTTTTTTGCAGAGAAGCAGAAGACTTCATATAAAACGTAACCCTGTAATAATAAGAGAAGGAGTGAACATTATGAAAAAGAACATGAGAAAAGTAGCAGCTCTGGGACTTTGTGTAGCCCTGGGTGCAACGATGCTGACAGCATGTGGCGGAAGTAAAGGCAAAAGTGCTTCCGGAGGAAAGACAGAATTAAATTTTGGTATCTGGGATGAGAATCAGAGACCGGCTATGGAGAAAATGGTAAAGGCATATGAAAAAGAAAATTCAGATGTCAAGATCAATATCCAGTTAACACCATATAAAGGTGGGGAATATTGGACAAAACTTGAAGCTGCAGCAAGTGGCGGAAAAGCTCCGGATGTATTCTGGCTGAACGTTCTTCATCTGGACTCATATGTAGAGGGAGGAATCCTGGATGATCTGACAGATAAGATCAAAGACTCAGATATCAAGGACAGCTATTCTGAGACACTGGTTAATAACTATGTCCGTGATAAGAAGAACTATGCTGTGCCGAAAGATTTTGATACCAATGCATTGTGGTATAATAAAGAAATCTTTGACAAGTGCGGAGTTCCATACTTCTGATCAAACAGCATTAAAGATTGAACAAAAGACTTTTAAACAAGCAGATGGAACAGAAGTTGTGAAGTATATGCCGATCGCATTAAAAGACAGCGGAAAACTTGGAGACGGTGTATATCCGTTTGCCTGCCCGGTTGATTTCCAGACATGGTATTATCAGACCGTCTATGCAAATGGCGGATATATCTTAAGTGATGATAAGAAGTCTACAGGATATGATGATCCTAAGACACAGGAAGGTATTCAGTGCTGGATCGATATGTACAATGAAGGATTATCTCCAAGTGCATCAGCTCTTTCAGAGACAACAGCAGATGCGATGTTCGAGGGTGGACAGCTTGCAATGAACTTTGCCGGATCATACATGGTTCCAGAGTATGCAAGCAATGACGCAATCAAAGATAAGGTTGATTGCGTAGAGATTCCGACATTCAACGGAAAAGAAGACAACTGCATCAACGGACTTGGATATGCAGTGTTTGAAGGAAGCAAGAACAAAGAAGCAGCAGAAGATTTCGCTATCTGGCTTGGAAGTAAAGAAGCTCAGGAAATCCAGGGAAAAACAGGTGTTGTAATCTCTGCAAGAACAGATGCACAGAAATGCTTTGCAGAAGCTAATTCACAGTACAATCTTGCAGCTTACACCAATCACGCTGATGAAGCATATCCACTTCCGGTATGTGCGAAAGCAGCAGAACTGTATGATCTGGAAGCAACAGAACTTCAGAAAGCATATAATGGAGAGAAATCACTTTCAGATGTCTGCAAGGGTCTGACAAAACAGGCAGACAAGTTACTTCAGGAATAATAGTAAGAAACAGGTGAAAAGATATGGCTGAAGGTAAATCAAAAACAGGCGTAGTGAAAAAACGGGCGAGTAAGAGAGAGAAGAAGGATTGGATTGCGGCGTATATATTTATTGCGCCGGTTACCCTCGGCCTTCTGGTGTTCTATATCTGGCCATTTATCCAGAATATCTGGTTTAGTTTTAATGAAGTAAGTAAATTTAATGTCGCAACTTTTTGCGGTCTGGCAAATTACCAGAAATTATTCCATGATGGCGAAGTATTGAGAACATTCGGAAATACATTGAAGTACGTTGTGGTTACGGTTCCGGTTGGATTGTTCTTATCAATCCTGATCGCAGCTCTTCTGAACTCCAAGATTAAAGGTACCTCTATCTACCGTACATTGTATTTCTTACCATCCGTAACCATGGCAGCAGCTGTTGCTATGGTATGGAAATGGATCTACAACGAGAAAATGGGTATCTTAAACAGTGCGATCCGTGCACTGGGTGGAAAAGGTATCGGCTGGCTGACAGATCCGAAAATTGCATTATATAGTGTTATGATCGTAGGTCTCTGGATGTCGGTTGGATATAACATGATCATCCTGCTTGCAGGTATGCAGGGAATTTCAAAATCTTATTACGAAGCAGCACAGATTGACGGAGCAGGACCAATTCAGTTATTTTTTAAGGTAACGATTCCTCTTCTGACACCAACGATCTTCTTCGTGATGATCACATCCATCATCAGTGGATTCCAGGTATTCGATGTCATTTATATGATGATCGGAAAAACGAATCCGGCATATGCAAATACGCAGACGGTTGTTATGTTATTCTACCGTCAGGCATTTGATTATGGATACAAAGGCTATGCAGCAGCAATTTCAATTCTGATCTTTGCAGTAATCATGCTGGTAACAGTGATCCAGATGATCGGTCAGAAAAAATGGGTAAATTATGATTAAGAGAGGAGGAGAAGAAAAATGAAGAGTAAAAATTCAAGAAAAATAATTGTACATATCTTACTTCTCCTTGGAATTACGATCACGGTATTTCCGTTTGTGTGGATGATCCTGACTTCTTTTAAGACAGTCGGAGAGGCCATGCAGATACCGCCGACCATTTTCCCGAAGAAGTTTCTGACAGATGCGTATTCATCTATCGTAACAGCACTTCCGTTTGGAAGAGTATATTTGAACACAATTATATCAACTGTGGTAACAACTGTTGTACAGGTGCTGTTCTGCTCTATGGCAGCTTATGCATTTGCAAGAATCGAATTCCCGTTTAAGAATGCGATCTTTGTACTGGTGTTATCTGTACTTATGGTACCGGGTCAGATATTCCTGATCCCGCAGTACCGGATTGTTCAGAGTCTTGGACTTCTGGACACGATACCGGCATTGTTCCTGCCAAACTTATTCAGTGCATTTGGAACATTTCTTCTGAGACAGTTCTTTATGTCATTGCCGAAGGAACTGGAAGAAGCGGCGTTGCTGGACGGTTGTAACCGTTTCCAGATCTTTGGAAGGATCATGCTTCCACTTACAAAAGCAGGTATCGTATCGCTGGTAATCTTTACAGCGAAATTTGCATGGAATGATTTCATGTGGCCATTGATCGTTAATACGTCTATGGATAAGATGACACTTGGTCCTGCTCTTTCGACATTACAGGGACAGTATACAACCAAGTATCCAATGCAGATGGCAGGAGCCGTAATGGCGGTTATCCCGATCATTGTATTGTTCTTCATCTTCCAGAAACAGTTTATTGAAGGTGTGGCACAGTCAGGAATCAAGGGCTAGAATATGAATAGTTATAAGAGGATGAGATAGCAGGTCTTGTCCTCTTTTTATATGAAATAGAGACCATCCGTTATGTCAATAACAGGATAGTCTCTTATAGTTTTTACAATTATTCTATATTGTCCGGGGATTCCGGCTCATATTTTTTGAATATCCGGTCAAACAGAATACTGTAGATAAATGCTACTACAGAGAATCCGCAGATCCCGCTGATCACAACGACCAGAGCGAATGTCTTAACAGAGCAGGCGCATAAGTACAGGATCAGTCCGGCAATCACCAACATTACCAGTGTATACGGCAGGTGTCCGAATGTCATAAAAACTGCATTTTTTAACGCCTGTGTTGTACTGCACACAAAATGTGAGATGATCGGAAAGACATATAAGAATACAGATAATGCAACGAGACATACACACCAGAGGAGCATGCGTATCACTGCAAACAGTGTTGTATTCTGTGAATTGATGATGTAAAAATCCATTCCAAGAAAGATAAAGACCAGAATGGAAAATATCCATATCAGTGTACCTTGTTTAAAATTCTGACGGAATGATTTCCAGAAATTCTGCCAGATGTAGGGGTCCTCACCACGAACCATCTTCAGTGTCACATAGGAAAGTGCGCTGGTGGATGCACCGATGGTGATGATCGGAACACAACTGAAGATAAAGATCAGGTTCAATAGGATCAAATCAAATATTTTTGCGATGAACTCCATAATAGGGTTATCAG
>ENA-ORTY01004485-ORTY01004485.1-human-gut-metagenome-genome-assembly--contig:-NODE-4485-length-10915-cov-2.239503_pt1 | contig 10915 bp, 8 predicted proteins | sample MGYA00241917_ERZ509198 | MGnify/ENA primary metagenome ERZ509198 (study PRJEB26280, sample SAMEA2338857) | human gut metagenome | biome: human gut; feature: human-associated habitat; material: faeces...
GTACGCCTCAGAAATTTGGGCACAACTGACAAAAAATCTTCTCGTAAAATCAAGCGCAGAAAGACTCCGAGAGTACATAAAAAAACAGCAGGAGGAAGAATCAATGGCGGGAATTTTAACAGCGCTGCTTTCCGGCGCACTGATGAGTATTCAGGGCGTTTTCAACACAGAGGTGACGAAACAGACGAGTACATGGCTGGCGGCCGGCTGGGTGCAGATTAGTGCGTTTGCCGTCTGTCTTGCGGCATGGTGCATCACCGGGAGGGAGCCGATCGGGGATCTGTTCCGCGTAAAGCCGTGGTATCTGCTGCTCGGCGGGGCAATTGGCGCGTTTATCACGATCACGGTTATCTGGAGTATGGCAGGGCTCGGCCCGGCGAAGGCGGCGATGCTGATCGTCATTTCCCAGCTCGCAGCGGCGTGGCTGATTGAACTGTTCGGCCTTTTCGGTATGGAAAAAACGGATTTCACCGTGCGCAAGCTGCTCGGCATGGCAGTGGCAGTTGTGGGAATTGTAGTGTTTCAGTGGGAATAACGATTAAGATTTCTACTTGTATTTTTATGGTTTCTTCGATACAATAGAAACGTAGTTATGCGTACACAAGGGACCCTTGCGCGTCAGATGCGAAGCGGAAGGGAGTACACAGCATGAAATTGAAAAAACAGCAGAACAGAGGCAGAAAACATGCAAAAATACTGGCGGCGATGCTGGTTTTTTTGCTCTGCGGATGCAACCACAGGGATACAGAATACAAACTGTCAGATAGCACAGGCGGGAGCACGGCGGAAACCGTTTTCGGGAATCAGAAGGAAGTGGATGAGGAGCAGACGGTTTCCGAAAAAAGCGCCGGAGAAACCACAGGCATTCCGGAAAAACGTGAGGCACAGGAGGCAGCACCGGAAGAAACGGTGCAGGTTTATATCTGCGGTGCGGTCGCTTCCCCCGGTGTCTACACGCTGCCGGGCGGAAGCCGCGTAGTGCAGGCTGTGGAAGCGGCAGGCGGATTTCTGCCGGATGCTGAAGAAAAAATCCTCAATCTTGCACGGAAAATCGAAGACGGAGAGCAGATCACCGTCTGGACGCGCGAGGAGGCAGAAAACATGGAAAGCACGGAAACGCCGCAGCAGAATACGGGCGGCACGGAGCAGGCTTCCGGTTCCGGCAAAGTCAACCTGAACACGGCCGGAAAAGAAGAACTGATGACACTCTCCGGCATCGGAGAGAGCCGTGCGGATGCCATCATCGCCTACCGCGAAGCAAACGGCCCGTTTGGTTCGGTTGAGGAGATTATGAACATTGAGGGCATCAAGGAAAAGATGTTTGAAAAGATAAGGGGTTCTATCGAGGTTTAGAACAAGAAGGAGAAGAAATGGCAAAGAAAGTTCTTGTAGTTGATGATGAAAAACTGATCGTAAAAGGAATCCGCTTCAGCCTGGAGCAGGACGGCATGGAGGTTGAATGCGCATACGACGGCGAGGAAGCACTCTCCATGGCAAAAGAAAAAGAATACGATATGATCCTTCTGGATCTGATGCTGCCAAAGCTGGACGGATTGTCCGTCTGCCAGCAGATCCGTGAATTTTCCAACGTTCCGATCGTCATGCTGACCGCAAAGGGCGAGGACATGGACAAAATCCTGGGACTGGAATACGGCGCAGATGATTACATCACAAAGCCGTTCAACATTCTGGAAGTAAAAGCACGCATCAAGGCCATCATGCGCCGTGCGGCCCGCCAGGAGCCAAAAGAAGAGAAAGCAAAAGTCGTACAGGTGAAAGACCTGCGGATCGACTGCGAGGGCAGAAGAGTCTTCATCGGAGACCGCGAGATCAATCTGACTGCGAAGGAGTTCGATGTGCTCGAGCTTCTCGTCTTCAATCCGAACAAGGTGTACAGCAGAGAGAACCTGCTGAACATTGTCTGGGGCTATGAGTACCCGGGCGATGTGCGCACCGTAGATGTACATATCCGCCGTCTGCGCGAAAAGATCGAGAAAAATCCAAGTGAACCGAAGTATGTTCACACAAAGTGGGGAGTTGGTTACTATTTCCAGGCTTAAAATCAAAGAAAAATGGAAGTTTCTGCGGAGTCTGCGCTTCCGCATCACGGTGATTCTTGTGATCATCGGCATTGTACCGTGTGTGATCCTTGAGAAGAGCATCGTAAACAGCTATGAGGACCGTGCGGTATCGGTGCGCAGCATTACCGTAAAAAATCAGTGCGATATTATCTGCAACCAGCTCATCCAGCAGAATTACATGGAAGATCCTGGATCGGATGTCATCAACGGACAGCTCAGTATGCTGACGAATATCTATGGCGGCAGAATCCTGATTATTGACCAGGATTTCCGCGTCATCAAAGATACGTACGATATGGACCGCGGAAAGACGATTATCTCGCAGGAGGTCATCCAGAGCTTTCAGGGCAAGGAGACGAGCCAGTACGACCGGAAAAACAGCTATCTGGAAATGACGGTGCGGATTCAGAATACCGAGACGAAGGAGACGCTCGGCGTTATGCTCGTCAGCATTTCGACGGATGAGATCCGTGCGAATATGAAAATTCTGGAGACGAAGGGAATGACGATTCTTTCGATCATTGCGCTTCTCGTGCTGGTTTTTGGCTATCTGCTCGCGGGCATTCTGATGAAGCCGTTCCAGAAGGTCACCCGTTCCATCGAGGACATCACCGACGGCTATCTCGACGAAAGCATTTCTGTTCCGGATTACCTCGAGACAGAGCTGATCACGGACGCATTCAACAAGATGCTGACCCGCGTCCGCACGCTCGACGATTCCCGCCAGGAATTTGTTTCGAACGTCTCACATGAGTTAAAGACGCCGCTTGCGTCCATGAAGGTTCTGGCAGATTCGCTGAACGGGCAGGAGGGCGTTCCGGTGGAACTTTATCAGGAGTTCATGCAGGATATTACCTCGGAGATCGACCGCGAAAACCAGATTATTACCGACCTTTTGTCGCTGGTCAAGATGGATAAAAAGGTGGCAGACCTCAATATCACCCAGGTCAATATCAACGAGCTGTTAGAGCAGCTGCTGAAGCGGCTTCATCCGATTGCCGCACAGAAAAATGTGGAGCTCATTCTCGACAGCTTCCGCCCGGTCAATGCGGAGGTGGATGCGACGAAGCTCTCGCTGGCGTTCTCGAACCTGATCGAAAACGGCATCAAGTACAACAACGAGAATGGATGGGTGCGTGTATCCTTAAATGCGGATCACAAATATTTCTACGTGACGGTGGCAGACTCCGGCATCGGCATCCCGGAGGAGTCGATTGCGCATATCTTCGAGCGTTTCTACCGCGTGGACAAGTCCCACTCGCGGGAAATCGGCGGAACCGGCCTTGGCCTTGCGATTGCGCGGAGCGCGATTGTCATGCACCGGGGAGCGATCCGTGTATACAGCAAAGAAAACGAGGGAACGACATTTTCCGTGCGGATTCCTCTGAATTACGTGATGTAGGAGGTGGCGCACATGAAACGGATACTTGGCGTACTGCTGGCCGGCGTGCTGCTTCTTAGCGGCTGCGGGCAGTGGCAGAAGAGCCAGAAGGAGTCGGCGTATCACCTGTACTGCCTGGACAAAACCGGCACAACACTGGTGCAGGAGCCGTATGAACCAAAAGAAGGAACGGATCAGAAACTGATCAAGGAGCTGGTTGACGCGCTGCAGGAGAAACCTGCCAGGGACGGAAACCAGGCACTTCTTTCCAATGGGATTTCCATCAAGACGTATACGCTGGAGAACGGGCTCCTTACGCTGAACTTAAGTGGAGAGTACGGAGAGCTTGCGCGGCCGCAGGAGGTTTTGGTGCGTGCAGGACTGGTGCGTACCTTTGTGCAGGTTCCGGAGGTGGAGCGCGTGACGCTTCTGATCGACGGGGATCCGTTAAAGGATTCCAAAGGACGCGAGATCGGAACGATGACGGCGGACAGCTTTCTGGAAAATTCCGGAAGGGAAATTTATCAGTATCAGTATGCGACGCTGACACTGTATTTTGCAAATGAAGCAGGCGATCATCTTGTGAAGGAGACGCGGCGGGTGCCGTATAGCACGAACATTCCGCTGGAGCGTGTCGTGGTGGAGCAGCTGATGAAGGGACCGAAAGAAGACGGCCACTATGCAGTGCTGCCGGATACGATGAATGTCTTAAGTGTCACGACATCCGATCGGATTGCCTATGTGAATTTTGACAAATCTTTTAAGGATTCTGCGCTTTCGAGTGTGGCGGAGCAGATTCCGATTTATGCGGTGGTGGATTCCATCACGGCGAACTGTAAGGTGGATAAGGTGCAGTTTTCCATCAACGGAGAGAGCGATGTAACCTTCCGTGAAACGATGAAACTCAATCAGTTCTACGAGGAAGACCTGTCTTATCTGGAGGAAAAAGATACATGAGAAAACGGCCCATGTGCCTGGCGTGTCTTGGATTCATGCTGGTGCTTGTGCTGCTGCGGATTGCGGGCGTGCCTCTTGGCACGCCTTTTTCTGACCCCAAATACGAAAACAAAGCGCAGCAGGGCAGGAAGGTGTGGATTGCAGGGACAATTGAAACGTATGAGAAAAAGAGCAGCAATAACGGGTATGTGCTGCGCGGGGAGGGAAGCAAAGGGAAAATTTATCTGCTCGCAAAGCGGGGAGATCTGCCGGTCGGAGCCGCTGTGCGGGTGTACGGAACTGTAAAAAAGCCGGAAAGCCCGCGCAATCCGGGGATGTTTGATGAGAAAACATATTATGAGGGAAAAGGCTGTGCGTTTTACGTGATTTCGGAGCGGGAGGAAGTTGTGGATGTCGGGCGGTGGAATCTCGGCGAAGCGCTCCGGCTGGAGCGGGAGCGGTGCTGTGCCGTTTTAAAAGAAATGATGCCGGAGGAGGAGGAGGCAGGTGTGCTTTCTGCGATGCTGCTCGGGGAACGGTCGGAACTCACGGAGGAGACGTATCTGGCGTATCAGCAGAGCGGTCTGCTGCACCTGATTTCCGTTTCTGGCATGCATCTGATGCTGCTCGGCATGGCACTCCGACGGCTGCTGATGGCGCTGCATCTGCCGAAAACTCCCGCGTCTCTGGCAGCGGCCGCCGGTATGGTGCTGTATGGTATGTTTACCGGCAACGGAACGGCGACCGTGCGTGCAGTGGTGATGTTTGCAGTGCGGATGGGAGCTGTCGCAGTGGGAAGGACGTATGATTCCTTAAGTGCGCTCTCTCTTGCGGCAATTCTGATGCTGGCGGAAAATCCCTCGTATCTGGAGCAGAGCGGGTTCTGGCTTTCGTTTGGAGCAGTAACAGCCATTTCCGGGGTTTATCCGGTTCTGGCGGGGGAGAAGGCGGAACGGAAGAGACGCGGGGAAAAAACGGGGCTGGAAAAACTTGCGGCGAAAGGGAAAGAGGCTGCGATGGTGTACCTTTCCCTGCAGCTTGTCATGATCCCGCTGCAGGCGTGGTATTTTTATGAGATTCCGCTCTTTGCGTTTCTGCCGAATCTGTTTGCAGGAGCTGTCATGACGGCGGTGCTGCTGACGGGTGCTGCGGGGCTTCTGGCGGGACTGGCAAGTGTGAAAGCGGGAAGTGTTGTTCTGCTTCCGGCGCGGTTCCTGCTCACACTTCTGCGGCAGATGACAGCGGCGGTCGCACAGATTCCGGGAAATGTGTGGATCTGCGGTCAGCCGGAAAAATGGCAGATGGCAGGATATGGAATCATTCTGACCGGTCTGCTGGTGATACTGTATGTGCGAAAACGAAAACGGGAGATGAATCCGGATGGGGCAAAACGAAAAGGTGCGCAGGCACGAAGGCGGGAGCGGATGCTCTTTGGTATTACCATGTTTTTTGCCTGTGTTCTGCTTTTTTACCGTCCCCGGGAAACGTTTTCCATTACAGCGCTGGACGTCGGCCAGGGCGATGCGCTGGTGGTGGAGAGCGGCCGTTTTCTGATGCTGAATGACGGCGGGAGTAGCAGTGCGTCTGCGATCGGGGAAAAAAGGATTCTCCCGTATCTGAAACAGCGCGGCATTGCCGCTCTTGATGCCGTTGTTGTCACGCACCCGGACGCAGATCACACGAACGGAATCCTCGAACTGCTGGAGCTGATCGGGGAGCAGAAAACGGCGCTTCGCATCCGCCATCTGTTCCTGCCTGTGTGGATGAAAGGAAGCGAAAAAGAAAATCCTTTTATTTTAGCCGCACAAAAAGCGGGAATTATGGTAGAATATCTAAAAAAGGGAGACGAGATCCGTGCAGGAGAACTCACCGTATCGGTGCTTCATCCGGGAGCGGGCGAAGACTATACGGGAGAGGAAAACGCCGGAAGTGTTGTATTACAGCTTTCCTGCGGTGCCTGCCGCGCACTTCTGACGGGAGATCTGGAGGGAAGCGGAGAAGAAGAGGTCCTGGGGGCGGCAGAGCGGTGCCAGATTTTAAAGGTGGCGCACCACGGCTCGAGAAATTCAACGAGTGAGGCATTTCTGAACCGCATACAGCCGCAGATCAGCCTGATTTCCTGCGCGTGGCCGGGACGGTACGGCCATCCGCACCGGGAGCTGCTGGAGCGGCTTCGTGCCTGCAAAAGCCATATCTACGGAACACCGGTGGATGGAGCCGTGACAGTACAGCTGAAGCGTGACCGCCTGGCGGTTCACGGATACCGGTCGGATGTGGAATTTCCCGTCTCCTGAATGGTCAAAAGCTCCGGCTGCTGCGGCACTGCGCAAACGTGCTTTGGCCGGAACGAAAGAAAGAGGATGGAATGAAAAGCATTTTAGAAGATATCAAAACGCAGAATTTTAAGCAGGCCTACCTGCTCTACGGAGAAGAAGCCTATCTGAAGCATCAGTATAAAAACAAGCTGAAAAACGCACTGCTGCCGGAGGACGACACGATGAATTTCTCCCGCTTTGAGGGAAAAGGAACCGAGATTCCCAAAGTGATTGACCTTGCGGAGACGATGCCGTTTTTTGCGGACCGCCGTGTGATTCTGCTGGAAAATACGGGATTTTTCAAAAACAAAGCCGACGCGCTGGCAGACTACATGGGATCCCTGCCGGATTATCTGGTGCTGATCTTCGTGGAGGAGGAAGTTGATAAGCGGAACCGTATGTACAAGGCGGTGCAGAAGCAGGGAAGAGCAGTGGAATTTGCTCGTCAGGACGAAAAGACGCTGATGACCTGGGTACTCGGCATGATGAAAAAAGAGGGAAAAAAGATCACGCGCCAGGATATGGAAGATTTTCTGGAAAAGACGGGCACGGATATGGGAAATATCTCGCAGGAGCTGGAAAAACTGCTCAGCTATACGATGGGAAGAGATGTGATCACGCGGGCGGATATCGAGGCAGTCTGCACAACGCAGATTACGAACCGGATTTTCGAGATGATCCGCGCGGTAACGGAGAAGAAGCAGCGGAAAGCGCTCGATCTGTATCAGGATCTGCTGGCTTTAAAGGAGCCGCCGATGCGGATTCTCTTTCTGCTGGCACGCCAGTTCAATCTGCTGCTGCAGGTCAAAGAGCTGCTGGCAGAGCACTGCGATCAGGCGACGATCGCAAAACGGACGGGACTGCAGAGCTTCGTTGTGCGGAACTATATTCCCATGTCGCGCCAGTATGCGGCGGAGGAATTAAAAGCGGCGGTCAATGACTGCGTGCAGATGGAAGAGGACGTGAAGACGGGAAAAATTTCCGATCTGCTGAGCGTGGAGCTGCTGATTACGAAATACAGCAGGGCGGCGTAAGAGCAGAGTTTTCTATAGCAAGACCCGAAAATAATGCAAAAAAGGCAGTGCTGCTGAGCGCGAATTGCAAGGAACAGATTTGAAGGCGTACCGGGGTACGACGAAAATCTGTGACGCAGTAATTCACGCTCTGCGGTGCTGAATTTTTTGCATTATTTTCGGGTCTTGCTATAAAAAGAACAAGGCGTACCGGTACAGGAAAACTGGCCGATACACCTTGTTCTGTGTTTATCAAAAGATCTGTCGCGGCGCACTCTTTTGGTAAGCATAAAAAAAAGAACCCAGCCACATGACGGTATGACTAAGTTCTCTTTGTTTTATATCTTTATTATGCGATTGAGTTTACAGCTTTGCTCAGATTGGATACTTTTCTGGCAGCGTTGTTTTTATGATAAACGCCTTTAGAAGCAGCCTTGTCGATGGTAGAGATCGCATTTACTAATGCAGCAGCAGCAGCCTCTTTATCGTTTGCAGCAACAGCAGCATCTACTTTTTTCATAGAAGTCTTAACTGCAGAACGGATTGCTTTGTTGCGGTCTGCCTTTGTCTGATTTACCAGGATTCTTTTCTTTGCGGATTTAATGTTAGCCAAACTGTACACCTCCAATATTTTTAAAATTAATGTGATTTAAGGGATGTTATTCAATGGAACAGACACGGGCGCTCCACTGAAACATGCTTTATTATCCTATAATATTTCGCATGGTTTGTCAATACATATTTTTGAAAAAATTGCAGAAACTACAACAAAAATACAGGAGAAGGAGAAAAGTATGATAGGAAAGTATAGGATGCGGACAGACCTGGCGATGGAGAATCAGGAAAAATTTGAGAGGGACCATGTGGAGATCTCCGGGGTCGAGATTGAGAAGAAGAAAAGAAAGGCGGAAATTCAGACAACCATTGTGAAAATCACATCGGAGCAGGGTGCAAAAATGATGGGAAAGCCGAAAGGGACGTATGTGACGATCGAAGCGCCGCTGCTTTTGACGGCAGACGAGGAGGAGAGCCGGAAAGCAGCGGAGGAGTTTTCCCACTGTCTGATGGAAATGGTGCCGGAAGCGTGCGGATCCGTTCTTGTGGCCGGCCTTGGCAATCGCGGCATCACGCCGGATGCGCTCGGGCCGGAGACGGTGGAGCAGCTTAACGTTACGCGCCATCTGGTGCGCACCTACGGAAAGAAGGGCCGGGAAGTGAGTGCCCTTGCTCCCGGCGTTATGGCACAGACGGGCATGGAGGCAGTGGAAATCCTGCGCGGAACGGCAGAACAGACCCATCCAGATGTGATTCTCGCCGTGGATGCCCTTGCCGCATGCAGTATTCACCGGCTGAACTGTACGATCCAGCTTGCCGACACCGGAATCTGGCCGGGCTCGGGCGTCGGAAACCACCGCAATGCCTTAAATCAGGAGACGCTTGGCGTGCCGGTCATCGGAATCGGTGTGCCGACCGTTGTAGGGGCAGGAACGATCGTCCACGATGCCGTCGCAGGCGTTCTGGAATCGCTGGAGGAGTCCGAGATGGATGAATTTCTGGGAGAAGTCATTTCACCGGCGCTCGAAAGCCTTTACGTGACGACAAAAGAGATCGACGAGATGGTCCGCCGCCTGGCCGGGGTTCTTGCGGCAGGTATGAATCAGGCATTTTCCGGGGAACTGTAACATATCATGAATATGGTGATAATATGTGGAATGCCAGGCGAAATGGACGATGGTTCGGATGGGGATGTCTTTTCCTGTCCTGCAGTATACTGCTGTTCCGCAGTGCAGCGGTTCTCCGGAAAAATCATTTCTCAGAGGGGAAAGTTCTGCTGCAGCGGGCGGCAGCACAGGCGGAGCAGTTATCCGTGGATGTGATGATGCCGCTTCTTTTTTATGATGGAAAAGAGGACGGAAGGGGATGGATGGAAAATCTCCTCGCGGCAGTGCGGGATCAGATACCGGCGCTTCGGGAGGGAAGCACGGTAGAAAATACGCTGTCTGCCGGGACAGAAGCAGCGGAAACGGATACGGCGAAGCAGGATTCGAATCCGGGACCGGGAGCAGAAAGAGGGCAGACAGAATCGAAGGAGCAGGGAACTGAGGAAGATCAAAAGGATGGAACTCAAAAAGATGAAACTCAAAAAGATGGAATGGAAATCACGGAGCCGGAGCAGACGGAAACAGGAATCACAGAACCGGCAGCCGGAGAGTCGGCATCAACGGCAGAACCCGAAGCGCCGCAGTCTGTCCCGGAGGAGACCATCGAAACCGGCGGCGCACCGCGTGAGATTCTCTACCCGGAGGCCGACACGATTCAGGAGACAATTTCCCCTGACCTTCTTGCTGACCCGCAGGCGCTCCTGAACCGCTTCTTCGTTGTCGATCCCAACACTTCGGTCCTGCCGGGCGAGATCGATGGCAGCACCCTGCTCGGAAAAGACCTGACCCTGCCGGAAAATGCCGAAGGCCCGCAGATTCTGATCTATCATACCCATTCACAGGAAGGATTTGCGGATTCTGTGCCGGGAGATCCGTCAACGACGATCGTGGGCGCGGGGGAATATCTGGCGGAACTTCTGAGAAATCGTGGATATAAGGGGATGCATGTGACCAGTGTCTATGACCTGATCGATGGAGAATTGGATCGAAGCGAGGCATACAGTCGGGCAGAAGAAGAAATCAGCCAGATACTCGCAGAACATCCGTCGATTCAATCTGTCATTGATCTGCATAGAGACGGAGTTGCGGAAGGTACAAGGCTGGTGACAGAACTGAATGGAAAGACGATGGCGCGCTTTATGTTCTTTAACGGTCTGAGCAGAACCAGAAAGAACGGACCGATCGAATACCTCCATAATCCGTATATCGAAGACAATCTGGCTCTGACTCTGCAGCTGAAACTTACCTGCGATCAGTACTATCCGGGACTTGCCAGAAATATTTATCTCAAAAGTCTGAGGTATAATCTCCATTTGTCGCCAAAGGCGCTGCTCATCGAGGCGGGAGCACAGACCAATACGCTGCAGGAAATACTGAATACCATGGAACCACTGGCGGATGTGCTGGATACGGTGTTTGGGGGATAAAAAAGAAAACAAGGGACTGTTGAGAAATAGATGAGCACTCATCTGTTTTGCAACAAGTCCCTTGCTTTGACTTAGATTGAATTTTAGTTCAGCTCATCTTC
>ENA-ORTY01004488-ORTY01004488.1-human-gut-metagenome-genome-assembly--contig:-NODE-4488-length-10913-cov-2.486369_pt1 | contig 10913 bp, 12 predicted proteins | sample MGYA00241917_ERZ509198 | MGnify/ENA primary metagenome ERZ509198 (study PRJEB26280, sample SAMEA2338857) | human gut metagenome | biome: human gut; feature: human-associated habitat; material: faeces...
AGCCTTTTAATACGGCATCATAGGTCTTCTGACAGATATCGGGAAGCTGGCCGCCCCAGGTTTTCTGAGCCTTTTCGTAGCCTTTCTTGAAAGCTGCCTGCATAGCATCGATCTTATCGGGATCTCCACCGGTTAAAGCGGTAGCAAAATCAAGAATTCTCTGTGAGGTCTGAGATACACCCCAGTAACCATCATCGGCGATGTCAGCCTGCGCCTGTGCTTTGGTAGCGGCATCTACAGTGAAATTTCCACTGGAAAGAACACTCCAGATGTCATTGGCATTATTGTAGACCTTGCCCTGACCTATGAGAATCTTTTCTACAAGGCTCTGTAACTGGGAAGTTCTCTGCTCTGCATCAGCCTTTAGCCTGGCAATCGTAGCAGTATCAGGCTTGTAAGTTTTCTTGGTTGTGGTTGTAGTAGTAGTTTTCTTCGAAGGCTCATATACCGCAGCGGTATCTTTTTCAGAGGTCTTATCTGACACAGCCTTCTCAGATGCTTTGGTCTGTGCTGTCTTAGATGCTGCAGAGTAAGTACTGTAAGCATCAGAAGCACCGGTAATTCCGTTTACACTCATTTTTACACCCTCCTTGGTTTCAAAATTAATCATGAAAAGCCTTATCCTAACAATATAATCGGCAGGATTGAGGGATTTATTAACCCCGGTTTTATACAAATTATGATGCAGCTGGTGTAAGCATATCAGGCAGAAGAGCAGCAAGCTGTCCCTGATAGGTGTTTATAGAATCGTCATAGGGTGGATACATATAAAAGATGGCAATATCATAAAGGGTTCTGGTCTGAGGAGAAGTATAGATATACATGGAGAAATAGGCAGCTTCAGCGTAAATAGGATTGCTGATGCCAAATATATCATCTTCTGCCAGATCTGTTTCAAGTTCCATGAAAAGAATGTCGCAGGAGCCATAAATCGTATCCAAAGTTTCTTTCTTTTCAATATGTGTTACGGTATCTCCACCAAGAAACATGGGATAATCTGCGTCCGGTCCCAGTTTGGAGGATGCTGGCCACGTATCGGTTTTGAGATATTCCTGAATTTCCTCAGCATAATCACCCAAAATAAAAGCGTAAAGATAGCCAATATCTTCTGTAGGAGCAGCGGCATAATTGGATGGATCCGTCGGATCACCAAAGGAGCCAAAGCCAAGAGACTGTTCAGAATCGTATCCATCTGGAGCATTAAATCCAAACACGGTGACTGTTTCTCCATCCGGGTAGGATTGCTGCAGGTAATTGGTAAATTGCTTATCCTCAAAGGATATTTCCTGGGGATTCAGAAGAGAAGATTTTTTCCATGCACTTTTCTTGGATTTGTGGGTGGAGGAGCTACCATCTTCGGAGGTGGCATCAGTGGTGTCTGAAGATGCAGATTCGGTTTCTGAAGAAGAATTGATATCTGTACCGTTTTCAGATGCTGCTTCAGAAGAGCCTGAGCTGGCAGTGTCAGAGGAAACATCGGAGTTTGTACTTTGTGTTGCAACGCTGGAAGTTCCCGACTGGGGAGTATTGGAATTGCGGCCTGAAGTCTGCCCACAAGCCGTCATGGTCAGTATAACGCATCCGATAAAAAGTAAACTTTTGAATTTCATATTTTTACCATCCTTTTCCGGCATAAACCTTTTTACAGATATTATAACCTGTTTCAGGTTAAACGTCAATAATCTGAAACAGGTTAGATATACTTCATGGATATAAGGAAAAGAGTTGTTATAAGGTGGTAAAGCATGTATAAAAGATTGCGGGATTTAAGGGAGGATCATGATCTGTCCCAGACAGAGGTGGCGAAAATACTGCATATGTCGCAGACGGGATATTCCAAATATGAAACCGGGGAAAATGATATTCCGACCCACGTACTCATAAGTCTTGCGGACTTTTATCATACCAGTGTGGATTATCTGCTGGATCGGACCGATCAGAAGAAAGCTTATCCTGGAGGGAAATAAAAGAAAATGCAGACAGGAAAACAGCCCGGGCAGGAAGAAAACAGGATGCAGGTCCGATATGCCATCACGCATGCATGACGAAGAGAAAACTGGAACCCGGTGAAGTTCAGGTGCGGATCAGATAAAGACCTGTCTTTTTGATGCAGAAATTATTGAGGATGGCAAGGAGCAGCACCAGGATCCAGTGAAGCCACAGAGGCATATGGATGGACAGAAGCAGGGAATTTTTCTCTGCCTTGACTGCACAAAGACCGCCAAAGAGGAAAAAGAACAGCCATGTCCAGAGGCGGAGCGTCTGGGGAACATACTGCTGTATACTGTAACCCCTGTGCATGGATAACAGGCAGAGACAGATGCTGCAGAGGGAAAGAAGCATGCAAAGCAGTGACAGGGCAAGGGTATGATCGTGAAGGAGCCTGTATAACAGAGGCATGACCAGATAAATCAGAATCAGGGAGCCAAAGAACTAGAAATGCCACAGATAACCCTGCTGAAAAAGACTTTTCAGGAACAGGGTAATGGGATTCACAAATTTATGTCTGACAACCACGACGGGAATCAGGATCAGAAGATTCCAGCCGATCACGGGGATCAGAAGATTCCTGATTTTTCGAAGCGCATAAGAATAAGGAAGAGAAGACCTGGAAAACATGAGGTATCCGTTTACCATGAAAAAGAGCGGCACACTGATGCCACATAGGTAATAAATCGTATAATTGACCATCCCGACGCTGTGCAGTCCTACCACGCCAAGACAGGCAAGGCATTTGATCAGATCCAGATTACAGTTGCGTGTTTTCATTTGTATTATCCCCATCCTAAGAAAAATCAAAAAACATAACTTATTCTATAATATACCACCCATTGACAGGAAAAGCCAGATTGTATAAAATTAAGTACAATCTGGTGTATATTGTATACAAAGGAAACCGGGCAAAAGAAAGGACGGTTTGGAATGGAAAAGACAGAACGCAGGGCGTATGCCAAGATCAATCTTGGACTGGATGTGTTACGGAGAAGAGAAAACGGCTACCATGATGTAAAAATGGTGATGCAGACCGTAGGGATATATGATGAGCTGACCTTTGAGAAAATAAAGGAAGGAATCATTGTTACAACAGATAAAGAGGAGCTGCCGACAGATAAGGGGAATCTGATCTACCGGGCAGCAGAGCTTCTGACAGAGAAATATCAGATTCGGGAAGGCATCAGGATCTCGCTGAAAAAGAACATCCCAATCGCAGCAGGCATGGCTGGGGGCAGCACGGATGCAGCAGCAGTTTTTCATGGAATGAATACACTTTTTAATCTGCATATGGATGAGAAGACCATGCGGGAAGAGGGTGTAAAGATCGGAGCCGATGTTCCTTACTGTATCATGGGTGGGACAGCGCTTTCAGAAGGAATCGGAGAGGTGCTGACTGCGCTGCCCGCACCACCAAAGGCAGTGCTCTGCATTGCCAAGCCGGACATCAATGTATCAACGAAATTTGTTTATGAGAATCTCCATATAGAAACAGTGAAGGATCATCCTGATATTGACGGAATGGTACAGGCGATCCGGGAGGGGGATCTGAGGGGGATCACAGACCGGATGGCAAATGTCCTGGAAACGGTGACGGTAAAAGAATATCCCATTATCCAGGAGATCAAAAAAAAGATGCTGGAGAGCGGTGCAGAAAATGCACTGATGAGCGGCAGTGGACCCACCGTATTCGGGGTATTTACAGAGGAAGCAGGAGCCAGTGAGGCGATGGAAAGGATCCGGAAGGAAAAGCTGGCGCAGCAGGTATTTGTGACAGAATTTGTAAATATGTGACCGGACGGTGAATCAAAAAGAAACTTGAAACAGAAGGAAGAGGGTATATGGAAGAGAAGGAATTTCAGATAGAAGTGGATGATCTGTTACCACTGCGGGATGTGGTATTCTACACCCTGCGAAGGGCGATCCTGACAGGACAGCTAAAGCCGGGAGAGCGGCTGATGGAGGTACATCTTGCAGAAAAGCTGGGGGTCAGCAGGACACCTATCCGTGAGGCAATCCGGAAGCTTGAGCTGGAAGGGCTTGTGACGATCATTCCAAGAAGAGGGGCAGAGGTTGCGGAAATTACGGAGAAAAGTCTGAATGATGTGCTGGAGGTGCGGCGTGCACTGGATGCACTGGGAGCAGAGCTTGCCTGCGAAAGGATCACCGGGGAGGAGATCCGGGAGCTGAAAAAGGCCTGTGAAGATTTTGAAAAAGCGGCTGCCGAGAATGATGCGGATGCAATTGCAAAAGCGGATGTGGCTTTTCATGATATTATTATCCGGGCGGCAGGAAATCAGAGACTGGAGCAGCTTGTCAATAATCTGGCAGAGCAGATGTACCGGTATCGTTTTGTCTATATCAAGGAAGAAGAGCAAAGGGGTGTACTTCTTGCAGAACACAGGGAAATCTGTGACAGCATTGCAGCAAGGGATGTGGTACGTGCCCGTAATGCAGCAAAGCAGCATATCGATAATCAGCAGAAGGCTGTCATCCGGCAGATACGGCTTGAAAAAAGGAAATAATCGAGGTACAGTATAGCTGTACAAATTCAGGATATACTTCTCTGTATACAGTGGAAAGGCGCTGTGGAAGGAGAAGCTTTGAAGAAAATTCTGGAATATGGCCTGTTGATCGCAGGCATGGCAGCTTATTTTGGATTTGTATATCCGGAGCTGATCCTCCCGGAGGATGCGTATCTTCTGGTGGGGGAGGAAGGAGCGGAATATCAGATTCCCTATGAGGAAGCAAAGCAGCTTTTTCTGTGGGATGAGGACGGGCAGGAGCAGCCAGTCCGAATAAAATGGCGGCTTGCGGAATATGTATATCAGGTAAAAGAAAAAATAGTGAATAAGAAGGATTAGAAGAATGACAGATACTAATGCGCCCATAGGCGTATTTGATTCGGGGATCGGTGGCCTTACCGTTATGAAGGAGATCATGCATCAGATCCCGGATGAAAAAATCATTTATTTCGGAGATACAGCAAGAGTACCCTATGGCAGCAAGTCAAGGGAGACTGTGACTAAGTTTTCCAGACAGATTGTGCATTTCCTGGAAAGCCAGCACGTGAAGGCCATTGTGGTAGCGTGCAATACGGCAAGTGCTTATGCGCTGGATGAGCTGGAAAGGGAAACCGAGGTTCCAATCATCGGTGTTGTGAAGCCGGGAGCAAGGGTAGCCAGTGAGGTGACAAAAAATGGAAAGATCGGAGTGATCGCCACAGCGGCGACAATCTCCAGTGCGATCTATTCCAGTTACATAAAAAAGAAAAAGCCGGATGTGGAAGTGATCGAAAGAGCGTGTCCGTTATTTGTGCCACTGGTAGAGGAAGGACTCTGGCGGGATCCTGTTACAGATGAGATTGCAAGGCGTTATCTGGCAGAGCTTATTGATATTGATATCGATACCCTGGTACTTGGCTGTACCCACTATCCTCTGATCCGGGAAACGATCGGCAGGATCATGGGAGAAAGGGTGACACTTGTAAATCCTGCTTATGAGACTGCACGGGAGCTGAAGGAGCTGCTGCAGAGGGAGGAGCTGCTGCGTAAGGTGCGGCCGGCACTGGGGGATAACCAGTATCAGTTCTACGTCAGTGATGCCTCCGAAAAGTTCAAGCAGTTTGCCAATTCCATCATCAAGTATGGCATCCTTTCTGCCAAGACGCTGAATGTGGAAGGCTATTGAAATATTTTATACGAGGAATTTTTATATGAAAAAAGAAGTTTTGCTGGCGCTCAAGGGGCTGCAGTTTGCAGCAGCTGAAGAGGATGCCAGGGCACTGGAAACCATTACACCGGCTGAGTATTATAAGAGAAATGACAGCCATTACATCATTTATGATGAGGTGATGGAGGATTTCTCAGAAACAGTTAAAAACACGATCAAGATAAAGGGCTCCCAGGTAGAGGTGACCAAAAAGGGGTTTATCAATGTTCATATGATCTTTGAACAGAACAAAAGGAATATGACACGATATGGCACACCTTACGGAGATATTCTGATCGGTATTGATACAGGGGATATCAGGATCATTGAAGATGAGGACAGTATCCATGTGGATGTGGATTACAGCCTGGAAGCCAACTATGAGCATATGGCAGACTGCAAGCTGGAAATGAATATCAGTCCAAGAGAAGAAATGCTGGAATTATAAAAGCTGCCGGTCAGAGGCGGACAAAAAATAGTAATAAAAAGCCTGATGCAGAGGAATGCACCAGGCTTTTAAAGTGTGGTTAATTCATAAAATTATTTAACAGGCTTGGCACCGGCCTTTTCCTGTGCCTTCTCAACCATATTTTTGAAGAACCCCTTTTTCTTCTTCTCTACAACAGGCTGTTTTCCATGAAGTCCTTTTACCTCAGTGATGTAGATACCGCTGACAACGGCCTTGACTTCCTTTTTGACAGGAATACTGTCAAAAATCTTCTCATCACTGACAAGAGAAAGGATCTGGGGACCAACCTTAGCCTTCACAATAGGAAGCTTGCTGCCCCGCATAAGCTTCGGTGTCTGGTCGATGACCGCCTGTGGAAGACCGGATTCTTTGATCTTCATCCGCTTTTTGTCGATGATCAGCATGGAGACAGTCTGTTTCATGGCGTTGATCTGCTGTTGCTGCTCTTCCTGCTTTTTCTGCGCCTTTTTTCCAAGGAAATATAAAACAACCAGTGTAATGATCAATACTGCAAGTATAACTAATAAAACGATTTGCCAGGTACTCACGATAGTCCTCCTCTATTAAATAAAGTCAAAAAATATTGTAACATCTAACAGAAAAATAGGCAAGACAAAAGCCGGTATTTTGCAGGTGATTTTACAGGTGGATTAAAAGGAATCATTTTCCGGCTAATTCTGAAATTTTTGTAAAACCTTTAAATAGAGGAAAAAATATGATATATTTGTAAGCACAGATAAGATCTGAAAATGGAGGAGTTTATGAAAAGAAAATTACTGGCAGCACTGCTTGTGGCAGTGACTGTATCCATGGCAGCCTGCGGCCAGAAAGCAGAAAATGCAGAGCAGGGCACAGAAGCAGAGGAAAGTACGGAAGCGGCAGAGAGTACGGAGGCGGCAGAGAGTACAGGTACCGATGGAAGCTATCTGAAGGATTATACAGCTTCTGATTATGTGACACTTGGGGAATATAAAGGACTTGAGATCAGCATGACCTCAGAGGAACCGGTAGTAACAGAGGAAGATGTCGACAGTTATATTGAGTACGTCCGGCAGATGAATCCGGTATCCACACCTGTAGAGGGAAGGGCGGTGCAGTCCGGGGATACTGTCAATATTGATTATGAAGGAAAGCTGGATGGCGTTGCCTTTGCAGGAGGAACTGCACAGGGACAGGATCTGACGATCGGTTCCGGAAGCTTTATCGACGGATTTGAGGATGGCTGTATCGGCATGGAAATCGGAGAAACAAGGGATGTAGAAGCTACCTTCCCGGATCCTTATCCGAACAATACAGAGCTTTCCGGAAAGACAGCCGTATTTACTGTTACAGTGAACAGCATCAGTGTACAGGAAACAGCAGAGTTGAATGATGATTATGTGGCAGGTCTTGGAATTGACGGAGTAAATACACTGGAAGAATATAAAGCATATGCGAAGGATATCCTGACAGAGCAGCAGACACAGAGCTACAATTCCGAGAAAGCGGATAAGGCATGCACAGCAGCAGAAGAGAACTGTGAATTTAAAGAGGTGCCGCAGCCTATCGTAGACAGGATGAACAATACACTGACAGCCAATATCACAAGCTATGCTTCTGTATACGGTGTGGATATCGGAAGCTATGTGGCAGCTTACTATGGTGGGGATGCTGATGATTATCAGGCAACCCTTCTGCTGCAGGCAGAGGATATGACAAAGAAATATCTGATGCTGCAGGCAATCGCTGACCAGGAGAACATTACTGTTTCAGAAGCAGAGGCAGAGGAGGAGCTGCAGGCAGATGCAGAGCTCTATGGACAGGCTGTAGAGGATTACAGGGAAATGATCGATGAAGAGGCATTCAGGGAGTATCTTCTGACCCAGAAGGTGCTGAACTTCCTTTCAGAGAATGCGGTAGTTACAGTGGAGCAGGCAGAATAAAGGGATATGAGAAGAAAAAGAGGAATTCAGGTTGCAGCAGTTATAATGGGCGTTCTGTTGCTGGCAGCTGGTACAGTGCCGGTACAGGCAAAGACTGTCTCCGAACTGGAGCAGGAAAAGCAGGAGCTGGAAAAAAAGAAGCAGAATGCCAAGGACAGACAGAATTCCGAACAGCAGAAGCTGGACAGTGTAACAGGGACGATCGGTTCCATTCAGGGGAATGTGGATGCCGCTGCTGAAGAGGTGGAAGAGGTGGATGCTGCACTGGTAGAAACGATCGCCAGTGTAGAGATCATAGAGGAGGAGCTGAAGGAAAAGGAAGAGGTTCTTCAGAAAACCACAGCAGATTACGAAGCAGCTAAGGAAACGGAGCAGAAGCAGTATGATGCCATGAAGCTGCGGATCCGCTTCATTTATGAAAAGGGTGACAGCACTTATTTACAGCTTCTCCTGGAAAGCCAGAATTTCGGGGATATGGTCAACAAGGCAGACTATGTGGAGCAGCTTTACAGCTATGACCGCAAAATGCTTGAGGAATATCAGAGAGTCAAGCAGGAGACCGAAGACCTGAAAAACCAGCTGGAGGATGAAAAGGCAGAGCTCCAGGCACAGCAGCATGAGCTGGAGGAAGAGCAGAAGAGTCTGACGATCATGCTGAACGAGAAGAAAAAAGCATATGATGATTATGAGACCCAGCTTGCACAGGCGAAGCGGGAGGCCGCAGTTTATAAAGCCAATATCAAAAAGCAGTCTGATGAGATCAGGCAGCTTGAAAGCGCCTCAAGCCAGAAGGATTCTGAGATCCAGGCAGCAAAGAGGGCGGAGGAGGAAGCAAGGAAGGCACAGGAAGAGGCTCTCCGGAGACAAAGTGAAGAAGATGGAGCTTCTTATGGCAGCAGCTCTTCCGGGGAATCAGGAGGCAGTGCAGACAGCAGCTCATCAGGAAGCTCCAGGCAGTATGCGTCTCCGTCCAGCTTTTCCGGAAGTAAGGGACAGCAGCTCGCCAATTATGCGTGCCAGTTTATCGGGAACCCTTATGTTCCCGGAGGAACCAGCCTGACAGACGGGGCAGACTGTTCCGGATTTGTCTGGAGGGTGTATAAGGACTTTGGTTATTCTGTGCCAAGAACATCGTATTCCTTCAGAAGCTATGGCAGTGAGGTGAGTTATTCAGAGGCACAGCCTGGAGATGTGATCTGTTATGCCGGACATGTGGCACTTTATATTGGAAATGGGCAGATTGTGCATGCAAGCACACAGAGGACAGGCATTAAGATAACAAATGCAACTTATAAGGAGATGCTGACGATCCGCAGGATCGTATAGTGATAGAGAACAGCAGACTGACAGGAGAAATATATGGCAGATTTTGATGAAAAGGACAAGGATCAGAAGGATGCGCTGACAGAAGAGCAGAAGGAAAGCGATTATGAGGATGTCTGCTTTATCTGCAGGCGGCCGGAAAGCAAAGCGGGAAAGATGTTCAAGCTTCCCAATAATATTTGTGTATGTAATGACTGTATGCATAAGACCATGGATACTGTGAGCCAGTTTGATTATCAGGGTATGCTGGATCCTAATTTTATGAACAGCCTGAATCAGGATATGAGTAAAAAGGGATTTCCCAATATCAGGTTCCTGAATATTGCAGACCTTCAGGGAGAGGGAGGTATCCCCAACAAGCAGAAGATCAAGAAAAAGAAAAAGAGCGAAGGGACGGAACCGGTTCTGGATATCAGGAACATTCCACCTCCACACAGGATCAAGGCACAGCTAGATGATTATGTGATCGGACAGGAGCATGCTAAAAAGGTGATCTCCGTGGCTGTTTACAATCATTATAAGCGTGTGGCGACGGGTACCATGGATGATATTGAGATCGAGAAGTCAAATATGCTGATGATCGGACCTACAGGCTGTGGCAAGACCTATCTGGTAAAGACGCTGGCAAGGCTTCTGGATGTACCGCTCGCTATCACCGATGCAACATCCCTGACAGAGGCCGGCTATATCGGTGATGATATTGAAAGTGTGGTATCCAAGCTTCTTGCGGCAGCAGATAATGATGTGGAAAAGGCAGAACGTGGTATCATTTTTATTGATGAGATCGATAAGATCGCTAAGAAAAAGAATACAACAAGCAGAGACGTGAGCGGAGAAAGTGTGCAGCAGGGTATGCTCCGTCTGCTGGAGGGAGCAGAGGTGGAGGTACCGGTTGGCGCAAACAGTAAAAATGCGATGGTGCCGCTGACAACGATCAATACACGTAATATCCTGTTTATCTGTGGCGGTGCGTTTCCGGATCTTGAAGAGATCATCAAGCAGAGACTGCGCAGGCAGACCTCCATTGGCTTTAATGCAGAGTTGAAGGATAAATATGATAATGATCCTCATCTGCTTCAGAAAGTAACAGTGGAGGATATCCGCAGTTTTGGAATGATTCCGGAATTTATCGGACGACTTCCGATCATCTTTACTCTGGACGGATTGAATGAGGATATGCTTGTGAAGATCCTGCAGGAGCCGAAGAATGCGATTCTTAAACAGTATCAGAAACTTCTTGCACTGGATGAAGTGAAACTGGAATTTGAAGACGGGGCACTTCATGCAATTGCTGCGAAAGCACTGGAGAGAGATACAGGTGCCAGGGCACTTCGTGCGATACTGGAAGAGTATATGCTGGATATCATGTATGAGATTCCGAAAGATGACAGCATAGGAGAGGTTGTGATCACAAGAGAATACATAGAAGGAAACGGTGGTCCGAAGATCCTTCTTCGCGGACAGGAGCCGATCCTGCTGGAGGGTAGTCATTAATT
>ENA-ORTY01004498-ORTY01004498.1-human-gut-metagenome-genome-assembly--contig:-NODE-4498-length-10894-cov-3.653935_pt1 | contig 10894 bp, 10 predicted proteins | sample MGYA00241917_ERZ509198 | MGnify/ENA primary metagenome ERZ509198 (study PRJEB26280, sample SAMEA2338857) | human gut metagenome | biome: human gut; feature: human-associated habitat; material: faeces...
GGGCAGCGAAGTGGCAGGCAAGGCAAATGTACTGATGTTCCCGGATCTGGATGCCGGTAATATCGGATACAAGCTTGTTCAGAGACTTGCAAAAGCGGAAGCATACGGACCACTGACACAGGGTATCGCAGCACCGGTTAACGATTTGTCTCGCGGCTGCAGCGCAAAAGATATCGAGGGTGTAGTAGCAATTACAGCAGTACAGTGTATGGCTGCTGAATAAAAATAAGAGAGGTAAATAAAATGAATGTATTAGTTATCAACTGCGGAAGTTCATCTCTGAAATTCCAGCTCATTAACTCTGAGTCAGAGGAAGTTCTTGCAAAAGGTCTCTGTGAGCGTATCGGTATTGACGGACGTCTTACTTATCAGCCGGCAGGTGGGGACAAAGCTGTTTCTGACAAGGCAATGCCAACACACACAGAGGCAATCCAGTTTGTGATTGATGCTTTGACAGACTCTGAGACAGGCGTTGTTAAGAGCCTCGATGAGATCGGAGCAGTAGGACATCGTGTCGTACATGGCGGAGAAAAATTCGCAAATTCCGTTGTAATCACAGAAGATGTTCTGAAAGCAATCGAAGAATGTAATGATCTTGCACCTCTTCACAACCCGGCAAACCTGATCGGTATCAATGCTTGTCAGAAATTAATGCCAAACACTCCAATGGTTGCAGTATTTGATACAGCATTCCATCAGACAATGCCTGAAAAAGCTTATATGTATGGTCTTCCATATGAATATTATGAAAAATATAAAGTAAGACGTTATGGTTTCCATGGTACAAGCCACAGCTATGTTTCTAAAAAGGCGGCTGAGGTGATGGGAAAAGCATATGATGAAGTAAAGACCATCGTATGCCACCTTGGAAATGGTGCAAGCGTATCTGCTGTACTCAATGGAAAATCCGTTGATACATCCATGGGACTTACACCTCTTGAGGGACTGGTTATGGGTACCCGTTCAGGAGATATTGATCCGGCGATCATGGAGTTTATTGCACAGAAGGAAAATCTTGATATCGAAGGCATCATGAATGTACTGAATAAGAAATCCGGTGTATTCGGACTCTCAGGCGAAATCTCCAGTGACTTCCGTGACCTGACAGGAGCAATGGCTGAAGGAGACAAGAAAGCAAAGATCGCACTGGAAGTATTTGCTTATCGAGTAGCAAAATATATCGGAGCTTATGCAGCAGCGATGAATGGTGTGGATGATATTGTATTTACAGCAGGAATCGGTGAGAATGTAAGCTATGTACGAGAGCAGGTATGCAGCTATCTGGGATATCTTGGTGTTGAACTTGATCCTGATGCGAATGAGAAGTTCAGAGGCGAGCAGGGTGAGATCACAAAGCCTGGATGCAAGGTAAGAGTCTTTGTAATTCCTACAAATGAAGAGCTTGCTATTGCACGTGAGACACTTGCACTTGTAAAATAAACTTCATAATAATAAGATATAAAAGATTAAAAATTCTGATTATTAACAGGGCAGGAAAGTTTGAGAGAACATAACTGCCCTTTTTCATGCAACAGAAAAAGATTTTTAAAAATTAGGTTGACAAAAAAGTATTCCATGATATAATAGTTTAGGTATGAATAGGAGAAATACATTATGTTAATTAACCTATCAGACGTTTTGTCAGACCAGCATAAGACGGTTGAAGAAACTGTGCGGCTGGAGATGGAAGAGATCCGGATGAAATCCGGAACCTACCCCATTATCAGTAAAGAGCCGGTTCATGTTAGAGTGGAGCATATAAGGGGAAAAGAACTGCTCGTGAACGCTGAGACCAGGATTGTAGTCGCGATACCATGTGACAGATGCCTGGATGATGTGAAAAGGGAGTTTGTACTTGATTGTGCAAAGCATGTGGACGTAGGCCTCTCCGACGCAGAACTGACAGAGGAGCTGGATGAATCAAACTTTATTGACGGATATCATCTTGACGTGGACAAACTCCTGTATGGAGAGATTTTGTCAGACTGGCCGGTTAAAGTCCTGTGCAGGGAAGACTGTAAAGGGTTATGTAAAGTGTGCGGTCAGAATTTGAATACGGGGTCCTGCAACTGTGAAGAACCGGGACTTGATCCGAGAATGTCAGTTGTCCGTGACTTATTTAAGAATTTTAAGGAGGTGTAACCTATGTCTATCTGTCCAAAGAATAAATCTTCAAAAGCAAGAAGAGATAAGAGAAGAGCTAACTGGAAGATGAGTGCTCCGAACCTTGTAAAGTGCAGCAAATGTGGCGAGCTTATGATGCCTCATCGTGTATGCAAGGCATGCGGATCATACAACAAGCGTGAGATCGTAACAGTTGACTAATTTATGATTTGAAACTGAGAATAGAGTGTAAGCCTGAAAGGTTTACACTCTATTTTTTGCTTAAGAGGAAACTCCCTTTTTATACATATTTATTGATTTTTATCAGGTTTTTTAGTAGAATGATTTCAGTAGTGCAAGGAGGAAAGAATATGTCTGAGATAACGAGAGTTGCCCTTGATGCCATGGGTGGAGATAATGCTCCTGGAGAGATTGTAAAAGGAGCAGTAGAAGCAGTTCAGAGAAGAGATGATATCAAGATACTGCTGACCGGAAAAGAAGAGGTTCTTAAAAAAGAACTGTCTGCTTATACTTATCCAAAGGAACAGATCGAAATTGTAAATGCTACAGAGGTGATAGAGACAGCAGAGCCGCCGGTGAAAGCTATCCGTGGGAAAAAAGATTCTTCTATTGTAGTAGCAATGAAGATGGTGAAAAAGGGCGAGGCAGATGCATTTGTATCTGCAGGAAGTTCAGGTGCAGTCCTCGTTGGAGGTCAGGTGCTTGTAGGACGTATTAAAGGGGTTGAGAGACCACCGCTTGCACCGCTTATCCCGACTTTGAAAGGAGTTTCACTTCTGATCGACTGCGGAGCCAATGTAGATGCCCGGCCGTCCCATCTTGTTCAGTTTGCAAGGATGGGATCCATATATATGGAGAGCGTTATGGGAAAGAAGAATCCGACAGTTGGTATTGTGAATATCGGTGCAGAAGAAGAGAAGGGAAATGCACTTGTAAAAGAGACATTTCCACTGTTGAAAGAATGCAGCGATATCAATTTTATCGGAAGTGTAGAAGCAAGAGATATTCCGTATGGTGTGGCAGATGTGATCGTCTGTGAGGCATTTGCGGGAAATATCATTCTGAAGCTTTATGAAGGTGTTGCGGGAGGTCTTATGAAAAAGGTGAAGGAAGGCATGATGTCTTCTCTTCGGAGTAAGATCGGTGCATTGCTTGTAAAGCCGGCACTGAAAAAGGTATTAAAGGATTTTGATACAAGTAATCATGGTGGAGCACCCCTGCTTGGACTGAATGGACTGGTAGTGAAGACGCATGGAAGTTCAAAGTCAACAGAGATATGCAACTCGATCATTCAGTGTGTGACATTTAAAGAACAGAAGATCAATGAAAAGATCAGGGAAGCAATCCAACAGGAAGTTGTGGAAGAAAAAGAAGAGAAGTAATTCAGGAGGTTTTAATTATGGAATTTGAAAAGCTGCAGGCAATTATCGCGGACGTATTAAATGTTCCGAAAGATGACATTACACCGGAGACTACATTTGTGGATGATTTAGGTGCTGATTCACTGGATATTTTTCAGATCATTATGGGAATTGAGGAAGAGTTCGATATTGAGATCGACAATGAAGAAGCAGAAAAGATCACAACTGTGCAGGATGCAGTTGAGCAGATAAAAAAGGCTGTTGAATAATCGGAAGTGAGATGAAAAAGCCCGAATGGGCTTTTTCATTTTCAATACAGGAGCGTATAAAAGAAAGAGAAGTGAATTATGGATAAAAGACTGAAAGAACTGGAAAAAAAGATCGGATACACTTTTGAAAATCACAAGCTTCTTGAAAGAGCTATGATGCATAGTTCTTATACGAATGAAAAGCATCTGGAAAAATACAGATGCAATGAGCGTCTTGAATTTTTGGGAGATGCAGTACTGGAACTGATCTCCAGCGAATATCTTTTTGGGGAACTTCCAAGAGTATCCGAGGGAGAATTGACCAAGACACGTGCGAGTATGGTGTGCGAACCATCTTTGGCAATGTGTGCGAGAGACATTGATCTGGGAAGTTATCTTCTCCTTGGAAAAGGAGAGGAAGCAACGGGTGGAAGAATGAGAGATTCGATCACATCAGATGCGATGGAAGCACTGATCGGGGCGATTTACCTTGACGGTGGTTTTACTAGTGCAAAAGAGTTTATCCATCGGTTTATCCTGACGGATCTGGAGGATAAGAAACTCTTTTATGATAGTAAAACTATCTTGCAGGAGATCGTACAGGCAAATAAAGCAGGAAATATTACATATGAGCTGGTTGGTGAGGAAGGACCGGATCATAATAAGACATTTGAAGTGAGAGTCAGGATTGGCGGACAGCCTTATGGCAGTGGAAAAGGCCGTTCAAAAAAAGCTGCAGAGCAGAAAGCTGCTTATCAGGCGATCATCATGTATAGAAGTATGAAATAAGCGGGGGCTTTATGTATTTAAAAAGCATTGAAGTGCAGGGGTTTAAGTCCTTTGCGAATAAAATAAAGTTTGAATTTCATAATGGGATCACCGGGATTGTCGGACCAAACGGAAGTGGAAAGAGTAATGTTGCGGATGCGGTCCGCTGGGTACTTGGAGAGCAGAGAGTGAAGCAACTGCGTGGTGGAAGTATGCAGGATGTTATATTTTCAGGGACGGAGAACAGGAAACCGTTAAGTTATGCATCTGTTGCGATCACACTGGACAATTCAGATCATAAGCTTCCGGTTGAGTACGGAGAAGTTACAGTTACAAGAAAGCTGTATCGTTCGGGTGAAAGTGAATATCTGATTAACGGTACAGCGTGCAGACTGAAAGATATTAATGAAATGTTCTACGATACTGGTATCGGAAAGGAAGGATATTCGATTATCGGTCAGGGACAGATTGATAAGATCCTGAGCGGAAAGCCGGAGGAGAGAAGAGAACTTTTTGATGAGGCTGCCGGAATTGTTAAATATAAGCGGAGAAAGAATCTTTCTTTAAAGAAACTGGAAGAAGAACGGCAGAATCTGACCAGGGTAAATGATATCCTTCAGGAGCTGGAGAAGCAGTTGGGACCTTTGGAACGTCAGTCCGAGACAGCCAGGGAATATCTGAAAAAGAAAGAGGAACTGAAGACCTATGATATTAATATGTTCCTTCTGGAGGAAGAACGGCTGAGAGAACGTATCAGGGATGTTGCCGGGAAATACGAGCTTGCTGCAGCAGAGATGGATGAAGCAAATGTCCGTTATGAGAAGATGAAAGAGGAGTATAACCTGATAGAGGGGCAGGTTGAAGAAATTGATCTGGCTATCGAGACAGCAAGAACTCAGATGAATGAGACCGGTCTTTTAAAGCAGCAGTTGGAGGGACAGATCAACGTCTTAAAAGAACAGATCAATACAGCTCGGATGAACGATGAGCATTATGGACATCGTGCAGGAGTGATCCATACAGAAATTGAGTCCAGGACGGCAAAGAAAAAAGAACTGGAAAAAGAAAAGCAGAATGTTCTGGAAAAGCTGGAAAAGGCACGTGGGACTGATGCACAGGCCAGGCAGAAGCTGATTGATACGCAGTCTTTGATCGCTGAATATACAGATGAGATCGAGCAGTGCAAAAAAGAGATCATGGAGCTGCTTGGAAGTCGTGCATCAACGACTGCAAAGATGCAGCATTTCGATACGACAAGAGAACAGATTCAGACAAGAAAAGCAGTTATTGCCAGAGGATTGCTGGAAGTTGCAACCGAGGCAGAAGAACAGAATCTGATCCTGAAAAAGCATGAAGAAGAACTGCAGGCAGTTCAGAAAGAAATAGCAGAGTGTAATGCAAAGATTTCAGAGAATGAACGGGAACTTGAACGGTTACAGAAAGAGCTGCGTGAAAAGCAGGAAAAACTGAAAATCGGCCAGACCGCTTATCACAGAGAGTCGTCCAGGCTGGAATCCCTGAAAAATATTACAGAACGCTACGATGGCTACGGCAACAGTATCCGGAAGGTGATGGCAAAGAAAGAGCAGGAACCGGGGCTGATCGGAGTTGTTGCAGATATCATCAAGGTAGAGCAAGAATATGAGATTGCGATTGAAACTGCACTTGGCGGCAGTATTCAGAATATTGTAACCGACAATGAGAATACTGCAAAGAGGATGATCGAATTTCTGAAAAGGAATAAGTTCGGGCGGGCAACGTTTCTCCCACTTACCAGTATGCGGGGAAGTGGAGGAATCCGCAATGCAGAGGCCTTAAGAGAACCGGGAGTGATCGGACTTGCGAATACACTGGTTCATGTAGAAAGCAGATTTAGCGGACTTGCGGAACAGCTTCTTGGAAAAACTATCGTGGTCGATCAGATTGACCATGGAATCGCAATCGCAAGAAAGTATCGTCAGACACTCAGACTGGTGACTCTTGAAGGGGAACTGATCAATCCGGGCGGCTCCATGACCGGAGGTGCATTTAAAAATTCCAGCAATCTGCTGAGCCGACGCCGGGAGATAGAAGAATTTGAAAAGACGGTAGTGATGCTGAAGACAGAGATGGATACTTTGGAAGAAGAAGTACGCAAGGTGAAAGATCTGAGAGCCGGAATCTACAGCTCTACGGATGAGATCCAGCAGACGCTCCGGAAAGCTTCTGTTGTGGAGACGACTGCGAGGATGAATGTTGAGCAGACGCAGTTAAAGCAGTTAGAGGCCAAGCAGAAATATGACGGTTATCAGAAAGAACAGGAAAGTCTGCTGCAGGAACTTCAGGAGATTACGGATAATGAGGATTCGATCCAGATGGAATTAGAGACCTCTGAAAATATGGAGAAGGAGTTGAATGAAAAGATCAGTCAGCTTCAGATCCGGTTAGAACAGACAAAAAAAGAAGAGGGATCACAACTGAAGCAGACAGAGGAAGTACATCTTTCACTTGCAAGTCTGGAGCAGCAGGATAACTTTATTTTGGAAAATATGATCCGTATTGAGGAAGAAATCCAGAAGTTCTGCAATGAACTGGAAGAACTTGGTGAAAGCCGGGGAAATGCATCTGAGGAGATCCGGGAAAAAGAAGAAAAGATCCGGGAATTACAGCAGACCATTGAAGAGTCGAAAGAGCTGTTTGAGGAGATCAGGCAGGAGATTCACGGTCAGACTTCAAAGAGAGAAGAACTGAATCAGAAGAATAAAGATTTCCTGAGGCTCCGTGAAGATTTGTCAAAGCATATTGCAGATCTTGATAAAGAGACGTTCCGTCTGAACAGTCAGAAAGAGGGATATGAAGAAGCATCTGAAAAGCAGATGAATTATATGTGGGAAGAATACGAACTCACCTATAATCATGCGATGGAGCTTCGGAATGAAAAGCTGACCGATCTGGCAGAGATGAAGCGGCAGATCCAGGTTTTGAAAAATGAGATCCGTAAACTTGGTACAGTTAATGTAAATGCGATCGAAGACTATAAAAATGTGTCGGAGAGATATACTTTCCTCAAAGGGCAGCATGATGATCTGGTAGAGGCTGAAGCATCACTTGTGCAGATTATCGAGGAACTGGATACTGCAATGCGGAAGCAGTTTACCGAGCAGTTTGCAAGAATCGCAAAAGAATTTAATGAGGTATTCCGTCAGTTATTCGGAGGAGGAAAAGGTACACTGGAGCTGATGGAGGACGAGGATATTCTGGAGGCGGGGATCAGGATCATTGCCCAGCCACCGGGAAAGAAGCTGCAGAATATGATGCAGCTTTCAGGAGGCGAAAAAGCACTGACGGCGATTTCGCTGTTATTTGCAATCCAGAATCTGAAACCGTCACCGTTCTGTCTGCTGGATGAGATTGAGGCGGCACTGGATGATAATAATGTAGACCGGTATGCACAGTATCTTCATAAACTTACGAAGCATACGCAGTTTATTGTTATCACGCACAGAAGAGGAACCATGACGGCAGCAGACCGTCTGTATGGTATTACGATGCAGGAAAAGGGAGTATCTACGCTGGTATCGGTAGATCTTCTGGAAGACCAACTGGAGAAGTAGGAGGCAGAAATGGGAGAAGAAAAGAAAGGATTTTTCAGGCGACTGGTATCCGGGCTTACAAAGACCAGGGATAATATCGTATCAGGAATGGACAGTATTTTTCATGGATTTTCCAGGATTGATGACGATTTTTATGAAGAACTGGAAGAAACCCTGATCATGGGGGATCTTGGCGTACGGGCGACTATGGATATCATAGAAGATCTGAAAGAAAAAGTAAAAGAACAGCATATAAAAGAGCCGTTGGAATGCAGGCAGCTTCTGATCGACAGTATCCGGGAGCAGATGGATGTAGGTGAGACAGCGTATGAGTTTGAAAACCGGACATCTGTAGTATTTGTGATCGGAGTGAATGGTGTAGGAAAGACAACCACGATCGGAAAGCTTGCAGGAAAGCTGAAAGATCAGAATAAAAAAGTAATTCTTGCAGCAGCAGATACATTCCGTGCAGCAGCAGGAGAACAGCTCAGGGAATGGGCGAACCGTGCCGGTGTTGAAATGATCGGCGGGCAGGAAGGTGCAGATCCTGCGTCAGTTGTCTATGATGCGGTAGCAGCCGCAAAAGCAAGAAAAGCGGATGTACTTTTGTGTGATACAGCAGGCAGACTGCATAATAAGAAAAATCTTATGGAAGAGTTAAAGAAGATCAACCGGGTAATCGACAGAGAATATCCGGATGCTTTTCGTGAAACACTGGTCGTATTAGATGCCACGACGGGACAGAATGCTCTGGCACAGGCAAAAGAATTTAATGAAGTGACAGACATTACAGGAATTGTTCTTACGAAAATGGATGGAACTGCAAAGGGTGGAATTGCTGTAGCGATTCAGGCAGAACTGGGTATCCCGGTAAAATATATCGGAGTTGGTGAGACAATCGATGATCTGCAGAAGTTTGATTCGGAAGAGTTTGTAAAGGCACTGTTCTACAGGGAGGAAGAAAAAAATGATGACATTGGAGAAATTTGAAGAAGCAAGTGAACTTGTCAAGAAAGTGACAAATCCTACAAAGCTGGTTTTCAGTGAGTATCTCAGTACGCAGACGGGAGCAAAAGTATATCTGAAACCGGAAAATATGCAGCATACAGGAGCATACAAGATCAGGGGAGCTTACTATAAGATCAGTACGCTGACAGAAGAAGAACGGAACAGAGGACTGATTACAGCTTCTGCCGGCAACCATGCACAGGGAGTTGCATTTGCAGCAAGAGAATTTGGATGCAAGGCAACAATTGTTATGCCGACAGTTACACCTTTAATCAAGGTAAACAGAACAAAGAGCTATGGGGCAGAAGTTGTACTTCATGGGGATGTATACGATGATGCATATCAGTATGCCTGCAAGCTTGCAGAAGAAAATGGCTACACATTTGTGCATCCGTTTAATGATCTGGATGTCGCTACCGGTCAGGGATCGATTGCAATGGAGATCGTACAGGAACTTCCGACAGTTGATTATATTCTTGTCCCGATCGGTGGCGGTGGTCTGATCACCGGAGTTTCAACACTTGCAAAGATGCTGAATCCGAAGATCAAAGTGATCGGAGTTGAACCTGCAGGGGCAGCCAGCATGACAGCAGCACTGAAAGCAGGGGAAGTTGTAGAACTTGATTCTGCCAATACGATTGCAGACGGAACGGCTGTAAAGGAAGTCGGAGATCAGAATCTGCCGTATGTTCAGGAAAATGTAGATGATATTCTTCTGGTAGAAGATGATGAGCTGATCGGAGCATTTCTGGATATGGTTGAGAATCATAAAATGATCGTAGAAAATTCGGGCCTTCTTTCTGTGGCAGCACTGAAGCAGCTTGACTGTAAAGGAAAGAAAGTTGTCTGTGTACTGAGTGGAGGAAATATGGATGTGATTACCATGTCCTCCATCGTTCAGCATGGACTGATCCAGAGAGACCGTATTTTCTCCGTATCCGTGCTTCTTCCGGATAAGCCGGGTGAGCTTGCACGCGTGGCAGAGACGATCGCAAATGTCCAGGGTAATATTATCAAACTTGAGCATAATCAGTTTGTAAGTACGAATCGAAACGCAGCGGTAGAACTTCGTATCACCATGGAAGCATTTGGAACAGACCATAAGAAGAAGATTCTTGAAGCACTGGATGAAAATGGATTCAGACCAAAGACAATCAGTGCGAAATTATATTAAAAGTCAGGAAGGACAGATTCCTGATCCTTAAACTCTTCAGTTAAAGAGCAACAGAAAGTACAATCTGACAGTTAGATGCAGACAGCAGAAAGAGGGAAACAGAAAAATGGAAAGAAAAAAGCCAGAAGCAGGAGAAAAATATCGTCATTTTAAAGGTGGTATTTATGAGATACTGCATTGTGCCATATCGACAGAGACGAGAGAAGAAATGGTTGTCTATGTAGCGGTGAACAGAACAAAGGGAAAAGTTTTTGTGAGCAGACTGGTGAATTTTATGAGTCCATTAATCCGGGAACAGGCAGATGAGTGGGGACAGAAATATCGTTTTGAAAAGATAGAAGAAGTTGCTCCGATTTGTGAATCCGAGGCACTGCAGGATGATATGACGATGATTCTGGAATTTCTGGATCTTGAAAAAAATGAAGAAAAACTGGAATATCTGAAAAAGCACAGGCTTGTACTGAGCGAACGATTTCTGACGGCGGCTGCAGAAAGTCTGGAATATGCAGAACGTGAAGAATCTTTGGAAGAACGGTATGCAGGGCTGGTTCGGTTTCTGCAGATGAAGAGCAGATATGAGAGCGGGAGATTAAGGTAGAAAATTTGTAGTTGTTGGGGTGATACGCTTGTAAATCAGAA
>ENA-ORTY01004501-ORTY01004501.1-human-gut-metagenome-genome-assembly--contig:-NODE-4501-length-10893-cov-2.695054_pt1 | contig 10893 bp, 9 predicted proteins | sample MGYA00241917_ERZ509198 | MGnify/ENA primary metagenome ERZ509198 (study PRJEB26280, sample SAMEA2338857) | human gut metagenome | biome: human gut; feature: human-associated habitat; material: faeces...
CCCTTTTCATAAGGACTGATGTGCATGCCATAGATCATCACTTCGTCGTTGACGATCCGCACGAAGGACTCCTTGACGCTGCATTTGCCCATGCGGAGGGACTTCACCTCTGTTCCTGCCAGGGAAATGCCGCATTCAAATTTATCGTCGATGAAATAGTCGAAATACGCCTTTTTATTGTTGGCGATCAGCTTGATACTATTCTTCCCCATAGATGTTTTCCTCGTTTCTGTCTGATTTTTACGCCCGGACGGAAGCCCCTGGCTCCGGAATCTGCATTTTCGCTCCCAAAGCCCTAAAACTCCCGCACCGGAAGGAAGTCGATGGTCTTTAAATACCGGTCCACAGCCACCACCTGGACGCGGATGGGCTGTCCCAGCTTAAACCGTTTTCTGGTGCGCTCTCCCACCAGCTCATAATGCGCTTCATCGAACACATAATAATCGCCGTCCAGTTCGCTTACATGGACCATGCCCTCCACCGTATCAGGAAGCTCCACATAAAATCCATAATTGCTGATCCCGGAGATGACCCCGTCAAAAACCTCCCCGATGCGCCGTTCCATGTACTGGACCTTTTTCGCCTTCTCCGTTTCCCGTTCTGCCTCCTCGGCCAGCCGTTCTCTGGAGGAGGTCCAGACTGCGGCCTCCGGCAGCAGCTTTCCATAGTGGGACAGCCGTTTTTCTCCCAGCCTGCCATGAAGGTTCTCCTTGATGATCCGGTGGATCTGCAGATCCGGATACCTGCGGATGGGGGATGTAAAATGTGTGTAGTACCGGGCTGCCAGACCGAAATGGCCCACGCAGTCCGTGGTATATTTTGCCTGCTTCATGGACCGCAGGGCAAGCCTGGAGAGCATGGCCTCCTCCGGCGTTCCCGCTGCCCGGGAGAGCAGCTTCTGGATCTCCTTGGGATGGACCTCCCCGTTTCCGATATGAAGGGAGTAACCGAAGTTGTTGATCAGGATCGCAAACCGGCGAATCTTTTCCTCATCGGGCTTTTCGTGGGTCCTGTACAGGAACGGGATCTGCTGCCAGTAGTAATCCTCTGCCACCGTCTCGTTGGCCGCCAGCATAAAATCCTCAATGATCGCACGCAGTGCTCTCGCACCTGTATCTTTTTCCATCGCTTTTCTGGCGATCGCAGACAGCGCATCAGGATCTTGCATTCCGCAAAGTCAAAGTCCACAGCTCCCCGTTCCATACGCTTTTTACGCAGGATCCCGGCCGCCTCATCCAGCAGACGGAACATGGAGCCGAAGCCTTCTGTTTCAAGGCTCTCATCTGTATTCCCGCCTGTGAGCACAGCGTTCACCGCCGTATACGTCATCCGCCGGTCGATCCGCACCACCGTCTCACAGATCTCATGGCCGGTGATATTCCCTTTTTCGTCCATATCCATCAGACAGCTCAAGGCCAGCCGGTCGCAGCCGGCGTTTAAGGAGCAGATGCCGTTGGAAAGCCGGTGAGGCAGCATGGGGATCACCCGGTCCACCAGATACACGCTGGTGCCCCGCCGGTATGCCTCCGCATCCAGAGCGCTTTTTTCCGTCACATAATGGGCCACATCCGCAATATGCACTCCCAGATGGTAGATCGTCCGGCCGTCCTCACATTCCTTTGAAATGCTGACCGCATCGTCCAGATCCTTGGCGTCCTCTCCATCGATGGTGACCATGGGCACAGACCGGAGATCCTTCCGGCCCTTTTTAAGCTCCTCTTCCACGGTTTCCGCCGAAAGCTCCTCCGGGACACGGGCTGCTTCCTCCATGACCTCCTCCGGATAGGACTCCGGCAGGCCATAGGCGCGGACAATAGACAGAATATCCACGCCGGGATCGTTTACATGGCCCAGGATCTCCACCACCTGCCCCTCCGGATTTTTTCTCTTCCCCCCGTAGGAGGTGAGCTTTACCATGACCTTATGGCCGGAGACAGCCCCCATGTCCATTCCTTCCGGAACGAAGATATCCATGGTGATCCTGGGATTATCCGGGATCACAAAGCCAAAATGATTCTTTTTGCTCTTTTCATACATGCCGACCACCGTTTCGTTGGCCCGCTTCAATACCTTTGTGACGGTCCCCTCCGCCCGGCGGCCGTTTCCTGCTTCCTCCACTGTCACCTGGACCGTATCTCCGTCCATGGCGTCTCCGGTGTTGTCCGGGGCGATGAACAGATCGGACTCCCGTCCCTCCACGGATACAAAGCCAAAGCCCTTATAATGGGCTGTGAAAACGCCTGTCTCTGCAAAGATCTCTGCCCGGGCGTATTTTCCTTTTTTAGAAACAGCGATCTTCCCATCGGCCATGAGCGCCTTCAGCACCGCCTCCAGCTCTCCCCGGTCCTCCCTTGGAACACCCAGAAGGATCGCCAGCTCCTTCAGCTTCATGGGGACGTAGGCCTTGTCGTTCATTAAGGCCATGAGCGTTTCTTTTCTTTCTTTTAAAAGATTTTCTTCCATGAATCTCCTTTTTCATCTTTATTTTCAAATGGAATCCTGCTTTACAGGTTTCCTATAAGCCAAAAAACACTCCTGCATTTCATCTGCAAGAGTGTTCATCGTCTTAAAATACCTTTAAGTTTAATACAAGAGCCAGGACAAAGATCAGGACCGCCGCGAGCTTTGTAAATTTTTCCAGCTTTCCTTCCATGGAACGGCCTTTATTTTTGCCCCAGTATGTCTCCGCTGCACCGCTGATGGCGCCAAGTCCTGCGGACTTTCCTTCCTGCATCAGTACGATCACAGTCATTGCAATGCATAATAAAACAAATACGATTGTCAGAATGATTCTCAGCACACTTACACCTCCTGTTTACAAGCATGTCTATCATATCATAGGATGCCCTAAAAAACAACCGTTATTTCTGGAAATTTCCCTCCAGTTCCCCTTCGATCCTCAGAAGCTGGTTGTATTTCGCCGTCCGTTCAGAGCGGCAGGGCGCGCCGGTCTTGATCTGTCCCGCGTTGACAGCCACCGCCAGATCCGCGATGAAGCTGTCCTCTGTTTCCCCGGACCTGTGGGAGATCACAGTCCCGAAGCCGGCCTTTTTTGCCGTCTCAATGGCCGCCAGGCTCTCACTTAAGGTCCCGATCTGGTTTACCTTTACCAGGATGGCGTTTCCGGCTCCGGACCGGATCCCCTTTAAGAGCCGCGCTTCATTGGTGACAAACAGATCGTCTCCCACAAGCTGGATCCGGTGACCCAGGGTCCTGGTAAGGAGCTGCCATCCCTCCCAATCCTCTTCGTGGAGGCCGTCTTCGATGGAGCATATGGGGAAGCCGTCGGACAGGCTCCGGAAATATTCCACCATCTCCTCCGCGGACCTGGAAACCGGGATCCCGGTCATGGAGCTTTCCCCGGGAAAATCGTAGCGTCCCGTTTCTTCATTATAAAGCTCGCTGGCTGCCGCATCGATGGCGATCTTCACGTCTGTCCCCGGTTCATATCCGGCTTCCCGGACCGCCCGCACCAGAAAATCCAGAGCCTCTCTGGAATCCTTAAGATCCGGGGCGAAGCCTCCCTCGTCTCCCACTGCCGTAGAGTACCCGCCTTCCTTTAAGAGACGCTTTAAAGTATGGTACACTTCTGTCCCCATCCGGAGCCCTTCAGAAAATCCAGACGCTCCCGTGGGCATGATCATAAACTCCTGCAGGTCCACGGTGTTGTCCGCATGTCTCCCCCCGTTTAAAATATTCATCATGGGGACTGGAAGGGTCCGTCCGCTGATTCCTCCCAGATACTGGTATAGCGGGAGCTTTAAGGCGCTGGCCGCCGCCCTGGCCGACGCAAGGGATACAGCCAGAATGGCGTTGGCGCCCAGGCGCTCCTTGTTTTCACTGCCGTCGGCCTCCTTAAGGAGCCGGTCGATGCGGCTCTGGTCCAGGACATTTTCAAAAAGCACCGCTTCCGCCAGCCCGTGGTTCACATGTTCCACAGCCCTTTTCACGCCCTTCCCCAGATACCTGTCTCCGCCGTCCCGGAGCTCCCTGGCCTCATGGCTTCCAGTGGACGCGCCGGAGGGCACGGACGCCCTTCCCACAGCCCCGCATTCCAGCTCCACCTCTGCCTCCACGGTGGGATTTCCCCGGGAATCCAGGATCTCCCTTCCTCTTACCTTTACGATCTCATAATCCATATCCATAAAAAAATGGCCTCCTTACAGCGTTTGGTTACTGTAAGGATAGCCATTTTTATCCTGTCTTATGCGCGGAGCTCGATGCCCATGGACTTTAATCCGTTTAAGATCTTATTCATGGCGCCATTGATCTCCTTTTCCTCCAGGGTGTGGTCCTTGGCCCGGAAGGTGATGGAATAAGCGACGGACTTATAGCCCTCCAGGATCTGGGAGCCCTCGTAAATATCAAACAGGTTGTAGCTCTCCAGGATCTTTCCGCCTCTCTGAACGATCATCTCCTCGATCTGGCCCACCAGGATGTTCTTGGGAACCACCATGCTCAGATCACGGCTCACTGCCGGATACTTGGCAATGCCGGTGTACTTGCGGTCAAAGGAGGTATGGGGCGTTACAGCAGGCATATCTAAAACTGCCACGTATGCCTTTTCTCCGATCTTATAATTATCCAGCACATCCGGATGTACCTCTCCCAGGTATCCGACCATGTCACCCTCATAAAGGATGGCGGCCTGTCTGCCTGGATGTAGGAAGGCCTTCCCTGCTTCCGGATCGTAGGATACGCGTCCATGCATTCCGGCCTTATCAAAGAACTCTTCCACCACGCCCTTCATGGTGAAGAAATCGCCGTCTCCGTACATGCCCAGGGTAAACTGCATCCGCTCGTCGGGAAGCTCTGTCAAGGGCAGGCTCTTGGGAAGATATACGTTGGCCAGCTCGTACAGACGGACGTTTTTATTTCTCCGGTTGTAGTTGGTGGATAAGGAGTTTAACATACCGTGGAGAGGAAGGGTCCTCATGACACTGAAGTCCTCGCCCAGGGGGTTGGAGATCACTACGGTCTGTCTTGCGGCATCCTCTGCCGGAATGTTTAATTTATCGAATACCTTCGGGCTCTCGAAGGAGTAGGTCATGCCCTCGGAGAAGCCGCAGAACTCAGCCACATTTCTGGCGATCTGCTCCACACGCAGCTTGTAGGAAAGCTTTCCTGTGGTGGCCTCGCCGGTGGGGAGGGTGGTTCCGATCTTATCGTAGCCATAGAATCTGGCCACCTCCTCTGCCAGATCTGCCATGCAGTGGATATCCTGTCTCCAGGTGGGAGCCACGATCTCACCGGTCTCTTTATCGTACCGCAGTTCGATCTTTTCCATGTACTGGAGCATGGTCTCCGGAGCAATGTCAGTACCTAAAAGAGCGTTGATCTTTTCAGGCTGGAATTTCACCCTGGATTCCTCTGCCTTTACCGGATAAACGTCGATCATGCCGCCCACTACCTCTCCGGCTCCCAGCTCCTCGATCAGCTGGCAGGCGCGGTTTACGGCCTCCTCGGCGGTGTTGGGATCCAGTCCTTTTTCATACTTTCCGGAGGCGTCGGTCCTTAAGCCCACCTTTTTTGCGGAAAGGCGGATATTGGTGCCGTCAAAGGTGGCGCACTCGAATACCATGGTCTTCACATCGTCGGTGATCTTGGAATTTTCGCCTCCCATGATACCGGCGATCCCCACTTCCTTCTCTGCATCGTTGATCATGAGCACCGTACGGTCCAGCTTTCTCTCCTGGCCGTCCAGGGTCTGGAACACGTCGCCGTCCTTGGCACATTTCACAACGATCTCATGACCGGCCAGCAGGTCATAGTCGAAGGCGTGCATGGGCTGTCCGTACTCTTCCATAATGTAGTTTGTGATGTCCACGATGTTGTTGATGGGGCGGATGCCGGAGGCTGCCAGGCGGTGCTGGAGCCACTTGGGAGACGGAGCCAGATGGATGTTCTTCACCATTCTGGCGCAGTAGCGTTTGCAGAGGTCTGTATTTTCTACCGTTACCTTTAAGTAATCGTTGATATCCTCGCTGTTTCCGGTCTTTGTGATCACCGGAGCCTTGAATTCCTTTCCAAATGTAGCTGCCGCCTCTCTGGCAATGCCCAGGACGCTGTAACAGTCCACACGGTTGGAGGTGATCTCATACTCGAATACGGTGTCGCGGAGGCCTAAAAGGGCAACGGCGTCCTCTCCGGGAACCGCGTCTGCCGGAAGAATGTAGAGGCCGCTTTCCGGTGCGTCCGGATACATGTTCCGGTCAGAGCCCAGCTCCTCGATGGAGCACATCATGCCGTAGGAATCCACTCCGCGCAGCTTTCCGGCCTTGATGGTGATGCCGTCCTCGGGAAGGGGGCCGCCGTCGTGGCCGCCGGCGACTTTTCCTCCGTCTAAGACCACCGGGACCTTGTCGCCCACATGGACGTTGGGAGCGCCGGTGACGATCTGGAGGGTCTCATCTCCCACGTTCACCTGGCAGATCACCAGCTTGTCTGCGTCGGGATGGCGGTCGATGGAAAGGATCTCGCCTACTACGATCTTTTCAAGGTTTTTGTCAAGACGCTCGAAGCCTTCTACCTTTGTTCCGGTCAGGGTCATGGCGTCGGTGTATTCCTGGGCGGTCACGTCCAGGTCTGGAACATATGCTTTTATCCAGGATAAGGATGTATTCATAGTCTGTTTTCTCCTATCTGTGGTTGTGTAATCGATGATTTATGGTGCCCGTGGGGGGATGGGCGGGGTGGGGGTCCCATGGTTCCGGAATCACCCTCCCGGCCGCTGGAATGCAGGCATTCCGCTTCCGGGATCGCGATTCTGGAACCGCACGGCTTGTCGGAATCAAAATTGTTTCAGGAATCTTATGTCGTTTTCGTAGAGGAGGCGCATGTCGTCGATCTCGTATTTTAACAGGGCGATGCGCTCTAAGCCTACGCCGAAGGCGAAGCCTGTGTATTCCTCCGGATCGATGCCGCACATTTCCAGAACGTGGGGGTGTACCATACCGCAGCCTAAGATCTCGATCCAGCCGGAGCCCTTACAGAACCGGCAGCCCTTGCCGCCGCATTTGAAGCAGCTTACGTCCACCTCGGCGCTGGGCTCTGTGAACGGGAAATGATGGGGACGGAATTTTACCTTGGTATCTTCTCCGAACAGCTCTCTGGCAAACTCTGCCAGAGTTCCCTTAAGGTCTGCAAAGGTGATGTGCTTGTCGATCACCAGGCCCTCGATCTGGTGGAAGGAGGGGGAATGGGTGGCATCCACTTCATCGGAGCGGAATACACGTCCCGGAGCGATCATACGGATCGGCGGCTTCTGTTTTTCCATGACCCTGGCCTGTACCGGAGAGGTCTGGCTTCTTAAAAGGATACTGTCATTAATATAGAAGGTATCCTGCTCATCCCTGGCCGGATGCCCTTTGGGGATGTTCAGTTTTTCAAAATTATACAGATCGTATTCTACCTCCGGTCCTTCTACCACCTCGTAGCCCATGCCCACGAAGATCCGCTCCACTTCCTCCAGGGCAATGGTGTTGGGATGCTTGTGGCCTGTATTGGCCTTCTTTGCCGGAAGGGTCACATCGATCACTTCCCGCTTCATCTGTTCCTCTCTGGCTTTTCTTGCCAGTGCGGTCTTCGTTTCCTCCAGCCGCTCCTCGATGAGGGCGCGTACCTCGTTGACCATCTGGCCCACCTTGGGTCTTTCCTCCGGGGCCACATCCTTCATGCTCTTTAACACGGTGGTCAGCTCACCCTTTTTTCCCAGATATGCCACCCGGATCTCATTTAACTTTTCCAGAGCGTCTGAAGCGTCGATCTTTGCCAGCGCTTCTGATTTGATCTTCTCTAACTGTTCTTTCATATGTTCCTCCATTCCAGTTTTTCAATACTTTTAGGAAATTTTCAAAAGACCGTCTTCTGCACGGTGCAGCGCGATTCAGCACGAAGTGCTTTTTTACTTGATAGAAATCTCTTATCAAATAAAAAATCCCCGATACGTTTCCTTTAAACGTATCAGGGACGAAAATTCCGCGGTACCACCCTAATTCCTGCCTCTGGCAGACACTTTCCTCTTCACCTAACGCGTGAACCACGTCACAGCCTACTTGCAGATCATATCCGTTTCAGCCATGCAGCTCCGGTGGGAAATTAGGCCTTCCTGTCTGAACCTGGGATGCTTCCAGCCGATGACATCCCCTCTCTGTCGGAAAACAGGCGCCCTGTACACCTTCCATGCCTTTTAAAAATTTAACTGCTGTTTTATATATTAGCCGCATCTTCCGGAAAAGTCAACCCCTTCCCCGCTGTTTCCTTCTGTAAAATGAAACCGTTCGTGCCTTAACAATTCATTGACACCTTCTGTTTTTTATGGCATTATTAACCAAAAGGAGGAATCAATTATGGATTATCTGACACTTACCATTGGAAAGCAGAAAAAAATCGCCCTTATTGCCCATGACAGCAAAAAACGCGAGCTCATTGGCTGGTGCGATGCCCACAAGGAGATCTTAAAGCACCACTTTCTCTGCGGCACCGGCACCACCGCCAGGATGGTCACCGATGCCACCGGGCTTCCGGTCAAGGGCTATAACAGCGGCCCCCTGGGCGGCGACCAGCAGATCGGCGCAAAGATCGTGGAAGGCGGGGTGGACTTTGTGGTCTTTTTCTCCGACCCGCTGACGGCCCAGCCCCATGACCCGGATGTCAAGGCCCTTCTCCGGATCGCCCAGGTCTATGATATCCCCATTGCCAACAATAAGGCCACCGCAGATTTCCTTATCACATCTCCGTTCATGAATTCTGAGTATGAACATACGGTCATCAATTTCCAGCAAAATATCAAGGACCGGGCCGGGCGGCTGTAAAGCCGTCCGTTTTATCCCTTCATCTTCGGCTTAAATACCAGGGAGCCCAGATACCCAAATACCAGGGCTCCGGAGATTCCCACGGCACTGGCTGTAAAGCCGCCTTTGAAGATCCCCAGGATCCCATCCTCACCCATGGCCCTGGCGATTCCCTTCCAGAGCGTGTTCCCAAAGCCTGTTAAGGGAACTGTGGCTCCGGCCCCGGCCCACTGGGCAAAGGGCTCATAGATCCCCAGAAACCCCAGGACCGCTCCTGTGACCACCAGGGACACCATGATCCTGCCCGGCATCAGCTTTGTCCGGTCCAGCAGAAGCTGCACCGCCGCACAGATCAGTCCTCCCACCAGAAATGCCCGTATATATTCCATTGCACATCCGCCTTTCTTTCCGTTTTATTTACTTTCTTCCTTCATCCATGCGTTCCAGGACCACCCCATGGGCGATGCCTGGGACGCTTTTTCCTTCATTGAAGCTGACCGTGGAAAGCAGGGCTCCTGTGGGCATAAAAAGGACCCGCTTCCACTCTCCCTGCTGGATCCGGGGAAGGATATAGCCGCAGAGCACCGCAGCCGAGCAGCCGCAGCCGCTTCCTCCTGCGTGGGTATCCTGGGTGCTGCCGTCAAAGATCTCAATGCCGCAGTCCATGTACCGGCTTTCGATGTCATGGCCTGCCTTTAAGAGATAATCCAGCAGCAGCCTGCGGCCCACGGTTCCCAGATCCCCGGTGATGATCCGGTCATAATATCCCTCGTCCACTCCCAGGTCTTTAAAATTGGTGACAATGGTATCCAGTGCGGCCATGGCCATGGCTGCCCCCATGTTCATGGAATCCTTAAAATCCATGTCCACGATCTTTCCTGTGGTGATCCCGGCCACCCGGGCCAGCGGGCTCCCTCCTCCGCCTTTTCCCAGGACCACGGCCCCGCAGCCGGTGACGGTCCATGTGGCAGAAAGCGGCCTCTGGTTCCCATACTCCAGGGGGAAGCGGAACTGCTTTTCCGCCGATGCAAAATGGCTGGAGGCCGTTACCAGCACCCGGTCGGCAAAATCTCCGGCCACGGTCATGGAGCCCAGCTGAAGGCCCTCCCCCATGGTGGAACAGGCCCCGTAGAGCCCGAACATGGGGAATTCCAGGTCCATGCTCCCAAAGGAGGTGGCGATCAGCTGGGCCAGGAGATCGCCTCCAAAATAATACCGGATCTCCTCCTTATCCAGCCCGCTCTTTTCAATGGCCAGCCGTGCGGTCCTGGTCTGGAGCTCGCTTTCCGCCTCCTCCCAGGTCCGTTTCCCCAGCATGGAATCCATCTCGATCCGGTCAAAATATTTTCCCAGGGGCCCCTCCCCTTCCTTCTTTCCCACCACCGAAGCGGCAGAAAGGATCAGAGGAGGATCTTCAAATAACAGGCTGGCCTTTCCTCTTTTACTCGTTCCCATATTTCCATCGCCTTTCCATTTCGATTCTTTATCTTCCAGTATTCCCGGCTTTCATGGAAAATATGTCCCGGAGGAGCCGAACCGTATTCTGGCAGACGTATAAAGGAGATCGGACTTCCAGGCTTTTCATTACAGACATGATGTGTTTTTCAAATGCCCCATCAACATATAAAACTTAAAATGGCAATAACGCTGAAACACAGATGGATCGACAGACATGATTCTTGCAAGAAAAACGGGATATAGGTATTTCTGATTATCCAAATATAAAATCTTCTTATATTTTTCTATATTAATAGTATCTTTCTCATAGCAAGTATAATATTGAAACTCGGAATAATATCTTGGTTTTTCCTCATCCTTTATTTGATCAAATATATTTATAAAATTTGCTTTTGCATATTTCTCATTGAGCATTTCCAAATAATTTCTTTCATAACTTCTTTTACGGATTTTTTCATATGCTATTTTCTGGATCTGTTCAAATACAATATTTATATTTTCTTCTTGGTATCCATGATATTCTTTTAAATCACTGACTACTTTTTTTATATCTATCTGATATTGAGTTGCAATAATATCTGCATCTTTATAATCCAAAATATTCAAACTGTCCATTAATTCATTTTTATGTTTCTCGCTGTCA
>ENA-ORTY01004505-ORTY01004505.1-human-gut-metagenome-genome-assembly--contig:-NODE-4505-length-10879-cov-3.178954_pt1 | contig 10879 bp, 7 predicted proteins | sample MGYA00241917_ERZ509198 | MGnify/ENA primary metagenome ERZ509198 (study PRJEB26280, sample SAMEA2338857) | human gut metagenome | biome: human gut; feature: human-associated habitat; material: faeces...
GCTCCAAGGCCGTTGCCCGCACAACCGAGAAGGCCGTAGCCAAGACCGGCTCCAAGGCCGTTGCCCGCACAACCGAGAAGGCCGTAGCCAAGACCGGCTCCAAATCCGTTGCAAAGACCACTGAAAAGGCGGTGGCACGCACCGGAACCAAGGCAGTTGCGAAAGCCACCGAAAAAGCGGTTTCCGTACCGACAGACAAGGCAGTAACCGCAACCGGCGGTTCTAAATAACAGGTGAAAACCTGCAGAAAGAGATACACAGAGGGGATACGCCAGACGGCGTATAGATCGCAGCGATGCAAACTGTGAAAAAGGAGAATTTACATGTATCGGAAAAAAGAATGCGTAGCCATGCTGCTCGCAGGCGGCCGCGGCAGCCGTTTGTATGTGCTGACCAAAAAGGTCGCTAAGCCTGCCGTACCGTTCGGCGGTAAGTACCGTATTATCGACTTCCCGCTTTCCAACTGCGTCAACTCCGGCATTGATACTGTCGGCGTGCTGACCCAGTACGAGCCGCATGTGCTCAACGCTTACATCGGTTCCGGCCAGACGTGGGACCTCGACCGCCTGCGCGGCGGCGTCTATGTTCTGCCGCCGTACGAGAGCAAAAAGACCGAGTGGTACAAGGGCACCGCAAACGCCATCTACCAGAACATTCAGTTTCTGGAGGATTACGATCCCGAGTACGTCCTCATTCTTTCGGGCGACCACATCTACAAGATGGACTACAACAAGATGCTCCAGCAGCACAAGGAGACCGGCGCTGACGCGACTATCGCGGTGCTGGACGTTCCGCTTTCCGAGGCTTCCCGTTTCGGCATCATGAACTGCAAGCCGGACGGCACCATCTACGAATTCGAGGAGAAGCCGAAGGAGCCGAAGTCCACGCTGGCTTCCATGGGCATCTACATTTTCACCTGGAAAAAGCTGAAGGAATACCTCATCAATGACGAGGCCAACGAGCAGTCCTCCAACGACTTCGGCAAGGACATTATTCCGGCGATGCTGAATAACGGCGAAAAGCTGGTTTCCTACCGCTTCAAGGGCTACTGGAAGGACGTAGGCACCATCGAGAGCCTGTGGGAAGCAAACATGGATCTGCTCTCTCCGAACTCCGGCCTGCAGCTTTCCGATGACAGCTGGAAGATTTACGGCCGCACCACCGGTTCGCCTCCGCATTTCACCTCCAAGCAGGCTAAGGTTACCCATACCCTACTCTCCGAGGGCTGTGAGATCTACGGCGACGTTTCCGAGTCCGTCCTGTTCTCGGATGTTAAGATCGGCAAGGGTGCCAAGGTGGAATATTCCATCCTGATGCCGGGTGCCGTGGTTGAGGAAGGCGCGACCGTACGCTACTCCATCGTAGCCGAAAAGGCCGTTATCGCCAAGGGCGCGGAAGTCGGCGGCAGCCCGTCCGACAGCGACGCAGACAACTGGGGCGTTGCGGTAGTAGCCGAAGGCGTTCGCATCGGCAGCGGCGCAAAGCTGGCCGCTAAGGAAATGGCAGACGAGGATCTGCCGGACGTAAAGTAAGGGGGCGGCACAAACATGAACAGCGTTTTAGGCATGATCATTGCATTTGATACCGACAACGATCTCCGCGAGATCACCGAGCACCGCACGGTCGGTGCGGTACAGTGGGGCGGCCGGTATCGCATTATCGACTTTATGCTTTCCAATATGGTAAACAGCGGCATTTACCGCGTGGGCGTACTGATGAAGGACAAGTACCAGTCCCTGATCGACCACATCGGCAATGCCAAGGACTGGGATCTTTCCCGCAAGAACAGCGGCGTAACCTTGCTGCCGCCGTACTCCTACTCCAAGAAGGCGTCTCCGCTGGTAACCGGCGAGTACCGCGGCAAGATTGACGCACTGGCCGGTGCGGTTGACTTTCTGCAGAAGAACCGTGCAGACTATGTAGTCGTAGCGGACGGCGACATTGTTGCCAATGTACCGCTCGACGACGTGATCGACCGCCATATCAAGTCCGGCGCAGACCTGACCATGGTATGCACCAAGAAGCAGAAGAATTCCCCGTTCACCACCTATGTGGAGCTGAACCGCAAGAAGGAAGCCGTTGACATCCGCGTTGGAGACTGCAACGAGGGCAAGTGCAAGCATGCGGCACTCGGCATTTACGTCATGAGCCGCCAGTACCTTATCCACATGCTGTCCGACTGCGTAACCCATAACTGCATCCACTTTGAGCGCGAGTTCCTCACCCGTGCCCTGATGGACGGCACGGTAGCCGGCTACCTGTTCAACGAGTACGCCGTCAAGATCGAGGACACCTTCGACTACTACCGCTCCAACATGGACATGCTCGACAAGGATGTCCGCAACGAGGTATTCAAGCGCACCCGTCCGATCCTGACCCGCATCAAGGACGAGGCTCCGACCTATTACGGCGATGAAGCCGACGTAGAGGACTGCCTCATCGCCGACGGCTGCCGCATCGAGGGCAAGGTAAAGAACTCCGTCCTGTTCCGCGACGTTGTGATTGAAAAGGGCGCCGAGGTCAATAACTGCATCATCATGGAAGGCGGGCGCATTATGACCGAGGCTTCGCTCCGTCATGTCATCACCGACCGCAATGTTATTATCCGTGATGGCCGCACGATGATGGGACACGAAAATTATCCGATCACCATCGCAAAAAACGCAACCGTTTGATCCTTTTCTGTTAAATCCGCATAAACTTCTGTTTAGAAGTTGCTATCACAGCAAAAACGCATTTTCCGCAGCGCAAATGTTCGTGAAATATTGCTATATTACATTCAGACAGAAACGAGTATAATAAAATTACAACGGGTGCGGAAACGGTCAGCGCTGTTTCCGCACTCTCTGTTGGGGAGGCTCGGCTTTATGAAAATCATGTATGTTACCAGCGAATGCGCTCCGTTCATCAAAACCGGCGGATTGGGCGATGTAGCAGGTTCGCTCCCGCAGGCACTCGCTGCCAAGGGACATGACGTGCGTGTATTCTGCCCGCTGTATTCTGCGATCGACCAGAGTATGCGCGAAAAGTTCTATTACATCAAAAACGCTTACGTCCGTCTGGGCTGGCGCAACCAGTACTGCGGTATCTTCCGCTACGAGGCAGACGGCGTTACCTATTATTTCATCGATAATGAGTATTACTTCGCACGCGGCCAGATCTACGGCGAGTACGACGACGCAGAGCGCTTCGCGTACTACTCCAAGGCGGTACTCGAGGTACTGCCCGATCTGGAGTGGAAGCCGGATGTGATCAACTGCAACGACTGGCAGACCGCCCTCGTTCCGGTTTACTACAACCTGATGTTCGCTTCCCGTCCGTTCTACGAGAACATCAAGACCGTGTTCACTATCCACAACATCCAGTACCAGGGCCGCTACGGTCGTGAGATTCTGGAGTATGTGCTCGGCATTGACGATGCACACTTCCGCTCCGGCTTTATGGCGATGGACGGCGACGTCAACCTGATGAAGGCTGCTATCGTAGCTTCCACGGCTGTCACCACGGTTTCACCGACCTATGCCAACGAAATTCAGACCGAATACTACGGCTACCGTCTGGATTCCGTGCTGCGCATGAACAGCTACAAGCTGCACGGCATCCTGAACGGCATCAATATGGATGCGTTCAATCCGGAGACCGACAGCAAGATCTTCAAGAACTACGGCCCGAACAACCCGCAGGATAAGCTGGTCAACAAGACCGAGCTTTTGAAGCTCTGCGGCCTTGAGGGCGATGCAAACACGCCTGTCATCGGCATCGTTACCCGCTTTGTTGACCAGAAGGGACTCGACCTTGTGGAAGCAGTCCTGCCGGATATTCTGGCGGATGATGTTCGCCTGATCGTGCTCGGCACCGGCGACTACCGCTATGAGCAGATGTTCATCGAGGCAAAGCGCCGCTGGCCGGATAAGGTTTCCGCGTCCATCATGTTCTCCGGCGATCTGGCAAACCGTATTTATGCAGGCGCCGATATGTTCCTGATGCCGTCCAAGTTTGAGCCGTGCGGCCTGGCACAGATGATCGCACTGCGCTACGGCACCATTCCGATCGTCCGCGAGACCGGCGGCCTCAAGGACACCGTTCACGCCTTTGTCGATTATGCCGGCACGGGCAACGGCTTCACCTTTGCAAGCTACAACGCGCACGACATGCTGCACGTTATCCGCGAGGCCTGCGGCGTATTCCGCTTTAACAAGCCTGCGTGGAGCAAGCTGATTATGCAGGGTATGCAGAGCGACTTCAGCTGGGGCAGCTCTGCCGATAAATATATCGAGGTTTACAAGACCGCGATGGGTCAGTAACCGACCTGTCAGCCCGACCCGTCACCCGATTTGAGGGAATACGGTGACGGTAACCGGTGATTCCGTAATTTTCATCCCATTGAAATCTACGGCATCCTTAGAGGTGCTGACGAGTGATACGGCAAGAGTGATTTGCGAGTAAAGTTTGCGATTTGGCTAGGCGCGGTTCCGCAGCAATACTTTGTGTATTGCAAGGGATCGCAACGACGCCAAAGCGCAAAATTTCCGCAAAGCACCGCAGACGTATCGCTCGGCAGTGCCTCCAAACAACTATGTGAGGAGATAAGAAAGACCATGCCAAAGACCCAGTACACAAAGACCGCTTTGAAAGAAGCCATTGCAGGTAAACTGCAGCGACATTTTGCCTGCGAGGTAGAGGACGCTACCAAGGATCAGGTATACGAGGCTTGTGCCCTCGTAGTGCGCGATGCACTGACCGAGCACATGATCGAAACCCAGAATGAGGTAGAGCAAGACGGAGAGCGTCAGGTGCATTACCTGTGCATGGAATTTCTTGTCGGCCGCAGCCTGCGCAACAACGCCTACAACCTCGGTATGCTGGACGCTCTGACCGCAGCCCTGAAGGACATGGGCTTCGAAATGGCGGACATCTTCGAGGAGGAAGCTGATCCCGGTCTGGGCAACGGCGGTCTTGGCCGTCTGGCTGCCTGCTACATGGACGGCATGGCGACCGACGGCGTACGCGGCACCGGCTACTCCATCCGCTACGAGCACGGCATTTTCAAGCAGAAGATCGTAGAAGGCCAGCAGGTCGAGCTGCCAGATTCCTGGCTGTCTACCGGCGAGGTTTGGCAGATTCCGGCAATGGATGAGACCCGCGAGGTCAAGATCGGCGGCACGGTTGACACCTACTTCGACGATAACGGCAAGCTGGTTGTCAACTACCACGATTACACGCCGGTTCTGGCAGTTCCGTATGATATGCCGATCTCCGGCTACGGCACCAACAACATCGCGCGTCTGCGCCTGTGGAAGGCACAGAGCCCGATCGCACTGGACATGAAGCTGTTCTCCTCCGGTGAGTATCTGAAGGCACTGGAGAAGCACGCACTGGCAGAGACCATCTCCATGGTCCTCTATCCGGAGGATAACCACCGCGAGGGTCAGTCCCTGCGTCTCAAGCAGCAGTATTTCCTGGTTTCCGCAACTCTGCAGGACATCTGTGCAAAGCACAAGGCCAAGTACGGCACGCTTGAAAACTTCGCGCACAAGCACGTCCTGCATATCAACGATACCCATCCGACTCTGGTTATTCCGGAGCTGATGCGTATCCTGATGGACGAGAACGACATGAGCTGGGAGCAGGCCTGGAACATCACCAGCCAGTCTGTTGCTTACACCAACCACACCGTTATGCCTGAAGCCCTCGAGTGCTGGCCGGTATCGCTCGTTCAGGAGCTGATGCCGCGTGTTATGCAGATCATCTACGAAATCAACGAGCGCTTCTGCAAGGAGCTGTGGAACTACTTCCCGAACGACTTCCAGAAGATCTCCAAGCTGGCTATCGTTGCCGACGATACCGTCCGCATGGCGCATCTGGCTATCGCAGGCTCGTTCTCCATCAACGGCGTATCCGCGCTGCACTCCGAGATCCTCAAGGAGCGCGTATTCACCGATTTCTACAAGATCTACTCCTCCAAGTTCTGCAACGTCACCAACGGCATTGCACACCGCCGCTGGCTGTGTGAGGCCAACCCGGAGCTGGCTGAGCTGATCGAGAGCAAGATCGGCACCGGCTACCGCACCCATCCGTCCGAGCTGCAGGTTCTGAACAACTATGCGGACGACAAGGAGCTGCTCGACAAGCTGGGCGAGATCAAGCGCCACAACAAGCAGCGTCTGGCGGATTATATCAAGGCGCACAACGGCATCGAAGTCAACATGGACTCCATCTTCGACGTACAGGTTAAGCGTCTGCACGAGTACAAGCGCCAGATGCTCAACATTCTGCACATCATCAGCCTGTATCACAAGCTGAAGGACAATCCGGATATGGATTTCGTTCCGCGCACCTTTATCTTCGGCTCCAAGGCCGCACCGGGCTACGCAGTAGCGAAGAAGACCATCCAGCTGATCAACTCCATCTCCAAGATGATCGACAACGATCCGGCAGTACGCGACAAGCTGAAGGTCGTATTCCTCGAGGACTACAAGGTATCTCTGGCTGAGATTATCATGCCGGCCGCCGAGGTTTCCGAGCAGATCTCCATCGCCGGCAAGGAAGCATCCGGTACCGGCAACATGAAGTTCATGATGAACGGCGCGCTCACCATCGGCACGATGGACGGCGCAAACGTCGAGATCTGCGAGGCAGTCGGCAAGGAGAACATCTTCATCTTCGGTATGGAAACGCCCGAGGCTGAGGCACTGGCCGCTTCCGGCAGCTATGAGCCGATGGTCATCTACCAGAACGATCCGGTGATCCGCCGCGTGCTCGATCAGATGATCCACGGCTTCAGTGACGGCGTGGACTACACCGATATTGCCAACCTGCTGCTGCACGGCGGCAACGGCGGCCCGGCTGACCGCTATATGAGCCTCAAGGACTTCGCATCCTACGCAGCCGCTCAGGAGCGCGTAAGCGAGGTTTACCGCGATCAGGATCAGTGGAACCGCATGGCGCTGATCAACATTGCAAACTCCGGCCGCTTTGCAGCGGACCGCTCGATTGCTGAGTATGCACAGAATATCTGGAGAGTTAAGACCAACTTCGCTTTCTAAGGCCTCGCCTTCGATAGAAAGGACGTAACCGTCCTTTCTATCGAGAAACGCCCTTGCCAGGCAAGCCTGTAAGGGCTATTGCAGAGAAATCCCCCGAAAACTTCCCGGTTTTCGGGGGATTTCTCTGTTTGTTAAAAAAGTCAGGCACATGTCCTGACTTTTTTGTCGCGCTACGCGCTCTATTTTATATGCGAACATAGTTCGCAATCTTCCCATTTTCCATTCTCTTCACTCTCCACTCTCCAATCTCAACTCTGTATTCGGGTAGTAATGCGCAAGTATCTCGGTATAATCATATCCCTGCTCCGCCATATATTTCGCACCGTACTGCGACAGACCAACACCGTGTCCGTATCCGATGGTGTGAAACGTAATACTGTCCTCGGTGGTTGTGATGGTGAAATTCGTGGACTGCAGGCCAAACAGCGCCCGCACTGCGGTTCCCTCGACGGTCACGCCGCCGAGCTTCACGGTTTTCACACCGCCAGCCGCCGAGCGCACCGAGGATGCAAACCAGCGATCCGGCGCGCCGCTCACATCGGCTGACGGTAAGGCCTGCGCGACTTTCGCGCGGAACTCGTCCGCCGTGAACGTCACCGCACTCTCGTATTCCGGGTACTGCGTGCCGCCCGGGCTGACCACGCTTTGCAGATACGGAATATCCTCGCCCCAGACATCGGCGGCAGACTCGGTCTTCGGACCGCTGACGCAGTGGAACACAGCCGCAATCGGCGCACCGTCGCAGGTCAGGATCTGCCCTGCCGTGTCCTTGACGGCCTTGCGTATCCGCGAATAGCCGGTGCTGAACGTCTTGACCGCGTCCGGCTGATATGCCGCACAATGGCTGTAATCGTCGCAGACATCCGCATCCGGATGCTCTGCCGGCCGTCCTCTCGACTGCTTATACACCGCGTACGTCCGCGCTGCGACCGCCTGTGCGCGGATGGCTTCAACCGGAAAATCGTCCGCAATCTCTGCCGCCGTCACGCCTTCCACATAGGTCTCCAGCGGCATTTCCTGCGCCTTGCCGTTCACCAGAACCGTGATGGTTACGCCGTCTGTTGCTGTCGCTGTGACGCTTTCTGCGGGTGCCTGCGGCTCCGTCTTGTCCGTTTCCGATGGGTAAAATACCGGCAGCAAATACAGCACCAGCACCAGTCCGACACCGGTCAGCAGCAGTCTGCGCATGGTATCTCCTCCTTCCCTCTCTACCACAGTGTATGATGCAGATTTGAGGAATATAACACAAAATATAGTTTTTCATTGACAACTCATACTTTATGTTGTATTATAAGGGACATAAAGAATCGAACATTTGTTCGTATATCGTAAGGAGGGGCCGCCATGAAATTATGTGAGATGGCGCAGGAATACCGTGTCAATGTCGCTCTGCTGGAGCTGCGTATCAAGCAGCTTCAGGCGGCGCAGAAGCGTGCGCGTCAGCCGGAGGTGCGCTATCGGCTCAAGCAGCGCGCAAAATTCCTGCAGACGCTGATCAACGAAAGCCGCCAGACCGTATTCCTGATGGAGCACTACCACGACCACAGTGAAGAAGGTGACGCGCATGCGGACTGTCGCGCTGTCTGAGCACACAGCGACACGGCTGGCCTACCGGCAGTATCTCGGTCTGCTCGCGGAGGACGACCGCGGCTTCCGGCAGGCATTCCGCACGGCCTTCTTCCGGGCCATGCGCGAGCAGCTGACACCGCGGCAGTACGAGGTGCTGTGGATGATCGAGGTGGAGGGATTATCCTGCAAACAGTGCGCTGAACGGCTTGGGATCAGTCCATCGGCGGTATCGCGGCACTGTTCCCGCGGCAAAAAACGGCTGCGGACGCTGCTTGCGTACAATCTGGAGCTGAGACACCAGTATTTTTCTTAGCTGCAAGCGAAAACCGGCACATACAGAGGTTTCTCTCCTTATGTGCCGGTTTTGTTTGTGGAATTTTGTCGTGCACTGACGAGTGTTGCGCAGGTGCCATCCAGACGGCTGAGTGGTCCAAAAGGATAGACACCAAGGTTTGCCCGTAGGCTGCTAGACCTTATTCCCGCGCAGTGCGCGAGTTAAATGAGTGCTATCCTCTTGGGACTCCAGTTTCCTTTTATTTCTTAGTCTGGCGCAGACCAGAGAGCGGCGACCGCTCCGAAAAGGGGTACGGCAGTCGGGTTACCGTTGCGTTTATTTCGTGAAATATTCGCAGTTCACAGACAGCGTACTGCTACACATACGGTTTACTTTCCGCAGGTGCGGCACAAGGTGAATTACCCGAAGGGCCAGAGAAGGTGCCCCGGGGTATGACTTCGGCGCACCGTTTCTAACGATTTGCAAACGTTTAACCGTAGGGGCGGCCATTGGCCGCCCACGCAGCACTCTGCCATCGCATTCATTTTCCATTCTCCATTTTCAATTCTCCATTCTGCACACGCCCAATTCAAACAAACAGCAAAAAAGAGCGGTCTCCCGACCGCTCTTTTGTATTCCGAAGCATCAGCATGCGCCCTTTTCCGAGCAGAATTTGACTTCTTTGCCCTCAAGGATCATATTTGTGGTGCGCACGGCGCACATTTTACCGCACATCGAGCAGGTATGACGCTCGGTCGGCGGAACCTGATTATAGAACCGCTCTGCCTTTTCCGGGTCGAGTGCCAGCGCGAACTGCGCGGGCCAGTCCAGCTTATGACGCGCGTCCGCCATTGCGTTATCGCGGTCACGCGCACCGGGCAGACCGAGTGCGATATCGGCGGCGTGGGCCGCAATTTTGCTGGCGACGATGCCCTCGCGGACGTCATTTTCATCCGGCAGACGCAGGTGCTCCGCCGGTGTAACGTAGCACAGGAAGTTCGCGCCCGCCTGTGCGGCAATAGCGCCGCCGATGGCCGAGGTAATATGGTCGTAACCCGGTGCAATATCGGTGACGAGCGGCCCGAGGACATAGAAAGGCGCTCCATGGCAAAGGCGCTTTTCCATCTGCATATTGGCCGCGATCTCGTTCATCGCCATATGGCCGGGACCTTCGATCATAACCTGCACGTCCTTCGCCCACGCACGCTGTGCAAGGTTGCCCAGCTCGATCAGCTCACTGATCTGCCCTGCATCGGACGCATCATCAATGCAGCCCGGGCGCAGTGCGTCGCCCAGCGAAATGGTAACGTCGTAGCGGCACAGAATGTCCAGCACCTCGTCGTAATACTCGAAGAACGGATTCTCATTGCCGGTCATCTTCATCCATGCGAACAGCAGCGAGCCGCCGCGGGAGACGATGTTCATCCTGCGGCCCTCGCGCATGAAGGCTTCAACCGCACGGCGGTTGATACCTGCATGAATGGTCATGAAGTCCACGCCCTCCCTGGCGTGGGCCTCAACAACCTTGAGGAAATCCTGCGCTGTGATCTCGAGCAGGTCCTTTTCCAGATACCCGATCGCGTCGTACATCGGCACGGTGCCGATCATCGCCGGACACTCGTGCGTCAGCTTGCGGCGGAACTTCTGCGTATCGCCGAAGGAGCTGAGGTCCATAATGGCCTCCGCGCCCATTTCGACCGCATGATTCACTTTTTCAAGCTCCATGTTAAGGTCGGTGAGGTCGCGGGACGTGCCGAGATTGACGTTGATCTTCGTCTTCAGCATGGAGCCGAGGCCGTTCGGCTCTATGCATGTATGCACCTTATTGCACGGGATGATAACCTTGCCCTCCGCCATGAGCGCCATGAGTTTTTTCGGCTCCAAATGCTCTTTTTCGGCAACTTTCGCCATTTCCGGCGTAAAAATGCCCTTGCGGGCGGCATCCATCTGCGTTGTGTATTCCATTTTCTGTTACTTTCCTAATGCGTGT
>ENA-ORTY01004506-ORTY01004506.1-human-gut-metagenome-genome-assembly--contig:-NODE-4506-length-10876-cov-3.969689_pt1 | contig 10876 bp, 9 predicted proteins | sample MGYA00241917_ERZ509198 | MGnify/ENA primary metagenome ERZ509198 (study PRJEB26280, sample SAMEA2338857) | human gut metagenome | biome: human gut; feature: human-associated habitat; material: faeces...
GCATGGCGCGCCGCACCTACGACGACGCCCTGCCGCTCTGCCGCCCTATGTACTAGATAACGAAGAGTTGCCCTCTGCGCAGATAGTGCAGCAGCGCCACCGTACCCGATACGAGCAACCCGATCGCCCCCGTCACCGGGAAGGCAAACGTCAAAAACCAGTGCCCGCCGGTCGCGAAGTTGATATAGAGCAGATACAGTCCGATCGCGGCGAAGTCCACCGGCACAAAGATCACCGGGTTCGGCCGCCGGAACCAGAGCGGCAGCACCACCATCACATACAGCAGCGCCGCGCCGCCCACGGAATAGCCCGACCAGACGATCCGCCCGTTCACGCGCCAGTCGCACAGGATGCTCAGCACCGCCGGCAGCGCCAGCAGCACCGTCAGCACGAAGAGCGCGCCAGTGTGGCTGACCTCCTCGGGCCGCGCCTGCTCCTGCGGCGGATAGGGCGGCTCGCCCTGCGCCTGCGGGAGGTCAGGGTGGAACACGCGCGTTCCGCAGAGGGGGCAGACCTTCTCGCTGTCGGCCAGCTCCACGCCGCATTTGATACAATACATCGTTTTTCCTTCCTTTCTCCTCAGCGCTGGTTGCTCTCCACCTTCACGGGCAGGCCCAGCCGGTGCAGCACCCGGTAAAAGTGCAGCTCCAGCTCCGGCTGGCGGATGTTGCGGATGCAGTTGATATAGGCCGTGCCGTTCCATGTGATGACACCGCAGTTGTGCGGCGCGCGGGCCTGCACGCCGATGATGAAGTCCATGCGTGCAACGTACGGGCGCATGGACTCCGGCAGCTCCACCCGCCCGAGGTTTGACAGGCACAGGCAGGATTTGCACTCGCCGACCGCGTCAAACACGGCCCTCATGGCTAAATTCTTGATAAACAGCGGCATGACGCGCAGCAGCGGGAGCCGCTCGCTCGCGACGTTCGCGGCAAACTTCGCGCGCATGGTGCGCGTGTTGTTCTCCAGCCCCATCCGGTGGTGGACGGTCTGGCAGATCTCCTCGAACGTGTAGTCCCCGAGCCGCGGGTCGATCTCCGGGGTGATATAGGAGGCGAAGTTGCGCAGCGTCGCGCTCGGGAAGAGCTTGCGCAGGTTGACGGGCAGGAGCACCTTGACGGGCTTTCTCCGCCGCCGCTGCGGCACCTTTTCGCGCTGCAGCTCATAGATCGCCTGCATCATCGCCGCGCACAGCAGCTCCGTCACCGTCACGCCGAAGCGCTTGGCGCACTCGCGCAGCGCGTCCGCCGGGACCATCATCGTCACGAGGTCTTTAAATCCGTCTGGCTCCGGTGTGCCGCTGAGGTGCCAGGCCGTCGCCTCGCGGCGGCTCGCCTTCACATCCCCGGCATAGCGCAGGAAGCTGTCCTCGAACTCCTCCTCGTCCGGCTCCTCGAGTCTCCCGAGTACACCCTGCTCCGCCGGGACGGACAGGCCGTATTTCTCACTGAGGTACTCGGCCAGCAGCGTCTTGAGGAAGATCAGCCCGCCCGTGCCGTCCGTCAGCGCGTGGAAAAACTCCACGGCGATCCGGTTGTGATACACCAGCACGCGCAGCGCGCACCTGCGCACCTGATCGAACGGCGCGTGTGCCAGCGGGCAGCTCTTCTCCGGCTGGATCTCCGGTGCCTGCGGGATCTGTTCGAGATAGTACCAGAACACGCCCCGGCGCAGCCGCACGGCGATCGACGGGAAGCGCCGTACCGTCACGTCCAGCGCCGTGCGCAGCACGTCCGTATCCACCGGCTCCGTCAGCGTCGCGGACAGGCGGAAGAAATTCGTCCAGTTGCGGCGCTTGGCCGCGGGATAGATCTTCGCGGCGTTGTCGAGCCGCATCCAGCGCAGGCTCTTCGCCGGGGAGAGCACCTTCGTGAGAAAGCGGTTGATCTCGCTGAAGTCCTGCTCCATGTTCTCGCTGAGGTTATAGAGCACATACGCATGCCAGCGCTCGGGCGCGATGAGCATCCTGCTCTTGCATCCGCTCGCGAGGAGTTTTTCGTGCAGGCGGCGCGTGTCGTCGAGCATGACCTCGTCCCCGCCGACAAACAGCAGCGACGGCGGCAGCCCCTCCAGATCCCCGAACAGGGGCGAGCACAGCGGGTCGCGCGCGTCGTCCGTATAGCATCCGGCGTAGAACTCCAGCAGCTCCTTCGTCATGGAGGGATCGGCCTCGCGGTTTGTCTCATATGTCTCGCCCGACTCGGTGAGATCCGTCCACGGCGAGATGCCGATCAGGCCGCACGGCAGGGGAAGCCCCAGCTCGCGCAGCTTCAGACATAGAGCGTAGATCAGTCCGCCGCCCGCACTCTCGCCGCAGAGGAGAATCTGGTGCGCGTCATAGCCCTTTTTGAGCAGGTATTGGTAGCTCTCCAGCGCGTCGTCGAGCGCCGCGGGATAGCGGTTCTCCGGTGCAAGGCGGTACGCCGCGCAGAACACGCGCACGCCGCCCTCCGCCGCGAGCGTTGAGCCAAAGCCCTTGGCATACTCCAGACTCCCGCAGGTGTAGCCGCCGCCGTGCAGATAGAGGATCACGCCCGTGCGGCGCTGGTCGTGCGGCGTAATCCACGCGCCCCGAAACGCGCCGAAGTCGTGCTCGCGGACATAGACCTCGCGCCGGTGCATCGCCGTCATCAGCTCGCCGAGCTTGTCCTGTCCCTTGCGCGTGACCTCGAGCGAGCAGTTCGCGACGAATGGCTTGAAGAAATTCAGTTGTGAGCGGACGAGCCTGGCATGCAGCTCCATAGGCGGGGCTCCTTTCTGCGCGGAAAAATCATTATAACTAAATAATTATAGCATTGACTTCTTTCCTTGTAAATACTCAACCCTGCTCAGCTGTCGCTTAACAAAAAGGCGATGCCTTTTTGTTAAGCGAGATTCTCGCTGCGTTCCGCGCCTTGGCCAGCCAGGCTGGCCTGCGACACTGCACTACGCGCGAAGAGTTTTTTGCGACGTACACGCCGCCGCAAAAAACAGATTTGAACTAATTCGCGGTCTCCGTGCTGCGAACTCTGCGAGGCTCATTTGAAACAAACGGCAGTAGACAGAATCGCCCGGCAATACCGGGCGATTCTGCTTATATCTCATATCAGACTTATTTTTCTGACAACATGCACGTCAGAATAATTCCTCTCGCGGAGCGAAGTGTCGCAGCGCCGCCGCTCGCGGCGGTGCAAGGCGCGCAGCGCAGCGCCGTTTTTGATGGAAAAGAGTGCGCTCTTTTCCATCAAAACGATACGACCTCCGGATCCGCCTTCTGGCAGGCGCTGATCTTGCTGACATACAGCACCGGGCCGGGGCCCTCGTAGGCGGGGCAGTCCTCCACCTTGACAGCGGCGCGGAGCTTCACCCAGTCGCGGTCCTTGAAGCGGTCGAGCCCCTCGCCCTTGCACACGAGCGCGAGGAACTGCTTGTCCTTGTCGCAGCAGACCATCGCGAAGCGGCCGGGGCAGTCGATGCCCTTGAACTTCTTCGAGTGGCACATGAGCGCCTTGAACGTCACGGTGATGTCCTCATAGCGCTCGGGGTGATCCATCAGGTCGACATACCACACGCCGTAGTCGGCGTCCGGCACGTCGAGGTGGCCGCTCGAGAGGTCGAAGGGCGCCATGTCGTCGGTGACGTACTCCTCGCTCGTGCCGTCCTCGTTCTCGAGATAGATGTCCGCGCGGCGGTTCGCCATGCGGAGGTTCCGCTTGCGCAGACTCTCGCGTAGCTCCTCATTGCAGCGGTTGAAGATCAACAGATCGGCGTTGAGAACCTTCTCCATCATGAGCTGGCCCATGTTCTTGAGATAGACGTCGAACGTCGTCGCGTCGACAAGGCACATGATCTGATAGAGGATCCAGTTCGCGGGCAGACCGTCGCGGTAGAGCGGCTCCATCATCCACATGCCGTTGTACTCGATGATGACCTGCTTGGGGCGGTACTGCTTCTCGAGCTTTTTAAACAGCTCCGGCGTCAGCTGCGCAGGATCGTCGACCGTGTAGGTAAAGACGTTGCCCAGCACGCGCGGGTCATACTCCAGCTCGCCCTCCTCGCAGCAGATCAGCAGCGTCCGGTCCTCCTCCGCGAAGCCGTCGCGCAGGACGCCGTTGATGAAGCTGGTCTTGCCGGCATCGAGAAAGCCGGCGATGAGATAAACAGGAATATCCATAGATCTTACAGGCCGAAGAGCTGCTTCAGACCGTCCTCCTTCAGATTCGAGCCGATCACGCACAGGCGGCCCGTGTAATCGGCGGTGCCGAAGCGCACCTCGTGCTCCTCGGGCACATAGTCAAAGTGCAGCCAGCGGCCGTCGACCGTCGGCACGATGCCCTTCGCGCGCAGGATGGCGCCGTAGTCGCCGGTGTCGAGCGCGGTGAGCGCGCGGCGGATATCCTCCTCGGTGAAGGTGTGGACCGTCTCCTCGCCCCAGCTGGTAAAGACCTCGTCAGCGTGGTGGTGATGGTGGTGGCAGGAGCACTCCGGATCGTCGCACTCGTGATCGTGGTCGTGGTGATGATGCCCGTGCTCGTCATGATCGTGGTCATGATGATGGTGCTCGTGCTCTTCGTCCTCATGGTCATGGTCGTGATGGTGGTGCTCGCGCCCCTCGTGGTCGTGGTCATGGTCGTCATCGTGGTGATGATGGTGATGCTCATGCTCGTCGGCCTCGTGCTCGGCGCGGATCTTCTCCATCAGCTCGTCGGCGAGGGAGACTTTCTCCATCGCGGCGAGGATGGTCTTGCCGTCCAGCTCGTCCCAGGGGGTGGTGAGGATGGCGGCGTCCTTGTTGTGCTCGCGCAGGAGCGCCACGGCGGCGGCGAGCTTCTCCGCGCTGACCTTCTGCGTGCGGGAGAGGATGATCGCGCCGGCGGACTCGATCTGGTTGTTATAGAACTCTCCGAAGTTCTTCATATAGACCTTCACCTTCGACGCGTCGGCCACGGTGACGAAGCTGCCGAGCTGCATGTCGGGCTCGTCCTTCACGGTGTTCTGCACGGCGAGGATCACGTCCGAGAGCTTGCCCACGCCGGACGGCTCGATGAGGATACGGTCGGGGTGGAACTGCTTTTCCACGTCCTTGAGCGCCTTGCCGAAGTCGCCCACCAGCGAGCAGCAGATGCACCCGGAGGACATCTCGCTGATCTGTACGCCGGATTCCTTCAGGAATCCGCCGTCGATGCTGATCTCGCCGAACTCGTTTTCGATCAGCACCAGCTTCTCGCCCTGATAGGCCTCCTTGAGCAGCTTCTTGATGAGCGTCGTCTTGCCCGCGCCCAGAAAGCCGGAAATAATGTCAACTTTTGTCATGGATATGACTTCCTTTCACTCTGCATGCCGCAGATTCATGATTTTCATCCTTATTATAATAGTCTTTTTTTGAAAAAAAGCAAGAGTGTGACTGTAAACCCTCTGTGAATTCCTACAGATTCAGTAAAAAACGGCTGTCTACGCAAAAGAAAAATTTTTCCGAAATGCGGGAATCTGTCGCTTTTTCGATTATATTTTTCGTTTTGTGACATTTCCTGTAGCTTATTGACATTTTATTTGGAAATTATATACTTTTCTCAGCAATCTGGAGGAGGTAAACATCACACACGGAGACCACCCGCTCTCTGCCGGAGGAGTTGGCCGCCGCTGTCAGCGACGGCATCGACTTCTCCCTTGTGCGCGACGCCTCGCGCGGCTATCTGGATCCCGCCAAGTTCCCCAACGCCTGGGAGGGCGGCGCTCTGGACATCTGAAAAACCCAGAACAACCAGCAGTCCGTCAACATGTTCACCGTGAAGGAGCTCTATCCCGTCACCGATAACGACGTCAAGGAGCTTCTGTCCGATGTGTTCATGGTCATCGTCCCCGAGCAGAACATCGAGGGCTACGAGCACATGACCCGCACGACCGGTCAGGGCTATGACCCCAACCGCGACGAGGCAAACCAGACCCTCTTCGAGGACTCCAACGCGATGGCCCTCGTCAACAAGTTCAACCCCATGGTCTTCACCGAGATCCACGGCCGCGTGGACGCGATGCTCATTGAGCCCTGCACGCCGCCCCACGAGCCGAACTTCGAGTATGACCTGATCGCAGAGCAGTTCGTGAAGCTGGGTGAGGCCGTCGGTATGGGCGCCATCGCCAACAACAGCGAGCACAACAGCTTCGAGATGCCCTACCGCGACTTCCTGAAAAAGAGCAGCACCTCCCCCTCCGGCGCGGAGTGGAGCTCTCCCTGGGATGACATGACCACCGCCTACGGCTCCCAGTTCCCCGTCCTAATCGGCACGGCCGGCATCACGTGGGAGCTGCCCGTATACAGTGATGTCACCGCCGAGCGCGTCGTGCCCTACGGTCTGATGACGCAGGCGATGTTCATCCGCGACAACAAGATCTCCATGCTGACCAATCAGGCCAAGCTCTTCGAGCGCGGCGTGAACAACACGAACTCCAACGCCGACGTGGCCTATGAGGGTGTTGCCGTCCCGTCGACCCCGGATACGCCGGAAACCCCCGACACGCCCAACCCCGCCAAGTCCGCCACCGGCGACACGATGATCGTCACCCTCTGGGTCGTCGTGGCCATCGCGAGCTGTGCGGCAATTTCCGCCGTCGTGGTCGTCTGCAGACGCAGGACCTCCCGCTGAGGGCTTCCCCGCCTTGCCCGGGCGGATAAGCTCTGACTCACCAACTGCATAAAATAACATACCCCGTCGGCCTTCAAGGCCGACGGGGTATGCTTATGTGCCCGCTCAGATGGCGAACTTCCTCTGATACTCGTCGTAGTAGCGGTCAAAGGTCTCGCTCTTGAGCTCGTGGACGCTGTTGAGGTAAGCGTGCGTATCGAACACGTCGGACTCCAGCTCGATGAGCGCCACAGCGATGTTGCTGCAGTGGTCGGCCACGCGCTCATAGTTCGTGAGCAGGTCGTTGAAGACGAAGCCGAGCTTCAGCGTGCAGACGCCCTGCTGCAGGCGGCCGACGTGGCGGCTCTTGAGCTGGTCGCACAGGCCGTCCACAATCTCCTCGAGCGGCTCCACCCGCCCGGCGAGGTGCAGGTCGTTCTCCGTGAAGGCGCGGATAGCGATGGAGACGATCTCGCGGATGGCCGATTCCATCACGTCCAGCTCATGCTCCGCCTCCGGCGAAAAGGCGACGTCCTTCTCATGCAGCTCGCGGCAGGCCTCCGCGATGTTGAGCGCGTGGTCGGAGATACGCTCAAAGTCCGTGATCGTATGCAGGAACTTCGAGACATCCTCGTTCTGCCGGTCGAGCAGCTCACGCCGCGTGATCTGCACGAGGTAGGTGCCGAGCCGGTCCTCATAGCGGTCGACGATGCCCTCGAGCTTTTCGACGCGCTCGAAGCCCTCGTCACTGTAATCGTGCCGCAGCGACATCGCGTCGAGCAGGTTCATCTGCGCCTTCTGCGCCATGGAGCAGGTCACCAGGCGGCTCTGCTCAATGGCGAGCGCCGGGTGCTGCAGAAAGCGTGCCTCGAGGCGGTCCATATCCTGATCCTCCGGCGTCGCGTCGCGCTCCGGGAACAGCATGCACACAATCTTCTCCAGCAGGCCGATCATCGGTGTGAGCGCAATCACCGTCGCCAGACGGAAGAGCGTGTTCATCAGCGCGATGCTCACGGTCGTCATCGTCGTGCCGAGGAACGTAAAATGCACCACCGCGTTCACGCCGTAGAAAATGCCGCCCCAGATCACAACGCCCAGTATGTCGATCAGCAGATACACAAACGCCGTGCGCTTGCCGTTGATGTTCGCCCCCAGCGCCGACAGCAGCACCGGCACAGCCGCGCCGATGGCGATGCCCATCACGATCGGCAGCGCCACGCCGAAGGAAATCGCCCCCGTGACCGAGAGCGCCTGCAGAATGCCGATCGCGGCCGAAGCGCTCTGCAGCACGCTTGTGAACACAAGACCGACGAGGATGCCGAGCAGGGGGTTGGAAAACGACGTGAGCACCTGAATGAACGCCTCGCTCTCGCGCAGGGGCGAGACGGCGCCGCTCATCGCGCTCATGCCGTACATCAAAACCGCGAAGCCGAGCAGAATGTCGCCCACATGGCGGGTACTCTGCCCCTTGGTGAACATGCGCAGAATGATGCCGATCACCGCGATGATGCCCGTGAGCGTCGCGGTGCTCAGCAGCTGCACCCAGCCACTCCCGCCGGAGAGATCCGACAGGCAGATGATCCAGCCCGTGACGCTCGTGCCGAGGATCGCGCCGAGCACGATGCCGATGGCCTGACGTACCTTCATCATGCCGGAGTTGACAAAGCCCACCACCATCACCGACGTGGCGGACGAGGACTGGATCACGGCGGTCACGCCGGTGCCCAGCAGAATTCCTCTGATTGGGGTGCTGCTGAGCTGATAGAGAATCAGCTCGAGCTTATTGCCCGCCACCCGTTTCAGTCCGTCGCCCATCAGGCTCATACCGAACAAGAACAGGGCAATGCCGCCCAGAAGTGCGATACCGTCCGAAATAGACATACCCGCATCTCCTCCCATTTTAAATTACTATATTACTATACAGGAAAAAGTTCCATTTGTCGATGGGTATCGCAGAATTGTTCAGTAAATTTGTAAAATTTGACTGCCGCGGCGGCGGATGGGACATACTATCGCAAATCTGTCACAGGATTTTTGCGGCGCGCTGCCTTGCCAAAGCAAAGGATTTCCTGTATAATAGTTGGGTATTCCGCACGAAAAGAGGATTTTCCCGATGTTTAAACACTGTCTGACCGTTTTTCTCGTCTCGATGGTGCCGCTCGTTGAACTGCGCGGCGCGATCCCCTACGGCGTCCTGTTCGGGCTGCCGCTGTGGCTGACGTTTGTGATTGCCATCCTCGGCAATATGCTCCCCGTCCCGTTTATCTATCTCTTCGCGCGGCGCATCCTCCTCTGGGGCAAGGACAAGCCGGTCATCGGCCGGTTCTTCACGTTCTGTCTCGAAAAGGGTGAGCACGGCGGCGAGAAACTGCAGGCCAAGGCCGGTCGCGGGCTGTTCTGGGCGCTGCTGCTGTTCGTCGGGATCCCCCTGCCGGGAACCGGCGCGTGGACAGGGACGCTCGCGGCGAGCATCCTGAATATGGGTCTGAAAAAGAGCACGCTCGCGTGCATGGGCGGCGTCCTGCTCGCCGGGTGCATCATGGGCGCGCTGAGCCTGATGGGCGTATCGGTATTCGGAACAATCGGATAAAAAAGCAGGCACAAATAGGTAAAAACCTATTTGTGCCTGAACTTATCCAAAAAGGCCGCTGGCCTTTTTGGATAAGGGGTTCTCGCTGCACTCCGCGCCTTGCCCCGCCGCTTGCGGCGGGTCTGCGACACTCCGCTCCGCGCAAAGTGTTTTTTGCGACGTACACGCCGCCGCAAAAAACGGATTGGAAATCTTTCGCGCCGCTGCGGCGGCGCGAACTCTGTGAGACCTTGTTTGACAAAAACGGGATGCCCGGCGGGCATCCCGTTTTTGTCAAACGCGTCTAATTTTCGTGGGAAAATTTTGTTGTAAAAGATACAGAAAATTCACAAATGATCTGGTATAATACTGCTCAGAAAAAAATCCCCACTTTTGACAGAAAGAAGGAAATCACGATGTATTGTGTCAGAAAGGTCAATGAAGATTATACATGGGTCGGCGCGGACGGGCGCCGTCTGCCGATGTTCGAGGGTGTCTATGATGTGCCGAAGGGCGTGAGCTTCAACAGCTACCTGCTCAGCGACGAAAGGACCGTCCTGTTCGATACCGCCGACGCCGCGGTGGGCCATGCCTTCCGCGAGAACGTCGCCCACGCGCTGGGCGGCCGCGCGCTCGACTATCTGGTCGTCCACCACATGGAGTCCGACCACGCCGCCGAGATCGAGGAGATCGTCCTGCGCTATCCCAACGTGCAGGTGCTCTGCAGCGCCATGGCCAGGAACATGATCGTCCAGTTCTTCGGCGACCGCTTCGCCGGGCAGATCCGCGCGGTCAAGGAGGGCGACACGCTCTGCACCGGCCGCCACACGCTGCAGTTTGTGGCCGCGCCGATGGTGCACTGGCCCGAGGTGCTCATGACCTATGACCAGACCGACCGCCTGCTGCTGACGGCGGATGCGTTCGGCTGCTTCGGCGCGCTGAACGGGCACCTCTTCAATGACGAGGTCAACTTCGACCGCGACTATCTCGACGAGGCCCGCCGCTACTACACGAACATCGTCGGCAAATACGGCCCGCAGGTGCAGGCCGTGCTGAAGAAGGCCTCGGGGCTGGAGATTGCGATGCTTCTGCCGCTGCACGGCTTCGTCTGGCGCAGTGACCTCGGCTACATCCTCGGCAAGTACGACCTCTGGAGCCGCTATGAGCCGGAGACGCGCGGCGTGCTGATCGCCTACGCTTCGGTCTACGGCAACACCGAGAACGCCGCGAATATCCTCGCCTGCCGTCTGTCGGAGCGCGGCGTGCCCGTCTCGCTCTACGACACGTCCGTGACGCCGTCGTCCTACATCCTCGCCGACGCGTTCCGCCTGAGCCATGTGGTGTTTGCCGCGCCGACGTACAACGCGGGCGTATTCATCACGATGGAGGAGCTGCTGTACGACATCGCGGCCCACGCGCTGCCGAACCGCCGCTACGCGCTGCTGGAGAACGGCTCGTGGTCGGTTACGAGCGGGCGCGAGATGAAGAAGATCCTCGAGCCGCTCAAGGGCTGGAGCGAGGTGAGCGCCCCGATCACGGTCAAGTCCGCGCTGCGCGAGGATCAGCTCGCCGCCATCGACGCGCTGGCCGACGCGCTGGCCGCGGATGTGAAGGGCTAAGCGTTTCTTCCCAAAGGGCTGCGCCCTTTTGGAAGAGCGGGATTCGCTGCGCTTTGCGCTTTGCCCCGCCGCGGGCGGGGCTGCGACAC
>ENA-ORTY01004508-ORTY01004508.1-human-gut-metagenome-genome-assembly--contig:-NODE-4508-length-10874-cov-2.980775_pt1 | contig 10874 bp, 10 predicted proteins | sample MGYA00241917_ERZ509198 | MGnify/ENA primary metagenome ERZ509198 (study PRJEB26280, sample SAMEA2338857) | human gut metagenome | biome: human gut; feature: human-associated habitat; material: faeces...
ATGCTTGACAGCAGCTGCTCGGGGGTAATGGACGCGGTCTGTTCTTCTTGCGCAGCTTTCACCTGCACAGGTGGATTTGCGGATGTACTCTGCGCGTTCGCCTGCGCCGCCATGACGCGGCTCCAGACGTTCTGCGCCTGTTTGCAGTCAATCTGATTCATGGAATCCCTCCTTCCGTCCATTTTATGCCGCAGTGGTATGCAGTGGTTCCCCAATGGGTAGAATTGCTTCAAAAAAATACCGGGAACGCCGCGAAATTTGGTATGAAATTTGGCTGAAAAATCTTGTAATCACGGTTTTCCTGTGTTAGAATACATGTTTGTTAGATTCTTGACGAAGAAAAGAAAGGGGCGCAGGATATGACGCAGGACAAGCTTCGGAACATTGCGATCATCGCGCACGTTGACCATGGCAAGACGACCCTGGTCGATCAGATGTTAAAGCAGGGCGGCGTTTACCGCGAAAATCAGGTGGTTGCAGACCGTGTGATGGACTCAGGCGATCTCGAGCGCGAGCGCGGCATCACGATTCTGGCGAAGAACACCGCCGTACACTATAAAGACTACAAGATCAACATTGTCGATACCCCGGGCCACGCCGACTTCTCCGGCGAGGTCGAGCGTATTTTGAAGATGGTCGACGGCGTTCTGCTGCTGGTCGACGCGGCCGAGGGCCCCATGCCGCAGACGCGGTTCGTGCTGCAAAAGGCGCTGGAGCTCGGCCACAAGGTCATCGTTGTCGTGAACAAGATCGACCGCCCGGACGCGCGCGTCCACGAGGTCATCGACGAGGTGCTAGAACTTCTTCTCGATCTCAACGCGACGGAGGAACAGTTCGAGTCTCCCACGCTCTTCTGCTCGGCGCGGCGCGGTATCGCGTCCTACAGCCCCGACGAAGAGGGAACCGACCTGACCCCGCTCTTTGAGACGATCGTCAACTACATCGATCCCCCCAAGGGCGACCGCGAGGGCGCGCTGCAGGTGCTCGTTTCGTCGATCGACTACAACGAGTTCGTCGGCAGAATCGGCATCGGCCGCATTGAGCGCGGCACCGTGCGCCAGAACCAGGAGGTCATCGTCTGCGACTATCATGATCCCTCGATCAAGGAAAAGCAAAAGATCGTCACGCTCTATGAGTTCACGGGTCTTGGCAGAAGCCCCATCCAAGAGGCCAGCGCGGGCGAAATCGTCGCCTTCTCCGGCATTTCGGATATCACCATCGGACGTACGCTCTGCGTGGCGGATGCGGTCGAGCCGCTGCCGTTCGTAAAGATCTCCGACCCGACGATCGAAATGACGTTCTCCATCAACGACTCGCCGTTCGCGGGCCGCGAGGGCAAATATGTCACCTCCCGGAACCTGCGCGACCGCCTGCAAAGAGAGCTTTTGAAGGATGTGTCTCTTCATGTCAAGGAGGTCGGCACAGACTCCTTCAACGTCGCGGGCAGGGGCGAAATGCACCTTTCCATTCTCATTGAGACGATGCGCCGCGAGGGCTATGAGTTCCAGGTCTCCACGCCGCACGTTCTGAACAAGGAGATTGACGGCAAGCTCTGCGAACCGATTGAGCGCATGGTCGCCGACGTTCCTGAAAATTCCGTCGGCTCCGTCATCGACAAGATGGCGCAGCGCAAGGGCGAGCTCATCTCCATGACCCCGATCGGAAGCCGGATGCGTCTGGAGTTCCTCGTCCCGACGAGAGGCCTCTTTGGCTACCGCAACGAATTTTTGACCGACACGCGCGGCGAGGGCATTATGGCCTCCACGCTTGAAACCTATGAGCCGGTCAAGGGCGACATTGAGCGCAGGCTTACGGGCTCTCTTGTCGCGTTCGAGACCGGCGAGGCCTGCGCCTACGGTCTTGGAAACGTGCAGGACCGCGGCACACTCTTCATTGCTCCGGGTACGGACGTGTACGCCGGTATGATCGTCGGCCAGTGCAACCGCAACGAGGACATGTCCGTCAACGTCTGCAAGAGAAAGCAGCTGACCAACATGCGCGCGGCAGGCTCGGATGAAGCCATCCGTCTCGCGCCGCCCAAGGTTCTGTCTCTGGAGCAGAGCATGGAATATCTCGCAGATGACGAGCTGCTTGAGGTCACGCCAAAGAGCCTTCGCATGCGCAAGCGCATCCTCGACCACTCGGCCCGTATGCGTGCCGCCTCCAAGGCAAAGTCTTAACTTTCAAAATAGCGTCAAGCGCCGGTTGACATTGTCAACCGGCGCTTTTGTCGTCCAAAGATTGTTTTTTAATGAAAATTCCCAAAAAATGCATAATAGCAGGCGCGGTTTACCGCCCAAGGGCGGTACGATTTCGCCGAAGATTTTCGCCTTTCGGTAGCGTAATTTGCCGGGCGGACTGTGGGCATCGCCCCCTACGCATGTCCCGGACATTTGCAAAAATTATAGAGACAGGCGCATGCAGCAATCTTTAAACGCTAATCGGCGAGCGCGGCGGCGAGAAGCGGTTCGTTTTCCCGGAGGAGCTGCGGCAGCTGCGATAGGGGAAGCGGATTTTCGCCGAGGCCCGCCTCAATGGTAAATCCCAGGCGGTGAAAGCGCCGGAGGAACCAGTCCTTGAAGCCGGCGTTGCTGGCTTCCTGCGGCACCTCTTCTACTGCGTATCCGGACGCTTCGGAAAATTTCTCCGCCAAATTCTTTGCGCCGGGCGGGTCAATGTCCCGACCGCCGGGGTAAATGACGCGGCCCTGCGTGTGGTAGGCGAGAAGAATGTCTGGCCGGATGCAGGCTGTGTAGGCCGCAAGTGCCGACGTCTCGCGCTGATCGAGCGGCTTATTTCCCGGAAAATCCCGCGGCGCCGCGCGGTCAAAGCCGAGGCTTCCTTTGATTTCTTTCGCCAACTCCCACGACGCGGGATAGTTGAGGTTCAGATCGACGCCCCGCAGATTCGCCTTCCACCCATCCGGGAACGGGATTTGCGGAAAAACGGCCGCAATCGCGGCGGCTTGGACGTATTCCGGCGAAGCTTCCGGAATTTCCCCCGCGACAAGGTCAGCCCCATCCGGATTCACGAGCGGCACACAGTAGAGCATGGAATTCCGGTAAAGCACGCGCGCCGGAATGCCGCCAAAGGCCGTATCCTGACAGATGGCCTTGCAATAGGAAAGCAGCAGCTCCCACAAAAGCGTCCCCGTGATCGACTCGTTCGCGTGGTGCGTTCCCGTGACGAGCACCTTCGTGCAGCCGCAGCCGAGCTGAATGGCGACAATCGGGCGGCCTCCCGCCGTGCGGGTGAGCGTTTTGATGTAGGCAAACGGCGCGACGCGGCGCAGCTGTTTCATGTATTGTTCCTGAAGCCCTGAGGTCATGTACCCGGGCGAAATCGCACAGAGCAAGAAAATCGCCTCCACCATAGTCTATGATGGAGGCATTTTCTTTAGAACCGGATGGCGTTAATTTTCTTCAAAGATGGCCTTCACGGCGCGATAGGTCATGTAGCAGTCGTATTTCGCGACGACCTCAAACGGCGCGTGCATGGAAAGAACGGGAACGCCTGCGTCGAGTGTGTCGATGTTGCGCTTGGCCATGTATTTTGCGACCGTGCCGCCGCCACCTGCGTCCGTCTTGCCAAGCTCACACATCTGCCACGCGATTTCGTGGTCGTTCAGGAGCTTGCGGATTTTGCCCACGACCTCGCTCGAAGCGTCCGACGCGCCGGACTTGCCGCCGGAGCCTGTGTACTTGCACAGGCCGATGCCGTAGTTGAGGAAGGCGGCGTTGCGCTTTTCATAGACGTCCGCGAAGTTCGGGTCATAGGCCGCGGTCACATCGGCGGACAGGCAGAAGGAGTTTGCCAGGCATGTGCGAAGGTCGACGTTCTGCGCCTTGCAGAGGCATTCCATGAAATACTCAAACGCCTCGCCCTGCATGCCGGACACGCCCTCGGAGCCGATTTCTTCCTTGTCGGCGAAGATGCAGACGGCGGTCTTTTTTGGGCTCTTCGCGTCAAAAATCGCGGCAAGCTCTGCGTACGCGCAGACTCTGTCATCGTGGCCGTAAGCGCCGATCATGCTGCGGTCCAAGCCGATATCGCGCGCGCCCGCAGCAGGGACGGCCTCAAGCTCCGCAGAGATGAAGTCCTCTTCCACAATGCCGTACTTTTCGTTCAGAACCCGAAGAACAGCCAGCTTCACGCGGTCCTTGCCGTCGTCGTCAGCCTCGGGGCGGCTGCCCATCAGAATGTTCAGGCTTTCCGACGGAATTGCCTCATTGAGGGGCTTTTTGCCCTGCTCGCGCCCCAGATGGGGAAGAAGGTCGGTGATGACGAGCTGGGGGTCGGCAGGGTCGTTTCCGATGGTCACATAGACCTCCGAGCCGTCGCGGCGGACGACCTTTCCGTGCAGCTCCAGCGGAACCGTTACCCACTGGTACTTGCGGATGCCGCCGTAATGGTGCGTCTTGAGGTAGGCAAGCTCGGTGTCCTCATAGAGGGGGTTGGGCTTGATGTCGAGTCTCGGAGCGTCGGTGTGCGCCGCGCCGATGTTCGCGCCGTGGGACAGCTCTTCCTCGCCGATGACAGCCAGCATGATGGCCTTGCCGCGGTTATTCCAGTAGAATTTGTCGCCGGTTTGGATCGGCATGCCGGGCTTGTATTCGACAAAGCCTCTGGCCTCTGCCTCGCGGATGGCGGTAAAGACGCATTCGCGCTCGGTCTTCGAGCGGTCCAGAAACGCCTTGTACGCCTCGCAATAGGCGTTCAGCTCGGCCTCTTCGTCCTTCGTCAGGCGGTCATAGCCATTTTTCGGCTGGTAGAGAAGCTTCTCTCGCTGTTCCTTCGTCATAGGGGTTCCTCCTTTAAAATATCGTTCAGCAGGCGGCGGGCTTTCTCCCGGAACGCCTCGAGGGTTTGCGTGTTTTCCAGTGTGTACCGGCAGTTTGCGCGGTAAAAATCGTCCGGCTTCTGCGCGTCGATCCTGGCCCTTGCAGCAGGCTCTGTCAGGCCATCGCGCGCCATGATGCGCTGCATGCGGACATCTCTTGGCGCGAGAACGCAGACAGTTACATCGCAGAGCGCGCCCATGCCGGACTCGAGAAGGTTGATCGCGTCAATGGCGAAAATCGGTTTCCCGCTTGCTTCTGCCTGCGCTTTCCGATGCTTTACGGCGCGGCCGACGTGGAAGAAGACGATCTCATTGAGCTTTGCGAGCCTGTCCGCGCTGGAAAATACCAAAGATGCAAGCTTCGGCCTGTCCAGACTGCCGTCCGGAAGAAAGATATCGCCAAACGCGGCTGCAAGCGCCGCTTTGAGGTCCGGGTCGGTTTTCAGGAGCTCGTAATAAAGCGCGTCGCAGTCGACAATTTCGCCGCCGCGCGCGGCAATTTCCTGTAAAAGCGTCGTCTTGCCGCAGCCGGTAGGACCCGTAATGCCGATCGTTACCATGTTACACCTCGACAATGTGGAAGCCCGCGGCCTTCTTGAGCCGGTTCCCAATGGCAAGGCCGAGCCCGGAAGCGTCCGGGCACTGCGCATAAATTTCCGTTACGGCCTCGTGGTCAAATTCCCGAAGCGCGTCGAAGACGCGTCTGGCCTGCTCGGCCTTATCGGTGAACGAACCGAGGTCATGGACAATGTGGCCGGGGTAACGCCCGGTGAACTCGGAAAAGCAGATGACCCCCGCCGACGCGGGAAGATGCGCCTCGATGTACCGCGCGCTTTTTTCGGGGTCCCCCGTAAAGACGGTGACGGGCGCTTTGGGTGCGTAGTGCCGGTATTTCATGCCGGGCGCTTTCGGCTTTTCCCCGTCTTTGAGCAGGCTCACGACCGCCTTGTCGACGGCGACCTCTCCCAAAACGTCCTCGAGCGCTTCGAGCGGCAGTCCGCCCGGACGAAGAAGGCGCGCAGGCTGACAGGTGAGATCGATGATCGTGGACTCCACGCCCACGCGGCAGGGCCCGCCGTCGAAAATCGCGTCGATTTTGCCGTCCATGTCCTCGCGCATATCCTCCATGCACGTAGGGCTTGGCCGTCCGGAGGTGTTTCCGGAAGGCGCGGCGATGGGAACGCCGGCTTCACGGATGACAGCGAGTGTTACCGGGTGATCGGGGCAGCGCACGCCGACCGTCTCGAGCCCTCCCGTTGTGCGAAGCGGGACAATGGGCTTTCGCGGCAGGATCATCGTCAAAGGCCCCGGCCAGAAGCTCTCCGCCAGCCGGTAAGCCGCCTCCGGCACGTTCTCGCAGTACCGCTCTAACCACGACGCATCCGGCACATGGATGATGAGCGGATTGTCCTGCGGGCGGCCTTTTGCCTCAAAGATGTGCAAAACCGCTTCCTCGTCCAGCGCGTTCGCGCCGAGGCCATAGACCGTCTCCGTCGGAATGCCGAGGAGTCCTCCCGCGCGGATAATGTCTGCCGCCCGCGCAATATTCTCCGGTGTGAGCGCTTCAAAATAAATGGTGTTCATGGATATTCCTTCTTGCTTTGTGAATGATATGTGTACCGATATGCCGTAAAACTTTCATAAATCCGCGTAGGGGGCGATGCCTACATCGTCCTTCCCTCTTTGCGTAGGGGGCGATGCCCACATCGCCCCAAGGAAAATTGCGAATTCGCATTGGATTTCCGTAAAATCGGCGTAATCTGCCGGGTCGATGTGCTCAATCGACCCCTACGAACATCCCGGAAGGATACGGAAATCCGATAGAACGCGTCAATCTTCGTGGCTGTTTTGCAGCTTTTCTGCCTGGTCGGCGGTGACGAGCGCGTCGATGAGCTCGTCTAAATTCCCGTCCATGATGGAGTCGATCTTATAGAGCGTCAGTCCGATGCGGTGATCGGTGACGCGTCCCTGCGGGAAATTATAGGTGCGGATGCGCTCGTTTCGCATACCGGTTCCGACCTGGCTGCGCCGCTCATTGGTCACGGCGGAGCTGATGCGCTCCTGCTCGATCTCGTATAGCTTGGAGGCCAGCATCTGCATGCACTTTTCGCGGTTCTGCACCTGCGAGCGCTCCTCCTGACACGAGACCACGATCCCGGACGGCTTGTGGATCAGGCGCACGGCGGAGGACGTTTTGTTGATGTGCTGCCCGCCCGCGCCGGAGGAGCGGAACACCTGCATCTCGATATCCTCGGGGCGGATATCGACCTCAGCCTCCTCCATCTCGGGAAGCACGGCGACCGTCGCCGTCGAGGTATGCACGCGGCCGCCGGATTCCGTCTCCGGCACGCGCTGCACGCGATGAACGCCGGACTCAAATTTCAGGCGCGAGTACGCCCCGTCGCCATCAATTTCAAAATCCGCTTCCTTCACGCCGCCGAGCTCTGTCTCGTTGTAATTGAGTAACGTCACCTTCCAGCCCTTCGACTGCGCATACATGGTGTACATCCGGTACAGGCTGTGGGCAAAAAGCGCACTCTCCTCGCCGCCCACGCCGCCGCGAATTTCCACAATGACGCTCTTATCGTCGTTCGGGTCGCGCGGCAGAAGCAGAATCTTGAGCTCCTGCTCCAGCTCCTCGAGCTGCTTTTTTAAGGCTGTGTATTCCTCCTGGCAGAGTGCCTTCATCTCCGCGTCGAGGCCGCCTGCGTCCAGCATCTCGCGCAGCTCGTCCGCCTCTTTTTTCACTTTGCAGAAGCTTCGGTAAGCCGTCACAATGGGCTCCAATCGCTTCTGTTCGCGCAGGAGCTTGGAAGCCGCCTTCGGGTCCGCATAAAAATCCGGCTGCCCGGCGCGCTCGGCCATTTCCATATATCGTTCTTCGACAAGTCGCAGTTTTTCCAGCATAAATTCCTCTCATGCGCCCCGTTTTGCGGGGCAAATTTTTACTTCTATCATCATACTCTATTTTTCCCCCGCCGTCAAATATTCGCGCGGCTTTTGCACATACTAGCCCTGATTTTTGAGGAAGGGAAGCGGCGCAATGAAGAGGCTTCTGGCGGTCTTAACAGCAATTTCGCTTGTATTTTCCTGCGCGCCGAGCGTCGAGGCGGGCAACACAAAGGAGGCAGCAGGCTATATCGCCCTGACGTTTGACGACGGCCCCTCGGGTGCGATCACGGAGAAGCTGTTAGACGGCCTTGCGGCAAGGAACGTCAAAGCAACGTTTTTCCTCTGCGGCTATCGGATCGAAACATTTCCGGAAATCGCGCAGCGCATGGCAGAAGAGGGCCACGAGCTGGGGCTCCACTCCAACCGGCACGACTACATGCAGCACATGACAAAGGAAGAAGCGCTCGATGATCTCGCCGAGTGCCAGAGCATCCTCACTGAATCAACCGGCGTTTCCGCGCGCCTGTTCCGTCCGCCGGGCGGGCTTTATTCGCAGGCGTTACTGGCTGCGTCGCGGGAGCTCGGACTTTCCGTCGTGTTCTGGTCGGTCGACCCGCATGACTGGGACAAAGAGAAATCCTCGCAGGTGCTGCCGTATTTGCTCTCGCATGCGTCGGCGGGGGATATCATCCTGATGCACGACCTTACGGAGCATTCCGTCTCCGCTGCGCTGTCGTTTATCGATACGATGTATGCAAAAGGGTACGAGTTTTGTACCGTTTCCGAGCTTGCCGCGCTTTCCGGCGAGACACTTTCTCCCGGAACGTATTATAACCGTTTCCCGCATTGACGAACAGCGCCTCATAGATTAAAATAGAAAAAAACCGCTTACAGGAGGCGCACTATGGATAAAAAGGAACTTCGCGCGCAGATCCGCGCAAAAAAGCGCGCAATGACGACGGCGCAGGTGGAAGCTTGCAGCGAGAAGCTGGCAGAGCTCTTCCGGGAGCACCCGCTCTACAAAGCCGCCAAAAGCATCTATGGCTACATGCCCTACAATCAGGAGGTGCGCACGATTCCGATCATGCGGCAGGCGCAGGCGGACGGAAAGCGCGTGGCCGTGCCGAAGGTGTATGGCGACACGATGAAATTCCTCTGGCTGGACGATTTAGACGCCGTCGCGCCCGGCGCGTATAACATCCCCGAGCCCATCGCGGACGGGCCCGAAGCGGACGACGAGACGGCGCTGGTTTTGATGCCCGGCCTCGCGTTTGACCCGGAAGGCCACCGCTGCGGCTACGGCGGCGGATTCTACGATAAATTCCTCGCCGCGCACCCGAACCATCCGACGATCGCGCTTTGCTACGGCTTTCAGATGCTTGACCATCTGGATGTGGACGCACACGATATCCCGGTCGACGCGGTTTTATCTGCGGATGTGGAGGCAGAGGGATGAAATACGTCCTGCTGCTCATCTTCTGCGCGCTCGTGTTTCTCGTCTGCTTTCTGGTCGATCGGCTCCTCCAGAAGCTTTTTCCGAAGCACGAGCTGGAAAAAAGCAAATCCGTCGTCCGCCCGCCGCAAAAGAGCGCAACGTTCGGCGTGCTGCTCTTGGTTATTCCGCTGATGGCGCTGCTTTTCTGGATGCCGGAGGGAGGAGACACGCTGCTCACGATCTGCTGCGTCGGCGCGATGATCATGGGAGCGTTTTTGCTCTACACATATTTTTCCATCGCGATTTACTATGGGGAAGACAGCTTTCTCTATAAAACGCTGCGCGGCGGCAAAAAAGAATACCGCTACGCGGACATCCGGGGCCAGCGGAGCCTCATGACGCGCGGCGGTATCAATACGATCTTGTTTGTGGGCGAGGATGAACTGAACCTCTACAGCGCCATGCAGAACCTGAACCCGTTTTTAAAAACAGCGTTCTTCCGCTGGTGCGAGGAAAAGCGCATCGACCCCGATTCTGTTGAAAATAACCCACGTATGTTCACGTGGTTCCCGGACCCCGACGAAGCAAAACCGTCCGGCGAAGCGTGACGCACGCAGGAGACCTTATGATGAAAAAACGAACGGTTCTTATCCTGCTGGCAGCGCTCGTTTTGAGCCTTTCCGCCTGCGAAAAGCAGCCAGAGCCCGCGATGGACACCCAAGCCCCACCCGTTCTGGCCGCGCCCGCCGAAGCTTCCGCTCCGGAAATTCCGGCAGAACCGGAGTCCGAGCCGGAAAAGGAATGGACGCAGGCGGATATCCGCCGGATGTACAAGGCCATCAAAGAGCCGAAATGGGCATTCATCGACTGCCTGACAACGCCAGACAAGGCGAATAACTGTGTCGGCGCCGTGCTGTACTGGGACGGCGAGGCCTCGACGCTCGTTCGCTTCTTTGACGAAACCGGCTATTCCTACTGCGCAGGCCCCGTCGCGAAAGCGGCAGACGAGCCCGGGTTTACATACCTGGGTGATGGCACGGTCACCTTCCGCCTGCAAGCGGATGACGGAACCGTCTACGACTACACCTTGACCCTTTCTGCCGGCGACGCAGGCGCAAACTGGACGGCGAGCGACAGCCTCACAGCACCATAAAGGTGCCAGTTGCCGTGGCGGCCTTCTTGCCGTTTTCCGCGTAGACACAGCCGGACAGGAAGATCATGCGCCGCCCGGCCTGATCCACCTGTGCGGTAACGGTCACGTGCTCTCCCGACAGAACCGGACGCAGGTAATTGACTGCGAGGCTCACCGTGGAAAGCCGGTTCGTTTTGCAGCAGAAGCGTGCAGCTAGGCCCATGGTGTTGTCGAGCATCGACGCGAGCATGCCGCCATGAAGCGTCTGCTTCGAGTTGAGCATCCAGTCCTCGGCGGCAAAGTCGAGCGTGAGCGACCGGTTCTCCGCGCTGCACGAAAGAAACGACGGCTTCATCAAACCGATCAGGCCGCAGGCCGCAAACTGGAGGAAGTAGGAGACTGCCGTCTCCTGATGCTCCGGAAACCACGCCCGGATGATCTCCCGGTCATAGCAGGGCGCCAGAAAGAATACCTTGTCGCAGAGCGCCAGCTCCTCGGCGTAGGCCCGGATGGCGTCGCCGTCGGTGCCCTTGCCCACGAACACCATGCGGAAGTCCCGGCCCTCGTCCTTCAGC
>ENA-ORTY01004512-ORTY01004512.1-human-gut-metagenome-genome-assembly--contig:-NODE-4512-length-10868-cov-2.294738_pt1 | contig 10868 bp, 13 predicted proteins | sample MGYA00241917_ERZ509198 | MGnify/ENA primary metagenome ERZ509198 (study PRJEB26280, sample SAMEA2338857) | human gut metagenome | biome: human gut; feature: human-associated habitat; material: faeces...
TTTCAATTCCGCCTTCCATATTTTTCATTGTGTATTCTATTTTTTTATCTTCTTCTGTCTCTTCTGTTGTAATGATTTTACGACTCATACCAACCTGCCTGTTCTATTGATTGTTCCAGTTCCTTCCTATAAGAAGGCCAGATGCCTCAAGGCTCCCTTTAAAACGTCTTCTGCCGTCATTTCTCCGGTGATCTTCACCTTCTTTACCGCTCCGGCTGCCTCTGCTGCCGAATAACCAAGGGCAGTCAGGGCCTCCACAGCCTCTTTTCCTGCCTGTCCCACTCCGGATATCTCCTCCGGTACTGCCAGGGACTCCTCCAGTCCTCCAGCCAGCACGTCCTCCGGCCGTATCTTATCCTTCAGATCCAGGATGATCCTCTGGGCCGTTTTGGGGCCCACGCCGGGAGCCCTGGAGATGGTCTTTGCATCGCCGGACGCCACCGCCATCCGCAGCACATCGGGCCTTAAGGCGGACAGGATCCCAAGGGCGCTTTTGGGGCCGATGCCGTTGACGCCGATCAGCTGCTTAAACATCGCCAGATCCTGCCGGGACAGGAAGCCGAACAGGCTCATCCCGTCTTCCCGGACGCTGAAATATGTGTAGATCTTTACGCTTTCCCCCAGGGGCGGAAGCTCTGAAAGCACAGGCACAGGCACGAAGATCTGGTATCCGACTCCGTGAGCCTCCACCACCGCTGAATCCTCATTTTTTTCCGCCAGGGTGCCTCTGATATATGAAATCAATGTATTTTCCCTCCGAACCGCTCATAGGGCGTTGCTCTGTAACAGAATCATACCATAGACAAAAAGCCTTTGCAAGATAAACCCTGGATGAATCGAACAAATTTTCTGGTATTGAACCGCTGGTTCATTGACATTCCATCAGAAACCACGTATACTGAGATCAGATTCCAGCCCAGATCTGCACGCGAAAGGAACGATACCCATACCTATGATAACGATCCAGAATACTTTTGACGCGGAGGGATCCTATCCCCTGGCCCGCCTGGGGGATCCCGCTTCTCTCCTGTTCTTTGATATTGAGACCACCGGCTTTTCCGGAGACTTCTGCACAGTCTATCTGATCGGCTGTGTGTTTTATAAGGAAGGCCGCGCTCATTTTATCCAGTGGTTTGCCGATACAAAGGCCTCTGAGGCCCAGGTGATCCAGAGCTTTTTCTCCTTTTTAAAGGACTACTCCGTCCTGGTCCATTTTAACGGAGATACCTTTGATATCCCCTTCCTTATGAAGAGGTGCCGTGCCCTTAAGCTCCCCTGTGATTTTTCCGGCGTGGAAAGCGTGGATATCTATAAGCGCATCAAGCCCTGGAAAAAGCATCTGGGACTGGAAAACCTGAAGCAGAAGACTATCGAAGGCTTTCTCTCCATCTGCCGGGAGGACCGCTTCGATGGCGGACAGCTCATAAGCGTTTACGAGGACTATCTGAAAACCCGGGACGAAAACCTCTTAAGGCTCCTTCTTCTCCATAATGAAGAGGATCTGAAGGGAATGCCCTCGCTCCTGCCGATCCTGTTTTATCCGGACTTTTTTACCCAGGATTTTACTCTTCTGGATCTGAAAAAGGCGGCGGGTGAAACGCCCCGGCTCCTGCTTTCCTTAAAGGGAGAAGAAGAGACCGTTCTGCCCCGGCCCCTCTGTGCCGCCGTCCCCTCCTACGGTTTTGCGGCTGCCGGAAATGCCCTGGAGCTTTCCATCCGGCTTTATGAGGGAACCCTTAAATACTATTATCCCAACTATAAGGACTACTATTATCTGATCTACGAGGATACGGCGGTCCACAAAAGCGTCGGCGAATACGTGGACCGGGACGCCCGCATAAAAGCCACAAAGGAAACGTGCTATACGAAAAAAAGCGGCGTTTTCCTTCCCCAGCCGGAGCCTGTCTGGATTCCGGAATTTAAGACCTCTTCCAAAGACAGGACTGGATTCTTTGAGTTTTCGCCCTCCTGTTTCCAGGATCCCGTCCGGCTCAACCAGTATATTAAAAAAATCTGGGCGGAGCTTTTCTAAGCCGCCCAGATCTCTTAATAATCCCCTTTTTTCAAAAGATACCGCAGATACCGGAAGGTATACGGCTCCCCCTTTTTCTCCAGCATACGGAGCACCTTATCCAGCTCCCGTTTGGTTTCCGGGTGCATGGTCAGAACATCCTTGTTGCGTGAAAAATATGCATATGGGTCTCCGTCCGTGTACGCCCTGCCCCGGTACGTCCTGGATGCGGCGATCCGGTCCATGACCATCTCAACAAAATACCGGACCGGCATCTTCACTCCAACGATCCTCCAGTTATCCTCCCTGGTGGAAACATCGGTCCAGTACTCAAAATGGTGCTTATTCCTCCCTTTGTGGTGGAGCCAGGCCGGAGAATACCCCATGATCTCCTTCTCAGCCGCATTGGGGCTGCGGTCTCCCTGATAATAGCGGACTCCCGTCCTAAATTCTGTCCAGGTATATTTGGACAGATCGTGGAGCAGCCCCTGTCTGTAAAGCCCTACCTGGAAGCAGCCCTTCATGACCAGCAGCCGGTGGTGGGTGATGGTCCGGAAATGGTTCCAGGCGTTATTTTTCGTTTTGTGCTGAAAATCCAATCTTTTTTTCATATTGCAAGATTCCCTCATATTTTTTGAATAACCGCAAAATCAGCCACATGATTTTATTTGACATCCCCGACCGGTTGTGCTATTGTGAACACAGCAGGCGCGGCCTGCAAGGTCTTATTGCGGAGGTATCATATGAAAGGTACAGTTAAGTGGTTTAACAACCAAAAAGGTTACGGCTTTATCTGCGATGCAGATGGGCATGACGTGTTCGTACACTACTCTGGTCTTAATATGGAAGGCTTTAAGACCCTCGACGAAGGTGCAGACGTCGAATTCGACGTGATCGAGGGTTCCAAAGGTCCCCAGGCCGTCAACGTAACCAGACTCTAATCGCCGATTCTCATTGTGCCTTTTTCTAACCAGAGAAACAGCTTGTTAGAACGAAGCGGATGTGCATGAAGCTGATTACATCAGAGGATGCTGCAAAACAGGTGAAGAAGCTTTCCAAAGCCCTTCCTTTGCAGTACCCTCTTTTGCAGCATTCTCCGGGATCCCGTTCTCTCCGGTGTTTCTGATCCGTATCCTTTATGGCCTGGTGGCCTTTTCCAGCATTTCCTTTAACTCATCCACTGTAAATGTATAGATCTTATTACAGAAATGGCAACTCACCTCAATGGGCTTTCCTTCGTCGATCATGCTCTGGAGTTCTTTTTTTCCAATGCTCGTAATGGCTCTGGCTACCCGGGACTTATGGCAGTCACAGTGGAACCTGGCAGGAAGACGGTCCAGGATCTCCAGGCCCATATCCCCCAGAAGATCCTCCAGGATCTCCTCCGGTGTCTTTCCAGCATCCAGAAGGGCGGTGATGGAGCTCATCTCTCCCAGACGGGCCTCCAGCCGGTCGATGCAGTCATCAGAAGCTCCCGGCATCAGCTGGATAATGAAGCCTCCGGCCTGGCGGACCGTGTTATCCTTATTCATAAGGACTCCCAGAGCTACCGAGGACGGAACCTGCTCAGAGGTGGCGTAATAGTACGTCAGATCCTCGGCGATCTCACCGGAAACCAGAATGGTCTGGCCCACATAGGGCTCCTTTAAGCCGATATCCCGGATCACACTTAAGACGCCCACCCCAAGAGCGCCTCCCACATCCAGCTTTCCCTGGGCATTGGGCGGCAGCATGACCTCCGGATTGAAGGCATAGCCCTTGACATCCCCTTTAGAATCTGCGGTCACCAAAAGGCCGCCAATGGGGCCGTCTCCCTCTGCCCGGAGGGTCAGAAGATCCTTTTCTCCCTTCATCATGATCCCCATCATGGCTCCGGCCGTTAAAAGCCGTCCCAGGGCTGCCGTAGCCACCGGGCTGGTATTATGGGCATCTCTGGCAGCCTCCACCAGATCCCTGGTGGTAGCTGCAAAGGCGCGGATCTGTCCCTCCGCTGCCGTTGCTCTGATTATATAATCCGTCATATTCTCAAACCTTCCTTAATTATTCTGCTTCTTTCCGTGCTCCCTGGCTATGACGTAGATCCTTTCGCTTTCCTTCCGGGGCGCATCCTTTGTAAAAGCGTCATATGCCGTCACAAATTCCATTCCGGCCAGAGCCAGGGCCTCCTGTATTTCTTGTAAGGAATAAGCCCGCTGGTAATGGGTCTCCTGGTATTTCCTGTAAAGACCGTTTTCCTCCCGCAGGAATATCGCCAGATCGTAAATATTGATCCTCTCCTCCGGATCATACTGGTTGTCCCAGATAAAACTGGATTCCTCCCGGTCCTCTGCCACTGTGGTGTCTCCCATGACCTGGGCGTACTTATATTCCGTATTCAGATCGAAAATAAAGATTCCACCTGGATCCAGATAATTATTGACCAGGGAAAAAACCTCTGCCAGGTCCGCCGGATCTGTGATATAGTTGATGCAGTCACAGATGGACACCACAGCCCTCACAGTGCCGTACAGCTCAAACTCCCGCATATCCTGGCAGAGATACAGGATATCCTGTCCCGACTCCGCCCGCTTTCCGGCTGCCAGCTCCAGCATTTCTTCTGAATAATCAATGCCGATCATATCATAGCCCCTGGCAGCCAGAAGCTCCGTAAGGCTCCCGGTGCCGCAGCCCAGGTCCAGGACCAGTCCGCTCTCCACACCGTTCTCCTTTAAAAGCCCTGTCAGGTATTCGCACCATTCCCCATAGGGGACATTATCCATAAATGTATCATAAACCGCCGCAAATCCCGTATATGCTTCCATGTGTCTCCCTCGCGTAAAAAGGGAGCGCAGCAGAATTTCCACAGATTCTGCAACGCTCCCATGTCCGTCAGCTTTTTACTGATTCCGTCCGCAGCACTTTTTATATTTTTTACCACTTCCGCAGGGACACGGATCGTTGGGGTAGATCTTATGGCCTTCGCGGCGTACTGTACCGGAAGCCTTCTGGGCCTTATAAAGCTCGTTCCTCTTTTCCTCAGTAAGGATCGTTTCCCACTGGGGAAGGCTGTACAGCCAGGTCGCCTTCGCTTCCACCATATTGTAGTACAGCTTTTCCGGATCGATCTCGATCTTAACGGCCGTATTCTCGTCCATTGTCTCAATGGGGTTCTCATATCCCTTTAAGCTCTCATTGATACCGTCTAAAAATCCGGTCATGATGAGCACTTCTGTCTCATACTTTTCAGCCAGCTCCTTTACGGTCCCCTCTACCACCTGGGCCGGGTCGGAAAGGATCTTCTCGTAGATCCCCTTCTCCACTGTAAAATATCCCGTCCAGAGCTCTTCTCTCTTTTTATCGTCGAGGCCATCACCGTATGCCAGGTTTCTCCATGTTTCAAGTAAAGTTGCCATTGTAAAACCATCCTTTTCGTATTCTTAAGATACAGACTCTTAGTATTATAGCATATTGGGAAAAATCTGTAAATACCTGTATTCTTTTTCTTTCCCGGCGCATTTTACTGGTTCCGGGCGGTTTTCCCCGCCCGTTTTTTTCCCAGGACCCGTTTAAAAAAACTCTGAGGGATCTCAAACACAAAAATGATCCCCAGAACGATGGCCACCGCCGCCTTGACAGCGGAAAAGCCCGTACGGCTGGCCAGTTCCATCTGATCCGTCACGATATAATAAGCCGTCCAGTAGATCCCTGCCCCAGGCACCAGGGGAAAGATCCCCGGGATCATGAACAAAGTGGCCGGGCACCGCTCCATGACCGCAAACAGCCTGGACAAAAAAACCACCGCTGCTGCCGCAAAAAATGTAGCCTCCGTTACGGTCATCCCGGCCCATTCCAGGACAAAATATGTGAGCCAGCCCCAGGCACCGCAGGCCGCGCAGAAGCCATAGTATTTCCTCGGTACATAAAACAGGACGGAAAAGGCCGCCGTCCCCACGCCCGCCGCCAGAAGCTGCTTAAAAAGCTCGCCTGTGGGAAAGGGCGGAAAAAAAGCAAACCATGCAGAAAGCTCTGTCATAGCAGATTCCCTCCTGTGATCCGGTAATAAGCGGTAAACATCATCCCCACTCCCAGGGCGATCCCCAGGACCACCAGCGCCGTATCCATCATCCGCACCGAACCGGCAATATAGTCCCCGTCCGTCAGATCCCGGATCGCGTTGGTGAAGGCCACCCCGGGGATCATGGGGATCACAGAGCCGATGATCATGGAGCTGACGTTATGGCCCAGGCCCAGGTGATAGAATACCATACATAAAAACGTTACCAGGGCCCCTCCCAAGATATGCTCCACCAGCCGGGAAAGCCTGTATCCCCCGTAGAGGATATACACATACAAAAGCATCCCGGATAAAAATGCCGCCGCGCTGTCCAGGAGATCACCGCCGAAAAACAGGCAGAACGCGCCGCTTCCCACTGCTGACGCCATGATCTGGACAATATTTCTCTTTCCCGGCATGTTTTCAATGTCGTCCAGGCACCGCTCCAGATCCGCGATGGTGTGTTTTCCTTCCTCGATCTCCCGTGAAAGCTGGTTGACGGCCGCAACCCGGTTCAGGTGGGCGCCGCTGACGGGAATGTGCTGCACCCTGGCAAAGAATTCTTCTCTCTGGTTTCCCATGGTGGAAAAGATCCCATTGCTGAGGACAAACGAATTTGCCGACTGGATCCCGTAATGACGGCAGATCCGGTCAATGGTTTCCTCCACCCGGGAGATCTCTGCACCGTTTTCCAGAAGGATGTGGCCGGCCCGCATGGCGATCTCCATGATCTCCTGCCTGTCCCCGGCCACAGACTCCTCCTTCGGGTCCGGCGCTCTGTTTTCTTCCAGTTTCATAGTTCTCCTCTTTCCTGCCGCCTACGGCTTACACCGGCCGCAGGGACTGTATCCCTGTTCCAGCAGCTCCTCTCTGGTTCCTTTAAATTCCTTTTTGTTCTCCGGCCCCATCTCCTCCGCACTGGAGCAGGCGGGGGCGTGGAACTTCATGGTATTTGTATTGAGGATATATTCCTTCTCCCCCTGATCCGGCTTTCTTCCCTCCTGGGGAGCCGTATCTTTAGCAGTCCGGAAGGTGACCTCCGCGCCGTCGCTGGTACAGATGATATCTCCCTGGAGATCCGTCCGGTACACCGTCACGCCCGCATCGCTCAGACGGCTTAAGACCTCCTGGGTGGGGTGGCCGTAGGTATTTCCGGTCCCCACAGAGATCACGCCGTACTCCGGCATCACCTCCCGAAGGAACGGATACGAAGTGGAGCTGTCGCTTCCGTGGTGGCCCACCTTCAGGACCGTACTCTTTAAGACTTCCCCTGTATCCAGGATATCCTCCTCCTCTTCCCGCTCCGCATCTCCGGTGAATAAAAATGACGTATCCCCATATACGATCCGGAGAACGATGGAGGTATTGTTGGTCTCATCCGCCTCCCGGACCGGTCCCAGGATCTTCACCTGGGCGCTTCCCAGGGAAAAGCTGTCTCCGGCCTCTGGTATAGTGATCTCAGTCCCCTGCTTTTCCAGTCCCTCCAGAAAATTTCTAAAGGCCCTGCTGTCGTACTCCGTCACCGGGGCAAGGGCCGTATCCACAGACGCATACGTAAGGGCTCCGGAAAGGCCTCCCACATGATCCTCGTGGGCATGGGTACAGACCATATAATCCAGCTCCTCCACCTTCTGCTTTTCCAGATAGGTATAGATCACGTCCGAATCCTCAGAGTTTCCGCCGTCGATCAGCATGCTTTCCCCGTCACAGAGCACCAGGGCCGCGTCCGCCTGGCCCACGTCGATGAAATGGACTTCAAGGCCGGAACCGTCCGCCGTCTGTTCCGCCGGCAGCTCTGTCCCAGCACTGTTTCCGCAGCCGGAAATAAGTCCTGCCGCCAGCAGCATCGAAAGCAGGAACCGGGCGGCCCCACGGCCTGCTCCTTCCTTCCGCCAGCCCCATATTTTCTTTTTGTTTCGGATCTCTTCCATTCAAATTCCTCTTTTCTTTTGTCATTCCTTCCGCAGTCAGGACTATTGTACTCTGAAAGAGAAAAAAAGGCAACCCGCCTTCCTTCCCAATCTTTTCCTCCGGAAACCTTGAAAAAAAAGCGGAATCCGCTATAATCGAAAGGAATCAATATTACGTCAGGAGATACGATCCCATGAAAATTGTATTAGAGCATCTCACAAAAAAATTTCCGGCCCGCGGGAAAAAGGGGGAAGAGGTGACAGCCGTCCGTGATTTCACCTTTGAGATCCCCGACGGCTCCCTCATCGGCCTTCTGGGGCCGTCCGGCTGCGGAAAAAGCACGGCCTTAAACCTGCTCTGCGGCCTGGAAGCTCCCACAGAGGGAAAGATCTATTTCGGGGACACCGATGTGACGGATATGCCCCCGGAGCTCAGAGGGGTTGGCATGGTGTTCCAGAATTACGCCCTGTATCCCCATCTGACGGTACGGCAGAATATTACTTTCCCTCTGGAAAACCGGACGGGCAAGGACAAGCTCACCCACCAGCAGATGGCCGACATGGCGCTGGAAGCGGCGAAGCTGGTGCAGATTGAAGAACTGATGGACCGCAAGCCAAAAGAGCTGTCCGGTGGCCAGCAGCAGCGCGTGGCCATTGCCCGGGCGCTGGTGAAAATGCCGAGAATTCTGCTGCTGGACGAACCCCTTTCCAATCTGGACGCCCGTCTGCGGCTCCAGACCCGGGAGGAGATCCGCCGCATCCAGAAGGCCACCGGCATCACCACCGTATTCGTCACCCACGATCAGGAGGAAGCCATGTCCATCTCCGACCTGATCGTGGTCATGAAGGACGGCGTGGTACAGCAAATTGGCAAGCCTCAGGCGGTTTACGATTCTCCCGTGAATCTTTTTGTGGCAAAATTTCTGGGCACGCCGCCCATCAACGTCTTTGACGGTGAGGTGAAGGACGGGCATCTGTACATCGGCGAGGAAGCCGTGCTGGCCGTCCCCGGTGTGGCCAACCAGAGCGTCACCGCCGCCATCCGTCCCGAGGGCTTTACCCTGTCGGAGACCGGCGCGTTGAGCTGCGATCTGTCCCGGGTGGAGGTCATGGGGCGGGATATCAGTGTCGTCTCCACCCATCCCAAGTCCCAGAACGTGACCATCCGCTCCATCATCAGTGCGGAAAACGCCGTCAATACGGCGTCTCAGAAGGTGCGCTTTGACTTAAAGCCCAATAAGGTGTTCCTGTTCCATAAAGAGTCCGGCGCGCGGATCGATTTTGGCTGAAGCGAGGGAAAGCCTATGGAAAAGAACAATTGGAAGGGCTGGCTGTATCTGCTTCCCGCCGCCGTATTTCTGGGGCTGTTTCTGGTGTATCCCCTTATTGACGTGCTGACCTATTCCTTTGAGGAAGGATATAATTTTGCGTCCCAGACCTACTTCGGCACCGGACTTTACAACTACCACTACGTCCTGCGCGACCCTTATTTTTTACAGGCGCTGAAAAATACGCTCCTGCTGGTGCTGATCACCGTTCCCCTTTCCACGGGACTGGCCATGCTGATCTCCGTGGGACTCAGCTCCATTCAGAAGCTGCGGGAGCTTTACCAGACCGTTTACTTTCTTCCCTACGTGACCAACACGCTGGCGGTGGGTCTGGTGTTCATGATCTTTTTCAAGCGGACGCCCTACTCCGACGGCCTTGTGAATCTGGTCTTAAGCTGGTTCGGCGCGGAGCCGGTGGACTTCATCGACGGGCCTTACTGGGCGAAGATGTTCGTTCTTTGCTTCTACACCATCTGGGTCGTTCTGCCCTTCAAAATCCTGATCCTCACCGGGGCGCTGGCCTCCGTTGACCAGACCTATTATAACGCCGCCAAAGTGGACGGCACTCCCCGGTGGCGCATCTTCACCAAGATCACCCTGCCCATGATCTCCCCTACCGTGTTCTATCTGGTCATCACAGGCTTCATCGGCGCGTTCAAAGCCTACTCCGACGCCGTCGCCCTGTTCGGCACCAATCTGAACGCCGCCGGGATGAACACCATTGTCGGCTACATCTACGACATGCTCTACGGCGACTCCGGCGGCTACCCCTCCTACGCCTCTGCTGCGGCCATTGCGCTCTTCGCCATCGTGCTGACCATCACCTGCATCAACCTGCTGGTGAGCAAGAAGCACGTCCACTACTAAAAGGAGGCGGCGAACGTGGATTACGAAAAGATTGAAAAAAGCGCCCGTCTCCGCGACCGTGTCAGGAAAACCATCACCTATTTCTTTCTGACCGTCTGGGGCATTCTGGTACTGTTTCCCTTTTACTGGATGGTGCTTACCTCCGTCAAAAGCTACGGCGCTTACAATTCCGAGTGGGTTCCCAAGCTGTACACTCTGTCCCCCACTCTGCAAAACTACGTGGACGCCTTCACCCAGGTGCCGCTGGGGGGAGGCCCGTTCCGGCATTGGCCCAGACAACGGCACGGCAACGGCCGGGCGTACCGTCGGGTAACGGAATCGGCGCACGCTTCATGATCCGCTCTCGGGTTACGGAGATTCGATCGACGAAACGGCCGCCCTGCGAAAACAGGTACAATACGGGACTGCCGGCCTCTCCCGTCTGCGTGATGTCCTGTCCCGTCGCTTCATCCACGATCTTTAACACGACAAATCTCGTTTCCGCTACCGGAAAACAGTCGCTCCGATCCTCACGGATGCAACCGAAAAGTAGCGGAAGGAGCATACCGGACAGGAAAAAGCCCCGCGGCCATCCTCTGCGGAACAGATGTCGAACCGTATTCACCACCGTGTCGTTCAAACGATCTGACCCCGTCCCGAAGAAAGATACTCTTCGGGACGGAATCATCCATTTCCTGCTACCACTCTACGTCCTGGACGAGTTCCGCAGTCCAGTCCTG
>ENA-ORTY01004514-ORTY01004514.1-human-gut-metagenome-genome-assembly--contig:-NODE-4514-length-10866-cov-4.403200_pt1 | contig 10866 bp, 9 predicted proteins | sample MGYA00241917_ERZ509198 | MGnify/ENA primary metagenome ERZ509198 (study PRJEB26280, sample SAMEA2338857) | human gut metagenome | biome: human gut; feature: human-associated habitat; material: faeces...
GAGGAGATCAGGGACATGGCATTCGTGATCTTCATGGTATCCTGAATGCTCTCGATCCGCTCCTTGAGCAGCTTACTGGATGCCATTGCTCTCCCCTCCCGCGAATGCCTTCCACGCGGTCAGGATGGTGTCCACCTGTTCCGGGGTGATCTTGCCCGTGGACGTGATCGCGTCCATGGTGCCGGAAACATCGGCGTGGAACTGGCGCACAAAGGCATTGGTCTTTGCGCGCTGGTCAGCCAGCGACAGGTCGTCCAGCATCCCGTGGGAAGCCAGGGTCAGCACGACCACCTGCTCGGCATCGGACTTGGGCTGGTACAGCGGCTGCTTGAGCATCTCGGTCAGGGCCTTGCCGTGTTCCAGCTGGCGGCGGGTCTCAGCGTCCAGATCAGAGCTGAACTGGGCAAAGGACTCCATATCCTTGTACTGGGCCAGCTCGATACGCAGGTTGGAATTGGCCTTCTTCATGGCCTTGGTCTGGGCAGCGCCGCCCACACGGGAGACCGACAGGCCGACGTTGACGGCGGGGCGGTTGCCTGCGTTGAACAGGGCGCTTTCCAGGAAGATCTGACCATCGGTGATGGAGATGACGTTGGTGGGGATGTAAGCAGAGACATCGCCCGCCTGGGTCTCAACGATGGGCAGGGCAGTGATGGAACCGCCGCCCAGATCGTCGCGCATCCGGCAGGAGCGCTCCAGCAGACGGGAATGCAGATAGAACACGTCGCCGGGGTAAGCCTCACGGCCGGGAGAGCGGCGGAGCAGCAGGGAGATGGCACGGTAGGCCACCGCATGCTTGGAAAGGTCGTCGTAGACGATCAGGACGCTCTTGCCCTTGGACATGAAATACTCGGCCAGTGCAGTGCCCGCATAGGGTGCGATGTACTGCAGGGGAGCGGAATCGGAGGCCGTGGCAGCCACGATGGTGGTGTAGCTCATGGCACCGTGCTTCTTGAGGTCCTCGGCCACGCGAGCGATGGAAGAAGCCTTCTGGCCGATGGCAACATAGATGCAGAGCACGCCGGTGTCCTTCTGATTCAGGATGGCATCGGTGGCAATGGAGGTCTTGCCGGTCTGGCGGTCGCCGATGATCAGCTCACGCTGGCCGCGGCCGATGGGGATCATGGAGTCGATGGCCTTGATGCCGGTCTGCAGGGGTTCCTTGACCGGCTGGCGGTCGATGATGCCGGGGGCCGGGCTCTCGATGGCCCGGAACTCGGTGGTCTCAATGGGGCCTGCGCCGTCAATGGGCTGGCCCAGTGCATTGACCACGCGGCCGATCATCGCCTCGCCCACGGGCACGGAAACGACCTTGCCGGTGCGCTTGACGGTGCTGCCTTCTTTGATGCCGACATCGGAGCCCAGCAGAACGATGGAGACCGTGTTTTCCTCCAGGTTCTGGGCCATACCGTATTCGCCGTTGTCAAACTGAAGCAGCTCACCTGCCATGCACTTTTCCAGGCCGCTGGCCCGGGCGATGCCGTCGCCTACCATGATGACCGTGCCGACTTCGCTCTGCTCGATGACATTCTCGTAGTGCTTGATCTGGGCACGGATGATCTTGGAGATCTCTTCAGGTTTCAGTTGCATTGTCTTGTATTCACCACTCAATTCTTAAAATCTTTCGGGTGGAAATTCGATGGATCACAGTGTCACGGAAGCGATATCCCTGCGCAGCGCCGCCAGACGGTTCTGAACCGTGCCGTCCAGCTCGGTGCCCTCGATATCCAGCCGGATGCCGCCCAGCACAGCCGGATCGACCTTTGTTTTCAGGTCGATGGTCTTGCCGGTGAGCTTTTCCAGCTTTTCGTGCAGGCTCTTCACCTGCTGCTCCGTCATTGCCACTGCAGTGGTTGCCGCTGCTTCCAGAATACCGTGTGCCTGATTGTAGCGCACCCGGTAGGCCCGGGCGCAGCCGGGCAGCTCCCGCAGGGTGCCCTTCTCGCACAGGATCTTCAAAAAGTTCAGCACATAGAGGTGGACCCGATCCCGCAGCGCTTCGTCCAGCAGGCCGCAGCGCTCCTTTTTGGGGATGCTGGGGGTGCTGAGCAGATGCAGGTACTCCGGGCTTGCCTTAAAAAGCGCCACGGCCTCGTCCAGCTCGCCCAGAATGCGGGTCTCCAGCCCTTCCTCCGCTGCCAGGTCATACAGGCTTCCGCCGTACATCCTTGCTGTCTCGGTCATGATGCTTCACCCACGTTTTTGATAAATTCGTCGATCAGGTCCTTGTGGTCGGCTTCCTTGATCTCACGCTCGACCACCTTGGAGGCGATCTCCATGGCCATGCCGCCGATCTCGTCCTTGGCCTCGTTCACGGCCTTCTTGCGCTCCTGCGCAATGTCAGCCTCCGCCTTCTGCTTCAGGGCAGCGGCCTGTGCACGGGCCTCGCCCACGATCTCTTCACCGCGGGCGGTGGCCGTTTTCTGGGCACGGGCAACGATCTGGTTGGCCTCGGCGCGGGCATTCTGCAGGTTCTGCTCGTACTCCGCTTTCATGGCCTCAGCCTCCGTGCGCAGCTTTGCAGCATCGGCGATCTGGCTGTCCGCCTTGGCCTTGCGCTCGGCGATCACCTTTTTGACCGGATTCAGCAGGAACTTTTTGAAGATGACCAGCTGGATCATCAGGTTGCAGATCTGGGCCAGAAAGGTCCAGCCGTCCAGCGTGATCAACGCCTGGTACAGTTCCATAAGCGTCTCCTTTCGTTCTTTTGTAAAAGGTTCCGCTTATGCCAGGAACTTCATAAACATGCCGGGTGCCAGGAAGATCAGCAGCAGGCCGGTAACAAAGCCGTAAATACCGGTGGTCTCGGAAAGTGCAACGCCCAGGATCAGGGTGCTGGTCACGTCGCTCTTGCACTCGGGCTGGCGGCCCACGGCCTCACAGGCAGCGGCGGCAGCGTTGCCTTCGCCGATACCGGGGCCGATACCTGCGATCAGTGCGCAGCCTGCGCCGATGCCGCAGCCTGCCAGGGCGATACCACGAGCAAGGTACTGAAAGTCAGTCATAAGTTTTGTCCTCCAAAAAAGTTTTTGTTTTGGGAGATGCCGTTGTGAGGGCTTAGTCCTCACCGGCAGCACGTTTGATGAAAATTGCGGTCAGGGTACAGAAGATGAACGCCTGAATGCAGCCGCCGAACCAGTCGAAATACAGGCCCGTAAAGGCCGGGATGCCGATCTGGAACAGCTGGATCTGGCTCAGGAAGCCGGGCAGCCAGCCGAAGATGACATGGCTCAGGCTTGCCAGCGCCCAGTACAGCAGTGTGGAAATGACAGTACCGGACAGGATGTTGCCAAAGTGACGGAACGCCATGCTGACGGGGGTCGAGATCTCCGACAGCACATTGATGGGTGCCATGATGAAGATCGGGTCCAGCAGGCCCTTCAGATAGGAAAAGATGCCGTTGGTCTTGATCTTGTAGTACATGATCAGCACAAACACCACAATGGCCCACGCAGCCTCGGTGTTCAGGTCGGCCGTGGGGCTCCACAGGCCAATGACACTGATGAGGTTGCAGCCGATGCTCAGAGCGAAGATCGAGCCGATCAGAGGGATATACTTGTCAAAGTGATACCCCATGTTGTCGTGCACGAACTGATCCAGCCGCTCCACGATGAACTCGGCCGCGGCCTGCCGCTTTGAGACATTTTCCAGCTTGAGGTTGCTGCCCAGCCAGATGGCCAGACCCGAAAGCAGCGCCATGACGATCCAGGTAGTGACTAGGGTCTGGGTGATCTTGAGATCGCCCAGCAGGGGGATATCGGTATGGATGGTATACAGGATCTTTGCGCCGTTCAGTTCCATTTGTTACGTTTCACCCCCTTCGTCACGGGGTTCAGCCTCCGGCTCCGGGGCGGGTTCGGGGTCGTCCTCCACAGAGACATCCACCGAGGGCCCGGCCGGTGCAAGGGGCTTGTACTTGCCGGTTATTTGCAGGTAGTAGATCGTAACACGCGGGAACAGCAAGGGCAGAACGCTGGCAAAGGGCTGGAAGCAGGGTGCCCCGATGGACACGATGATCCACACCGCCTGCAAAAGCATTCTGACGTTGTAGGAAGCTTGTAATGTAGCTTTGCGCCGCTTCTCATCCTGCTCGTCGATGACCTTCTGACACACGATGCAGATGCCCGCAAAGTTGCCGATGGCCACGGCCGCGCCGATGAGACTGCCCAGAACGACAGTGTAATCAAATTTCACCCAGCCAACCAGGTGCAGCGCCGCAAAGGCCACCCACAGGGCAGCGGTGCAGATGGCCGTGCCGCAGGCGATGCGCGTCAGCTCCTTTTTGGATTCCGGCTGTAGTTTCATAAAGGGGAACCTCCTGTGATGTTTACTGATGTGAGTTGAACCCCACCCGCTTCGGTTTTTCCTTTTTGGCGCGGTCCAGGTGCTCCTTGGCAAAATACCAGAAGTTCTGCGCCCCGGAGGCAAGGCCCAGCAGGATGGCCGGCAGGAACACCCATTCCGGCCAGCTCCAGCTGTTCACCGCCCACCAGGCACCGCCCAGGCACATGACCAGCGGCAGCAGCATATTCAGGCCCAGCTGGGTCAGCCAGACAAGATCTTCCAGCGCCTTGTACCAGCCCTTCATGCGGTGTCGCCCTCCCTCTGTGCGCAGGCCCGAAACAGCAGCCCGCCGCACCCTTTCGCAATGGTTTCGCTCCGGTAAAGAAGCTCATATGGATAGTATAATTCAATTCACTGAACTTTTCAATCAATTTTCCACCGATTTTTGGTAAAACTTCATAGTTCGTTCACACTAACGCCATAATTGTACGTCCACGGTGGAGTATGTCCGTCTCCGGCAGCATCAATACCAAAAATATGATAGGTTTCTTGTGCAAAACACAAAAAACCGCCCAGCTCATTTGAGAGCCGGGCGGCGTTATCCTGAAAGTGCGGGGGTCAGCTGTCCTTGCGCTTGATCCACACCTGCGTGCCGTAGAAGGGATTGGCAGTGCCAAGGCACAGGCCCTGGTCGGTGGTGGCGAATACCCGCAGACCATGGTTGTAGGGGTCTCCAAAACCGTCCACGGTGATGGTCTGAAAGTTCACGCCGTCCTCCGAAACATACAGGTCAAAGCCCTGCTTTGCCTTGCGCATGTAGTTGAGCAGCCGGATGGCACTGGCGATGTTGCTGACCGTGATGTTCTCGAACACGAATTTGTAGGAAAACTTGATGGTCTGGGCCAGTGTGTCGGGGTTCCCGTTGCCGTCGGGGTCCGTCGCCTGCAGTGCCTTCATCAGGGTCTTGAGGTAGTCCCACTGGGTCTTCCACTGCGCGGGGGTGCGCGTCAGCAGGTTGCCGTTAACGAACTGACCAACGCACTCCAGCATACTGCTGGTGTCAAAGGTACCCACATACAGCTTGCCATCGTACACCTGCATCCGCCAGATGTACTGGTTCTCGTTGCGCCCAAAGCCGGACTTTAAACCAGAAAGGCTGCCGGAGGGGAACATCTTGGTGGCATTGCCCACCACAAGCTCCATGTTCTCGTCCCTGTCCATGCGGTACAGGTTCACCGACTGTTCCAGATTGGCGTTGATGAACCGGCAGTCCAGTCCGCCGCCAAACTGACCGTCGGCATTCTTGCCGGTCTTGGCAAAGAGGATGCGCTCCAGTGCGATCTCTTCGTCATTGTACTCGCCGATGTAAAGATGATCGTTGTACACGATCAGGTTCGCCGCACCGGAGCGGGTGCGTTCCGGGTCGATGCCGAAGGTGTAACGGGCACCATCCTTTTCCTGATCGCCTGCCACGGGTGTCCATGTGAAGGTGCCGTCGGGGTTCTGGTCGCCCCGCACCAGTGCAAAGGACTGCATGGTGTTGTCGTCCGGCATATTGTCCTCGGTGCCGGTGCAGATGGAAACATACAGGCGGCCGTTGAACTCAGCCATATCCCAGATGCTGCCGCCGTAGATGCTGTCGGCGTAGTGATAGGCGGGGTAGTTGAACAGGCTGTCGGAATCCGCGATCTGGGTAAAGCCCTTTTCCGGGTCGGAGGAGATCAGCAGGGCGGCGCTGCTCTTGCCGGTGGCGGCATCCATGGTCACGTTGCTGATGACCAGCTGGTCCTTGTAGACGCATATCCCGCGGATGCCCACGGAGATGCCCTGCTGGTAGGCTGCGGCATAATCCTGCACACTGTTCAGACCGATATACACCGGCTTGCACTCGTCGGTGGCCGGGTCCACCTGCCAGATGCTGGGCAGAAAGCCGATGCCGCCGCCACCCACACTGCCGCAGAAGTACAGTTTGCCGTGATACTCCAATGCGTTGCGGAACAGGGGTGTGTAACCGTTATAGGAGCCGGACATCAACACCTTGGTCTCGCCGGTCTTGGTGTTGATCTTCACCAGCACGCCCTTGGGCCGGCCGCCATCCTCCTCGGTCAGAAAGAAGGTGCCGTTGTAAAGGGCATCGAAGGTGGCGGCAAGCACCTTGTCGTCGTATTCGTCGCCCAGACTGCTCTTCATCAGGGAGAGGGTGTTGCCAATGGCGGCGTAGCAGGTGCCCACATACAGCCAGTCGCCGTAGCCGACCGCTGACCATGCGTAGTTCTGACCCCGGTCACCGGCGTTGTAGGCGGCATCCTCCGGGTCAGTCACAACCGCCACTGCACCGTCTCCCAGATAATCCACGATGCCGTCTGCGGTTTTGACATCCTTTTCCGGGTGGGTGATCTTCTCAAACGTCTGGTCGTCCTTGCTGTAAAAGAAAGTGTTGCTTTCGTCAAGAGGTTCCAGAGTGGTCAGTTCCTCCCAGCCATCGGCCTGCCCGACCGCCTCCGTACCTTCTGCCGACACCAGAAGCTGCACCGGCAGAGCGGACAGCATCGCTGCTGCCAGCACGCCGCTGATGACACGTTTCCAGTTCATATCGTTCTCCTTATCTACTCTGCCATTTCTTCAAAAACATGAAAGAGCTGTCAATGTTTTTCATTGTAGCACAGTCCTGTCGGAAGTGCAAAGGTGCCTTGCGGCTTTTTGCGGATGATTCTTGTAAAATTTGTGTAGAGGTCCGCAAAAAAGCCGCCCGGCTCCTGCGAACCGGGCGGCAAAAGGCAAACTTATGAAAATGATTTACCAGAGGTTTGCGGTCTCGTTGTACAGGCCCTCGTAGCTCTTGGCAGAGAGGTCCCAGCTGAAATCGCATTCCATGTCGTGCTTGACGAGGTTGTTCCAGTCCTCTTTGTTGTAGTAGCGATCCTGTGCACGGCAGCAGGCATCGTACAGCTCATGGGCGCTGTAACCGGCAAAGGTAAAGCCGTTGCCCTCGCCCAGCGTGCAGTCATGGATGGAATCCCGCAGGCCGCCGGTCTCGCGGACGATGGGAGGCGTGCCGTAGCGGCAGGCCACCATCTGTGCCAGGCCGCAGGGCTCACTCTTGGAAGGCATGATGAACACGTCTGCACCGGCGTAGATCTCCTGAGACAGGGCGGGCTCAAAGCCGATGTAGGTGCCCACGCGGCCCGGATGACGGGCGCACAGGTCAGAGAAGAAGGTCTCGTACTGGTTCTCGCCGCTGCCCAGAATGACCAGCTCGATGCCGCGGTCCACCAGACCATCAGCAATGCTCTGCACCAGGTCAAAGCCCTTCATGCCGACCATGCGGCTGACCATGGCAAAGACGGGGCTGCCATCCTTGTGCAGGCCAAACTTGTCCTGCAGGGCCTCCTTGCACTTTGCCTTGCCCTCTTCAACGTTGGTCACATCGTAGTTGAAGGGAATCTGGGGGTCGGTGGCAGGGTTATTGGCCTCCATATCAATGCCGTTCAGGATGCCGCAAAGCTTATACTGCTTTTCCCGCAGCAGGGCATCCAGACCGTAGCTGAACCAGGGGTCCAGGATCTCCTGTGCGTAGGTGGGGCTGACGGTGGTGATCTTGTCGGCGGTCTCGAAAGCGCCCTTCATGAAGTTGGCGCAGCCATCGTACTCCACGATATGCTGGTCGCGGCGGCCGATGCCGCAGGTGTCTTCCAGGATCTCGGTGCCGTACTTGCCCTGATAGGCGATGTTGTGGATGGTGAACACGGTCTTGATGCGGTTGAACTTGTCCAGATGACGATAGTACAGGTTCAGGTACACCGGCACCAGAGCGGTCTGCCAGTCGTTGCAGTTGATGATGTCGGGGGTGAAGTCGATGTAAAACAGGGTCTCCAGCACGGCGCGGGAGAAGAAGGCGAAGCGCTCGCCGTCATCGTAGAAGCCGTACAGGCCGCGGCGCTTGAAGTAATACTCGTTGTCCAGGAAGTAGTAGGTCACGCCGTTGACCTCAGCCTTGAACAGGCCGCAGTACTGGCTGCGCCAGCCCACGGGCACCGAGTAGTTGGTGACATACTCCAGCTTGTCGCGCATTTTCAGGTCGCCGTACAGCGGCATGATGACGCGGGCATCCACGCCGTCCTTGACCAGAGCCTTGGGCAGGGAGCCTGCCACGTCGGCCAGACCGCCGGACTTGGCAAAGGGGGTCGCTTCCGAAGCGGCATACAGGATCTTCATAGTATTTCTCCTTTCCAGAAAAAAGGGCGGATACACAAAGAGCGGGCGGGGGCGCAAAGGCCCCCGCCCCTCTTTGAGAGGGGCTACCGGGGAGGGGAGCCGCCCCTGTGAAAGTTTCGGTGTGTCAGGCTCAGACGGTGTGGTTCTTCTGAACATAGACCGGGAAGCTCTCGGTACCGGAGAGCTTCTTGTCGGCGGTCACACGCACGTTCTTATCGGTGACAACGCAGTCCAGCTGAGCGCCTGGTTCCACAACGGTATCCTGCATCAGGACACAGTTTCTGACCACAGCACCCTTCTTGACGCGAACGCCGCGGAACAGCACGCAGTTCTCCACGGTGCCCTCGATGACACAGCCATCGGCCAGCAGGGAATTGCTGACGGAAGAGCCGTTGACGTAGCGCACGGGGTTGTCATCACGGATCTTGGTGTAGACAGGGCTCTCCTTGGGGAACAGAGCGTTCAGGTTCTTCTCATCGATGAGCTTGAGGTTCTCATCAAAGTAGCTCTTCATGTCGCAGACATGGGCCACATAGCCGGTGTACTCCAGAGCACGGATGTTCAGGATGTTGACGTTGTGGGCCAGGATGTCACGCTCAAAGTAGATCAGGCCGCGGGAGGTCGCATCCTTGACCAGCTTGATCAGGGTCTCGCGCTCCAGAACGTAGATGTTCAGGTCCAGGTTCTGGACACCGGGGCGGTAATCATTGAACAGCAGCTCGGTCACACGGCCATCGGCATCCACAGTCAGGGTGTAGTTGTCGTTCTTGCGGCCCTCGGGGATCTCAGTCTTCTGGTAGGCGATGGTCACATCCGCGCCGCTTGCCTGATGGGCAGCCAGCAGGGCGTTGAAATCGTAGTTGATGGCGATGTTGGCATCGCTCATCACAACGTACTTCTCCTTCTGGTTCTCCAGGTAGCTCAGGATGGAGCCCAGAGCCTCCACACGGCCGGAATAGATGCGCACGCCCTTTTCTGCAAAGGGAGGCACGATGTTCAGGCCGCCGTGACGGCGGGCCATATCCCACTCACGGCCGGTGCCCAGATGATCCATCAGGGAGTGGTAGTTCTTGCGCACCACGATGGAGACATTGGAGATGCCGCAGTTTGCCATGCTGGACAGCATAAAGTCCACCATGCGGTAACGGCCTGCAAAGGGGATCGAAGCCATGGTGCGCTCAGTCACAAGCTCCGGTACGGTGTTATCATAGCTGTTGGGGAAAATGATGCCCAACGCATTGTTGTTCTGGCTCAGCATACTTCCTCGCCCTCCTTGACGGAATCAAATACTTTGGCACCCTCTTTTACGGTAGCGCCTGCGCCAACGGTAAGGCCGGTACCCACATGTGCAATGGGGCCCTCGCCGCCGATCTTGGCACCGGCACCCACCACAACATCCTCAGCCAGGATGCAGCGCTTGACCACGGCACCTGCCTTGACCACAACGCCATCCATCAGGACAGCATCCTCAACGGTAGCGCCCTCTTCCACGGTAACGCCTGCGCTCAGGACAGAGTGCTGGACGCGGCCATAGATCTGGCAGCCCTCGGTGATGAGGGAATCCTGCACCACGGCGCGGGGGCCGATCTTCTGGGCGGGCAGCACGGGGTTGCGGCTGTAGATCTTCCACTTCTTGTCGAAGATATCAATGCCGGAGTTCTCGGGGTCCAGCACTTCCATGTTGGCTTCCCACAGGCTGTCGATGGTGCCCACGTCACGCCAGTAACCGGCAAAGCGGTAAGCGTACATCTTGCGGCCGTCACGCAGCAGGGCGGGGATGATGTTCATGCCGAAGTCGTTCTTGGAGTTGGGGTCAGCCTCGTCCTCGATCAGATACTTCTTGAGCACATCCCAGTTGAAGATGTAGATGCCCATGGAGGCCAGATTGGACTTGGGCACAGGGGGCTTTTCCTGAAATTCGGTGATGCGGTCGGTCTCGTCCGCCACCATCAGGCCGAAGCGGGAAGCTTCCTTCCAGTCCACTTCCATAACGGCCACAGAGAACTCTGCGCCCTTTTCCTTGTGGAAGCGCAGGAAATCGGCGTAGTCCTGTTTGCAGATCTGGTCGCCGGACAGGATGATGACGTATTCGGGATCATAGCTGTCGATGAAGCCGATGTTCTGGTAGATGGCGTTTGCAGTGCCCTTGTACCAGTCGGTGCCGTTTGCCTGCTCGTAAGGGGGCAGGGTGTGCACACCGCCGTGCAGACGGTCCAGATCCCAAGGCTGGCCGTTACCGATGTACTCGTTCAGCTTCTGGGGCTGGTACTGCGTTGCGATACCAACGGTGTCGATATCGGAGTTGACGCAGTTGGACAGCGGGAAGTCCACGATGCGGTACTTACCGCCGAAGGACACCGCAGGTTT
>ENA-ORTY01004527-ORTY01004527.1-human-gut-metagenome-genome-assembly--contig:-NODE-4527-length-10842-cov-2.487809_pt1 | contig 10842 bp, 18 predicted proteins | sample MGYA00241917_ERZ509198 | MGnify/ENA primary metagenome ERZ509198 (study PRJEB26280, sample SAMEA2338857) | human gut metagenome | biome: human gut; feature: human-associated habitat; material: faeces...
TTTTTCACAATATTTACCATATAATGATTCTTTCCTGATCTAAATACTATCTCCACCTCTCTGCCATTTAAATCTTCCGGACATTCGTACACCATTTCTTGTTTTAACTTAAGAAGTAACTTATATACGTAAAACAAAACGATAAAGAAAAACGACCCTATTACGACCCCTACTAAATGGGAACCCGAAAAGTAGGTAGTCCAGCTATATCCAAGAATAAAATGCGTTATGCCCTTAAATGATATGATGTCCGATAAAGACATGCTTAAATCAGAAGCGCTATCAATGTCAATATCCGTATCCAGATCAGATCCTAATATCGACAACAAAAACTGTATAACAAAAGCAAATGATGCTATTAAAGCCATGCATAAAATTATGTCACTTCCCATGTCCTTCTGTTTTTATTTTGTAAACAATATTAGTCATATCTTTGATGGATTTAATATTATCCATCTCGTTATCATAAATAAGAATACCAAGCTCTTTTTCTACCTCCATCCCAAGTTCAATTTCATCAAGAGAATCTAATCCAAGTTCTTTAAATGACACATCTTCTTCATGGACCAGTTCTATCACCGAATAGGGGAAATGAGTAATGACTATATCCTCTATTATCTCTCTGATTTCTACTTTTTCCATTGCTTTCTAATTTTGTTAAATAAATACGTTTTTATGTTTTTCAATCGCTCTTTGTCCGTCTCCGAACTTCCGGTAAACAAATAATCCGGATTGCCTTTAGCCGGCGGCGTAGGCAATTTAGATACGGCAAACAACCAATCCATTTCCTTATTCTTCTTAGACTCCAAATAAGGCTCGGTAGCGATCTTAAATTTTTCAGCTATTAAGTCAAAGAGCTTTGAATTTTTAAGGTTCATATGGACTGAAAAAGCCTGAGAAGGCGGTTTCCATATGAAGTTACATAAGCTCATTGTATAATCTCCTGACTCTGCTATATAAGATTCCGTTACCTGAAGTATGACCTCTTTCTTGAATGAGGTGTTACCCATAAACCAACACAATCTGGATTCCGCTTCTTTTCTGCTGACACCTATGTCTTTTGAATATGATTCGTACATTCCTATCATAATCTTCAACGTTTCCAGAACCTCGTCCGTCATTTCCGGTGTCTCTATATAATTCACAAAAGACGTTCCTTTGTTGGTTAATCTCATCACGCCTGATTTTAATTTCTCAACCAGGCCAAGCTCTATATACCTCCCAGCATCTTCTTCCGGCATGGCTTCGATCATAACCGTATCCTTCTGTCTTATGGCAAGAAGATTAGCAAGATCATTAGGAGTCATGTCTGATGCTGCAAGTTGTCTGAAATTGATGTACATACCTAATCAGCTTTAATAAAAATAACATTCTTGTTATCTTGTCTATCAACATGTCCACATGGACCAACAATTATGTCTGTACATGAACAAGAATCGTAATCTTCGAATATACACCTATCGCATATATCACCTTCCACACATTTTAATCTTACAAGTCCGGCATCAAATACTTCTCCTACTTTAAATTCCTTCTTTTCCATATTCCCTCCTTGTTTTTAACTGTTGTACCCTTCTTTAATAATCGAATTTCTACCGGTAGATACCGACTGGCGAAGATCGTCATGTACAGAATCTACCGTAGAATACTTGTTTCTGGTTGTAAAAATTACTTCCAGCATCTCCTTGTAATCACCTAAAGCTACTTCGTATCTCGGATCTACTTTGGCTTTTCTTTCAGCCTCGGCATTACTTTTAGCCAGTTCCCGATCAAGAAGATCTTCTTTTATTCGGTCAGCAATCATATCAAGTTCTTTTTTAATAACTTCTCCTGCTGCCCGAAGTTGACCTTCTACGTCACCAAGCTGGTCTTGGACGGTTCCTATTTCTTTCTTTAGACGATCGTATTCGTTAATCATACCCATATCACCTGCATAACCAGAAAAGTCCTTGATTATTCTGGTTCCTTCTTTAAGGAGCTCAATAACTCGTCTTTTACGTTCTCTGCTTATTAAAGACGGAAGACGATAATTCATATCCGCCACCGCCTTATCATGTATGGAGTTGATTAAAAACATCTCTCTTTCATCCCCTGCAAACTCAGTAAGAACCAAAAGGAACTTACTTATCAGGTATTCGTTTTCTTCTACTGTTAGTCTCATGGTTCTTATTTTTTTTTAATACAATGACTGTTCTTCCTTTGTCTCTTGTTCTTGTTCCTGATTGTCTGTAACGTCTTCCACAGTATAGAGCTTGGGCGGAGTCGGCGGCTGGTTGGGGTTCACGAACTTCGTCCCGCCCTCCCCGTACATCCATCCATGCCCTGGCAGGATCTCCGGGTGGATTGTATTAGTAAGCTCTTCCATACTAACTTGCCTTACCTTCAGTATATGATGAAACACCAGTCCGGCTGTCCTGAATGATGTTTTGTTTTCAGTTTTAAACCTATCAAGAGTCTGATACCAATCTTTCCCAAATATCATATACTTATCCAGCCCGTACCTACGAGGATTGTGCAAACCTATCATTAACGTACATAACTGACCCAGCGTATCAGACTGGTAAAAATCAGAAAGACGCGGAGGCTGCTCTTGTGGGCTTTTTATCCTTCCTTCTATCTCTCTGTTGAATTGGGATATGATGAGGAAAAATATGTTTTTATATACTAATTTAGCTTCGTTCATAACCGCCACCAAATCATCTATAGCCGACTTAGGATCTAACCCCATTCTTTTTATCAAAGCAATATGATCGACTTTAAATATTATAAGACGTTTGTCTTTATGTTTGGTAGCTATATGATACACAGCCGCCTCAAACTCTTTTACCGTACACGGAGCATCGATGTATATTATATTATTCCTGATTTCACCTTGAAGGATTTCAAACATCCTCATCTCTTCTACTGTATTAGAATCTTGCCTTCTTAATATTTCAGGAGCCCGCTTTTTCATATCCTGGCTCATTCTACGAAGAAGAAGATCTTGAGGATTCATTTCGAACTCGCAATTAACAAGAAAATAATCTTCTGCTTGCGGGTTGATCATCGGATTCATCACATTTTCCAATATCTTTTGGGCCACATACGATTTACCTACAGATGGCCGGGCTCCTATGGCAATAGCATGCTGAGGGAAAATACCTCCAAGCAAAGCCTCATCAATATAATCGTATCCGGTTTTAGCGGGGATAAGCTCTCCCCGCCTGTATTTCAAGATATTCTCATACGCCTCTTCCATAACTTGTTTAGAGGTCTTGAATATCCTTCTTATATCTATCCTATTTGCTATCTCCTCTTGCATTTTTGTCACCTTTCGTATCCGACTTGGATCCCCTATTAGCTTTTACTGATTTATACCTAAGACCGTTCTTGGTATGAGAACAATCCTTGCCTTTCCTCCAGCCCTTGCCCTTCTTCTTGTCCGTTTCGTAGTTTTTACGACCAAGCTCCCGGCGTTTGGCTTTCTGTTCCGGTCTGGCATTTATCTCCTTGTCTTTTTTAGCCTTTTTCTTCCTGGCTTCGGGATGAGTCCTGTAGTACTCTGTTGATCTGCCCATCTTCTTACATTTTTTTTTGATTGATAATAGCACAAAGATAGGCAATTCTCGCCCTATTTCAACCTGCCGTAACTCATATCAGGATCACACCAGACATACCCGTCTTTCTCATCATGGAGATACTCAGGACATCCTCTACATGCGCTACTTCCTGACACTATTTGATTGTTTTTATTAGGGCACTTATCTCCAGGTTTATGCCATTCTATTCTCGAACCTGATCGCTCTTTGTTTACATGACAGAATTGAAATACTTTTCCCATCGTCTTCTCGCCAAACATACCTATATGTGTGTATTCTTCCGGTATAGAGAGAAATTCAGATAAATCTTTATACATCCTTTCCCGTTCCTCCGGCGTAGACCATAGTCTGTCAAGTTCGGCATGGACTCTTATCTTAAGAGATCTCAGTGATGGCCCCGCAAGCCGGCCTTTAGCTTTTCCCTTATTCGGCCCTGATTCATGAACACTGACATAAGCGTTGCATGGTTTACACATCATAACCATCCCTAAGCCTTTTCTGCTATATATTTTATCGGCATTTACCAGCTCAGTCTCTCTTCCGCAATAAGGACAAATTTCGCCTCTTAAAACCCGTTGTTGGCGCTCATTAAGTTCCATACCCTATTCTTTTGTTTTTCTTTAAACTTTTCATACAAACTGTTTTCAGTTTCCATTTCTGAGATCTCTACCTCTACGTCCTCTCTTTTGAAAATTACTTTCTTGGCTGTCGGATACGCACATTTAGAGATACGAATAGCATTACGAATAGCGTAAACAAAATACGTTTCTGGCGACGATTCAATCACCACTACCTCGTTTAAAGTGTTTTTGTAATTTTCCATATTATCTACTTGCTTCAATTATATAACCCGGATGATCTTCACACGCCTCTTTATATTCGATAAGAAACTTAAGAAATGAATCATAAGACCCCCATCCGTTTTCCGGCTCGTATCTCAAAAGACTTTTTCTCTTAGAGATCATAATACATATACCTTTTGTAAGTACATTCTTCATCTCATTGGTATATATTTCTCTATACAATTCTTCTGGTCTCCAAACATAATCGTACAGCGTTTCTTTATTTTCTGATACGAATATTTTTTGTGCCATCTTGTTCATGTTATGGGTGATGTTCGCAACCCATTCACGATCTTCTTTCTTCTTGTTCTTAATATAAACATCCAGGCTCATGATATTTTTCTTTTACCTTGTTATTGATTATCAAATCTGCCACATCATCTCCGTCTCCTACATTTTCAACATTTTGAAGATAGTCCGATACTTTTATCCTTGACTTCATCATCATCCCATCTATCTTTTTACTCCATGTCTCAAATGCTTGTCCTTTGTCCGGAAAAGCTACGGTCTTTCTATCTTTTAAAACATCTATCACTTCCGGTCTTAGATTCTGCAACCCACCGGTAGCTACAAATAACTCATCTGGTTTATTCACAGCGCATATAATAGCCGTCTTTTCTGATTCCACCAGATTAACCACCTTATCCGGATACTGGCTTAGAAGATGCTCTCCGAACAGGCATTGCCTAAACAAGAAGTCCCTTGCATGCAACGAGTGATAAAACATGACATGGGATCGCTCATTGTCACCGTCTTTTTCTTTCACTCTTTTTACATCAATCTCATTCCCCTGGCTGTCGGTCTTTATATAAAAGTCCATGATCTTGCCGGTTCTACATACAAAATCTTTGTCTATCTGCCAGAATATACAACACCCTTTCCATCCCCATAAGTCCATTGTTCCAACATGATACCTTCTAAATACGTCAGATACCCTTTCTTTTCCCCATAGAGACGATAAAAATCTAAATACGGTGTTTCTATCGTCTGGAACTACAGTCCTCTCAAACTCGCTAAAAGGTATGTAATTTACAACGTCAGGATTTACAGGAGGACGATAAGCTCTTATGCACTTATTTCCCGAAATCCAAAGATCTTTGTCACCTACATCCTTGCCGGTAGGTCGTTTATCATAACCGCAAGTTCGTTCATGATCGCATCTTCCAAACTCATTGCCAACGACCTGACCGGTCGCCACATCAATATAAGGGGTAAGGCACCGGCTTTTCCCGCAAGCCGGGCAGGTTAGCTTCAGTCGGCTCCTGCCAGGCCTGCGGTCAAGTTGAAACCGAGGTACGTTTTCGTATTTTCTAAAATCAAGCATCCTTAGCTCCTCTCATTGCTTTTTATATCATGAACCTTTTAGATATTTCCTCTGCAATATCATATACAACCGTATGATCCTCTTCATTGTATGGTTTATTGATATTCAACACTCCTTTTCTCACTTTGAATTTCTTATCTTTTCTAAGGTGATTCAACATACCTTGTTGGAACACACAGTCCGCCTTTTCAAGTGCTACACTGTCTTCTGTCCATTCTTTCAGCGTATATCCTTTACTGCTCGTGCTTTTTGGAGAAAAGTTCATAATACGTGCATCAATGCCATACCATGCTTTAACCATTCTTCTTTCAGCTTCCAATTGGAATGCATATGATTCCCATATTCCTCCCGATTTAAAGTCAAGAATGACCACTTCTTCTTTTTCCACTTCTCTTACTTCCTTCTTCGGATCACCTTTTTTGAACTGTCCGGTAGCCCTTTGATACACGGCTCCAAAATAACCTTCTTCTTTGTATTTGAATGTCATTTTAACCATCGCATCAATAGGTGTTGCTACAAGGTAATCCTCTAAAGAAAGGATTCTTTCTATCATCATCGGTTTCACCTTGTAATCAGAACAGAATTTGGCAAACTTCATGACCCTGACAATCATATCGTCAAGATCATCTATGCTATTAAAGAACCGATCAAGATTTTTCTTAGATATCTTCAGCTTGCCTTCTTGCACTGTCTTAACCACAAAGCTTCGATTTAAGACCATATCTCTACCTGTTAGGTACAATCCGTATAAGTAGTGCATGATCGTTCCCTTATCGGCTTCATACTGCGCTACCTCTTCTGGATTGCGACCAAGCATCTTTATCTCTTGCTTCCATTCCTGAAGTGCTGTCTTATCATCTACATACCCATCTTTGATTAAAGTTGTTACCGAAGCATATATCTTAGCCGTCCCATCATCCATCTTTCTTACATAAAAACGATTATCGTCTAATGTCAATCTTACGAATTTGGGGGTCTCAATCTTCTTTAACTCATCACAGATATAAAACGGCTCTAATGTTTCCTGATTTTCTGTAAACGGATTCGAATCTTCTTCTCCAGGGTTAGGAGCGGCTTCCTCCGCCTGAGCTTCCGGTTCCTCCTTCTGGACCGGCTCTGGCTCAGGCGCCGGCTCTTTAACTACTGGAACCCGTCCGCCTCTTTCTGCTATGTCTCTGTTCTTTATTAAAGACATAACCTCCTTCTTCAACTGCTCTGGTGTTTGGTTAGGATCTGACACCGACATCACAACATCGTTCATTCTAAACAACGTATTTCCCTCTCCTTTCACCATAGGTACAAACCCTAAATCTATTAATATTTTAATCTTTTCTTCTATCATACCTATCAATTATTTCAATAATCAACCTACCTCTTTCCTTGATCATTCCTCTGCTTTCCATATCCAGTACCTTCTTTACCGCATACTTCCATACAAAAGGAAATTCTGTTTCAAGTTTATCAAATTCCATCCGGTCAAGATACATGTCGAATACCGTATGCTCCGATTCATGTAGAAAAACTATATTATCTCTGCAAGTGGCAACCGACTTATATATCCTTTTTGGAAGTATGTGACAGACGTTACATACTGTAGGAAAATGAATAGCCTTACCAGTCATAGACATTCGAATGCTACCCAACTCCTCCAACATAAGACGAAAAAACCCAGATAAATCCGGGTTCTCTAACTTTTTCTTCTTGCTGCTGTTTTTAATGGATGTAATTCTGTTTTTTTTCTTCGAAGTCAACTCTTTGCTCCTACAAGCCTGGCATAAGCCATGACTTCTTATCATCACTTTTCGTCCGCATCGTTCGCAGACGTATAGCTTCTTTTCCTTGCTTTCCATTCGAATAATAATGATATTATTGAAAAGAACAATCCCGCTGAAGCCAGTAGATAAGGTACGTTCATTAATAATTTAGATACCTCGTCTGTCTTAATCACTATCAGAAGGAAAGCGCCTGCTGAAAGCAATGATATTATCGCCACAACAAGCGCTATGTTAGAAACTACATCAGCCTTACTCTTCACTCTTCTTCTTGCCTAATTTTTCAGCTCCCTTCTGAAGATCGTATTTGAATACATCAATGATCTTCGTTTCAGCAATAGCTTCGCAATTCCAGTCTCCTAACGTGCCCTGCATACCTTTAGTTAACACAGCCTCAGCGTCTTTCGGATTGCCGGCCTGGACATACATATAGCATGGCGTTTTCTTTTCTTTACCTTTCTTTTCATCCAGTGTAATGTAATTCACCTTACACTTATACCAGTACTCAGCTTCTCCGTTGAAGAAGATTTCCGACACTTTAATAGGATTTATTTTAATAATGTCGAACACTTGAAATAAATCCTTGAAAATCTCTAAAGATCTTGATTCTGCCTCTGTATAAGACAAGGCATCTACCAAATACTTTTCAGTTACTTTCTTTTTTTTGCCGTTCTCGATATTATCAATCTCGGCTTTTACCGTAATTTCAAACCAGCGATTCATTGTATTAATATTTAATTAGTTGATTTCTTTCCTTTCTCTATACTATTTTTAAATCTTTCAGAACACCACTGCAAAACATCCATCATCATCATCTCATTATTAGATAAGATGCCTTTTATAATTAACGCCAATTGATACTGTGACATTCTTAGGCTCATATCAAATCTTCTTTCCTCTTCATTTACTATCGTGGCTACGAAATACTTACACCCCTCTAAGTGCGTCAGGGCTTCAATCATAGCTTCTTTTATCTCTTTTTCTTCCATTTTGTTTGTTTTTTTGGACAAAGATATGTCTTTTGATAATAAAAAAGATTCAAAATGATTTAATTTAGCTTAATTACTACTCTTTTGATTCGTCCGGCATAGGCATGTCAAACTTTTTCCTGATAAACGATTCTGTTTCTTCATTGAATGGATAGGCCTCCTTAATAAAATTCATAGCTACCTCCATATCACCGTCTGCTATATCTTTATACCTTTCAAAGATACCAACCAGGTCATTGTTATATGAACGCTCTTGTTTTATGTTGTACACGTATTTCAACACCCTGTCTTTAATTTCATTGGCTTTTTTCACAGTATCATTGAAGGAATTTATACTTTCCAATTCTGGATCTTTGCTTTCCTTGTTTACCTTATCAAACTCTTCCTTGCTATATCCTGCTTCTCCTGTAATGGCTGGGCAAACACTTCCATTTATGATCCAAAACTGTTCATACGATCCTATCAGAAACCTTGATTCTATTTTAAATGCAGGTGATTATATACCACTTTACACCAAAAGCGTAAAATAATATACATTTATACGGAAATCCGTACTGGGTTCCACCAAAACCCTCTACCTTTTGGTAACATCGTTACATCAAAGGATTCTTTTTCTGATTTTCTAATGATGTTAAAAGCACCATTGATATCAGCATTAATTGTCCTACCGGAAGAAGTTTTAAACAATCCTCGTTTGGTCCTTCTTCCTTTGTAGGATTCATGTTTGCAAATCCGTTCATTATCTAAAAAGCTACATTTTGAAGTATAAGATTCTTCAACAATCTTAACATTAATACCTTCTAATGTTGCTTTATAAGATACCATACTGATAAACATATTAAAAGGAATAGATACAAAGTTTTGATTATTTCGTTTTCCGATATTGATCTCTTGTTTCCAGCATTTGTTATGACCGATTATGATCGTATTAATACCATTGGAAACTACGTGATTAATCAATATCCTACTTGCCTTATGAAGATAATCTTTGATCTTGTTATTCCTTTTGTTAGTTAATAACCTGATTTGTTTTGAAGTATGTTTATTGTCTTTTAACTTGGATTTTAAGAATGCTAATCTTTTGTTATAATACTGGTTGATAGACTTTAGTGGTCTACCATTGATGATAAAACAAGAACCATTATTTGAAACACAAGATGCTAAATTATCTAATCCTATGTCGATACCAAGGTAGTTTCCATTATCTGACATAAGATTCTTTTCCTTCTTGTTGTAAATTATTTCAAGAACAATATACCCATTCTTAGGAATGAACCTAAGTTGTTGGATATTTTGTTTATTGGTTCTTGTTGTAAAGGAAAATTCAGATATTCTCCCCAAACTGCAACTTCCTGCTGTTGCTCTTCTTCTGTCATAAGAGATATTTTGTCTTTCAATTCTTTCCAAGTCATAGCTTGATTTATAAAAGGTGATTACTAATTTATTCCACATCAAAAAGTTGATCCAATACCAATAATTCTGCATTCATATCTTCATCTTTTTGGAAACGAACCTTTATGTTTCCGAACTTAGATGTTTTAAATAAGATGTAAGGATTCATATCTTCGGCAGTCACCGGCTTATACTCCTTAACTTCCGACATCTTGAGATACCAGTCACCTATTTTCACAAATTTGGAGAAGACAGAACACAAATGCGCTTTCACGGACAGTATTTCCCTTTTATCTTTAAAGGGTATAATTTCCTCCTTCCCTCTTATCCTGATTGATAGGAAAGGACGAATGTTATCTGTTTCATTTTGAAATTTGAAGCCTGTTATAGCTTGTTTGGGGATTCTTCTTCCCATTAATATAAAATAGCTCATTGTGATAAGTGATTTTGTTTTATGTTAGGTAAGTAATTTGTAATAACATCAAGTGATATCCATAACTCTGGCTCTATGCTGTTTTTTATTCTATCACTGAAAAGAGAATTATCATCACAATCACAATGAGAGATTGTGATATAACAATCTTGATAATCCCACCAATGAGCCGATTTAAAATCGTCTCCTCCATTCCAAAACCCTATTCTTATACCTCTTGGGTTGAAATCTTCATCTATCCAACTTGGGTGATAAGCCAACACTTCTTCTCCCTCTGAAGGTTTTTCCTCTTTGAATTTCTTCCAGTTCATCTCACCTTTAATTAATTAGACACAAATATACAAGTTTTACTAAGATGCCCTTCTGTCATCTCTTCGACATACTCCCACACCTAAAGTTCGCGGTAGTATGTCAATCTATTGATTTCTTCCCAATCTTTTTAATCTTTGTTGGTCTTGGCAATCGATAATCCTTTTCTATCGGCCTATCGAATACGTCATTCCTATATCCTT
>ENA-ORTY01004532-ORTY01004532.1-human-gut-metagenome-genome-assembly--contig:-NODE-4532-length-10829-cov-2.980137_pt1 | contig 10829 bp, 6 predicted proteins | sample MGYA00241917_ERZ509198 | MGnify/ENA primary metagenome ERZ509198 (study PRJEB26280, sample SAMEA2338857) | human gut metagenome | biome: human gut; feature: human-associated habitat; material: faeces...
CTCATTATCATTCTGCTGTATTTACTATAACACTTTGTCGTTTATATTTCACTAAACTGCTAGTTTACAAAGAAAAGTATTATTATACTATTGAGGAATATTTTTTTCGAAAAACGGTTGATTTTTATAAAAAATAAGGTAACAGCTCCATAAACGAACAATATCCCCGTCAATGACGAGGATATCTTCTATACTGGTATGCAATAATCTGCTCAAAATAATAAAATTGTCGATGCTTGGCAAGGATCTTCCAGACAGCCATTTGTACACTGCCTGCGGATTCTCGAATCCCATAGCTCCCTGAATATCTTTGACCGTATAGCCATTCTGCTTCAACAAACTCTTGATTCGATTGCCTGTTTCTTTTTGTTGAATTGATACATACATTGGTTGCATTTTTTGTACCTCCGTAATCTTCTCCATCCCGAAACACGTTGCCTTATTACTTTAGCACTTTTCCATCAAAAAATCCAGCTTTTTATCAATGCAAATGCGCTGAGTAAATCAATTATATATGGATCCAATAAAACACGCTGAAGAAAATATCCTATAACAACTACTACGCTACCACCCCGCATTCATTAGATAAAACAAAACAACAACCTGCATTACAATTATCAGCGGCATTCCAACCGTAAAGTAGTCCTTTTGTGTCTTGTGTCGGAACAGATACATAGAAATGAGTCCACCTACAGATCCGCCGGCAAAGGATAATCCAAGCAGTGTCACGATTCTGATTCTGGAACGATTTGCTCTGGCATTGGCCTTATCAATCGCAAATACGATGAATGTCACAAGATTCATGGTTCCAAGATATATCAGCAATATCCGGTGTTCTGCAAAGAACTTCCAGAATGCAAATGTAAAATGCTCTGCATGATGTCCTTTGAAAATCAACAGCATAATCACCTGAATAATGAAAATGCATATAATAAACACCCGAGACATCATATTTTCTTTTTCCGCTTTCCTGTCAAAAAGCAAAATCATAAGCAGCATACCCGCCGAACCGCCAAGTAAAGATACAATCGTCACGATCACATCTATCTGCCCGTTTGCGGTATGTCTATACAAAAGCAGATTTATCAGATAGGCCAATGCACCTATTGCATTTACCACCAACAAATAATATTCCAATTTTCCAAATTCTATCATTTTTTCTCTGTTACCTTTCCGGGAAAGAGTTTTACACCATTACAAACTTACAAGGTTCTCAAACAATGCCAATCGTGAAGTGGTTCTATGTCAAGATTTAGTACAAGTTAAAATGAGGTTTGCCATAATGAGATCCTCCTTCAGTGCGGTAACTACATAGTACCATAAAATGTGTAATTAGGGATTCTCATTTTGACTTTGTTCTCATTTTGACCTCCTGGTCCAGGTACAGATCCATACACCTTCAGGGCAATACCATAGTTAGTGATGCCTGCTGGTAATGGATAGTTCAGATCTTCGCACTTCTTGAATGCTCTCAAGAAGTCATTAACGCCAGACTTGCTGAAACCAATCTGACGAGCTATTTCGCTACCGGACATTGATAGCACGTAGTGTTTGATAATGATGTCCTTGTAATCCAACTGCATACATTATCCTCATCCCTGAGATGGCTACTATCATTATAAGGATTAGATTACACAGGTTGGTAGCAATTCGGCTGTTCAGAAACGGAATGCGACCGTTTTGCTCCGCAAATCCGGCCGTTTAGCTTCGCAATATGCAGTTTTCAATTTGCCCCTCAATAGATAGCCAGCGAGAAGGCTTATTTACTAACCCCCTCAATAATCTTGTTGAGCAGTAAGTCTGGAGTAAACAGGAGTTCCTCTCCCAGATTTAATATCTGATATCCAGCGGTTCGTAAATATCCTTCTATACGTTGCAGGTTTTCACGAAACCATTGAAGCCAGCGGAGCATGGTGTTGAAGGACAGATAATCCTCAGAGTCCAGGTCTTCCGGAAGGATAACTTCATCCAGAACATCAGCAATCACCTCTGCTTCGTAATGTTTATAGGGAACAAGACAGTTAGGAAGTTCATTGTAATAACTATGACAGTTCTGGCATCGGAACCTGCGGATCATCAAACGTTCCCTCGTTCCGCCCTCCTTTTTGCAGATGCGAGGACGGGAATCCCTGTAACGGAGCATTCCCTGACAGATAGGGCATATATGGGAGTTCTCACTGCTCTCAACAAAAAACACCGATATCCTCTTTGAGGACCAGTGTGTAATCTGATATAATAATCATGGTTTTTGACCATGGTCTCAGAGTACACGACTTGTCACGGTGGGTGCTCTGGGACCTTTTTCTTTCTGTAAACTAATGACAGTATACAGATCACTCCAGAGACAGGCAAGTAGATCAGTATTATGCTAATTTAAGGAGTCAACAACAACCAGAGATGGAAGAAAATCAACTGTAGTCATCTCACAATTTCCAGTCAGCACATGGTTCGATATGTTTGCCGATAACACCTACGCCGATGCGTGTCTTACACGAATCACGGATAAGCACCATACGTATCGTCTGGAGATGAACGGTATAAATATGCGTGAAACAGAATGATGTAATCTAGCGGTACTTCGTACCGTTAAAAATGGAATAGCCGTTCCGCAGTAGCGGAACTGGCGTTCCGTTTAAGCGTAATTTGCACAGTGACCAGCAACACTCTTCGCAATGCACAGAAATGATGCAGAATGCACCATTTCTCGCCGTATGTCTCGGCATTTTCGTGCTTACAGCCCGAAAACACCTCGCGGAATAGTGACGTGTAAACAGTAACCAGAAATCTAACTTAGTGAAATATTATGTTTCCCAGCCTTTAGTATAGCCTCTACTTCCTCGTTTTCTAAAACATTCATATGCGCTAATCTATTTCTGGCATTTCTATATCGTTCAAGCTCGTTATATTCTGTCGAAGAAATGACAATATCGCCTCGTCCAACTAAATAAAATAAAGTACCTATTTCAACATCCTCTGGAATAGTCACTTTTTCTCCATAACTATTACTAATTGGAAGAATATTTTTTATTGCCCTAATATATCGCTTAACAAAATACTTTCTATAGCTTTCAATCAATGGAAAAATGTATTTCAATTGAGATTCCCAAATAGAGACCGTAATTTCTTCCTTACTTTTATTAAAAAAATAACGTTCACCATCACTTCTATGGCAACTTTCTATAATATCGTTGATAGTCTGATCCGGTAAACTCAAAAATTCCATTCCTCTCAAAACGCATGCTGCACATAATTCAACATCATCGCCGCAAACCGAAGATACTACTTCTGCTAAATAAGGACGCAAATATTCTTTACACCTTGTTTCTGATGATGCCAAGGCGCAAAATGCATATTTGTCATAATCTCCAATCTTTTGATTAAAAATAAGGTTCTTAATGCCCTTTTTACTTTTTCTTGCTATGGAATCATCATGAACTTCCATTATAAAAATACCAGGAGTTTTATCCTTAACATTTACATTATATTCAGCAACAAAATCAAGCCATTTATTAATTTTATCAGCTGGAATATCTGAAACCCAAATATAGCGATCATTCAACACCGTTTCCTGACATTTTCCAAGAAATTGAGCATAACTCATTCCATAACGATATGTCGCCCTTATTTCTTTTTTACAAAATCGTTCCAACAAATATGCTCCTGGCTCTTCCTCTGGGCATTTAATTTCTTCAAATTTATTTTTTGAATTCTCTATCCGAAGCCGATCACTAACAATGTCTATAAGTGTATTTCTCCACGGAATGGAATTTGGCAAGGAGAGCAGCATACTGCTCCCCTTAACCGTTTCTGTGACAATGCTTTCTAAAAATGAATGAACCTTGATAATGTGATTCCACCATATCTGTTCCATCATTAATCCTCCATATAGTTCATAAGCTCATCTTCAATTTGCTGAACAGTTCCCATCATCTGACAAAAACTATGTCTTGTAAATCGATAACGACCATCACCTGTATGCTGCAAAACATTTAATTCACACATTTCTTCCATTAATGCTGCTAAGCTTTCACTATTTATGGCAGAAATTTTGCCAATTGAATATGTATCTGCCAACTCAATCAAATCACTCGCACTACAACCGTTCTGTGACTTATTTCCGTGATAATAATAGGCAACCAACAATGCAATAATGTAATAATAATCGTCTTCTCCAACTTTTAAGGTAATAAAAAATTTCTCACGAATATCCTGCTGTAATGATTGCTCCGCCAATACTTTTTTAATATGATCTTTCTTTACAATATATGGCGGTGTTTCACTTTCAGAATAACCCGCATAATCACGACGCATTGCCTCAATAAGTTTTGCACAATACAGCTGTAACAAACCAGGGAAATAGTTTGTTGTTCCGAAAATCGTTGAAATCAATACTTCTGTGTCGTTATCTTTAGGAAATCTAAAACCAAGATAAGATAACGCTACCTCCAACAGCTCTCTTGCCTCCATGGATTTAAACGGTTTTACAGTCAATGACTCCAAATGTGTAAGAACACTATTATTACCTAATGCAACTTCCCGTTTGAACCGAACAATATTACGTAATCCAGCTACCACAAATTTAAATCTACCTGAGCCGATACTTTGAATGTCTTTAAGTGCATCAAATGGTCGATATCCTACGCTTTCACAGCTTTCAATAAATACATCCGCTTCATCCATTAATAATAAAAGATACGGTATGTAATCCGTACTACTACGCAGACACTTCTTTATGTCCCGAGCAAGTTCGCTCCAATCATCGGTAATATGCTCTTCCTTCAGAATGCCTTCATCAAATAATGCAGCAGAAATTTTCTTGGCAGCTGCTTTGTAATCATTTCCTTTAATATCCACTAAAATGGCACGATCACCATTTTCGTCATGATCGATATCTTTTCTCGCCATTCTAAGCAAGGCTGATTTACCAAGCTGACGTCCACCATATACAATGTTTACACCTGTGGGCGATTCAATTTTTTCAAGTTCATATTTCCGTCCAATAAAAATTTCTGGAGGCATAACATCCGCAGATTTATCAATATATGGCTGATACGATGCGAAAGGCATTATAATTGACATAAGCATTCTGTTAATTGCTGTTTCTGAATAGTGTTTTGCCAAAAATACAAGAATGACTCTGTCAATAACAGCAAAAACCTTACCACTCATATCCGTTTTGGTTTTTCTTGCTAAGATTCTTCTGTCTGATGATGTCAAAGCATAATCAAGCAATACAATAGTATTCTTTGCATTTCCAATCTCTTTAAAAATGTCAATTAATCTAGATGCATCTGTCTTTCCGAAAATGCAAACTACTCTAAAGCCCTTCTCCTCTGCTTCTGATCCAAAAACAGAAATTGGATGCTTATAATTACTCTTTCTGCCATTTTGAGGACGTTTAAGTACAACTGAATAGTTTTCGATCTTTCCAAGAATTGACTCTTCTTTATGCACTATCTCCAGATTAAATCCAAGTGCGTTCAGTAAGTTTTTCAGGGCTGACTCACCTACACCAGCACCTCTTGGCCACGTCTCTAACAATCGATTACCGCCTTTAATATCCTTGTTGGCCTTAGTTGTATTAACTAACGATTTGAGTGTTGCACCAGAATCTGCAGTCTTTCTATAGTTGATATCATATTCATCAAAGAATTTTTCCAAATAGTCTTCCTGTTGAACAGTCACATCCAAATCCAAATCATGTGTTATAACTCGGTTCAACAAATCTTCAGCTGCCGCATAATTCTGTTGCTCAATACGTTCTCTTATCTGGGCAACCGCTTTACTTATGAGTTCATCTTCCTCCCAAGAACCATTTTCCTTAAGATAAACATCTAAGCTCATTTGTAAATCATGCGCTCTAACCTGAGCATCATTTTTGATCTTCTTTCTGAACTCTTCAAGAATTTTCACAAAAAAGCCATAATTCTGAGTATCAATAGCCCATAAATACCAGACTTCCATAATCTGAAGAATCGCCTCTTTGCTATTTTCAACGGTATTATCTATCTGTCCATAACTTTGTGCTAACTCAATATCTTCAATAAACTCTTTTCTTTTGTTTTCTAGATCTCGCAATGGATATACGATCGCTTTTTCAATATTATATTTCTCATACTCTTCACTAGATAGGTTTTTACCTTGACAATCGAAATATTTAAGAATTAATGATGCACTGCCGTAATCATCATCGCCTGCAAATATTTTTTGTAATCTATCCGAAAGATCTGTTTCATTTTCATCACAATGTGACTGGATTCTTGACATAATAGAAAAATCTGGAAGTTCAAGCACTTCATCTAATATTGGTAAAAAGTCTTCATCCAATAATACCTTATCGCTTTTTAAGAAATCGATATAATAGTATTTGTATGTGCCCTCCTTATACCCTCCAGACAAACGCTGTTCAAGTTCTCGTAATGTCTGTACTAAAACAATTTTCCCTGATTCTTTGCTTAACTCCATTGAGTTTGTTTTAGTCAAATCTTCGATCGACTTATTTATACTATTTAATAATGGTGTACGAATTTTTTTATAAGCATATAAAGAAGTATCCTCCGTGCTAGTAAATGAAGAATTCATAACAGATACATAATTACAAAGCGCAACTACAACTTTATAAACTTTTTTATAAAGATTCGTTCTTAAGCTACTCATCAAATCAGATGTTTTCTTAGCAACACGCATATTTTGTGAGGCCAAATCCCAATAAAAATCCAATGCAGAATTTATCTTTGCAGGATCAATATTTTCTTCGCAAATGGAAGCTTGATCTTTCACATATGTGATGGCAAGAAAATCTTTCAGCATATCCAACATATCTCTATCATCGTCAGAAACCACTTTCAGATATTCACACAAATCACTACCAGTACCTAAAAGAAGCTTTGTGGTTTCAATGAATCGTTTATGCGATGCATTTTCCTTTAAATTTCCGTTCCCATAGTTTTCATAGTATCCTTTTGCTTCGCGACGGATTTCAGCCAATCGTTTTTCCCAAGAGCCCCTTTCTTTTTCTCTATATTCAGCATAACAATCCACACCCTTGTGCTGTTCATTTTTGAATGTCATCAAATCATAAACAACCTTCTCAAGATTTGGATTTTCTTTGAATAAAGGGGTTTCACTCAACATAGAATACAACTGCTGAATTGAATAGTCATAACTATACTGGTCAAAGAAATAGTTTCGTAATGCAGCTGCAACAATATAATAATCCGAAATAGGTACCGTATCTCCATAAAAGACATTAAAAATTGTATCCGAGCTATATGTACACCTTTCCATAGGATCATTTACAGCATATGCCAGCTGACGATAAAATGGTTCAAAATATGGGTGTTGCTTAGCTAACGCTTTTAAATATGCCGAAGCAGCATATGTTTTCCCAGAAACAATCATTTTCTGATATGTAGAAATATACTTTTTTTTCTCTTCTTCCAAGATTGATGGTACCGCAGAATTAACAGTCTTCGTGGTTGCCTTATAGCTTCTGTTCCCTCCTGTTTCTTCAGCCTCAATTACAATCTCTTTAAGTAATCTAGTTTCTTCACTACTAGACTCATTTTCAGCAACACCATTTTTTCCTATCGTTTTGTTTTCGCCAGTATTTTCAGATTCTTCAAGTGAAACTGTTTCATCTTCCGATTGCTGTTTCTCCTTTTTTTCTTTCAAAATAGGTGGCTCTGCCGTTAAATTCTCATCATTTTCAATAGATTCCTTCGTTTCAAACAAAATTGGCTCTTTTGTTGCGATATCATACACAGAATTCTCAAATAATGTAGTATAACCAATATTTCTCAATTCGAGCGTAAACTCGCTTAATAACCAATTAGCTACAGTCTCTGCCTGTTCCAACGTATTTCCCGTAACAATTAATACATCTCCTGGATTAACTTTATCATTTACAGTTTCTTTAAATTCTTGTAATTGTTCAACATTTTCCGTCACTATTCCAGCGAACCAGTTAGTAATATCACTATCCTTGCCAGGATATCCTTCAACAAAATAATCTGTTGCCATTACATTCATCCTAATCACAAATTCATAATCAGGAACCAACTTACGTTGTTTAATGCTACTGTCAAAAGAAAGAAGACGCACAATTGACGAATTTGCAGTATCTTCAATTGGTTCACCATCATCTTGTGAAGATACTTTTTCTTTTATATTCTGATTAATAAAAGAAAGAGAATCTTTTGCTACAAAAGCACGTTCTCCACGTGGAGACAAAGTGAAAAACTCACCCATTTTATCAACTACATATCTTTTCAAATAACCAAACTGGTACAATTTTTCAGTAGAAAGTTTATAGCTTTCTGCTTTACCATTCTTCTTTTCTGTAATACTTTTTATTGAATACCCACAGCCCTTTAAAGCTTCAACCATACACTCAAGTTTTTCTTTTGGATACTGTTTTATGATATCATTTCTGAACTCTTTTACGCCAAATTTAGTTTCTGCCTTTGAACTCATTTGGACATGCAAAATAAAAGGCTTTTCCTTAACCAAGATTCCTTCATACTCTTTGCCAGCAACGTTATCAACCAGTTCAGGTTCTTCCATTTCAGATTCTTTCGATTCATTTTTTACCACATAATTGTTCTCATCCTTTTCTGTTTCGTCTACTGGTGATTCTGAAGTATCAAGCTCAACCGCCCCCTTCTCGGAACTATTGTTGGTAATTTCTACATTTAACACTTCATCATTTGGCTCTTTTATGGACAATGTGCCAAACTGAATACCCATAGCAATTTCTTCTTCAAAGCATGATGCCAATCTATACATTAAAGAAAACTTTTTCTTAGCATCTATTTCCCAGAATGCCTCTTGTAACCAAATATATGGTTTTCCTAACGACTGTAAATCATCACGTTCCATTGCATCAATGTTTAAGTTATTTAAAGTATTTTTTCTATTCTGCAAAATATTCTCTGTTTTTTCATCATCAGAGTGCAAAGACAAAAAGAATTTAATTCCATTTACATACCTATCATTTTCTTCGAAAACCTTCTTAGCTTCTTCCAATTCATTTTCGAGAACCACATATTTTGTATTGGGCTCACGACTATTAAGAGCTTCATATTTTGAAACAAACTCCGTCTGTTTTTCATTTATCTTCTCTAAATATGTCCTTATTTTCTCTCCCAAGCTAGTAGGAATAAATTCTTCAACATCTAAAATCTCTTTTAGACTAGAAATGCTTCTATTAAGATCCACTGTAATGGATCTCATATCCTTTAATAATTCTTGAAGCTCTAAAACCGTTTCTGATTTAGACAAATTTCTCAACTCCTTCTTTTGTGTAATTAATAAACTTTTTTTGGTAAATGCTTCTTACTTGTTGGTATTCTCAAACTGGCTTACTTTGGGATCTGACGAATATGCCGTTTTACACCATTACAAACTTACAAGGTTCTCAAACAACGACATTGAGTATGGACGAACTGAAAAAGTTTTACACCATTACAAACTTACAAGGTTCTCAAACTTTTTTATCTGCTGAGATAATTTGTAGTTTGTTTTACACCATTACAAACTTACAAGGTTCTCAAACGCAGTCAGAGTATTGATTGCTGTCAGCAGAGTTTTACACCATTACAAACTTACAAGGTTCTCAAACGGGATTCTGGCTTGCATCAGCAAAATATGCGTTTTACACCATTACAAACTTACAAGGTTCTCAAACGTTGTCTCTCTCACTGGCTTTGTAGTCCAGGTTTTACACCATTACAAACTTACAAGGTTCTCAAACCGTCCCCATACAATATCACGATACGCTCTTGTTTTACACCATTACAAACTTACAAGGTTCTCAAACGCTGATACAATAGCAAAACAACTTGGTTTTGTTTTACACCATTACAAACTTACAAGGTTCTCAAACTCTGCTAGTATGTTTTCTTCGCAAATATTTGTTTTACACCATTACAAACTTACAAGGTTCTCAAACTATTAAACCACTACAATCTAAACCACCCTCGTTTTACACCATTACAAACTTACAAGGTTCTCAAACCGTCGTCCATGTGGAAGCCCGCTTCTTTCATTTCCTGCACCAGATAACCCGCACAATAACGGTCATATCCTACTTTTAACGGTTTGATCTTGTAAACCTTCACAAGTTCAATGAACCAGTTAAATACGTCTTTATAGTCCACCTGATGTTCTCCGGATATTTTCAGGAAGCCTTGCTGTTCAAAAATGTTGTACGGAACATTTTCTTCGTTGATCGCCACTTTGAAGCGTTCCCGTGGCATGAAGAATTTTGTAATAACATAGTTCTTCCCGTCCTTTTCGATAATGAGCGAAGCGGCCGTAAGGTCCGTCGTTCTGGAAAGGTCGATCCCTGCCACGCAATAGCACCCGCGGAAGTCTTCAAGGGTGAAGCGCTGTCCTGCTGCCTTTTCTACGTCCACATAGTCAAGCCATGCAATCGAAGAATTTTGTTTGATGTTACAAAACTTCGTCAAGAACTCCGCTTTTGCTGCAAGTGATTTCTTTGCAACGGCGATCTTGTCTTCGTAGTATTCCCACGATACGGAAACGCCCAAGTTCGGGTTTGACTTCTCTAATTCTTCGCGGGTGTCCCACTTCTCCACATCGTCAATGATAAACAGGAACGGAAGAAGGCGTTTTTCTGTGTCGCCCTTTCCTCTGCCTTTCAGGAACGCCGTTGATCGCTTCATTAGTTCGTCGTAAATTCCGTCGTTCTCATAACCCGCCGTTGACGTTGATAAAATAAGCGGTTGTTTTCTGGCTCCCAGTGCCGACGCCATAACGTCGTATTGTTTCAAGCCCTGATCGCCCGGCCACGCTTCCATTTCGTC
>ENA-ORTY01004536-ORTY01004536.1-human-gut-metagenome-genome-assembly--contig:-NODE-4536-length-10818-cov-2.314596_pt1 | contig 10818 bp, 7 predicted proteins | sample MGYA00241917_ERZ509198 | MGnify/ENA primary metagenome ERZ509198 (study PRJEB26280, sample SAMEA2338857) | human gut metagenome | biome: human gut; feature: human-associated habitat; material: faeces...
CCGGTAAAAGTACACTGCTCACTGCTTGCGGAGGAAGCAATCCACGCAGCTTTATGGGACTACGCAGAGAAGCATGATATTAAGATTGAAGGACTCGAGAAACCGAAGTCTGATATTCACGAAGGTGAAGAGGCAGAAGAGGAAGAATACTAAGCCGGAGAACTTTATATGGAAAAGAAAAAAGTTGTAGTCGGGATGTCCGGAGGGGTTGACTCCTCCGTGGCAGCCTGGCTTTTAAAAAATCAGGGATATGATGTAATAGGAGTTACGATGCAGATCTGGCAGGAAGAAGATGAGTTTGTTCAGGAGGAGAATGGCGGATGCTGTGGATTATCAGCGGTTGATGACGCAAGACGTGTTGCCCAGGCAATTGGAATCCCACATTATGTTATGAACTTCAGAAAAGACTTCAAAGATAAAGTCATTGACTATTTCTGTGAAGAATATTTAAATGCAAGAACTCCAAATCCATGTATCGCATGTAACCGTTATGTAAAATGGGAGTCCTTGTTAAAGCGTTGCTTAGATATTGGAGCAGACTATATTGCAACCGGACATTATTCACAGATCACAAAGCTTGATAACGGACGTTATGCATTAAAATGTTCTAAGACACAGAAGAAAGATCAGACCTATGCCCTGTATAATCTGACTCAGAATCAGCTTTCCAAAACACTCATGCCAATCGGGGCATATACCAAAGATGAAGTCAGAGCGATCGCAGAAGAGATCGGACTTTTAGTAGCTAAGAAGCCTGATAGTCAGGATATCTGCTTTGTAGATGATAACTATGGTGAATTTATTGAAGAGACAACTGGAACAAAGATTCCAAAAGGAAATTTTGTAGATCCAGAAGGCAATGTCTTAGGACAGCACAAAGGAATCATCTACTATACTGTAGGACAGAGAAGAGGTTTGGGACTATCCTTGAAGAAACCAGGATATGTCATTAAAGTAGATAAAGATACGAATGAGGTCGTCGTCGGAGACAAGCAGGATTTATTTGCCAATGTTTTATATGGAAATAAAGTTAACTGTATGTCTGTACCAGCATTTGAAGATGGTATGAGACTGATGGCGAAGATCCGTTATAATAGTCCGGAAGTTCCTTGCAGAGTTTATATGACAGGGGAAGATGAAGTGAGAGTTGTCTTTGACGACCCACAAAGAGCGATCACACCGGGACAGGCCGTTGTATTCTATGATGGAGATATTGTTGCAGGAGGAGCTACGATCCTTCGTGCGGCAAATGAATAAATAAAAAAACAAGGAAGTTTTTATATCTCAAAAAAGGTATAAAAACTTCCTTGTTTTCTATTTCAAATAAAAAAATCATGTTATAATGAAAAAAGTAGTTCATGATGATAAGGGGGGAATGATATTATGAAAAAAGGGTTTCTGGCCGCACTGATGGCATGCATGATGATCACATCATTATTGACAGCATGTGGCAGTTTAAAGAAAGATGAGGCAAAGACGGTCAAGCTAGACCCAGATAATCCAGTGACGTTAAAAGTCTGGCATTATTATAATGGAAACCAGCAGGCAACATTTGACAAACTGCTAGAGAAATTTAATTCAACCGTTGGAAAAGAACAAGGAATTTATGTTGAAGGCTATGGACACGGATCAGTTGCAGATCTTGATAAGGCATTGACAAGTTCGGTAAACGAAGAAGTAGGTGCAGAAGATATGCCAGATATTTTTTCAACTTATGCAGATACGGCATATTCCATCCAGAAAAAGGGAAAATTAGCAGATCTATCACCATATTTTACGAAGAAAGAACTTTCAAAATATATAGATTCCTACATCAAAGAAGGATATTTAAATAACGATAAAAAGCTGTATTTACTTCCAGTTGCTAAATCAACGGAAGCAATGCTTTTAAATACGACAGACTGGGAACCATTTGCCAAGGCAATGAAAGTGACAACGGATGACCTGAAGACAACAGAGGGAATCACAAAAGTAGCAAAGAAATACTATGAATGGACAGATGCAAAGACACCGAATACACCAAATGATGGAAAAGCATTCTATGGAAGAGATTCCATGTCAAATTATTTTGTGATCGGAATGAAGCAGATGGGTCAGGAATTATTTAGAGTCAAAGATGGAAAAGTAACAGTGAATGTAGATAAAAACTCCATAAAACGTTTATGGGAAAACTATTATGTACCATATGTGAGTGGCTATTTTGCATCTTACGGAAGATTCAGATCTGACGATGTGAAGACAGGAAATATTATTGCATATACAGGTTCTACGTCTTCTGCATTTTATTTCCCGGATAAGGTAGAAGAAGATAAGGGTTCTCATAAGATTGATTATAAAGTATTAGAAGCACCGATCATGAAAGGTGGAAAAAATTATAAAGTGCAGCAGGGTGCTGGAATGGCAGTGACGAAATCAGATGATAAACACGAATATGCAGCGACTGTATTTTTAAAATGGTTTTCAAAGAAAAAACAAAACCTTGAATTTGTTTGTGAATCTTCTTATCTGCCAGTTTTGAAAGAAGCCAACAATATGAAGAGTGTGGATCAGATGATCAAAGATAAGAAGATCAAAGTAGATGATAAAACCTACGATTGTCTGAAGAACACATTGGATAATTTTGATAAAACAAAATTTTACACAACAAAGACATTCAAGAATGGATATAGTATGCGAAAAGTCTTGGACTATAATTTATCCGATCAGGCAACTGCGGATAAAGCTGCCATTGATAAAGCGATCAAGGCAGGTGCATCCAGAGAAAGTGTGTTAAAGCAATACACATCAGATAAGAATTTTGAAACATGGTATCAGGGATTTTGCAGTGCACTTGAGAAAGCACAGGAAGCAAAGGAAACGAAATGAAAGTTTCGTAGTAACAGGGGAGACAGAGCGTGAAAAAGAAGAGATCATTATTGCAGATCATGTTAATACCGATGCTTGTGATCATATTGATCCAGGGGAGTATACCGTTTTTGACACTTGTACTGAGCGGGATCAAGAAGAGTCTGGAAGATAATACGATACAGATGGATACGCATATGATAGAGAAAAACCAGTTGATCCTGCAAAATGATATGAATGAGAAATGGCGTACGATCTACAAAGAGAGTGATGGGCTTTCACTGAATCTCGAGAATTTATTAAAAAGTGATCATAAAACGATAAAGCAGTTTTTGAAATCAAAAGAATTACAGGGGCAGTATCTGGAAAAGGTATTCCCACAGCTTTTGAGTACACTACAGTATAATACAACATCTGGTGTTTTCCTAGTACTGGCGAATGACCAGGATATTTCAAAAGAAGCAGATTATCAAGGAGTTTTTGTAAGAGATTCTAATCCACAGTCTAAGACAGTTTCGAATACAGATTTACTAATGGAACGTGGCAGTAAGAAGCTGTCTCATAATGAGAAGATTTCCTTAGATAGTCCGTGGGTAACCAATTTCCATTTTTGTGGAAATGGACAGCGAAGTGCCGATGATTTTTATTATCAGCCATACATAGCGGCACAGAAATATAAAGACAGTAAGATGGTCGATCTTGGCTATTGGGCTAAGCCATTTATCTTGGAAGACAGTTATTTGGATGATCATAAGATGATCACTTATTCTGTACCTTTGAAGTATGATGGAGAAATCTATGGAGTTTTGGGAGTGGAGATTTCCTTGGATTTTTTAAACAGTTACTATTCTGTACATGATCTTGATACTTCAAGAAATGCAGGATATGCATTGACGATCGATCAGTCGGATGATTCTGATAAAACTTATGAGATCATCAGTGGAAAAGGAACACTTTATGATGCAGCAGCAAGAGTTGGAAAGACTTTAAAATTACAACAACAAACAGGAAAAGAATTATATAAAGTGAAGGATGCTTTTGTTGGAACGCAAAGAATCTATGCGATCACAAAACCTCTAAAATTATATAGTAATAATGTACCATATGAGGATACGAAGTGGACATTGTGTGGATTTGTTACAGAGGATTCTATCTATGGACTTGGGAATCAGGTATATATGTGGATCATTGCAACAATCATAGGAAGTACATTATGTGCAGTTATCCTTTTATATATTTTGATACGTTATGTGACAAAACCAGTATATACGCTTGCTGAAAGTGTAAGAGGCGGGGTTAAGAAAATTCATCAGTATGGATCATCATCGATCAAAGAAATCAATGAACTTCATGAAGTGATCGAAACATTGACAGATGCACAGCAAGAAGCAGAAGATAGGCTGTTGGAAGAAAAAGAACGTTATAAGATTGCAGTAGAGACATCCAATGATTTGTTCTTTACTTATCGTAAGAAGGATAAGATCCTTGAAATTGTAAACAGCAAAGAATTTGATGGAGTCTGGAAATGCAAAGACCATCCAGAATATTTAAGAAACGAGTGTATCCATCCGGAAGACCGCAAGAAAGTATTTGACATTTTTAAGACAGACGAGAAGAAATTGAATATTGAATGCCGTTTAAGAGAGAATGTTCATAAAGACTATAAATGGGTAAATCTGACGGGAAGTGTGATGAAGGATGAGAATGGAGAATATGATCGTGTGGTTGCCTGTGTACATGACATTCAGCAGCACAAGATGTTAGAAGAAGCACAGAAAAATAAACAGATTCTTGATTCTACAACGAAGTTTTACCGTTTGGAACATGGAATTAATGAAATCATGTTACGAATGAAACAGGTTCATAAGTCAGTATTCACAGAACTTGAGATTGATCAGTTTACAAAATTAAACCAAAAATATGGTCTGGTATTTGGAGACCTGATACTGGAACATTTAGCAAAGATCATTCGTAGAGAATGTATAGAGCAGAAGATCAACGATGCTATTTTTATTCGTGGAAATGCAGGAAAGATTGTAATCTGGATTCCACACAAAAGTGTAGATGATATGAAACAACTTCTTGATCTGATTAGAGAAGATTTTGAAAATATGATTCATAAAGATTATCAGGAATTAAGCTTTAAGGCAGGAATATCTATGATATCAAAGGATGATGATATATGGGAAATGCTAAAACAGACAGAAAAAGCTTTACAGCTAGCAAAAAGCAAGCAGATGAAAGAACTTTGTTATGAAGAATTATCCAAAGAAGAACAGATCATTCCTAAAGATATGAAGATTGAAGAACGCCCAATTTTTGAAAAGCTAAAAGAAATGAGTCTGTCATCATTGGCATTAAATTTATTTGACCGTAGTAGTGATATGAAGGTTGCAATGGATGTACTTGCTCTGAAACTTCAGGAAGTTTGTCATCTTAAAAATCTTGAGATCATAAACTTTAGCAAAGAATATCTGGTAAATAGCTATTCCTATCAGTGGAAACAGGAAGATACGCAAAAATGGAGCGGAATCGTACATTGTAATGCAACACAATATACAGATTTCATAAAAAATAACATTAAGCAAAAGATTCTTCCAATCACACAAAAGCTGCGTCAGGAACCATTACTGAAAGACTTTGTCAAAGAACAAGATGGTATGATCTTCCATATGCTTGATGATGGAGAATATTCTGGAAGTGTATTATTTATTGGAGTAGAGCGTCAATATATTTATGAGGAGAAAGAGCAGAAACAGTTAGAAGAGATTAGTGCGATCATCCAAAACCGAATGAACCTGCAACGTCACAATCTCCTGGCTCAGGCAAAATCTGATTTCCTTGCACGAATGTCACATGAAATCAGGACACCAATGAATGGTATTATCGGTATGACGGAGATTGCTTTAAGAGAAGATCAAGGGGAAGCAAGAAGAATGGATTGTTTAAGAAAGATTCAGAGTTCTTCTACATATCTGCTTGGCATTTTGAATGATATTCTTGATATGAGCAAGATTGAAAGTGGGAAGATGCATCTTGTAAAAAAGAAATATTCATTGAATCAGGTGATCGAAGATCTAAGCGTTGTGATGGAATCAAAGATAAAGCAAAAGAAGCTACATTTTGTAAAACAGATTGAACTGATTCACCATACATTCATATGCGATGAACTAAGACTTAATCAGATTCTTGTGAATTTCTTAAGTAATTCGGTCAAATATTGTGATGAAGCTGGATATATCACACTGATCGTGAAAGAAACAGCTATGGATGAGAAACATTCTGATGTTTATTTTGCGGTGCAGGATAATGGATGTGGAATTGCAAAAGATAAGCAGGAGATCATTTTCAAACGTTTTGAGCAGGCCGATAATTCTGATCTCGCAAGAAGACAAGGAACAGGACTGGGACTTGCAATCAGTAATCGTTTAGTTCATATGATGGATTCAGAGATTGAACTTCAAAGTGAGTTAGGAAAAGGAAGTATCTTTGGATTTCATGTGACACTGGAACTTGCACAAGATCAGGAAGAGGTAAAGAAAGCAGAGGATCATCCATTAAATGTGGAAGGAAAGAGAATTTTGATCGCAGAAGATAATGAGCTGAATATGGAAATCATTACAACGATACTAAAGGACTATAAAGTGATCGTGGAATCTGTTTATAATGGACAAGAAGCATTGGATAAGATCAAAGCAAGTGCTCCAGGATATTATGATCTTATTTTTATGGATATCATGATGCCAGTGATGGATGGGCTTGAGGCAACCAAAGAGATTCGAAGACTTTCAAGAAGAGATTGTCAGGAGATTCCAATCATAGCAATGAGTGCGAATGCATTTGATGAAGATGTGAAAAAGTCTCTTGCAAGTGGGATGAATGGACATTTATCTAAACCGATCGATCTTGCTAAGTTGGAAGAGGTTTTATTGTTAATATCTTCTTAGTCTTTATAGATATCAGATGAGTATATGCGTATTTTATTTCATACTTTCTTCTAAAAAAAAGGTATGTTACAATACTATGAGTTGTATATTAACAAATAACAGGAGAAAGAGGTAGTATGCTAAATTTTATCAGAGGATTTTGTATGGCATTAGCTGACAGCGTTCCAGGTGTATCTGGTGGAACGGTTGCGTTCTTACTTGGATTTTATGACAAGTTTATAACATCACTCGATCATTTGATGTCAGGAACAAAAGAAGAAAAAATCGAAGCAATCAAGTTTTTAATAAGAATTGGAATTGGATGGGTAATCGGAATGGGGGCAGCGGTTTCTGTTCTGGCTAGTATTTTTGATGATAAGATCTATGAGATCAGTTCCTTATTCTTAGGACTTATCATCTTTGCGATTCCAATGATCTGTAAAGAAGAGAGGGATTCCTTAAAAGGGAAATATCAGAATATCATTTTTGTAGTGATCGGAGTTGTATTAGTTGCAGCAATCACATATTTTAATCCGGTATCTGGAAAAGGTATCAGTGTCAGTGTAGAACATTTAAATGTTACACTTGGTATTTACATCTTTGCGGTAGCAATGGTAGCAATTTCAGCAATGGTGCTTCCTGGGATTTCAGGATCAACTATGCTTTTGATCTTTGGATTATACGTTCCAGTGATCACTGCTGTTAAAGAAGTAATGCATCTAAATCTGTCTTACTTTCCAGTTGTTGTGATCTTCGGACTTGGAGTCTTAACAGGGATCGCACTTGTCATTAAATTGATCAAGAGAGCTTTGGAAAATCATCGTTCAGCAATGATTTATTTTGTCATTGGAATGATGATCGGGTCTTTATATGCAATCGTTATGGGACCAACAACACTGGAGAATACGAAGGCAGCAATGACACTTCATACGTTCCATCCGGTATTCTTTATTATCGGTATTGCAATCGTTTTTGGACTTGAGAAGATCAAAGCAATTTCTGAATAATCCAATGAATTTAATAAAATACGAGAGTATAATAAAGGAGTTTTGCAGAATTTTATCTGTAAAGCTCCTTTTTTGCATATGTTATGTATGTCGTAAAATTACGATTGTAAATTCATAACAAACATTCACAGTTTTGACATAATCCTATGATAGAATAAAATCAACAAAATGAGAAAAGCTGTTTTTTACTCTATAGGAAGTACAGTATTATAAATGATCGTATAAAAATAAAATCAGGAGGAAGATATAAGGTGAGTGAATTAAAGATATTAGTTGTGGATGATGAAAGCAGAATGCGAAAGCTAGTGAAAGACTTTCTCACAAGAGCAGGCTATCAGGTACTAGAAGCACAGGATGGTGAAGAAGCGGTTGATACCTTTTATTCTACAAAAGGAATCAATCTTTTAGTCTTAGATGTTATGATGCCGAAGATGGACGGATGGGAAGTTGTCAAAGAGATCCGTAAGGTATCGAAAGTTCCGATTATCATGCTGACAGCCAAGGATCAGGAACAGGACGAGCTTCTTGGATTTGAACTTGGGGTGGATGAATACATTTCCAAGCCATTCAGCCCAAAGATTTTAGTAGCCAGAGTGGAAGCTCTTTTAAGAAGAACGGTTCAGACAGAAGGTGAACAGTTAGAAGCAGGCGGAATCGTGATGGATGTTGGAGGACACCATGTATCGATAGATGGGAAAGGAATCAATTTAAGTTATAAAGAATTTGAATTGTTACAATACTTTATGTCCAATCAGGGAAGAGCACTTACAAGAGAGAGTATCTTAAATCAGGTGTGGAATTATGACTATTTTGGAGATGCCAGAACAATTGATACGCATGTGAAGAAATTAAGAAGTAAACTTGGCGAGAAAGGTTCTTACATTCATACGATCTGGGGCATGGGATATAAATTTGAGGTTGAAGAGAATTGAAAAAGAGAGTATTAAAAAACCGTTCAGTCCGAGTAAAGATGACTTTGATGCTGATCATTATCATGACATCTGTGATCTTATTGTCTGTATTAGTAAATCTTACGATGCTTAAAACATACTATACAGAAAAAGAGAAAAAGGCAATTAAGGAATCATACTGTGAGATACAGAAAGTGTTTAAGAAGGATACAGTTCGTAAGAATGATGTTGATGAGATTGCCAAAAAGTATAATTATAGAATTATGATCAATGATTCGACAGGACAGAATGTATATAGCTCAGAAGGCGAAAAGAGTTTTATGTATAAAAACCTTTGGAATATTCTAAATAATAATCTGGACAGAATCAGTAATGAGATCAGCAAACAGGGATATGCAGTTATGACCAATTCCAATAAGAGTATTGGAACAAGTATTAATCTGATCGGATATCTGGAGGATGATTATACGGTGATCATTAGCACACCGATGGAAAGTATTCAGACAAGTGCAAGATTATCAGGACAGTTTACGATGTATGTTGGATTGGTCTTGATCGTTTGTGGTGCAGTGGCAATGTATTTATACAGCCGCCAGTTTACAAAGCCAATCGAAGATATGGCAAAAGCAGCGAATCAGATGTCGCATCTTGATTTTGATGTAAAAGTACCAACAGGATCAGATGACGAACTTGGAAGGCTTGGGAACAGTATCAACGAGCTATCGTCTAAATTGGAATTAACTATTTCAGAACTAAAAACGGCAAACAATGAGCTTCAAAAGGATATTGAGCAGAAAGTTCAGATTGATGAGATGCGAAAGGAATTCTTATCCCATGTATCACATGAATTAAAGACGCCGATCGCATTGATCCAAGGATATTCAGAAGGGCTGAAAGACAATATCTTAGATGACGAAGAAAGCAAGGAATTCTACTGTGACGTTATCGCAGATGAAGCAAAGAAGATGAACAGGATGGTTCAGAAACTGCTGACACTCAATCAGATTGAGTTTGGAAATAATCAGGTTAACATGGAACGATTTGATATTACGGAAATGATTCAAAATATGGTGGAAGCAAGTAAGATCCTTGTGGAGAAACAAGGAGTTCAGATTATTTTTGATGAACCAGAGACACATGTGTGGGCAGATGAATTTATGATCGAAGAGGTTGTGAATAACTACTTGAGCAATGCAAGAAATCATGTTACAGATGGAGGAATCATCAAAGTAAGCTATTGTCAGCATGGAAAGGACTTAAGAGTCAAAGTATTCAATACAGGAGATCATATTCCACAGGAAGATATCGATAAGCTTTGGGTAAAATTTTATAAAGTCGATAAGGCAAGAACAAGAGAATACGGTGGAAGCGGAATTGGATTGTCTATCGTTGAAGCTACGATGAAAGCCCATGGCAAAGATTACGGAGTTACGAATGTAGAAGGTGGAGTAGAATTTTACTTTGAAGTAGAATCCGCAGATTCTGAATCCGAATAGTATGATTCAATGTAAAAATAATACAGACAAGGAAACGATTCTTGTGGTATGATATAGAAAGAGTGAAAGCAGGGGAAATCAGTGTAAGCTGGTTTCCTTTGGCAAATAAGGATAAAAAGGATGAAAGAAATATGTTAAAAGATTACAAAGACCAGATTCAGGATGCAGACCTTGTATTAGTCGGAATCGGACGAGAATTACGTGCAGACCGTCTGATCGATTTTAAGAAAGCAATCACAAATGAACATTATCAGAATCTGATCGGCAAAGATGATGAAGATTCCAAATGGATGAGAACAGTCTACGAAAGAGAATATTTATTATCTATGAAAGAGACAGATCTGTTCAAAGAATTAGAAGAAGTTTTAGAAGGAAAAGAATATTTTGTAGTGACAAGCAATGATGATGGATTATTATATCATACTCATTTAAAGAAAGATCATGTTACTGCACCATGTGGCAACGGTGATTTCTTCCAGTGCAGCGGACCATGTGATGAACAGCTCTATCCAGCAAACTTAGGACTTAAAGATCTAATTGACTATTACGAGAAAACAGGTAAGATCGAACATCTGGAGTGTCCAAAGTGTGGCAAACAATTAATCTTTAATGTCCGTACAGAAGAGACAAAATC